>Ga0255338_1000111_pt1 | contig 365815 bp, 302 predicted proteins | sample MeOH1_35cm_T4_19_FD_203715 | JGI IMG/M metagenome (GOLD analysis project Ga0255338, IMG submission 203715) | Sandy soil microbial communities from University of British Columbia, Vancouver, Canada - MeOH1_35cm_T4_195 | ecosystem: Engineered > Artificial ecosystem > Sand microcosm >... | reverse complement strand
CTCATCGGCGACTTCCATCGGTGGCCGGTCTTCCGGGCCCGGAGCATCCAACGACACCATGCGTTGGCGCTTGGACATCTTGCGCCCCTCGTCCCGCGCAAGGTTGAGTGCGATGGTGTAGATCCATGTCTTGACCGACGCACGCGGTTCAAAGCTCTTCGCCTTGAAGAAAACGCGCACAAAAGTTTCCTGAACCACATCCCGCGCGCCCGCCTCGTCCCGCAGGTAGCGGAAGACAAAATAGAACAGCGGTTCCCGGTGGCGATCGATCAGCTCATTCAGTGCCGATTCATTGCCCGCCTGGAGTGCCTCAATGAGCGGCAGGTCGGGGTCCACGGGGATCAGGGAGACTGCTCCAGGGCCTGTTGGGCAAGGACCAGCAGCTTGTCACCTTGCTCCGGGGTCAGCACGGCGCGCATCGCGAAGACGTGCTCGATAGATACCTTCTGCAAGTCGCCCATGCAATGATGCACGTGCTCGACTGCAGCTGTTACACGCGGGGTGTAAGCCTTGTCCTCGGCCATGGCCCGGGCGAGTTGGCGGTTGGCCTCCCGCAGCGCCTCAGCCAGGCGACGCTGCTTGTCGCCAAAGCCCTTTTCGATGGGCTCGAGCGCCTGAACCTGAGCTTCGGTGAGCTTCAATTCCCGATGAAGCCATTCGTGGGACGCAATATCGTCCGCGGTCACCCGGGGTTGAGCCACTCGCAACGTGAAGTAACAGGCGATTGCCGCCACGGCCGCTATGGCGGCGAGAAAGAGTGCGACCTTTTTCATCGGCGGGACTCCCGGGCCGCAAGGCTAGGTTGGGTGAAGACGGAGCTGAGTGGATTCTGGCTAATCGCGAAAACCTCGAAATGGATGGATTGGCGGGCGAGGCGCCGCTCATTCTGTGTGCGACCAATTACTGCCGCCGGCACCATCCCGACCAGGGCCGCAAAGGCGAGCGCCGCGATTGCCATCCGCGGTTCCGAAAACAGGTCGCGCAGGTCCAGCGTGGAAAAAATGCGGGTCCAGCTCGATTGCTTCCTACGCTGGTCAATCGCACTCCAGATCTCCGAGCGTGAAGGGCCCTTGAACTTAGGCAGCGGTTGTTTGGCGTATGCCTCCAGCATGGAGTCGAGATCGTTGTTCATGGTGCATTTAACGTAAGGAGAAGGGGGTTTCCCTCAAGAATCTACTGACCGGCTTGCAAGCTACAGGTTACTCTAGGCCTGGGCCGAAAGCCAAGCAGACCGCAATATCTGCGCAGGCCTCGACAAAAACTGCATGAGGGAAAGTGCCCTCCAGGGGAGTATAACCTCATGTAAACAAGATCAACTCAACCCAATCACTGTCATGAATACCATGTCTCTCATCAAACCCGCCGGCCTCTCCCTTGGCCTGCTGTTCGCAGCCCTGATTTCAAGCAACGCAGTCGCCACTGTAACCACAACGAAAGCCGACTCCAACCCGGTTAATCTGTGCTCCGGCGCAGAAGTGGTCACCTCCACGATCATGAAACCCGCCATGGCGAACGGCAAGGGCCCGCTTGTTCCCGTGCAGGTTGGCACAAAGACCGTCTGCCACATGTGCCCGGTCACCACGTTGGTCACCCAAAGCGCCGCAGGCAACGGCAAGGGTCCGGTTACGGTCACCGAAGTGACCAAGACTGGCGCCGAGCATAACTGCGCCAAATGCACCGGCACTCCGGCCAAGACCTGACCAGTCCTTCAGTGAACATGCCTAAGCGGTCCTCCTAGTCTCCAGTTCCGGCCGCCCGTTGCAGACTGCAGCGGGCGGCCCTCGTCTCGCACTCTACATGAAACCATTCTCCGTCACGCTGCTCCTGTCCGGATTGCTTGTGCTCGTATCGGGCTGCACCGTTCCTCCCTCTACAGCCGAGAAACAGGCGCGGAGCGAATCAACCCGTCTTGGACAGGTGTTGCACGCAGCCGAGCAGCCCCTTCCGGCTCCAAATGCGCCGATCGCCGACTATCTGCGATATGCCGTGTTGCGGCATCCCCAGGTGCGTGCGGCCTACAGCGATTGGCGGGCGAGCGTATTGGCGATCGCGCCCACCCGGGCGTTGCCTGACCCGCAGTTGACCTTCGAGGCGGACGTGGCGGACACGCTGATGACTTTTATGCCCGGGCTGATGTTCGATTTCATGACGCCCGGTAAACGCCGGGCCATGGCAAACGAAATGACTGCCGCCAGTCAGGTAGCCTATCGCGCTTACGTCGCCACGGTCCTCGAAACCGCGGCCGGTGTGCGCAAGGCATGGCTTGAACTGGCGTATGTGGATGAAGCGCTCCGCCTGCGCGACGGCGCCCTCGGGGCGCTTAATCAAGCCAAGCTCATGGCCGGGGCCGACTATGTCACCGGCCGCGGCATGGGCACCCTGGAAGCTCAGCTACGCCTGGAAAACGAAGCCGCGAAAGTGCGCTCAGAACTCGCCGCGCTCGGCGACCGCAGGATTGCCGCGCACACCCGCTTTAAGTCCGCGCTGGGGCTCACCACCTCGGACGCCGATCCGACCTGGCCAGAGGCGACGCTCGCGCCCACGGTGCTCCCCGGCGAGGACGAACTTTGGCGCCGCACCCTGTCCGCCAATCCGGACCTCGGGAGGATGCGCGCGATGGTGGAGATGGCCATAGCCAGCGTGCAAGTGGCCCGCAAGGCGGGCACGCCCGATTTCACACTCGGCGCGATGGCCGATCTCAAGGCGGACCCCTTGATGTTCCGGCCGACTGCCACGGTCACGCTGCCGATCTGGCGCGAAAAGATCCGGTCCAACATCGCGGCGGCTGAAGCCCGGCGCGAGGCCGCTGTGGCGCGCGTGAGCGCCGAGCAGCTCACTATGGCTGCCGAACTCGCCCAGATGCTCTACATGGTGCGCGAAGGCGACCGGATGATCGAGTATATCGACACAACTGCGCTACCGAATTACGAGCGCCTCATCGCGAGTATCGAGGCCGGCTACCAGGCCGGCATGACCGGCCCCGGGATGATCCCGGAGACCCGGGTCATGTCGCTGGCTATGCGGCTCGAACGTGCCGTCGCCCTGCGCGACCGCGAGAATGCCGTCACCGATCTCCTGCTAATGACGGCCGACATCGCCCCGGCGGGCACCCCGCTTCTGGCCGAATCCCCGACCTCCAGCCGCTGACCATTTTCCCAATGAAATACTCGTCTCGACTCTTCCCATTCCTGTTGCTCGGGCTTTTCGCCGCGACCGCGCTTTTTGCGGCCGAACAACTCTATACGTGCGGCATGCACCCGCAGATCATCAAAAAGGAGCCGGGCAACTGCCCGATTTGCGGAATGAAGCTGACCCCCATCCGTTCCAACACGGTCGCCGCGCCGGGCGAACGAAAGGTCAAATTCTACAAGTCCACCATGATGCCAGGCGAGGTAAGCCCGAAGCCCGGCAAAGATTCGATGGGCATGGACATGGTCCCGGTCTATGAAGGCGGGGACGCCGCCTCGGCGAATATCCAAATAGATGCCGCCACGATTCAGCGCATGAACCTCCGGACTGCGCTGGTTGAACACGGCCCGGTGCGCCGTGAATTCCGGACGGTCGGCACCGTCAACTACAACGAACAAGGCCTGCGCGACATCACGACCAAATACGAAGGATGGCTGGAGAAACTGTTCGTCAACGCCACCTGGGCCGTGGTCAAAACGGGCGATCCGCTTTTTGAAATCTATTCGCCAGACCTCTACAACGCCCAGCTCAACTATGTGGTGGCATTACGCGCAGATGGTGAAGCCGGCGGCTCCCTGAGTCGTGCTGCGCTGGCTCGCCTTCAGTTGTTCGATGTGCCGGACGAGGTCATTGCCGAGTTGAACCGGACCAAAGAGCCTCATCGCACGATGGTTTTTCGCGCGCCTTCTGATGGCGTGGTGATCGAAAAGATGGGCGTGGCCGGACAGATGATGAAGCCCGGCGAACGTATCTACCGGCTCGCCGACCTCTCCTCGGTATGGGTGCAGGCTGAGATTTACGAGAAGGACCTGCCTTATGTGGTCACGGGGGCACCGGCGCTGGTCCGCAACAGTTATGGCCTTGAGCGCACCTTTGAAGGCAAGGTGGACCTGCTATTGCCGCAGGTGCAGGAACAGACCCGGACCGCCACGGCACGTATCGTCCTACCCAACGCCGACGGCTTTCTCCGTCCCGGCATGTTCGTCGATGTGAGATTCTCCGCGCAACTCGAGGATGATGCGGTCCTTGTTCCCGACATGGCGGTCCTTCGGAGCGGGGAGCGCAATACAGTGTTTGTCGCGTTGGATGGAGGTTACTTCGAGGTCCGCGAGGTGAAACTCGGCGCGCGCAGCGAGGGCAGCAACTACCAGGTCTTGAGCGGTCTGCAAGCGGGCGATCGTGTCGTCACGTCGGGCCAGTTCATGCTCGATTCCGAGAGCCAGCTTCGCGAGGCGATCCAGAAAATGCTCAAGCCCGTTGAGGCCCCGGCCGCGCCCGCTTCCGCTGTCGTGCCGCCGGACAATGCCCCGAAGCACAGTAGTGCCATCGTGGCACCGAACGCCCTCAAGGCGCTGGCGTTTGCTGGAGCCGATGCGGCCGCGCCGTTGGCGAAGGATGATCTGGCCGGCTATCAGGCGCAGCTGCCGGCGCTCCGGGCCGCGCTTACGGCGTTCTTTGCCGCCAACGAACACCCCGCGCACGGGCCCTTGGCTGCGTTCAAGGACGGATTGGCCGAACCCACTGACCTCAAGTCGGCCCGTCGCGATTTTGCTCCACTCAGTTCGGCCATTGCCGACGCAGTGCGCAGCGCCCGAATTGCGCCGACTCTGGGCCTGCATGTGTTTGAGTGTTCCATGGCGAAAGCGCGTTGGTTGCAGCGTGACTCGGGCACCAAAAACCCGTTTTACGGCGAGAAGATGCTTACCTGCGGTGACGAGCTCGACGGACCGGAGGCCGCGCCCAAGACGAGCATGACGCGCAGCGCGCCGCCGCTCGATGCTCAAGCCATAGCGGGAACGCTTCCGCCGGGTCATCCGCCCATTGGCGGCACAATGTCGGTGGCCGACTACCTCAGGGCGTTACCGGGCATTGCCGGAAACGAGGCCAAGGCCGGTGGCGCGGGAGATAGCTGTGGCAACTGCGGCATGACGGCAGCAGCGATGGCCGCCGGCGAACCCTGCGAGCACGATCAAAAATAGACCCACCGACCACCCTTTCCCTCAACTCCGGCCGCGCCTTGGCGCAGCTCCTGACTCCCTCCGAACGTGCTTACCGCGATCATCAATTTCTCCCTGAAAAACAAGTTTCTCGTGCTCGCCGCCACCGTAGCCCTCGTGCTCGGCGGCGTCTACGCGCTGCAAAGGATTCCCCTCGATGCGATCCCCGACCTTTCTGATACGCAGGTGATCGTCTATACGGAGTGGCCCGGCCAGGCTCCGCAGATCGTGCAGGATCAGGTGACCTATCCGATCACAACCAAGATGCTGTCCGTGCCTTCGGCCAAGGTCGTGCGCGGCTACTCGTTCTACGGCTTTTCGTTCGTCTACGTGATCTTTGAGGACGGCACCGATCCGTATTGGGCCCGCAGCCGCGTGCTCGAATACTTGAACGGCCTGCAGGGCAGCCTCCCGGCCAACGTGGCACCGCGCCTCGGGCCGGACGCCACCGGCGTCGGTTGGGCGTTCATGTATTCGCTCAACTCCAAGAATCACGATCTCGCTCAGCTCCGCTCGATGCAGGATTGGTTTCTCCGCTACCAGCTCGCGAGCGTTGAAGGCGTGGCTGAGGTGGCATCGGTCGGTGGCTACGTGAAGCAATACCAGATCACGGTCGATCCGCATCGGATGCACGCCTATAACCTGTCCATCGCCGACGTGGCGATGGCGGTCCAGAAGAGCAACGGCGAGGTGGGGGGACGCTCCGTTGAAATGGCGGAAAAGGAATTTGTTCTTCGCGTGAAGGGTTACGTCACGTCCGTCGACGATTTGCGCAAGGTCGCCGTGGGTCGCGGGCCGGGCGGCACGCCCATTTTGCTCGGCGAAGTGGCTAACGTGGGGCTCGGCCCGGACATGCGGCGCGGCGTGGCGGAACTCAACGGCGAGGGCGAAACCGTGGGTGGTGTCGTTGTCGTCCGCTACGGCGTCGATACGCGCCAGGTCATCCAGGCGGTGAAGGCGCGACTGGATGAGGCGATGAAAAGCCTGCCCGAGGGCGTGACCTACTCGGTCGCGTATGATCGCACCGCGCTCATTGACCGCGCCGTGCGCACGCTGAAGGAAAAGCTCATCGAGGAAAGCATCGTGGTCGCGCTGGTATGCCTGCTCTTCCTGATGCACCTGCGGAGCGCGTTTGTGGCGATCGTGATTTTGCCGATCGCCGTGCTCGCCTCCATATCGATCATGTTCGGACAGGGGCTTAGCGCGAATATCATGTCGCTTGGCGGCATTGCGATCGCAGTGGGTGCGATGGTGGACGCAGTGATTATCATGATCGAGAACGCGCACAAGCACATGGAGCGCGACGGCGGCAAGAAGCCGCACTGGGAGATCATACGCGATGCCTCGATAGAGGTCGGTCCGACACTGTTTTATTCGCTGCTCGTCATCACCGTTTCCTTCCTACCGGTATTTACACTGCAATCGCAAGAAGGGCGCATGTTCAAGCCCCTCGCGTTCACCAAGACCTATTCGATGGCGGCGGCGGCCATCCTGTCGATCACCCTCGCGCCGGTCCTGATGGGCTTCTTTATCCGCGGAAAGATCCCCGCCGAGGAAAAGAATCCCGTAAACCGCTTCCTGATCTGGCTCTATCACCCTCTGCTGGACGTGATGATCAAGTTCCGCTGGGCCGTGATCATCACCGCCGCGGTGGTCGTGGGCTGGGTCTTCTTCCCCTGGAACTCCATTGTCGCACGCGTGCTGCCGGACGGAGGCGTCAAGGACACGGCCCTGAAGTTCGGCAAGGCCTTTCCCTATCAGAACATCGGCTCCGAGTTCATGCCGCCGCTCTACGAAGGCGACCTGCTCTATATGCCCACGACCTTCCCGGGCATCTCGCCGACCAAGGCGCGCGAACTCATCCAGCAGACCGACCAGATCATCAAGTCGTTCGCCGAGGTGCATCACGTCTTTGGCAAGATCGGCCGCGCCGAATCGGCCACCGATCCTGCACCGATGGACATGATCGAGACCACGATCATGCTCAAGCCCGAGGAGGAATGGCCGGTGGTGGACATCAAGGACGACAGCGGCAAGGTCATCGCCCACCGGCGGCGCACCATTGACGAACTCACCGCGGCGATGAACAACGCCGTGCAGATTCCCGGCCTGACCAACGCGTGGACGATGCCGATCAAGACACGTATCGACATGCTCGCGACCGGCATCAAGACCCCCGTCGGCATCAAGGTCGCGGGCTCCGACCTGCGCGAGCTGGAGCGGATCGCCCAAGAAATCGAGGGCGTGATTCGCCGCGCCCCCGGCACCAGCAGCGTCTTCGCCGAGCGGGTGATGGGCGGCAACTACGTCGAGTTCGACATCGATCGGGACGCGATTGCGCGTTACGGTCTTACCGTCGGTGAAGTGCAGGAGGTGTTGCAGGTCGCCCTGGGTGGCATGCCGCTGACCACCACGGTGGAAGGGCTTGAGCGCTATGGCGTGATCCTCCGCTATGAACGCGACTATCGCGAAAACCTCGAAGCCCTGCGCGAAATCCTGATCCCGGTGAAGGGAGCCGGTGCCGGCGGGGGCATGGGTGGGACCGCAAGCGCATCCGGTATGGCGCAGGTGCCATTGAGCCAGTTGGCCAAGGTGCGCGTCGTGGCGGCCCCGATGGGCATCAAGAGCGAAGCAGCGATTCCGAACGCCTGGATCTATGTCGATGTGCAGGGCGTCGATCTCGGCAACTACGTCCGGGGCGCGCAGCGAACGGTCAACGAGGCCATTCAGCGCGGCGAGATCAAGGTGCCAGCCGGCTACACGATACTCTGGAGCGGCCAGTATGAATACATGCAGCGGGCACAGGCGCGCCTGATGCTCGTGGTGCCGCTGACGCTGCTGCTGATCATCTTCATCATTTATCTCAACACCAAGTCGTGGATCAAGACGCTGATTGTTCTCCTGGCAGTGCCGTTCTCGCTCGTCGGCGCGTTTTGGGCACTGCACATCTTCGGCTACAATATGAGCGTGGCGGTGTGGGTTGGGATCATCGCCCTCGCCGGCCTCGATGCCGAAACCGGCGTCGTAATGTTGCTGTATCTCGATCTCGCCTATGACGATTGGAAGACCACGGGACGCCTGCGCACCACCACCGATCTGCGCGACGCGATTTATCACGGCGCCGTGAAGCGTGTTCGCCCGAAGGCCATGACGGCGGCGGTCATCATCGCCGGCCTGATGCCGATCCTCTGGAGTCACGGCACCGGTGCGGACACGATGAAGCGCATCGCCTTGCCGATGGTCGGTGGCGTCATCACCTCGACGCTCATGGAACTCCTCGTCTATCCCGCGATTTTCTACCTTTGGCGTGCTCGCAAGTTATCCGCCCCGCCCAGCCCGGTGCCTCCATCTGACGCCGCTCCGGTCGCGGCCGGTTGATTTACGGCCACGTCACAACCCACAACAACAAAACATGAAAACGAAACTAATATCACTTATCCTCGCGGGGCTCACCTTGGGTGCCGCTTCGACCGCATTTGCCGGTCCAGGCCCGGACTACTGGCAGCGGATGAAAACCGCCGAGCAGTTCAGCAAGCTCAGGGCGGGCGACAAGGTGCTCTATGTATGCAATCAATGCGAGACGGTGACCGAAAAGACCATCACCAGCGAGGCCGAGGCGATGGACCACTGCAAGGAAGGCGCGACGCTCACCTGTCCGTCGTGCAAAACACAAGTAAGAGTCGTGATGAAGGGGCCGCCAAAAAATCCGATGCCCACGCGCGAAGTGACTTACGTCAACGAGAAGGGTGAAGCGTGCTTCTTCATAGCCAAGCTCGCGGATAAGAAATGATGCGGCTTTCTGCCTCCGGATGCAGCCGCACGCAAAACACTGCCGCCGGAACCTGCAGCGGGCCGCCCCAGAATTGCAATGGGTCGGCCCAAAGCCCCCAAGACATGAATGATACCAACGAGACCTGCGCGGTCTGCGGGAAGGATTTGACCAATGTCAGCGGTGTGTCGCACCTCTATCGTGACGGGAAACCGTTCCCCCTCTGCTGCCCGCTCTGTATAGATTTGTTTCAACGCGCGCCTGCACGCTTCGCAAGCGGCGAACGTCCCCAGACGCTCGTAGAGGAACTCCTTGCCAAAATGAAATGGGATGACTCGGGCCGCGGGTAAGTGCCTCCCATGAAAGCGATCATGATATTGCGCAAATTGCTCCAGGCTTGGAAAGTGTCGCCGCCCCTCGCACCCGGATTCCGGGCAGCGGTGTGGAGACGCATCCGTGTCCGGCAACGACGAAAGCCACGTTTCTGAGTGGAATGGCTCGCTCCTGACAGGAAATAAGGGAGGGATTGGCCCACTCAGCCGCGTTTAACTGGTATCCGACATTTCGGCCCTCCGACCATGAAATCCACTGCCTGTCTGTCCCTTACCCTGCTGTTCCTGGCCGGCTGCGCGACCCCGTTCCGTGCTCCTCCCGATGTCCGCGACATCAAGTTGGAACGCATCGGCTCTCCCGTGGTGGAGGTCGAGAAGATATGGTTGGAGCGAAAGACTGGGCCCCTCGTCCTCAAGGGCTATGTGGCAAAGCACTTGGCGGCCGAGGACACAACCCAGACCCACCTCGACGTGACACTCTACGACTCGGCGGGGCGGGTGCTCCGCTCCTCCCTGGAGCATTTCGAGCCGAGGCAGATTTACCGTCAGCGGCGCCTACCGGATTTCGGCACCTATCAGGTGACGCTTGATCCGCTGCCTGTGGGCACTGCCCGGATCGAGGTGCGTGCCCATGAAGGGATCCATCCCGGGAGCTAGTGATCACTCCGACCGAAAACGGGCCCGGGCCCGCGAGCCCGAACCGGTCTGGGCGCTAGATACGAGTCTTACGGCTTCCAGGAAGCTGCTGAAAAAGATGAGGGATTAGGCGGCGGCTGACGTTTAACCTCTCGAACCAACAATCAAATCTATGCAACTCCTCCGCTCTCTCTCCATTGCTGTGGTCCTCTTCGGTGCCGCAGCGACCGCTAGCACGGCCTTCGCCCTCGAAGGTCATAACAAGGGCCAACTGGTCCCGGTAACCGAAAAGGACGCCGCCTGGGTGGCTAAGGCCAAGGCCGAATACCCGACCACTTCCTGTATCGTTTCCGAGGATAAACTCGGTGGGGACATGGGCAAGCCGGTCGATTTCATCTATCGAGTCGAAGGCAAGCCGGACCGTCTGATCAGCTTCTGCTGCAAAGACTGCATCAAGGACTTCAACAAGGACCCCGAGAAATACCTGAAAGTCCTCGATGGCGCCGCCAAGAAAGAGGGCGACGCCCACGCCGAGCACAAACACTAAGCACGACGATCCGTTTGCTTCGCCCGGCTTGCGACGGGAGCTGGGCGAAGCATCTTGTCAGGGCCTAACTCTCGGAATTGTTGGGACGGCTTTATCGGGTAATCCTGCAGGCGTGATGCAGAATCATCGAACGGAGGAATTTAGGCAACCCCATCGTGCCGGATCGGTCTGTTACTCTGATGACCAAGCTACGCTCTTTTTTTGTTTCATTCGCCTGCCTCGCCGGAACGGCTGTGGGGTTCGGCCAGGGGGAGGAACCCTCGCACCAACATCACCCCGTGATGCCGGCACAACCGAAGTCCGCTGGCACCACGCCATCCTCCGGCAGCGGTGCGCAGACGAGCGAAAGCAATTCCCAGCAAGGAGAGGACCACGCCGGGATGCCGATGCCCGCAACTGAGCATGCGGGCATGGCCATGCCGATGGACAACGGCCACGAGATGAACATGTCTTTCGGTCCGATCGCGGACACTCAAGAAGCGTCGGGAACGGCGTGGCAGCCAGAAGCGACCCCGATGCACGCCCACCATTCGATGATGGGCGACTGGCAGACAATGACACATTACAACGCGTTTCTGGCTTATGACGATCAGTCTGGCCCGCGCGGAGCGGACCAATTCAACTCAGTCAACTGGCTCATGCTCATGGCCACACGGCGGACAGGGGAGAACGAACTTTCCTTTCGCGGCATGTTCAGCTTGGAACCGTTCACCACCACGGCCAAGGGTTACCCATTGCTCTTTCAGTCAGGGGAAGCCTATCGCGGCCAGCCGCTGATCGACCGGCAGCATCCGCACGATTTATTCATGGAGCTGTCTGCCCGTTATCGTCGCGTTGTCGCCGATGATGCGGTTCTTTCCTTGTATGTCGCGCCGTCAGGCGAGCCGGCGCTGGGGCCGCCCGCCTTTCCACACCGCATGTCCGCGATGGACAATCCGGCGGCGCCCATCAGTCACCACTGGCTCGACTCGACGCACATTGCCTTTGGCGTTGTGACGCTCGGCGTTGCCCGGAAAACGTGGCAACTGGAAGGCTCGTGGTTCAATGGCCGTGAACCCGACGATAATCGCTGGGACATCGAGAAACCAAAGCTCGATTCCTACTCGGGACGTTTCACCTGGAACCCGACCCCCGAATGGAGCGCGCAGGTTTCGTCTGGCTATCTAAAAAGCCCGGAGGAATTGCATCCCACCGAGTCGGTCCGCCGCACCACTGCGTCGATCATGCACCTTACCAAGCTGGACGACGGCAGCCATCTCGCGACGACGTTTGGATGGGGCCGAAACGACGGCGATCAAGTGACCAACGCGTTCCTGATCGAACCCAGCTACATGAGCAAAAATTACACGGTATTTGCCCGAGCAGAATACGTTCAGAAAACGGGTGAAGAACTTAGGCTGCTGCCCACGGACCGGAAGATAGGCGTGAAACAGATTACTCTCGGCGCGAGCCGGGAGTTGCTGGGCAAGTGCTCCCATCAGTTGGCGCTCGGCGCCTCGCTTACCTACTCATTCAAACCGAACGACCTCGATGCGATCTATGGCAGGACTCCGTTGGGATTTTGGATCTTTCTGCGCCTTCGCCCCGCCGCGATGGCGCATTAGTGTAGTGGAAGGACTTCTCCCGTTTCTCGCTAGGTTACGTCTTCAAAGTCAGTAAATGAAGGGAACAGGCAGAGGGCGGTCGTGTAGTAGTGCGGCAATGATCCCACGAAAATTGGATGGGGCCCGTTGGTTGGGCCTAAAAAAATTAACGCGGCGCTGAGCAAAAGCGCCAGCTGCCAGCGCCAAGGCCGACCGCGACATGAGGATCGGCCATTTGTGGAGGCCATGTTGTGGATTGCGCGCACGGGCTGCCCGTGGCGGGACTTGCCGAGCGAATTTCCCAACTGGCGCAGCGTTTACACCCGCTGGCGGCGTTGGGTGCAGCGCCGGGTGTGGGCACAAGTGCTCGCTTGGTTGGCGGAGGAGCATGACCGAGAGGCGTATGCCCTCGACGCGACCTATGTGCGGGTCCATGCCCACGGCACCCGCGCTCGTGGGGGCTACGCTGCGCAGGCCGTCGGCCGATCCCGGGGCGGTTTGACCAGCAAGGTGCATTTACTCACCGATGCTTTGGGTTATCCCGTGCGGTTTGTCGTCACCGGCGGCGAGCGTAACGATGTGACGCAGGCCCCGGCGCTGGTGCCACCGGGGCAAGGCGCGCAGGTGCTGTGCGATCGCGGCTATGATGCGGATTGGTGGCGCGAGCGGCTGCTTGCCGCCGGTCACCAACCCGTCGTCCCGGGTCGGCGCAATCGTCTCACCCAGCCGGTCTATGACGAATATACTTATCGCTCCCGGCATCTCATCGAGAACGCCTTTGCCCGACTCAAATCCTCCCGTCGCATCGCCACTCGCTACGAACAGACCGCCACCGCCTATGCCGCCTTTGTCTCCCTGGCCTGTGTCTTCCTCTGGCTCATGTGACTTTGAAGACGTGCCCTAGTGGCGCCCGAAGCAAAGGACCGCTGCACCTATCAATATTCCAACCGCGAGGCTCGCGATACAGGGCCAGATGCGTTGGTCCCAATTGATGCCCTTGACCCAACGTTGTGTCTCCAGAGCGGCGGCCTTGTGCGCGTAGGTGGCTGCTTCAAGGGATTGGATGAGCCCCTGGAGCCGCGTCGCGCGCAGCTCGATGTCCTTCTCGAAGGCTTTGGTCACTCTTTCCAGCGCCTGCACGGCCTGCTGCTCCCGCGTCTGCCAGGTGCCAATGTTTTGTTCCAAGAGTTTCTGATGGGCTGCAAACATGGCGCGTGTGTCCGCAGTGGCGTTGGCTGTGGTGGTCTCGTGCTTGCGGCAGAGCTGGGTGAACTCGGCCAGGAGTTTCTCGCGCTCGGTGGCCAGCGCCTCCGGCACCTGTCGGGAGATGCAGGCGAACACCGCCATGCCCTCGGCGAGGACCAGCAACGAATCACCCGGCGCCAGCGTCCGCAGATGCGCCACATACCGGTAATACATTTCCCGTTGGTCCGCTGGCAGGTAGGCGCCGATGCGGTCATATACCGAATCTTGAAAGCGGGGTGGCCCGTTCATGGCAGCAGCAGGTGGCGGGCAGACTCCAGGGCGGTGTCGATCTGCCGGGCGTAGGCTTCCGCGCGGATGCGCGCGGTGCCGCCGTGAAGGATCGGACCGCGGCGGGCTGCATCGGTGGCCATCGCCTGGGCGGCGGTAAGACCGCGGTTGTCGAGTTCGGCCTGAATCTCGCGGGCGCGGGCCTTCAGCTCGATTACCACCGGCTGGGCCTGCGCGCTGAAAGCCCGGCCAGGCTCCGTCCGTTCAAAATAGCCGAAGTCATCCCCGGCAACGTGGTTCTTAACGACCAGGTAGCACACGCGGTCGCGTAACGCCTCGGCCCACGAGAACAGCGACTCCACGCTGCTGGCGGCGCTGGTGATGGTGGCAACGGCCGTGAACCGGATGCCGTCGGCTGCCTCCAGGCCCTCGAACATGGTGTCGAACCACTGGAAGGTGTCTCGCCCGGAGCCGGCGGCGAGGTCGGCGAGTGCAACCGGCGCGTCGGCCGAGAGCGCCGCATCGATGAACTGGTCGAGTCCGCGCTCAGTGCGGATGTCGAGTTTTCCGGCGGTCGGGTAGTAGTGGCTGAGCGAACCGCGCGTCTTGTTCTCGGTGTCGCAGTCGAAGAGCGTCGCGGCAATGCCACGGGCGGCGTAGAAGTCGGCGATAGCCGTGGAGACGGTCGTCTTGCCGACGCCGCCCTTGCCGCCGCACGAGAAGACGATGCGTTTGGATAATTTGGTCATGGTGGATCTTTCTCCAGAGGTTGGGCCGGGTCGTAGGAAAGCCAGTTGCTGCGCACACCGGCGCGGGGCGCAGACTGGGTGGGACGAGGCATGGTCGGAACAGTCGTGGTCCGGATCGACTCCGGCAGGGCGAAGACCGGGCGCCGGCGTGCGCGCACCTTGACGAAGGAAAAGATGGTCGAGGGCGCGCTGTGCAGGCCGAAGCGAGCGCGCAGCTCGGCCGCGATCCGCGGGTAGCTCATGCGCTGCACACGGCATTCGCGGATGAACTCGAGGTGCGGGAGCAGTTTCGACTGGAAGGGCCGGCCGGGCATGGTTGGTCGAAGTGATTCGAGCTGATTCGAAGATTTCAGGCGGTGGTGCGCCTAAGTTCGGATGAACTTCGAACAAGGCTCGAATGAACCGGCCGCGCCTCGGCGGGTCCGGCCCAACGCCAAAACGGCGTTAGGGATATTGCGTCTCTCTTCATTGGGTTTGGTTTTGTGGTGTGCTTTTTGACGGTTTCATTGGTCGTTTGATTCTTGGGGTGTGGTTGTGAGAAATTGGTAGGCAGTTTGGTATGTGGTTTTATCGGGTATGAGAGTGGGTATTCTTGTTCGTTCGATTGCTTTGAGTGGGTTGATTCAGTTGTTGTCGTGCTTGGTCTTTGTCACTGGTTCGATGGTGATGCTGGCGATATGGGCATCCTCATTTCGTTGGAGCCCCTGGTATCGTTCCGGCACCTCACTGAGGTGGAATCCTTCCCCTTGTTGGAGCTGCCCCACCGCCATGCCCAGCATCCGGCCGAGCACGGTGACCAGGTGCTCGGTCAGGTGCAGGGTTAACACCTCCCCGCGGCTGTCTTTCCGATAGTCAAACCGGTAAAGCCACGAGAGCGGAAACCCGATGGTGCTGGCGTCAGCCTGGGTGAAAATCAACATGCTCCGGCTGGCCTGGTATTGGTCTCGATCCAACTGTGTCTTCAGCTTGGACCCGTGACCGGATTTGGATGGCAATTCCATACTGGTTACATCCGCATTCCCTGCCGGACCGCCGGAGCCGACTCGCTGGGAGATTCACTGTAGGAGACGCGGGAGCGCCTGGTTTCGGCAGCGGTTTCCTGCGCGGTGGCTTTCGGGCGCACTGGTGGAGTCAGTTCCACGGTCAATTCCACCGGAGGAACCACGGGAACGAACATCTGCCGCATCCGCTCGACCACGCGCCGGGCCCAACGGAGGCGCTGCGTGCGTTCCGGCGTCCAAACATCGACCGCAGCCACACGCGACTGGGATGTATTGGGCAGCGCGTCAAAAAGTGCCGCCTTGTCCGGTGTGTAACCTGTGGCCCGTTGCCGAGCGCGTGAGAATGCCACGTAGGCGCTCTTGGTGTCGAGCTGCGCGGCGCACACGATCACCTCGTCCGCCGTGCGGCCCTGGGCCTTGTGCGAGGTCACCGCGTAGCCGTGCGTGAGCGCTCTGAAGTTGGCCGGGATCTGCCGTTCGCGGCCCTTGGGATCACGCGCCAGCCACTCGCCCGACGGCTGGCGCGACTCGAGCGTGAGCACATCACCGTTGACGAGCCCGGCCGCTCGATGGTTTTGCCGGATGAGCACGCGGTCACCGGGTGCCAGCTCGATCGCGCGGGACCGGGAGACGGTCCAAGCGTCGGAGTGTCGTGTCGGCGAAACGGTCTGCTCCTTTCCCTGCGGGTCCCGGACCAGCAGTTGGCCACGCTTGACGGCGACAACCTCCAGTGTGCTGCCAGTGGGCAGATCCGTCTCGCGAACGGCCCGGTGGAGCGTGAGTAGGTGCCCTGGCTGATAGTTGACGGCCTTGGCCGCCTGCGCCTTGGTCCAACTGAGCGGCTCGGCGACGGTGACGACCTCGCCCTGGCCAAGGAGGCCGCCGGTCTTGAGCCCGCGGCGGACCGTATCGGTCAACCGATGGATTTCCTCCCAAGTGGGAGCAACCAGGATCGTCTCGCGTTTCTGCATCACATTGCCGACGTAGTGCTCAGCGGCACGCTTGATGTAGTCGCCCTTTGCCTCCTGCAGCCAACCAAGCCGATCTATCGCGAGTAGTCCTTCATACGCCCGCCCCTGCGCCATGAGCTTGATGGCCGCGCGATACTCCGGGTGCTGTTGCCGGCGGATGTCGGTCAATTCAAAGGTCCGCAGCCGGGAGTGCCGTTCGAGGACGGACAGAAAATCGCCGGCCTCGACGCCGGAATGCTGTTTCGTGTCGCCCACGAGGATGAGCCGCAAGCTGTGGTCGTTCACGCGCTCCAGCAGGGCGGCGCCCTGCCGGGTGCCGGCGATGCCGGCCTCGTCCACGATGAGGGTCGTGCCCCGGCCCAGCTCGCCATACTTCGCCGTTTTCGATTTCTGCAAGAAATCCTCCAACGTGGTGGCGTTCGCAAACCCCTGCGCCCGCAACTCCTGCGCGGCGGAGGTCGTCGGGGCGCATGCGATGACGTCCCGGTTCATTTCCCGCAGGCCACGCTGCAACTCCTGCAGAGCCGTAGTCTTGCCCGTGCCGGCCACGCCGCGCAGCGCGCAAACGGTGTCGGTCGAGGCGAGGAGGGACCTTACCACGTGGCTTTGGTCCGCGGAAAGCCGGGGGTCCGGCTCGAATTTCAACGTCCACAACGGCATGGCCCGGTCTAGGCCGGCGTTCACCATCCGGATGGATTCCAACTCCTGCCGCAGCCCTTCCCGCGTGCCATAAGGGGCCAAAAGGCCATCGGTCTGGCGCTTCAGGGGCACACAATCGGTCGCCTGGCCTTCAGCCAACGCCTGCTTGAGCCGGTCGAGTGAGACCGTTCCCAAACCCTGGTTCAGAGCCTCGGCGAGGATCTCATGACCGTGCTGCACGCTGGCGCGCTCAAACAGGTGGTCGCGCGCCTGTTTCAGACAGGCGGCCTCGGTGGGCGCAGCCCCCGTGGTCAGGTCACGGCGGCGAGCTTGCGCGACGAACTGATCGAGTTCCCGGACGCGGTCCGGGGCAAACTCGGCGCGCTGCCGCTGGCGCACCTCGGCGGTGGTGATTTCCGCCAGCTTCGGGTCACGCGTGGAGGTGGTCATCGCATGGATCTCTCGCGTAGTCGGCTCCCGACCGAATTTCTTCTCGAAGACGGCGATCTCTCGCTCGATTTGCGCCCGGCGCTTCGATGCTCGCGCTCTCTCTTCCGCGGTTATGCCGGCAATCTCGAAACCCTCGATGACGCCGCGGGTGTTACGCGTGGACTCGATCCCGTAGCCCGCGGCGAGCACGCGGCAGGCGAGTTCGTTCTGATAGACTTTCCCGGCGTAACGGATCGCGGCGAGCATCTGGCGCTCGGTCAGCGCAAACCACCGGTTCGCCTTGGCATCGAAGGTGGCGTTCGCCGTAACCAGATGCGTGTGCAACTGCGCGTCGAGCCCCCGGGAGGCATCGTGCTCGAACCGGGCCGCGCAGAGGTTGCCAGTCGCCGTGGTTTGCTCCGACCAAGCCGCGTCACCCGCCCGCACCCGGCGGGCTGCAAACCGCTCAAGCTCGGCGAATGCCACCGTGACGGCCTCCTGGTGCGCGGCACGCAGTCGTTCGTCACCGAAGGTGACCGCCAGCATCGAGACGCTCTTCGGCGCCGAGCACTGGAAATCGAGGAACACTATCCGACCTGCGCCCATACGCGATGTCAGCTTGCGTCCGGTCAGCGGATGGCGGTTCTGACGGAGACGTTCGAACGCTTCGTCCTTCCCTCCGATCCGGCGGCCGGCCAATCCGAGTTTTTCGGCCGCCTGCCCAATCCATTCTCCTGACACGGACTCCTTCTCCGAATAATAGTCGTTCGCCGTGAGGTGATTCCCCAGATAGGTGCCTCCGTTCCTGATTTTCGCCATCGTGAACATGCCTCAATTCGGCCCATGGAGGGCGACGGCCCTATTGTTGTGCTTGGCCAAGGCGCCACCCGGGGCTTGGGCGAATTCCCCGGCCTCGGCTCGACGGACGAATTCCGCCCGCTGGGTGGCCGTCAAGTAGTGCCGGCCAGCGATATTGACGGTTTTGAGCCAGCCCTTACGGCGCCACTGCCAAGCGGTGCTAGGATTGATACCGACCTCGGCAATCCATTTGTCGAGAGCCATGGGCGGGGAGTCGTAAGGCGGAGGGTTGGTGGATTCCATGCGATAACATAGGATAGCATGCTAATAGTTGTTGTCAATTCAACCACAGCGATTTACGTATCATGTAAACCAAGGCCATCCCATGCCATTCAAGAAGAAGCCCACCAATCCTGATCGCGTCGGACTGAGTCTGCACAAGCACCTCACACCTCATGTGCTCGATAAATCCGCCGCGTTAGACATGAACCCAAACGAGTTCGTCAATGTGTGCGTTGAGCAATGTGTCGAAGGCATGGTTGCAGAAAAAGATCCAGGACCGGGATGTCCTCCGATCGTCTATAAGTATCGCCTGCAGACGGGGAAGGATCCGCAACCAATCTCCCAGCGGTTCAATGCTGCAGATTATGCCCTGCTGCGCGGCCTCGATGAATTGCTCTACGATTTCAATTTGGCCAAGGAGTGCGTGCTGACCGGGAAAGCAACCAGCGCCATCCTCACTCCGGCAATTTTGGAGTTGATTGAGAAATATCGCGAGCAGCGCACGCACCTGATCTCACAGGCACAGTTGTTCGACAAAGGACCGGTCTATCCCGCGCCGCAATTGGGCATGTAGTGCATTACACTTGCCACCGGTTTTTTCTTCGCGTGGCATGACACAACGTCGCCCGGGTGGCGGAATTGGCAGACGCTGCAGACTCAAAATCTGCCGATCGCAAGATCATGTGGGTTCGATCCCCACCCCGGGCACCATCAATAATAAATATGCTGTAGCAGCTGATGTTGCGGCCGGGTTCACGGTCTCGTTTCGAGGCCAGCACCAGCCCGGATCGAGGCCGGTGGTTTCGTTTTGACCGGCGCCGATCACAACGCGGGTGCGGGATCACGGTTTCGCGACGACAGTCCGGTCCAAGTGCGTGCGTGCAGTTGAGGCAGGAAACAGGTTCCAGACCGCCAGATGATGGAAGAGATAGGCCTGCGCCAGGAAGGAGGCGTCGATGCCGGGCCGGCCTTGGTCGTCGAGCAGTTCCCGCAACGTTTGCCGGCCCTGGCTGCGGCGCAGGATTTCGTGGGTCCAGGCCGGCAACGACCAGGCGATTTTGGTATCAAGGACGGAGCTCCGGAGGTTGCTGATGCGAAGCGGGCCCTCGGTGGCGGGCCGCTGACGCGAGGTCCGCCGGTAGAATCCGGTGAGTTTCGGTCGCCACGCGAGCAAGGCGGTCGGATCAGCCCAGGGCGGTTGCGGCACCGGGTGCTTGGCGAGCAACAGGTGGTGAAACGAGGCGGGATGCACGTGATCGAGCACCTCCGGCCACGGTGTCGCGCGGACCCGGCATGAACAGCGCGGTGGCGGCGCTGGCCATCGCGGTGCGCAGGGCCCGGTGGGTGCCGAAACTGCCGCGAAAATACAACCCGGCGCGGCGGAAGAGTCGGTTCCACGCCGCCAGATCCAGGCTGTGCAGCACCGGTCCGAAGCAGTCACCACCCATATACCAATCGGGCAGGTCGCTGAAGAATCCCTGGGGCGCACCGCCGTCGATATTCTCCTGCAACTGCAGCAGGCGTTGCCAGCTGCGATCCCGGGGCAGCACGGAAGGATCGATGCCGAGACGGCGGACCGGGAACGCCCGCCGCAGCGGGGTGCTGAAATGAGCGGTGCCGTTGACGCCGAGGCAAAGCCGGCCACCCGGGCTCAGGCACTGTGCGAGTTGACGCAGGGCCACGACGGGCTTTGGAATGTAGGACAGCACGCCGTGACAAACAATCTGGTCGAAACTGCGGCCGACCACGTTGGCCAGATCGTGCCGGGTCAGGTCCGCCGTCATGAACCGGATCCGTTTTCCAGCCGGTTGGTCGCGTTGGGTCTGTTGGGCGACGCGGATGGATGCAGGACTGAAGTTTGCCGCCACGACCGTGGCCGCGGGCAGCGCGGCGCGCACGGCAAAGGCCTCCGCGCCGGTGCCGCAGCCGGCCACGAAGACGCGCCGCGGCAAACGGGGCGACTCTTGGTCGAGCGTCAGCAGCCACGGCAGGGGCGCCACCATCCACCGTGCCGGTCTGCCCCGCAGCGGCGGGGGATAGGGCGAACCTTCATAGAAAGCGCGGGGAGGCTGGAGTCTGTCATCATGCGGTGCATGGGTTTTGCGCGATCGTCGGTGCACCTTGACGTGGGCGGCGGACTCCGTCCAGCGCCACGGCCAGCCGTTGGAACACATCCGTCCAGTCGCCGGGCCGGTGCTGGCGGAACAGGCGGGCGCGGGGATACCACGGAGAATCATCCCGGCCGGTGAACCAGCGCCAGTCGCAACCGACCGGCAAGGCCAGCCAGACTGGTGTGCCGAGGGCGCCTGCGAGGTGGGCGATGGCGGAGTCGCTCGTGATGACGAGATCGAGGCTACGGATGATCGCGGCGGTATCGACGAAAGTCCCCGTGGCCTCGTCCGTGTCTTGCCCCAGGTCAACTACCTTGAATCGCTTCGCAATGCCGGCGAGCTGGTCGGTGCCGGGCGGTTTTTGCAGGCTGAAGAGGCGCACCCCACCCACCCCGGCCAGCGGAGCGAACGCGGCCAGTGGCAGCGACCGTTGGCGGTCGTGGTCGAACGCGGGATTGCCCTGCCAGGCGATGCCGACCCGGCAGCCGCTATACCGGGCGAGCCGGCGCCGCCAGTGCGTGACCAGGCCGGGTTCGGCGTGGAGATAGGGAGTCCCGGCCGGAATGGTTCGCAACGTGGTGCCCAGCAGGCGCGGCAGGCTCAGCAACGGCGCATGCGCGTCGCAGGCAGGCAGCGGATCCGTGGGCGAAAGCAGGCGGTCGATGCCCTTGCAGCCGGCGAGCAACCGATGGAGGGCCGGGGGACAGACGAAAACCACCGTGGCGCCCGCCGTCTGGAGCACAGCTGCATAGCGGATGAATTGGAGGGTGTCGCCTAGTCCTTGCTCGGCGTGCAGGAGGAGCACTTTACCGCGCGGCGATCCGCCTGGCCAGGCGCGCAGGTGCGGATAAGGGGCTGATTGTCCGGGTAGGCGCCAGCGCCACTCATACTCGGTGCCGCCGCGGTGAAAGTCACCCTGGCGCAGCAAAAAGGTGGCGCGATGCACATGCGCGCACGCGTCGTAGGGTTTCAGCACCAGGGCCAGCTCCACGTGGCGCCGGGCCTCGGCGAAGCTTCCGAGTTGAAGAAGGGCGTCGGTCAGCCGGCGGTGGGCGGAAAACTGGCGGGGCCGGCGGCGGAGCAGCTTGCGGTGGCATGCGACGGATTCCGCCCATTGCTCCAGCTGCAGGTAGGCCAGGCCCAGCCGGTTCAGCGCGGCGGGAAAACGGGGGCGCAACCGCAGCGCGGTTTCGAAGCAGGCGACCGCCTCAGTCCAGCGGCCCTCGACCGCATGCACCCGGCCGAGGCAAAAATGGGCCGGGGCGAACGTCGGTTGCCGGGCGATGGCCTGACGAAAACATCGGGTCGCCCGGGACCACTGCTTTCGCCGGGCCAGACGGAGGCCCTGCTCATGCGCCGCGCATGCCCGGGCATCGGGTCGCGAGGCGCCGGAGGCAGGGCAGGAAAGTATTTTCACCAAACAGCGAGACCGGGGCGCACGACGGCTCCCGGCCGCCCGGTTGAGGGGACGGTCGGGGTGGGTGCCAGAACGGAGCGGTGGTTAGAAGCCGGAAGTGCCCGACTTCATCTGGCCGGTGACAGTGAGCGTGGTTCCGCTGGTTTTAGTGCCGATACTGCTGCCGACGGGGAAGCCGCCCTTGGGGTCTTTCTTGATCTTCAAGTCGGACAAGGCGACGGACTGTTTCTTGGAACTGGATTTGGATTTCATGGTAGGGCGGTGGGCGGTTCAGGGTGAAGGTTTGCGGAGAGGTTTGGTCCGGGCGCCGAACGTGACACTGCGACCGCCGAGGACCTTCGCGGTCGGAATGAGGTCATCCAGCCGGATGGCTGGTTTCTCCGGCTTCGGTTTCGGTTTGCGCGATGATTTGTGCGGTGCGTTGCGCGGGTCGATCACGGCTCTGTTCTTTGCACGGTGGGTGCCAGTTCGGCGGATGTTGCCCCGCCGCTGCCCTGAAATGAGTATCGCCGCCCGTCGACAGCGTTTCTACTTTCGTGCGTTACGCTCTCAGCTCCAACCGACTGCGGAGTTTGGCCTGACTGCCAAAAGGCGCTAAAAATATCTTCCGGAGTATTCCACCGACGCCGAGATTCGAAGCGGGTGGACTCGTTTTGAACGAGCCGGTGGTCGCGGGACGAGTCCGCTGGTCTCATTTCGTGCGGTTCGTCGCCGGGTTCTGTAGTCGCCGGTTGACCGTGATTGCGGATGCTAGCTATACTTCTGGCGCGTGCCACCGATTTTCTCCTCCTTCGTTTGCAATGGTGATCGCTGGCGCGCCGGCGCGAAATTTCGGAGCGCGTTTCAATCGAGCCAGCCGACGACGGCGCGGATTATTCGATGAAGCGCTATTCGTTCACGAACGATTGGGTGTCCGCGCATAGTCCCGTCTGGAAGCTTCTCCTGAAGGACAGCCCGGCCGTCAGCAAACTGCTCGAGATCGGATCCTACGAGGGGCGCTCGACGGTGTGGTGGATGGGAAACGCGTTCAGGGCGACAGGAAAGGGGGAGATCTTTTGCGTCGATACATGGGAGGGCAGCCCCGAGCACGAGGGAACCGACATCCCGGCCGTCGAGGAACGATTCCTTCGCAACACCGCGATCGCCCGAGCGAAAACCAAGGCGAAGATCAAGGTGCATGTCCTGAAGGGGCGATCAACCGATCGGCTCGCGCGCCTCATCGCGGACGGACACGGTCTGTCCTTCGACCTCATCTACGTTGATGGAAGTCATCAGTGCCCCGACGTACTGAGCGATCTGGTGCTCGCTTTCGAGCTCTGCAAAGTCGGCGGACTCATCATCTGCGATGACTATCTCTGGTCGTCGGCCGTTCATGGGCAGGAGAATCCGCTGGATCAGCCGAAGCTCGCGATCGACTCCTTTGTGAACTGCTATGCGCGCAAAGTCGCGCTCTACAACACGCCCTTGTATCAGTTGCACATCAGAAAAACTTCCGTTTGATCCGCAAGCGCGCACGGAATCTTCAAGCCACTCTTCCAATTCTCGATCCTGCGATGTGCCCCAAGATTCGCGTGCTGTTCGTTTCCCACTCGGGTGAATGGGGCGGCGCCCAAAAATGTCTTTTCCTGCTGCTCGAGGCGCTTGATCGCGCCCGTTTCGATCCTGTTGTCGTTGTTCCGTCGGAAGGAGATTTCGCGGAGAAGGCGTGTTCACTGGGAATCGCGACGCACACTTTTCCCTTCGGCTGGCTGGCCGGGGCGATCGGTTCGCGGGGTGCGATTGCACCAAGATACCGTGCCGGACTACCCGCCCGAATCGAAGGTCTCGTCGCACTTCTGTGTCAGGAAAAAATCGACGTGGTGTTCACTAACACCGCCGTGATCGGGGAAAGCGCCCAAGCTGCGGCACGTTGCGGCCTCCCGCACATCTGGTATGTGCACGAACTTCTGAGCCGGAATCCGGACCTCGAGCCGCTGATCGACCTCCCGGAACTCTATGCGTTCATGGATCGCTTCTCCAACCGCGTCGTGGCGGTGTCGCAGGCGGTGAAGCGCGAACTCTCGCCCTTCGTGCGGCGCTCCAAGCTTGCCGTCATCCGGCCCGGCCTCTCACCGGGAACGCCGCCGGCCAGCGGGCGGAGTGCGGCGCCGGTGATCGGCTTTGTCGGCGTCTTCTCGAGAGGCAAGGGCGTCCTGCACCTGGTCAATGCCGCGCCGAGCATCCTGCGGCACCATCCGCAGGCGCGTTTCCTTTTGTTGGGAACGGATTGTGGCACGCTGGCCGGGGTGCGGCGCAGGATCACGGCGTTGGGCATGGACTCCGCGTTCGACATCCTTCCCTTCCGCAACGACCCCTCCGATATTTTCGCGACCATCGACCTTCTAGTCGTGCCCTCGCTGGCCGAGTCGTTTTCACTGGTAATCCTCGAGGCCATGGCAGCGGCGAAACCGGTGGTCGCTACGCGCTCGGGGGGCCCGCAGGAGATTATTGCCGACGGGCGCACCGGGCTCCTGGTTCCTCCCGGCAATCCGCACGCACTCGCTCAGGCCGTCGTCCGACTGCTGGATGATCCCAAGACCATGAGGCAGATGGGCACCTTGGGGGCGAAGCGGCTGGCCGAAATCTTCCGGCAAGACTCCTATGCGCGCACCTTCGACGAACTGATTGCGGGGGTCGTGGCCGCGCACCGGCGCCAACCAGCGTCCGCCCGGCGCCGTCTACAAGCTGCGCGCGCCCGCAATGATCTAATGACGCTCCTGTGATCGATGTCATTATCGTCAACTACGAGGGCGGCGCCATGGTGCTCGCTGCCATCAAGGCATCTCTCGCGGGGCACGATCGCGGCGACATTCGTTTTATTGTCGTCGACAACGGCAGCGTCGGCGCAGCTCACGCGGCACTTTTTAAAAACCGCCGGCTCACCGCGATGCTGGGCGGACTCCGGAAAATTCGCGACGAGCCGGTTGAACTCCAAGTTCCGTTCGAGTCCATCCAGACGACCGGCAGGCGAGTCGTTACCGTCAAGTCCGCGCACGAAGTGCGCACGGTTCGGGTCACGCATCGCTGGCTGAGCCGCCATGGTGACATCGTCATTAAGCTCAACCGAAACCACGGCTATGAAACCGGCGTGAACGTCGCCCTGGCGGTCAACCATGACGGTGGGTTCGTCGGCGCGCCGGACTGCGCGGACTGGCAGAGCCTCTCGGACAACGGGCGCCGCGCTCTTTACCGCTCCTACTGTACCTGGCTCACGCGCGCCGGGGGCCGCCCGCGCAATGACGTGGTGCTGTTGGGTTCCGATGTGCGGTCTCACACCGGTTGTTTTTTGGATCTCGCGAAAACCGCCCGGCTTCACCCAAAGATTGGACTGGTGGGAGCAAAACTCGTGCAACAACAGGCCGGCGGCCTGTTCGTCGTGGGCGGCGGTTACATCGATGACCCCGAGCCGCTTCACCAGACGGGTTGGGATGCCGCGCCAGGGCCCTGGCACCAATTCCAAAACTGTTCCTGGCTGACCTTCAGTTGCGTCTACATCACGAGGAAGTGTCTTGGCGCAGTTGGGACCATGGACATGCGGCTTTTCCCTTACGCGGGAGACGTTGATTACAGCCGGCGCGCCCGCGAGCACGGATTCGCCAATGTGTATTGTCCCACGGCCTTGGCGTTGCATCAGCACGAATCCACCACGGTGGTGCGGGTCATGCGGGCAATGCCGGCAGCGGAGTGGATCGCGCGGACCGGGGAGTCGCGTCGCTACTTTTTCTTCAAGTGGGCGGAGCGCCATGTTCCGTGGGTGAAGTTGCCGGCCGGCGTGTTTGGCGCAGAGCAAAATTGTCCGGCGCAGCGCACCGGGCCAGTGCTTCCGCCCGCTCATCCGAAGCGTTCCCCGGCGCAGCGCGGGACAAAGCCACGACGCGCACGGAGCCCGTGAGCGGGATTGCGACCCGAGGTGGATCCGGCACGACCGCGGGCGCAGGAAAATTGAACCTCGCTTATCGCCCCGTCGCCGAAAGAATCTTCGATGTGGCCCTTTCTCCTCACCCGCTCGAGCGTTACACTCGGCTCCATCGGTTTATCGAGCGGCGACTCGCGGAAGATATTTATCCGGAACACCCGGACGCGGGCCACACGCGCATCACTCACGATGTGCTTGAGCGGATCAATTCAAGGTGGGGTCTGCGCGGAATGCGGGTGCTCGACGTTGGCTGCGGCCAGGGCGTAGCCTTGGAGAAATTCACCGATTATGGCGCGGTCGTCCAGGGACTGGCCTTCGGCGAAGATGTCGGCATCTGCCGGAAGAAGGGTTTCGACGTTCATGAAATGGACATGTCGTTTCTGAACTTCCCCGACGACTCCTTCGATCTGGTGTGGGCGCGCCATTCCCTGGAGCACAGCCTCTTTCCTTTCTTCACGGTCGACGTCATTCATTCCGTGTTGAAACACGGCGGCGTTCTTTACGCCGAGGTTCCTGCACCCGACACCAGCGCAAATCACCAGCAAAACCGAAACCACTATTCGTGCCTCACGCGCAGTTCCTGGGCCACGCTCTTCGAGCGGGTCGGATTCACCACGATCGAGACATTCGATCTCGAGGTCGATTTGATGTGTGGTCCCGACGTTTGGTTTTCCTTCACTTTGCAGAAGCCGTGACGCGGTTCTAACCTTCCACGGCGATCGCAATGCTCCGCTTCATTCTTCCGGACGACTCGATGCCCAGGACGGTTTTCTGGGATCATTTTCTCGCGGCGTCGCTGAAAGCTGACACGCGTCGTCCCGATTCGCGCGAGCTGCTGATCCCCGCCGAGGACATCGCGATGGAAACCAACTGGCCGGCCTACGGAAACCAAGCCGCCGCCTATCTCAGAGGGCCGGCGCACGAGATCGGCGAAGGGAAGAACGTGAACGGTTATCTGGACAAAATCGTGGACGCCGCCCGCCACAATCCCGGGAAGCGTTTGCTCGTGGTGAACATGCATCCGTTTTTCCGTGTTCCGCTCTTCCTGCGTGAGATGCCCAACGTCGCCATCGCGGACGGAAATCTGGCGGAGTATGAGCGCGCGTTGAATCCACGCACGGTCAGTTTTCCCGCGCTGCCCGTTTCCTCGGGGGTGAAAAAGCCTGCGGGCACCCGGCGAATTCTCGCGTCTTTTCAAGGCGTCGCATCTCATCCGGTTCGATCAGGGCTGGCCTCCATCGCCGACGGCAAAACCATCGTCGTTAATCTCGTCGAGCGCAGCCGGCATAGCGGGAAAATCAATGCGCTGAAAGGACGCGTCGATCACGCCTACGAACGTCTGCTGCAAAATTCCGAGTTCGCATTCGTGCCGCGCGGCGATGCGACTTTTTCCTACCGGCTGCTCGAAGTGATGTCGTTTGGCTGCATCCCGGTCATCTTGTCCGACGGATGGGTGCTGCCTTTCGATCGAATCGTGAAATGGGAAACGTTCAGCTTGCGGTTCAGTGCGGACGCGGTGCCCGCGATTCCCGCCATCCTCCATTCACTGCGTGCGGACGAGATTGCGCATCGCGCCGAGGCGGTGAAGCGCGTCTATCAAAAACACTTCGCGACTCTTGCTCGCATTGTGAGGACGTTGTTCGACGAGCTTGATGCGATGACTCCGACCCGCCTTACGAAATGAACGCGACGATGTATATTGGCCGGGAGGCGTTCGTTCCGGCGGAGACTCGCGAGCAAGCGAAGGCGCTGTTTGCGCGCTCCGTGGAGCGGGTCGAGGTTGAGACTCATTCGTTCTGCAACCGGCGCTGCGACTATTGTCCGAACTCCAGCGGCGACCGGCTGGGTGAAAACAAGCGCATTCCGGAGGACATCTGGCGTCTGCTCCTGGCAAATCTGCGAGAGATCGATTTCGCGGGCAGCGTCATCCTCACGAGTTACAACGAACCACTGGCCGACCCCATGATCCTGCAGCGGATTCGGGAGGTTCGAGAACATCTGCCACGCGCCGGCATAGGCATTTTCACCAACGGCGATTACCTCCGGGCCGGCTCTTTCCCCGACCTTGCGACCGCCGGCCTCAATTACCTGCACATCTCGATCCACACGTCGCCGGGCGAGAAATTCAACAAGATCGTTGCGCTCAACCAGATCGCGAAATTGGTCAAACGGATCGATGCCGCGGTGCAATTCCACAGCCTGCGGAAAAACGAACTCGTGGCGGCGACGGTCCCGCACGATAAAATGGCAATCGAGATTCGGGCGGTGAACTATTGGAAGCGCGGCCAGGATCGGGGCGGCTTGCTTGATGGATTTCCGTCCCAACCCGCGCGAACGCTGCCCTGCCACTATCCCTTTGCCCATTTTCACATGGGTTTCCAGGGCAACGTTGTTCCCTGCTGCAACGTCCGGAGCGACTCGGAGGCGCACAAGCCGTATCGCTATGGCAACCTGCGCGACTTCGGTTCTATTTTCGAGGCCTACGCCGGCCGGATTGCCGCAGCCTGGCGCCGCCATCTCATCTCTTTTGAGCCGAAGGACGATCCCTGCCGGACCTGCAGCGTCGGTTTCATGACCATGGTTCCGAAGGAGTTGAAGAAAATGCGTGCGGCCTGGGAGCAACACGTCCGCGACCGCGCGGTGGAGTGACGCATCCGCCCTCTCGTGAAAGACGTGTTTCTAAACTGGGAGATGGGGAACACCTTCGGCTGGGGCATTGTGGGTCTGAATCTCTTCTGCCGCTGGGCGAACGATTCCGAGATTAGGCCGTTGATGGGCCGGCCCATCACGGAGGAACGCAGCGGCCTGTGCGATCCGCTGACGTGGAGCCGGGTGCGCCCGGCGGTGGATATCTCCAATCGGTTTCTGGCCGAGTCCAAAACGGATCCGGATGGGCACAGGAAGATCGATGCGGTTCTGATCGACTCGTTGGGCAACGGCTTTCCTGCGTCGCATTGCCACGGGACGCGGAACATCGCGCGCTGCGTCTTTGAAAACACCGATCTTTCCAGAGCCCGCACCGCCCTGGAGAGATACGATTCGTTGCTCGTGGCCTCGCACTGGAACGCCCGGCTCCTGGCAAAAGCCACCGGCCGGCAGGCGAAGGTCATCTTCGAAGGCGTGGATCCCACGTTGTTCTGCCCGGCGCCAAAGTCGGGACTGATGGACCGCGAAAAATTTTATATCTTCTCCGGTGGGAAAGTGGAGTTCCGCAAGGGACACGATCTGGTGCTGCTCGCCTTCAAGCGATTTCACGAACGTCACAAGGACAGCGTCCTCGTGACGGCGTGGCATTCTCCGTGGCCGCAAGCCGGAGCCGGTTTTAAGGGCCGACTGGCGGCGCCAGTCACGATTGGCCCGACCGGCGCGCTCGATATCGGAAAATGGGTGCACGAGAACGGCATCGATCCGCTGGCGGTGATCGACATCGGTTTCGTGCTAAATCCGCTGATGCCGGCGGTGCTCCGGGAAATGGACGTTGCCTTGCAGCCGTCCCGGGCCGAGGCGTGTACGAATTTGTCGGTCAAGGAAGCGATGGCGTGCGGCGTGCCCGTCATTGCGGCGCTGAACACCGGAATGAAGGATCTGCTCAACGACGAAAACTCCATCGTCCTGAAAAATCAGACCGCAATCTCTGAGCGACTACCCTGCGCGACGGAAGGGTGGGGCGAGAGTGACATCGACGAAATCGTCGCCGCACTCGAATTCACCTATGAGCACCGCGAACGGGCGAAGCAAATCGGGATGCGGTCGCGCAAATGGCTGATCGAGCATGGCCGGACCTGGCAGTTCCACGCGGACGAGTTGAAACAGTGGATCCGCGCGGGTGCCTGACGTCCGCGGCGCCGTCAACCGCCAGGTAGTCGCCTACGGATTTCGCGAGCCATTCGCTCAAAGACTCCGCCCCACTCGCCCAACGCTTGCTGCCGGAATAGTCGCATGGAAGGATACCAAGGACTGTCATCGCGGTTCAGCATCCAGCGCCAGTCCGGAGCGAACTTGAGCGGCAGCCACGCCGGAACGCCGAGGGCGCCTGCCAGATGCACAAGGCTCGAGTCGCAGCATACCACCAGGTCCACGTTTCGCATGATCGCGGCGGTGTCCATGAACGCGCCATGCTTCATGTCGAGGTCGTCGAACTGAACAGGCTCGAATGAGCCGGCGATATCCGCGAGCTGGGCGGCTCCGGGTCCTTTTTGCAGACTGATTAACCGAACTCCTGGAATACGGGCGAGCGCAGCGAAAAACCGGAGGGGCGTGGAGCGTTGTCGATCGGCCTGATGATCGGGACTTCCCTGCCACGCGATGCCGATGCGATAGCCGGGAAATTTCGCCAGCCGTTTTTCCCAGTGGATCACAAGCGTGGGATCGGCGGTGATGTAACCGCATTCACCGGGAATGGAACCGTGATCGGTTCGCATAACCGTGGGAAGACTCATGAGCGGGGTCCAGTAATCGAACACGGGCAGCGGCTCGCTATCTGCGACGACTTTATCGATGCCTTCGCAACGCTTCATCAGCTTCACCAGTGGTTTCTGGCAGCAGATAATGACGCGCGCGCCCTGCCGCTGCAGCAACGGCGCATAACGCACGAACTGCAGGGTGTCGCCGAGCCCCTGCTCCCAATGGAGAAGAAGGGTGCGGTCGCGCAGCGGTTCGCCCGTCCAGCGGGGATGAGCGAATTCAGGTAGCGGAAAGTTTGGTCGTTTCCAACGCCATTCATTCTCGGGCCAGCCTCGGGTGAAATCGCCGAGCAGCAGCCAGACGAACGCGCGGTTCAGATGGAATTGCGCGTCGTCCGGTTTGAGTTCGAGTGCACGTTGGTAGCTGCGCAAGGCAGCTCGATGGCGATGCAAGTCGATCAAGACGTTGCCGCGATTGAAATGTGCTGCTGCATGGGCGGGTTGAAGGGTGATGGCGCGATCGTAGCTCTGCAGCGCCTCCCTGGGGCGGTTGAGTTCGTGCAACGCATTACCGCGGTTAAACCATGCTTCGACGTAGTTCGGCTCGAGTTCCAATGCGTGGCGGTAGCTTTGCAGTGCCTGCTCGTGGCGCTTCCTGTCGCCCGAGGGATAACCGCTGCGATATAGCTCCAATGCCTTCTGCTCCGAACCCCTGTCGTGGTATTCCCATTCCAGCAACGCGTTGGCGCGATTGAAGTGCGCCTCCGCGTAGTCCGGCTCAAGTTGAAGGGCGCGATCATAACTCGCCAGCGCTTCGTCGTGGCGCTTCAAGTCGAGCAACGCGTTGCCCCGATGATTGAGCGAACTCGCGTGGTCGGGACGGATACGGAGCGCCTGGTCGAACAACTCGATCGCGCTCGCTGAGTCTTTTCGTTGGGCGGCGATCGTTGCCAGCAACCGCAGGGAATCGAAGTGCTGCGGCTGCGAACGCAGGAGCGACCGATAGCGCGCGGCCGCTTCGTCCCAACGCCCTTCCTGATGCAGGACAAACGCCGCTTTGAAACGCGTGGCGATAGCTGACGCGGCAGGTCGGGATGGTTTGGTTTTGACCGCGATCTTTTGTTTGGACTGGGATCGTTTACTCCGCTTCATCCGGAAACGAGTATTCGCGGCACTGCGCGAAGGGATGATGTCGTGCGCGCATCACTTCAGCCCGCGGCGAGGTGGGTGGCTTTCGACTGCCGCTCCAAGGGCAATCGTCGGTAAACTGCGACGCTTGAAAATTGACGCGCGGGGATCCCGGCGCGTCGCGCGAGGTGGCGGCAAATCAACGCCGCCGGATCGTGTAGCCGGTCGGGCTCAAGGCCGCGTTGGGCACGCTATTTGTTGATATAAGTATTGGATTGATACCACCACCCTGCACCCGATCTGCGCCCTTGCTCGGCAAGTCCTTCAGCTTCATCGTGGCGGTCGTTTTACCGGGCAACTTCTTCTGCTGGTCTTTTTTTTTGTCTTTCATGGGGACTCTCCCTTTGCAGGCCGGGTGCCAGCTCCGTGGTCGCAAACTTGTTTGCGCACGTTTTCTCGTTGGTCGTTGCGCGATTTACCTACGTTAGTAGTTTGGCTCCAACCAACTGTGAGATTCGGCTAGAGGGCGATCGCCCCGCAAAGTTCTTTTATAGGAGTCCATCGCCGAGGACGAGCCGACTGCGGATGGCCCCGTTTTGAAACCATTGCAGGCGTATGACGGGACCAGGGGGCTTCGATATCGAGCCGCGCGAGCGGGTCTACTTCGCCTTGCGCAGATGCCGGATCAGCATGCCACGGGAGATGCCCAGTTGCGCCGCCGCCTTGCGCTGATTGCCGTTTACCGCGGCGCAGACGCGACGGATGTGTTCGCGCACTGCACTTGCCAGAGTGGGGTCGCCGTTTAGCCGCTGCAGGCCGTCGGGCGCGGGAGCAGGCACCGTTTCTTTGGACGTGATCGCAGAGGGCGCGGCGAGATCTTCGTCGAATTGGACGTCGTCCGGGCCGATGTTGGAGCCCGTCGTGAAGAGGAGCGTCGTGCGCAACGTGTGATGGAGTTCGCGCAGATTTCCCGGCCAGGGATGCGCCAGGAGTTTGTCCATCGCGTCGGGGTGAATCGTAGTGATGGTCTTGCCGCACTCGGCCGCGGCCACCCTGATTTCGCTCGCGATGATCGCCGGCAAATCCTCGGCACGATCACGCAACGCGGGAATGCGTAGCGTGAGACCGTTGAGCCGGTGAAAGAGATCTTCGCGGAATTTTCCGGCGGAGATCATCGCCCGGAGCGAGCGATTGGTGGCTGAGATGATGCGGGCGCTGGAATGAAGCGAGCGTTCCGAGCCGAGCCGTTCGAACTCGCCGTATTCGACCGCTCGGAGGGTTTTCGCCTGGGCGAGCGGGCTCATGTCGGCGATCTCGTCGAGGAACAGCGTGCCGGTGTCGGCGAGCTCGAACTTGCCGCGCAGGGTCTTTTGCGCGCCGGTAAACGCGCCGCGCTCATGACCGAACAACTGGCTTTCGAGCAGTGAGTCGCTCATCGCGGATGCCACGAAAGAGATGAACGGCCCCTCGGCGCGCTCCGATGAGTTGTGGATGGCCTGCGCGAGGAGGGTCTTGCCGGTGCCGGTTTCCCCGAGGATGAGTACCGGCCCCGTGGATTGGGCGGCGAGGGCCGCGAGCTTGAGGCACCGGGCCATCGCCGGGTTGAGGGTCCCCACTTCCTCCAGTCGGAGTTGCGACCATTGGGCGGTGGTCATGTTCAGGGTCGCAGGTTTTCCCGCATCTGGCGGACCGGCTCGAAGATGTGCTCCACCAGCGTGCGCCGGCCAAGGATTACCCGGGCCTCGCCGGTCATGCCGACCCGCAGCGGGAGCGCGCGGCCCGCACCCGTCAACGAGGTCTGGTCCAACGTGGCGGAGGCATGGAAATGGGCCTGGTCGCGGACCGCGACGGCTGCAGGCGTGATCCAATCGAGTCGCCCCGTGACGGTGCCGTAGCGCTGGTAGGGGTAGGCCTCGAAGAAAAACCGGACCCGCTGGCCGGCCTGCAGGCGCGCCAACGCCGGCTCGGTGAGCTGGAGCCGGGCGTGGGGTTGCTCACCCTGCCGGGCGAGCTGGCCGAGCGCCGCGCCGGCCTGCACGGGATCGCGGTCACTGCGGCGCTCCAAGGCGACGACCACGGCCGCATAGGGCGCGCGCACAAACATCAGGTCGCCCTCGCAGTGCTCCAATTGCTGCTCGAGGGCCGCGAGGCGGATCCGGAGCTTCTCGGCCTCCGAGTCCTCATCGAGCCGCTGCCGTTCCCACTCGGTCTGGAGCTGAGCTAGGGCCAGCGACTCCTGCTGGAGGCTCTTCTGGGCGATCAGGAGATCCTTCTCGGAGGCGGCCAGGTTCAGGCGGTGGCCCAACATTTCAATCCGGGACATGCCGCCCTCGGCTTCAATTTTTTGCATGCTGGCCAGGGCATCCTGGTGGGTGGCTAGGTGTTTTTCGCGAAAAGCGACCTCGCGCTCCATCTGGGAGATCTGGGCCTGTTTGATGGCGGTCTGCGAAGCTTGGATCTCGTTGAGCTTGGTGCGGCGCTCCCGCAGCGCCCGCAGCAGTTCGCGGTCGGTGGAGCGCTGGGTCTGCCAGTGGCGGATCTCGTCGGAGCGGAGGACGAACAGGACCGCCCCCTGGGCCACCTCCGTCCCCTCCTCGACCCCGGTCTGGACGAGCAGGCCGGCAATCGGCGCCACGAGGGTTTCGTTGCCACTGGGGGACACGAGCACGAAGGGGGTGCTGACCGTTTCCGGGATCTGCACGAACACCGCGGCGAGGCCGGCGAGGAGGGCGACCGCACTGAGCAGCCAGCCGATCAGACGGACCAGCCACGAAGGCGGGTCCTGGGGTAGAACGGGGGCGTCGGGTTCCATGGTGCTCAGAGTCCCAGTTGTTGGCTCGCGAGGTAGAAATAGAGGCCGCGCCGAGCCATCAGCTCGTCGTGGGTGCCCTGCTCGGCGATCCGGCCCTTCTCGAGCACCACGATGGAATCGGCGTCCCGGATCGTGCTGAGGCGGTGGGCGATCACAAGGGAGGTCCGGCCCGCCATGAACTGTCGCATGTTCGTCTGGATCGCGCGCTCCGATTCGGTGTCCAGGGCGCTGGTGGCCTCGTCGAAGATCAGGATCGGCGGGTCGCTGTAGATGGCGCGGGCGATGGCGATGCGCTGCTTCTGGCCGCCGGAGATGGCCAGCCCGCTTTCCCCGATCCGGGAGGCGTAGCCCAGGGGCAGGCGCGAGATGAAATCGTGGGCGTTGGCCAGCTGCGCGGCGCGGATCACGCGGTCGAAGTCGGGCTCCGGGTCGCCGAACGCGATGTTCCGCTCAAGCGTGTCGTCGAACATGTAATTTTCCTGGAGCACGATGCCGATCTTGCGCCGCACATCCCGGAAATTCAGCGACTGCAGGTCGAGCCGGTCAAAGAGGATCGTCCCCTCGGTCGGCTCGAGCAGCCCGGACAGGAGCTTGATGAGGGTGGTCTTCCCCGAGCCACTGCGTCCGACGACCGCGATGGTTTTGCCCGCCGCGATCTCGAGGTTCAGGTCCTTGAGGATGTCCGGCGCTTCCGGGCCGCCATAGCGGAAGCCGACGTTCCGGAGCTCGATGCGGCCTTCGAGCGTGGGGACGGCGCGGAGCCGGGAACGGTCGCGCCCCTGCTCGGGTTCCTGCTCGAAGATATCGTCCAGGCGGTTCAGGAGGACCGAGACCATCTGCAGTTCGTCCCAGATCCCGAGGCAGCGCAGCACGGCGGCGTTGGCCATCGCCAGCAGCGACATGAAGGCGACGAAACCACCGACGGTCAGCCCGCCCGCCAGCACCATGTGCGCGGCGGCCCAGAGGAACAGGAAGGTCGAGACCAGGCTGATCATGGTCAGCATGCTCTCGTAGGACATGCCGATGAAGGTGCTCCGGAAGGTCTTCCGGGCGACGCCCAGGAACTCGTTCAGGATGGCGGCGCGGAGGGCCGGTTCAGCCGCGGCCGCCTTCACGGCCTCCATGCCCTTGATGGCATCGATCTGGCGGGAGCCGTATTTGCCGTAGCATTCCTCGAGGTCGGCAAAGGCCGGCCGCAACACGCGGCGGGAAAAATACATCAGGCCGGCATACAACGGCACGGTGGCGAGGAAGACGCCGAGCAGCTTCACGCTGTAGAGCGACATCAGGACGATGGTCCCCAGGAGTTGGACCGTCGCGAGGGCGCCGCCGATGCCGTGCTGCACGACGAAGGACCGGATCTGCTGGGCACCGTTGAGCCGGCGCTGGATGTCGCCCGTGCGCCGGCTGTGATAATACGACATCGGCAGCGAGAGCAGCTGTCGCGTGAGGAAATCCAGGATGGCGCTGTCGATCCGGACGGTGGCGAACGCCAGCAGGTATTGTTGCGCCAGGTTGGCGGCGAGCATGAAGAGGCCCGCGGTGGCCAGCCCGGCCAGCACGATGTTCAGGAGGTCCACATCATGCTCCACCACCACCTTGTCCATCACGACCTGGGTGAAGATCGGGAACAGCAGCTGCAGCACGGTGACGAGCCCCGCCAGGAGGAGGACCTGCAGGTAGACAGCCTGGAATTTTTGGAAGAACGGCCAGAGCCAGGCCAGGGTCGTCCGGCCTTCCGGGGCCTTGGCGAACTCCACCGTGTAGTCAAACAGCGCCGTGTAGCCGGTCCACTTTTCCTGGAATTCGGCCAGCTGGATCCGGCGGAGCCCCGCGCCCGGATCGGCCACGCGCACGTGCTTCTCCCCGACCGCATAGAGCACGATCCAGTGGTTGCCCTCCCAGTGCACGATGGCCGGCAGTGGGAGCTGCGGGAGGTTGCGGGGGGAGACCTTGAGGGCGCGGGCGGCCAGTCCCAGCTCGGTGGCCGCGGCGCAGATGGCCTTGAGGCTCGTGCCGTCACTGGCCGTATGGCAGAGCTGCCGGATGCGGGGGAGGCTGACGTTTCGCCCAAAATGCCGGCAAACCATGGCGAGCGAGGCGGCGCCGCAGTCCATCTCGTCGATCTGTTGGACGAACGGCATCCGCCGGATTTTTTTCCGGCCCTGTCGGAAGAATCCCTTTTCGTCGGCGAAAGGCTCCCCGGCCCCGGCCTCCGCCTTCTCCGGGCCGGGCGGGGCCCCATCGATGTCCACCTTGCTGGTGCTGCCCGCCTCGGCCGGCAGGAGTTCCATGGCGAAATCCAGCGGCACCCGCGCCTCAGAGCCGGCTTGGTATTGCGCGATCCGCTCCTCCATCAGGTGGGCGAATTCCGGGAACTCCCGGTTCAGCTCCAGCACCGCCTCGGGTTTCAAGGCCAGGAGCTGGCAGTCCTTCACCGCCTCGGCAGAGGCCGAACGCGTCGTGCCCTTGAGCACCGAGAGCTCGCCGAAGAAATCGCCCTCGCGCAAAAAGGCCAGATTCCGCGTCGTGCCGTCCCGCAGCGCGGAAATCCGGACGCCACCCTGTTGAATGATGAACAGCGGGCCGGTCGGATCATCCTGTCGGATGATCATCGCCCCCTTGGCGAAGGAGACCGGCTCCAGCTTGCCCAGCAGGGCCGAGAGCGCCGGTCGGGGGAGCCGGCCGAAATTGCTGAACTCATAGAGGAAACCGTGGAGCGCCCGCCAGCGGGTCATCTGCTCGAGGTAGCCCTTCAGCTCCGGCTGCTCCGTGACGAGCTCGAGGAACTCGGCCCGGTCCAGCCGCAGCACCACGAGCGAGCTGCTGGCCCGGACCGTGGCGTTGCGTGGCTCGTCGGAAAGCAGGGCCGTCTCCCCGAACACATCGCCCGGGCGGAGCGTGTTGAGCGAAACCTCCTGACCCTCGGCGGTGGTCCGCAGCACCCGCGCGCGGCCGGCGACCAGGACATAGAAAGCGTCGGCGTTTTCCCCTTGGCGGACTATGACGTCGCCAAAGTCATGGGCTGATTCTCGGAACAGCGGGCGAATCCGGGCATAGTTCGCCTCGGGCAGGAATTGCAGGAACGAGGCCTGGCGCAGATACTGCTCGGCTTGGGGGCTCATGTCGTTGGCTCCGGGCCTGTCAGCCACACGATGTGCTTGGCCGCGAGGTTATCAAAATGGGTGGCGATCAGCCCGGCATCGACCCGGGCCAGGACCTGGGCATCGGCCAGGGTCGGATCAGTTTTTCTCATGACGACACAGACGGAGAAACGCGTGTCGTCCTCGATGAGCGGAAACACCCGGCCACTCTGGGCGCCGAGCATCCGCTGTTGGTGCACCTCTGGCAACTCCTCGAGCAGGATCGAGCGCCGCTCGATCTGGTAGTGTTCCTGTTCGGCGATCGCCTCCAGGGATTGGCCGTCGGCCTCCACGCAGAGACAGGCTTCACGCATGGCATCGTCCGACTCCAAATCAAGCAACTCGACCTCCAGCCGGGTGAGCGGCAGCCGCAGGGCGGCCAGGCGGCGGGCGCGGGCTTCGGCGGCACAGGCCTGGTCGCAGGCCGTGTGAAAGCGAACCTCCCTTTCCGTCTGGAGCCCGAGCCACGCTTCGTCACGCCCCAGGCATTGCAACGAGTCCCGGAGGTTGTTCTCCGCCAAACCGGTCCGCTGAAGGAATCGTGCCCGCTCGGCCTCGAGCGAGGCGGGAGGGAGTGGCGACCCGGGTTCATCCGCCACGGCGGCCGATACGCGCCAGGCTAGCGCGCGGGCCAGCTCGTCAAATTCCCCCGCCAGCATGAGATCTTTCCTCAGCAACTCCCGGGCTTCGGGCGTGGCGTTGGCATATCCGGTCCCTGCGTCCGCCGGACGCGGCCCAGGATTCTGCCGCCAATATCGCCGGTGACAATAGTCGGTCAGATCTTCCAGCGACAGCCCCCGTGCGGCCAACCACGCTTCCGTGGCTTCGGCGGTGATCAGGTCAAACCGGTAGCGAACCTCCTCCGCAAGGGCTTGAAGGGCATCGCCGTCAGGTTCAAAATCGGCGGCGCCCCTTACTGCCTCAAGACCGGCCTGTAGGTCGAGCCAAGCCGCCGGCAACTCACCGCGGAACCACGCCGCATCCAAAACATCCGAAGCATGATATTGTTTTCCATTGGCTTCCAGCACTGGAGCGGTCGACGAATTGCCGAGGTTCATAATCACCAAACCAACGCGATGACCCCCACCATGATTGATCTAGCGGCAGGAGTGCGAAGCATTGATTCACTATTAGCCACAGGTGGCATTAAGCAGTAAAAATGTGATAATTACTCCAGATTCCTTGGCGTGGGTCTCCGACCGCAACCACTACTAGGGACGAGTTGAACAGCCGTTCGATCAGATCCAGGTCATACCCAGCCAGGCGTTCGCTTCAACTCCGTCGCACAAACTCCGTCGTTGACGAGAAACGCAACGTGCCGGCCGGTGAGCGCCACAACTCCTGGATTTCGCCGCGTCAGAAGCCACGCTTTTGGCTCGTGCACTTCACCGCCGACTCATCGCTCTACCACGCTTGGAAAAGCTCAGTGTCGCTGATCCTATTGGCGGAGGGTGGCGAGGTATCTCCGCGCTCCCCGGAGCGCGGCCCCATTGAAGCGGTTGGCCGCCTTCCGAAAGCTGTCTGATGGTCTGCCATCGTTTGTTGTAGACCTTGGCCATGATGCGTGAAAATGGCCCGATTTCCGGGATGCGCGACGCATATGGGAAAGGGGTTGTGCTACAAATTTGTGCTACAAAAACCAGACATTTTGGACCTTAATGGGCTGCCGTATTCTATGCTTAAAAAACGGTGATTTCTACTTTGAAAACCGACTTCGAATGAGTCCGAAAAACGAGGCGGAAAAATACTGCTTGCCTCAATTTTGAGTCTACTGCGTCTGCCAATTCCGCCACCCGGGCGCTAACCGAGACGCGAACCAAATCCGGAGCCCGGGCAATGTCCACCCTGATTTTGTCGACGGGCTTGACCGCTATCGGTCCCCCGGCCCTTTCCGTGATTTCGTCGGCGGCAATAGCTCGAAATCCGTGAAGTCATTGTGCACGTCCTTATGCGGGCGGTCCTGCTTGTAGACCTGGAGGATCCGGCCGTGCTCGTAATCGGACGTGGGAATGATCCGCGGCTCCTCCCCGGGGAGGAAGATGGCCGTGTAGGCGCGGTGCCGGTCGATGAGGCGGCGGATGACGATCATTCAGGCCAACCCTAACCGGGGTTGGCTGTTTCGCCAGTTTCTCGCGGCACCGGCGACGGTATATCCGCACCCGGGCGATGCTTGGCTGGAGTTATCACAATTACCTACTGGTTTGAGCCTCTCACTTTGTGGGCGGGGTGCCCTCACCCCGCGAGGCATAGGCAGCGAAAGCTGAAACCCGCGGGGTGAGGGCACTCCGCCTACAGCAGAAACCGAACGCAATGAGTTGCTGGAGTTATCGGGCGGGCTCAGGCAGGGCGGACAGGTAGTTGTCGATGGCGTCGGTCGCTTTGCGGGCGTCCTGCACCACCTCCACCAGGGGCAGCGGACCGCGGATGATCGCGCCGCCGGCGAAAACCGCCGGCAGGTTCGTCATGAGGTTCTCGTCCACCCGCACCAAGCCGCGCGCGTCCACGTCGAGCCGGGCGAAGTCGTCGCTCTGTGGCAGGCGGGGCGCGGTGAAACCATACGCCACCAGCACCACGTCGGCCGGAACATCGAATTCCGAACCGGCCACCGGCAGGACCGGCGGACGGCGCTTGTCCTCGGCCGCACCCAGTTCCGTCCGGACGCAGCGCAGGTGGGTCACTTCCCCGGCGGCATTGCCGACCACGGCCGTCGCCTGGGTCAGGAACATGAACCGGCCGCCTTCTTCCTGGGCGTTGGCATATTCCTCCGCATCGGCCAGGAGGGAATCTTCATCGCGGCGATAAAGACACAGGGCATCGGCGGCGCCGCGCCGGATGGCCGCGCGCACCGCGTCCATCGCGGTGTCACCGGCGCCCAGCACCACCACCCGCTTGCCGCTCACGTCGGCCGGCAGCCGCTGTCCATCGGCGGAACCGCAGCCCGTCCCCGTGGATTGTTCCATGAAGGCCAGGGCCTGGCCGACCCCGCGCAGATCCGCCCCGGGCAGATCGAGCGCCACCGGCTCGGCGCGACCGAACGCGAGATACACCGCATCGTATTCGCCTCGCAGTTCGCTCAATTTCACGTCCGTGCCGAAGGTCACGCCCATGCGGAAAGTGATGCCGCGCTGTTGCAGCAGCGCCACGCGGCGCTCGACCATGGCCGTGTCCACCCGGAAGCCGGGCAGGCCGTTCATCATGCGACCGCCGGGCTTCTGGCGGGTGTCGAAGACCGTCACGGCATAGCCCTTGCGCGACAAGGCGTCGGCGGTCACCAGTCCGGAGATGCCGGAGCCGAGCACCGCGACGCTCCGGCCGCGGGGCGAGGCGATGATGGGTTCGGCCAGGCCGTGTTTCCACCCGTAGTGCAGCAGAAAGCGCGTGATGGCGCGGATGGGCACCGCCTCGGATTTTCCCGTCAAAATGCAATCGCGCTCGCACACGCGGCCGCCCGGACAGGTGTGGGAGGCGAGTTCGGGGATGTAGTGGCTGGAGAAGAACAGCTCCGCGGCCTCCTGAAACCGGCCGTCCGCCGTGAACGCCAGCAATTCCGGGATCGAGCAGTTCAGCGGGCAGGCTTCGACGCAGGCGGGATTGGGACACTGGATGCAGCGCCGGGCCTGCTCGCGGGCCGTGGCCTCGTCGTAGTCGCCGACGGCTTCCTGAAAGTCGTGAACGCGGTCGGCCACCGGGCGCTTCGGCGGCTCGGCGCGGTCGATTTCCGACCAGGCGTATTTGGCTTTCCCTGTGGGGACTGGGTTGTGATTCGACATGATAAAGGGGGGCGGCGGGAAGGGCGTTAAAGCAGACCGGCCTCTCTGATCGTGGCTGGCACCTCGCTCGCCTGTCGAGATTCCTCGCTCGGCGCGGAAGGACTAAACGGAATGTGTTTCATGGTATGAAGCCACGCACTAGTGGACCTCGTGATCCCGGGTTACAGCCACGCGATCATGGCCGGTGCCCATGGCCAGCGACTTCTTGGGACAAACTTCGACACAGTAGCCGCACGTAATGCAGCGCAACTGATCGATGATCCATTTCTTTTCCTTGCGGTTCACCACCAGGGCGTCGGTGGGGCACTTCTTGGCGCAGACATTGCAGTAGATGCAGTTGTCCTTGGTGAACACGAGGCGTCCGCGCGAGCCGGTGACGGCCTGGCGCGGCGTGAAGGGATACTGGCTGGTCGCCGGTTTCGTCATCGCCCATTTCAGGGCGAGTTTGGTCATTTCGAAGTAGGCCATGGTATCACCTCTCGGTGCAGCTGATGCAGGGATCGATCGTCAGGATGATCATCGGCACGTCGGCCAGGTCGCAACCGGGCAGCACCTGCAGCATGGCCGGCAGGTTGGCGAACGTGGGCGTGCGGACGCGGAAGCGTTGCAGGAACTTCGTGCCCGTCGCCTTCAGATGGTAAACCACCTCGCCGCGCGGCTGCTCGGTGCGGGTGATGGTCTCGCCGGTCGGGTTGCCCATGACCTTCACCTCGACGGGACCGTCGGGGATCCGGGCGAACGCCTGCCGGATGATGTCCACCGACTGGAAGAGTTCCCCGCAACGGACGGCGCAGCGGGCGTAGGAATCGCCCTCGGTCCGCGTGATGGGCTCGACCTTGATCTCGTTGAAGGCCGCGTAGCCGAGCTGGCGCATGTCCTGCGCGATGCCGCTGGCCCGCATCATCGGGCCGACACAGCCGAGGTCGTGCGCCTGCGCCCGCGTGAGCACGCCCACGCCGCAGAGACGGGACTTCACGGAGTTGTCGTCCAGCAGGATCTTGGTGAGCCCGCGCATGTCCTTCTCGATCTCGTTCAGCTCGCCGAGAATCCGCGTGATGGCCTCGGCCTCGATGTCGCGCCGGACGCCGCCGACCTTGCACGAGCCGAAGATGACGCGCCCGCCGGTGGTGGCCTCGATGATGGCGAGCACCTTCTCGCGCACGCGCCACGCGTGCATGAACAGGTTCTCGAAGCCCATGCCGTCGGCCATCAGGCCCAGCCAGAGCAGGTGGCTGTGGATGCGGGAGAGCTCGCCCCAGACCGTCCGCAGGTAGACCGCGCGCGGCGGCACCGGGATGTTCATGATCGTCTCGATAGCCTGGCAATAACTCTGCCCGTGGATGAAGCTGCAGATGCCGCAGATGCGCTCGGCCACGTAGACGAACTCGATGAAGTCCTTCGTCTCCGCGAGCTTCTCGAGGCCGCGATGGACGAAGCCGACCGAGGGCCGCGCTTCCACGACCTTTTCGTCCTCGACGACAAGGTCCAGATGCACCGGCTCCGGGAGAACCGGATGTTGCGGGCCGAAGGGAATGACAGTGCGGGCCATAAAATTATGAGCTGGCGGCCGGAGCCGGGTTTGCCGCCGGCGCGGCCGGGGCGGGAGCGGCGGGAGCGGTCGCGGCGGGTTTGACGGGAGTGGTCGCCGCGACGACGGCCGGCGTCTTGACGCTGCCGAAGGGGAACTTGACCGAGGTTTTGTAGAAGTTGCCCTTGAAGTCCACCGTCAGGCCGTCGACCTGCACGTTGAACAGGTCGTGGATCTCGTTTTCATAGAGGATCGCACAGCCGTAGATCGTGCTGATGCTCGGCAGGTGCGTGTCCTGGCCGGGGAGCAGCAGCCGCAGGTTGGTGAGTTTTAGGCCGAGATCGAAGCTGTAGGTCAGCTCGACATGCTCCGGCAGGCGCGTGGCGCTGATCTGCACGAGCCGCTGGCCCTGCTGGCGGCGGGCGGCGACCTTTTCCCACAAGACGTCCACCGTGATGGTTTCGATTTGTTCCTGGCTCATTGGCGTTCCTTTTGCAGATAGACCCACGTGATGGGAGCCGCCGGGCCCGGCTCGGTTTTAAATTCCTGGAACCCGAGCTTGTGCAGTTGCGCGAGGCTCCGCTCGCTCTTCTGGCCGGCACAGGCCTCGAAGCGCCGGACCTCGGGGAAATCCTTCTCCAGCTCCTCCAGCAGCCGCCGGCCGATGCCGCGACCTTGGAAATAGGGATGCACGATCAGGCGGCTCAGGTAGGTCGTGTCGCCCACGGAGTAACCGCGCACGGAGCCGATGATCTTGCCGCTGACCACGGCCTTCAGGAAGACGGTGTGGCCGGGGGCCGGGGGCGGCGCCGCGGGTGTTTCCGGTGCGGCCGGCACCGGCGCCGCCGGGGCGGCGTGAGGATCGAATTCGGCCTCGATCTCCGGCAGCGTCTGCTTCAGGGCCGGCAGACAGTCGTCACCGTAGGCCGCGGCCTCGCGCTGGTAGGCGGTCTTTTGCAAACCGAGGATTTCCGGCGCGTCCTTCTTCTCCGCGTGCAGGTATTGCGTCCGGTCGAGATTGCTGGCGAGGGCGGCCATCTCCTTCTGCTTTTTTTCCAGGATGCCGAGCGCCTGGACGACGCCGTCAATGATCGCCTCCGGCCGCGCCGCGCAGCCGGGCACATAGACATCCACCGGAATGACACTGTCCACGCCGCCGGAGATGTTGTAGCACTCGCGGAAGATGCCGCCGCTGGCCGAGCAGATGCCGACGGCGATCACGACCTTGGGCTCGGCCATCTGGTGGTAGATGTTGCAGATGACGTCGCGGCACTGCTCGTTCACCGCACCGGTGACGAGGAAGATGTCGGCGTGCTTGGGATTGCCGGTGTTGACCACGCCGAGACGCTCGACGTCGAAGCCGGGGGTCAGGCAGGCCAGCACCTCGATGTCGCAGCCGTTGCAACTCGAGGCGTCGTAGTGGATGATCCAGGGCGATTTGGCGAAGCGGGACATGATCAGGTTCTCCGGGCAGGTTCCGCGGCCGGGGGCGGGACGGGTGGCACGGCCGCCGGCGCGTTCAGGGTGGCCGGCGCGGCCTTGGCCACGGGCGCCGCGGGCGAAGGCGAGAACAGCGCGAGGGCGAGGATGTTGCCGAAACCGAGCACCAGGGTGACCACCCAGGCGCTCTTCAGCAGGGCTTCCCACTTGAGCCGCGCGAAAACGTTGTCCACGAGGATGACGAAGACGAACACCAGCAGCGCCACGGTCACGCCCAGCCAGGGCATCGAGCCGAAGAAGAGGTAGATCCAGCCCAGCAGGAAGACGTTTTCATACCAGTGCGCGATCTCGATCATCGCCAGCGTGCGGCCCGAGAACTCCGTGGTGATGCCGCGCACCAGCTCCTGGTGGGCGTGGTGGGAGCAGGACAGGTCGAACGGCGACTTGCGGAACTTGATCTCCAGCGTGTAGAGGAAACCGAGGAACACCCCCGGCAGCGTCACCACCAGCAGCGTCGGGTGGCTGGCGATCTCGCTGACGGAAAAACTTTTCGACACCATATACATCCCGATGGCCGTCAGCAGCACCATCGGCTCGTAGGCCATCATCTGGATCAGCTCGCGTTCCGCGCCGATGAAACTGTAGGGCGAACTGGCCTTGTAGGCGCCGAGCACGAAGAAGATGGCCGCCAGCGTCAGCGCGAAGATCACGAGCAGCAGGTCCGCCCCGGCGAAGAAGAGCCCGCCGGTGAAGATCACCAGCACGAGGAAGAACAGGATGTAGTAGTTCTGCGAGCGGTGGACGACGATGTTCTCCTTCTGCAGGAGTTTCAGCACGTCGTGGAACGGCTGGAGGATGGGCGGGCCCTGGCGCGCCTGCATCCGCGCCGAGATCCGGCGGTCCCAGCCCGCCAGCAACCCGCCGACGATGGGCGCCGCCACCAGATAGATCAGAACTTGCACCAGGGGATTCATAGGAAGGGGAGCAGCAGCATGGCCGCGAGCAGCACCGCGCTGCTGATGACGCCCCAGCGGGCGAGCCAGGCCTCGTTCAGGATGGCGCTCAGGTAATAGTTGCCGATGGCGACGTCCTGCACCGAATCGGCCGAGCTGCGGAAATGGGTGCTGCCCCGGACATTCGCGCCGCCGAGGTAGGCATCGGTGACGCGCACGCCGCGCCCGCGGTTGAGGAAGGTGACCGGGAAGAGCATGACGAGCGCCATCATGATGATCATGATCGTGATGTTGCCCTGGCTCAGGGGCCCGCCGACCGCGCCATACACGCCGGCCACGTAAGGCATGATCAGGTGGGTGGAGATGAGCGGGAAGAGCAGGCAGGCCAGCCAAGTCGCCGCCGCCAGGCCGTGCAGCGCGATGGATTCGCCCAAATCGAGTTCGTGGGGGACGCGCGGCGGGGGCGCGACGACCTGCACGAGCTTGCCCATCCATTTCACCCAGAAGAACAGCGTTGCCGAGCTGCCGAACACGACGAAGACGGAGAGCACCGGGCTGGCGTCGACGACGGCCTTGAGCACGGCCCATTTGCTGATCAGCATCCCGAAGGGCGCGAGGAACATGCCGGCCATGCCGATCTGCATCATCACCGCGACGCGCGGCATGCTCACGATCAGGCCGGCCATGGACTCGATGTCGCGGCTGTGCTGCTTGTGCTCGATCACGCCGACGCAGAGGAACAGCAGGCACTTCGCCACCGCATGGAAGATGATCAGGAGCACGCCGGCCCAGACGGCCTCCGCCGTGCCGATGCCGCCGCACAGGACGATCAGGCCGAGGTTCGCCACCGTGGACCACGCGAGCACGCGCTTGGCGTCGCTGCACGTGATCGCGGCGAACGAGCCGACGACGAAAGTCACCGCGCCCACCAGCGCGACCAGCAGGCCGACCTTCGTGCCCGCGACCACCGGGGCCATGCGCAGGACGAGGTAGACGCCCGCCTTCACCATCGTGCTGGAATGCAGCAGCGCGGACACCGGCGTCGGCGCGACCATCGCCCCGAGCAGCCAGCTGGAGAACGGCAGCTGGGCGGACTTGGTGATGCCGGCGAAGCACAGCAGCGCGGCCGGCAGCAGCACCAGCGCCTTGTCAGGCGAATGGAGCATCGCCTGCAGCTCGACGCCGCCGGTCTTCCGTTGCAGCCACACGATGGCCAGCGCGAAGGCCAGGCCGCCGGACAGATTCATGACCAGCGCCCGCAACGCGTTTCGTTTGGCCTCCTCCGTCTGCGTGTAGCCGATCAGCAGGAACGAACACACCGTGGTGATCTCCCAGAACAGAAGCAGCCAGGTGAGGTTGTTGGCGAAGATCAGACCGAACATCGCCCCCATGAACGCGAACAGCAGCGCGAAGAACAGCGGTCGCCGGTCCGGCACGTCGCGGTGGGCGTGCTCGTGGTATTCGCGCATGTAACCGAGCGCGTAGAGACAGATGCCGCCGCCGACCAGGCCGTTGATCAGCGCCATGATCACCGAGAACTGGTCCACGAACAGATACTGCGACCCGGCCGCGTGCGCGCCCGGGCCGAATTCAAACCAGGTCATCAATCCCGCCTGCGCCAGCACCAGCAGCACGATCAAGGCATGCCGGGCCTTCACCCCGACGTAAACCAGGTAGAGGCTTATCAGGAGCTCGACCGCCAGCATGCCCAGGCTGATCGCATGGCCGCTAAACGGCAGTTTTTGCAGATCAAGCGGCGCAGGAACCAGCGCCAGGGCCACGCTGAGTCCGACGACCACCAGCAGCGCGCCCGCGACGAGGATCTTGCGCAGGCCGTCTGGTCGGAGCCAGAGCAGGCCCGCGCCCACGGCAAAAGGGAACGCGATGAGGGTCAGGATGAGATTCATGAGGTTGGAGCGGTCAGAATGTCCATTCGGCGACCAAGGTCTGGATCTCGTCCACGGCCGCCTCGATGCCGCGCTTGGTGACTGCCGACAACTCTTCGCCATGCGCGAAATTCTCCGCCGGCACCTTCAGCAGCCAGCCCGCGGGAGCGGTGCCGTAAAGTTCCTGCGCCATGGCCAGCAGGGCCCGCGGATCCGTCGCATGGGAACCCACCTGCCCGGATTCGGAGGGCATGAGCGGCACGAGCTCGACCTCGTGCAGCGGATCGGTCGTGGCGTCCACGAAAACGACCGAAACCGCCTCGGCAAGTTCCGCCGCCAGCTCGGGCGTGAGCTGCTGGCACGCCATGGCGCGAAGCCCGGGAATCCCCAGCGTGGCCACGCGCCCGGCCACGAGCGGCCCGGCGGCATCGTCCGAGCGCAAGGTGTTGCCGTAGCCGATGACGAGCAGGGTCGTTTCCGTGAGGGTGCCGGGTTTCATGGGAGGCGGAGGCTCAGTCGCGTTTCAGTTCATGGAGAACGTCGCCTTCCGGCCCGACCAGCTGGACGTGCAGGGCCATCTGGCCGGCGGCGTGCGTCGAGCAGCTGAGGCACGGATCGTAACAGCGGATGCCGTGCTCGATGCGGTTGAGCAGCGGCTCGGGAATCTCCTTCGCGCCGGCCGGGATGTAGGCGCGCGCGATCTGCGCGACGGTGCGGTTCATCGCGAGGTTGTTGTTCCCGGTGGCGATGATGAGGTTCACCTTCTCGATGAGGCCGTGCTCATCCACCCAGTATTCATGGAACAGCGTGCCGCGCGGCGCCTCGCTCACGCCCACGCCGTGCAGGTGGTTGATGCCGGCGTCGGAGCGGATGTGCGAGCGGAGCAGCTCCGGGTCGGCGAGATACAGCTCGATGCGCTCGAGCGCCGCGAGGATCTCGATCAGCCGGGCGTAGTGGTAGAGGAAGGACGAGGTGACGGCGCCCGACCCGAAGGAGCGGAAGTTCTCCAGCTCGGCGTCGGCCTTCGGCGTGCCGATGGAGTGGCAGATGTTGAGCCGCGCCAGCGGTCCGACGCGGTAGAGCCCGCCGTGCAGCCCGAGCGGCTTGTAATACGGCGACTTGAGGTAGGAGGATTTCTGCACCGCCTCGCCGATGTATTTCTTGTAGTCCTTCGGCTCGATCTGGTCGGCCACGACCTGGCCGTTGCCGTCGCAGAAGCGCAGCTTGCCGCCGTAGTGCTCCCATTCGCCGTGCGGTCCCACCAGCCCCATGAAGAGCGACGGGAAGTTGCCGAAATGCTCGATCTCCTTCTGGTGGGTCGCCAGCACGCGCTTGAACAGGTCGAGGGCGACACCGGTCGTCCGATAGGCCTCGTCCAGCTTCGATCCGATGCGATCGAGGGCGGTCCGGTCCACGCCGCTGCGCACGCCGCCGGGCACGGCCCAGGCGGGATGGACCTTCTTCCCGCCGAGGATCTCGATGATCTCCTGCCCGAACTGCCGCAGGCGGATGCCGGCGCGGGCGAGGTCGGCGTTCGAGGCGATCAGGCCGAAGACGTTGCGCTGCGCCGGCGGGGTGTCCCAGCCGAGCAGGAAGTCGGGTGCGCTCAGGTGGAAGAAGCTCAGCGCGTGGCTCTGCACGATCTGGCCGAGGTTCATCAGCCGCCGCAGCTTTTCCGCCGCCGTGGGCACCCGGACCGCGAGGATGGCGTCGCCCGCCTTGGCCGAGGCGAGCAGGTGCGAGACCGGGCAGATGCCGCAGATGCGCGCGGTGATGCCGGGCATTTCGGCCAGCGGCCGGCCCTCGCAGAATTTTTCGAACCCGCGGAACTCCACGACATGGAACTCGGCGTCGGCCACATGGCCTTCGTCGTCCAGCCGGATGGTGATCTTGGCGTGGCCTTCGATGCGGGTGACGGGATCGATGACAATGCGACGGGTCATGGCGAAGCGGGAGTGAGGGAGCGGGCGCGGGGCGTCAGCCGAACTTGAGTTGGGCGCCGGTCAGGGCCGGGGTCTGGTCGAGGAGATTGGTGAGAAAGGCCTTGATGCGCGGGGCGGGCGGCGGGCAGCCGGGCAGGAAATGCTCGACCGGCACCACGTCGTGCACGGGCCGGACCTTCGGCAGCAGCCGCGGCACGATGCCCTCGAGGCCGGGCTTCACCGGGTTGGTGTCGGCCGCCTGCACGTAGGCGCGCTGGAGGATCTGGTCGGTGTTTTTCTCGCCGAGGAGATTGCGCAGGGAGGTGACGTTGCAGGTGATCGCGCAGTCGCCGAAGGACACGAGGATCTTCGTCCGCGCGCGGATCTTATGCAGCAGCTCGAGGTTGTCCTCGTTGCAGACCGCCCCCTCGATGAGGCAGAGATCGACGCCTTCGGGGTATTCCTTCACGTCGATGATCGGGCTGTAGACCAGGTCGATCCGGCCGGCGAGATCGATGAGGAACTCGTCGAGGTCGAGGAACGACATGTGGCAGCCGGCGCAGCCGCCCAGCCAGACAGTGGCAACTTTTATACGGTCCATTGTTGTTTCTCCCGGGCGTTGACGATGAATTCGAGCTTGGAGCGGTCGCGCAGGCTCTCGCCGGCGGTGTCGCCCTTGTGGAAGAGCGCGCCGGTGGGACACGCGAGGAGGCACTTGCCGCACGAGGTGCAGGTCGTGGAGCTGCCCCACGGTTCGTTGAGGTCCGAGATGATGTGGGACTTGCCGCCGCGGCCGGACACGTTCTTGGTGCCGGCGCCCTCGATGTGCCAGCAGACCCGCACGCAGCGCTGGCAGAGGATGCAGCGGTTGTGGTCCATGCCCATGAACCGGTGCGAGGCGTCCACCCCCCACTTCGGGTGGCAGTAGTCGTAGCGCACATGGTCCATGCCGAGCGAGTAGGCCAGCGTCTGCAGCTCGCAGTGGTTGTTGGCCACGCAGACGGCGCAGACGTGGTTGCGCTCGGCGAAGAGCAGCTCGATCGTCATGCGGCGGTATTTCTGCAGCCGCTCGTTGTCGGTCGTGACCTCCATGCCCTCGTAGATGCGGGTCGTGCAGGCGGGCATGAGCTTGTTCGAGCCCTTGACCTCCACGAGGCAGAGGCGGCAGGCCCCGACGTCGTAGACGCCCTCGAGGTGGCAGAGGGTCGGAATCTTCACGCCCGCCTCCTTCGCGGCCTGGAGGATGGACGTGTGGTTTTCGGCGCTGATCTGGGTGCCGTCGATGGTGAGGGTTTTCGCAGCCATGGGCGTCGGGAGGGTTCAGGGCTTGGCCGCCAGCTGGGGCGCGGCGTGGGGATCGGGCTGCAGCAGCTCCTCGTATTCGTCGCGGAAGAAACGGAGGGTGCTGAGCACGGGATTGGGGGAGGTCTGGCCGAGGCCGCAGAGGCTGGTGTTCTTCACCATGTCGCAGAGCTCCTCGAGCTGCGCGAGATCCCGCGCGTTGGCCTCGCGGGCGAGCAGCTTCACGAGCAGGTGGTGCATCTGCACGGTGCCGGCGCGGCAGGGGATGCACTTGCCGCAGGACTCGTCCATGCAGAACTCCATGAAGAACCGGGCGACGTCGACCATGCGCGTGGTGTCGTCCATCACGATCATCCCGCCCGAGCCCATGATGGAGCCGAGCTGGGTGAGCGATTCGTAGTCCACCGGTGTGTCGAGGTGCTGCGCGGGGATGCAGCCGCCGGACGGGCCGCCGGTCTGCACCGCCTTGATCTTGCCGCCGTCGGGCGCGCCGCCGCCCATCTCCTCGACGATGGTGCGCAGCGGGGTGCCCATCGGCACCTCGATGAGGCCGGTGTTCTGGATCTTGCCGGCGAGGGCGAAGACCTTCGTGCCCTTGCTCTTTTCCGTGCCGATGCCCGCAAACCAGTCCACGCCCCGGCGCAGGATGGGCGCGACGTTGGCGAAGGTCTCGACGTTGTTGATGAGCGTCGGGCAGTCGAACAGGCCGCGCTCGGCCGGGAACGGCGGGCGCGGGCGCGGCGTGCCGCGCTTGCCCTCGACCGAGGCCATCAGCGCCGTCTCCTCGCCGCAGACGAACGCCCCGGCGCCGATGCGGATGTCGATGTTGAAATTGATCGGGGACTCGAAGATTCCGGCGCCGAGCAGCCCCACCCGCTTCGCCTGGCGGATGGCGTTCTGCAGGCGGCTGATGGCGAGCGGATACTCGGCCCGGCAGTAGATGTAGCCCTGGTCCGCGCCGACGGCGTAGCCGGCGATGACCATGCCCTCGAGGATGGCGTGCGGATCGCTCTCCAGCACGCTGCGGTCCATGAACGCGCCGGGGTCGCCCTCGTCGGCGTTGCAGATGACGTATTTCTTGGCCCCGGGGGACTTGGCCACCGTGCCCCACTTCAGGCCGGTCGGGAAACCCGCGCCGCCGCGGCCGCGCAGGCCGCTCTTGACGATGGCGTCCAGCACGTCCTTGGGCTCCATCTCGACGATCGCCTCGTGCAGCGCCAGGTAGCCGTCCGCCGCGATGTAGGACTCGATCCGCTCGGGATCGATCAGCCCGCAGTTCGCGAGCACGATGGGCTCCTGCTTGGTGAAGAAAGGCGAGTTGGGATCCGCCTGCTGCAGCGCGGCCTTGCCGCCCTTGAGCGCGGCGATGATGGCGGGAGCGTTGTCCGGCGTGACCTTGATGTAGAGGGCGTTCGACGGATCGGCCTGCACGAGCGGACCCTCGCAGCAGAGCTTCATGCAGCCCACGCCGCGCACCTCGACCTCGTCCTGCAGCCCGGCCTCGGCGACGGCCTTCACGAGCTGATCTTTCACACCTTTCGCATCCGACGAGACGCAGCCGGCGGCCATGCAGCAGCGCAGGACGATTTTCTTCCGCGTCGCGAGTTCCTTTGCCTTGGTTTCCTGGAGATCGTTCAGGGTCATGGTGCCACCCACTGGTTGATTTGGGCCAAAGCGGTCTCGGATGTCTGGCGCGGCGTGACGGTGCCGTCATAAACCACCGCCGGCGCGATGCCACAGGCGCCGATGCAGCGCGCGGTGAGCAGGGAGAGCTTGTTGTCGGGCGTCGTCTCGCCGGCCTTGATGTGGGCCTGCGCCTCCACGGCTGCCAGGATCTTGTCCGCCCCCTTCACGTAGCACGCGGTGCCCATGCAGACGACGCAGTTGTGCTCACCCTGCGGCTTGAGGGTGAAGAAATGGTAGAACGTCGCCACGCCGTAAACGCGGCTGGCCGGCAGCTTGAGCTGCGCGGCGGTGTAGCGGAGCACGTCGTCCTCCAGGTAGCCGAAAAGTTCCTGGGCCTTGTGCAGCACCTCGATCAGGGCGTCCTGCCGGTGCTGGAATTTCTTGATGTGCGCCTCGAGGATCTTGTAGCGCTTGTCGCTCGCGAGCAGCTGGGCGAAGCGCGCGGCAGCCTTGGTTTTGGGCGATTCGAGCACGGTGTTCATGGGGAAACTCCTCGGCGGGCCGGCGGGGCGGCGCTGCGCGCGCACCCGGGAAATAGGAATGAAAAGGGCTCCGCCCCCGCGGAAGGACCGCAGGGCGCTGGGTGGGCCAGATCGAGGGTAACCGCCCCGGCCGGCCTTGAGGCCGCCCATTTCATGACATGCTTCTTTAATACCAGTCCCTTCCGGTCCGGTCTTGTCACTCCTTGCGTAAAGCTCGGCATATCTTGTTTGGCGCGGCAAAACCCGTCTTGTCGCGTGCGCTCCACGCGGTTACATTGCCGCCATGCCCGACTTTCGCGTCCATGCTCCCGCCGCGACCCTTGGCGCAGCGGACATCCGGCTCAGCCCGGAGGAGAGCCACCACCTCGTCAGCGTGAACCGTTGCGGCCGGGGCGATCCGGTCACGGCCTTCGACGGCCGCGGCCGCGAATGGCTCTGCGAATGCATCGACCCCGGCAAGTCCGGCGCGGTGCTGCGCGTGAAGGAATCCCGGCAGGCGCCGCCGCTGCCGCACGAGATCACCCTCGGCCAGGCGCTGCCGAAGGGTTCGACCATGGACGACATCATCCGTCAGGCCACGGAAGTCGGCGCCGCCCGCGTCGTGCCGCTGCTCACCGAGCGCACGCAGGTGCACCTCGACGCCGACCGTGCGGGGAAGAAGATCGAGAAGTGGCGCACCACCGCCATCGAGGCCGCCAAGCAATGCGGCAATCCGTGGCTGCCGGAAATTTCACCGGTCCAGAAGTTCGACGAATTCATTGCCGGAAGGTGGGCGTCGGTTTCCCCGTTCGACAAGCTCAGGGCCCCGAGCCCGTCGAGGGGCACACCGACGCCTGTCGCCGCGGTGGAAAGCGGCGACCACCACTACGACCTGAAGCTCATCGCCAGCCTGCACGCCGGGACGACGACCCTGAAGAAGACTCTCTCCGGCTACGCTGCGAAACATGGCCGCGCGCCACACAAGGTTCTTTGGCTCATCGGTCCGGAAGGAGATTTTTCCCCGGCGGAAATGACCGCGGCCATCACCGCAGGCTTCCAACCGATCACGCTCGGCCCGCTCGTGCTGCGCAGCGACACCGCGGCGATCTATGCGCTGAGCATCTTGAGCCACGAGCTGGGGAGCGCGTGAATGTGGGCGGGGTGCCCTCACCCCGCGGTTCACGGTTTCGCTGCGCATGCCTCGCGGGGTGAGGGCACCCCGCCCACAAAATCGCGGACCGGCCGGTCACAGGCCGGCCCTACCCTCACTGCCTCGCCGCGAGATACTTCGTCACGTCGTCGCCGGACACGCGTCCGCCGGGACCGGTGGCCTCGATGCCCGTGATCGTCGCGTGATCGAGCCCGGCTTCCTGCGCCAGCTTGATGGCACGCGGGGTCCAGATCAGAGGACGGAGGACAGAGGACGGAGATACAGGGACTGGGGCTTCTCCTGTCTTCTGCCCTGTGTCATCTGTCCTCAGTATCTCCAAATGCCGCAAGCTCTCGTCGGCCGTCTCCAGACGGAACAGCGACTGGCCGGACGACTTCACGTCGCCGCCCTTGCCGTTGACCGCGACGATGACACCCTCGGCGGGCGACTCGAAGTCGAAGGCGGATTTGTCGCTCTCAAGTTCGGCGAGCTTCTGACCCTTGGCAACCCGGTCGCCGGGGGCGACGGCGATGCTGATGATGGTGAGTTCGCTCACGGTGGCGCCCATGGAGGGCATGGGCACGTCTATGATAAAGGTGGACATGGGGAAGGTTTGATTGGCCGCCAAGATGCGCCGGCAGGCGGGCGCGTCAATTCGGGAGGGGTCATTGCGCCAAAAGAGCTAGGAAGTGTTTCCCAACCACCAGATTCTCATTTCCTGTCATTCCGAACGCAGTGAGGAATCTCCCGCGGCGAAAGCGATATCACCTGCGAACGTCGAGATTCCTCACTGCGTTCGGAATGACAAATGGGTTTTACCGCACTCCCAAAATCATTCTCTTATTCTTTCTCGTTCCCGCAGATCAGAATGAGAAAATGAGGGAGATTTCGAGAAAGAGAACGATCAGGCGCTCCGCACCGCGTGCCACACCTTGAGGCATGACTCGATCAGCGCGGGCAGTTCCGCCGTCGGAATCTGGTTCGGACCGTCGGAAATCGCCTTCTCGGGATCGGGGTGCGTCTCGATGAACAACCCGTCGGCGCCGGCCGCCAGGGCTGCGCGCGCCAGCGGGGGCACGAATTCGCGTCGTCCGCCGGTCTTGCCGCCGGCCGCGCCGGGCTGCTGCACGCTGTGGGTGGCGTCGAAGATCGCCGGCGCCCCAAGCGCCTTCATCTGCGCGAACGAGCGCATGTCGACCACGAGGTTCTGGTAGCCGAAAGTCGTGCCGCGCTCGGTCTGCCAGATTTCCTTCGCCTTGCCTTGTTTCAATTTGCTGACGACGAACTCCATCTCCTGCGGTGAGAGGAACTGCCCTTTCTTCACGTTGACGACGCGGCCGGTCGCCGCGGCGGCGAGGAGCAGGTCGGTCTGACGGCAGAGAAACGCCGGGATCTGCAGCACGTCGCAAACCTGGCCGACGGCGGCGGCCTGCTGGCGTTCGTGGAAATCGGTCACGAGCGGAAAGCCGTAGTCCCGCTTGATGAGCGCGAGCAGCGCGAGACCCTCGTCCATCCCGGGGCCGCGATCGCCGCTGAGCGACGTGCGGTTGGCCTTGTCGAACGAACCCTTGAACACGATCGTCAGCTCCGGGTGCTTCCGGCCGATTTTCGCGAGCGTCTCCGCGGCCGCGCGGCAGACCTTTTCGTTCTCGAGCGAGCACGGGCCGGCGAGCAGGAGAAGTTTCTGGGGATCGAAGAGCATGGGGGACAAAAGACTGAAGAGCCGAATGACTGAAAGGCTGAACTTGCTTCGAGGCCGAACGTTTCAGGACTTCAGCCTTTCAGCTTTTCAGTCATTCAGCCCTTCCTCCCCCGGGCCTTGATCGCGGCGGCGACGAAGGCGGCGAAGAGCGGGTGCGCCTGGTTCGGCTTGGACTGGAACTCCGGGTGGCACTGCACGCCGAGGAACCACGGATGGTTCTTCAGCTCCACGACCTCGACGAGGCCGCGCTTCGGGTTCCAGCCGCTGATCACCAAACCGGCCTTTTCGAGACGCGCGATGTAGTCGTTGTTCACCTCGAAGCGGTGCCGGTGGCGTTCGGAGACGATCTCCTTGCCGTAGGCCTTGCGGGCGAGCGTGCCGGGCTTGAGTTTGCACTCGTAGGCGCCGAGCCGCATCGTGCCGCCTTTCTGCACGACCTGCCGCTGCTCGTCCATCAGGGCGATGACGGGATGCGGGGTCTTCACGTCGAACTCGAAGGAGTTGGCGTGCTTCAACCGCAGCACATGACGGGCGTAATCGATGACCGCCACCTGCATGCCGAGGCAGAGGCCGAAATACGGGATCTTCTTCTCCCGGGCGTAGCGCGCGGCGGCGATCTTGCCCTCGATGCCGCGGTCCCCGAAGCCGCCGGGCACCAGAATGCCGTCGAGCGGCTTGAGTTTGGCCAGACCCGCCTTCGACTCGAGGTTCTCCGCGTCGATGCGAATGATCTTCACGCGGGAGTGGTTGGCGATGCCGGCGTGGCTGAGGGATTCGTAGACGGACTTGTAGGCGTCCTGCAGCTCGATGTATTTGCCGACCACGCCGATCTTCACCTCGTGCTTCGGCGCCTTGATGCGGCGGACGACCTCGGCCCAGATGTTGTTCGGGTTGCGGCGGGTCTTCAGGCCGAGCTGGTGGACCACGAGCTCGTCCAGGCCCTGCTTCTGCAGCATGACCGGCAGCTCGTAGATCGAATGCTCGACGTCGAGCTCCTCGATGACGGCCTTCGCCGGCACGTTGCAGAACATGCTGAGCTTTTCCTTCATGTCCTGCGTCATCGGGTGGTCGCAGCGGCAGCACAGGATGTGCGGCTGGATGCCGATCTCGCGGAGCTTGGCGACGCTCTGCTGGGTGGGCTTGGTCTTCAGCTCGCCCGCGGCCTTCAAAAAGGGAATGAGCGTGACGTGGATGAACACGCAGTTGTTCGGCCCGACCTCGAGGGAGAACTGGCGCATGGCCTCGAGGAACGGCAGGCCCTCGATGTCGCCGGTCGTGCCGCCGATCTCGGTGATGAGCACGTCCACGCCCTTGCCGCCGCCGTAGATGCGCCGCTTGATCTCGTTCGTGACATGCGGGATCACCTGCACGGTCTTGCCGAGGTAGTCGCCGCGGCGCTCCTTGGCGATGACGGCCTCGTAGATCTGGCCCGAGGAAAGGCTGTTGTGCCGCGAGAGCTTGCCCGACGTGAAGCGCTCGTAGTGGCCGAGGTCGAGATCGGTCTCCGCGCCGTCGTCGAGCACGTAGACCTCGCCGTGCTGGAACGGGCTCATCGTGCCCGGATCCACATTGAGATAGGGGTCGAACTTCTGGATGCGCACCGTGAGGCCGCGCATCTCGAGCAGGGCGCCGAGCGCACCCGCCGTGAGCCCTTTGCCCAAAGAAGAAACCACCCCGCCCGTGACGAAAATATACTTCATCGCCCATGGGTAAAAACCGGCGGGCAATCTTACACAAGAAAAAGGTGGCAGCGCCACGCTTCCCACAGCGGGATTTCGTGAAAATAGTTTGCCGCTCCCCCGCCCCGGCGCCCATGTTGCTCAGGTGCAGTCAAAACCCTCCCTCCTCGCCTGGATCACCTGCGACGGTGTCCACATCGACCCCGCGTCCGGCAAGCACACCATCCTCGGCGTGTTCTCCAACATCAAGGCCCGCTCCTTTCCCGTCACGCACCCTTACATGGTGTGGTTCCTCACGCTGACCGACTGCCAGCCCGGCGTGCACAAGATCAGGATGTCCATGGGCCTCGACCCCACCAACCTCCCCGAGCTGCTCCACCGCGAGTTCGAGTCCCAGAGCCCCCTCCACCGCATCAATCTCATCAACGAACTCCGCAACCTCCGCTTCGACCAGCCGGGCGACTACTCCATCGTCATCGAGATCGACGAGGAACCCATCCTCGCCACCAGCCTGACGGTGAGCTGAGGATCATTTCTCATCGTTCATCGTTCCTTGGTCAATTTTCATTGATCGACCGACCACCCCTCCGGCCCGATGACAGATGAACAATGAACCCTGACCATTGAACAATTTTCCCATGTCCTCCCCCTCCTTCGAACTCCTCGGCATCGGCAATCCCATCATGGACCTGCTCGCGCACGTCGACGACGCGTTCCTGCGCGCCCACGTCGCCGGCGAGAAGGGCGGCATGGTCCTCGTCGACCACAACGATATCGCCGCCCTGCTGGCGAAGATCGACGGGCAGCTCGCCGTCACCCCCGGCGGCTCGGCCGCCAACGCCGTGCTCGGTGCGACCCGCCTCGGCCTCCGCACCACCTACCTCGGCAAGATCGGCAGCGACAAGACCGCCGCCGATTATCACGACAACTTCACCGCCGCCGGCGGCGACGGCTCGCGCTTCAAACGCGCCAACCTGCCCAACGGCCGCTGCCTCTCGCTGGTCACACCCGACGGCCAGCGCACGATGCGCACGCACCTCGGCGCCGCCATGACGCTCAGCCCCGACGAGATCACCACCGCCGATTTCGCCGGCGCCAAGCACGCCCACATCGAAGGTTACCTGCTCTTCAATCCCGCTCTCGCCGAAAAGGTCGCGGCCACCGCCCGCGCCGCCGGCTGCACCATCAGCCTTGAACTCTCCTCCTTCGAGGTCGTCAACGTCGCGCGCGACTGGATTCTCGCGCAACTCGCCAAAGGCGTGGACATCGTCTTCGCCAACGAGGACGAGGCCCGCGCGCTCTTCCGGCACGAAGCCGCCTACGACGCCTACGCCCGCGAACTCGCCGGCTTCGGCGGCATCGCCTGCGTCAAGATCGGCAAGGACGGCGCCTGGGTCGCCCGCGGACAGGAGCTGCACCGCATCGCCCCCGTCAAGGTGGACCGCGTCGTCGACACCACCGGTGCCGGCGACGCCTGGGCCGGCGGATTCCTCTACGGCCATCTGCGCGGGTATTCGCTGGCGGCCTCCGGCACGCTGGGTTCCGCCCTCGGCGCCGAGTGTGTGCAACACCTCGGTCCGGCGATCCCCGAGATGCACTGGCCCCGTCTGCGGGCGCTCGCCGGCTCGTTGAAGCAGGGTTAATATTACCCTGTTGGTCTCCTGGTGGTTGGGCACGTCCCTGTGCCCGTTTTGGGTAACGGTCGCACCTCGCACGGTCCCTGCCGGCCCACCCTCTTGTTATGCCCACAAAGTAACAGAGTAGTATTAATCCCCCAGGCGGGAATCGCCGGCTTGCAGGAAACATCCGGCCGGGTGACTGTCTCATCGTTACCACACCGATGAAAGCGGCCGGCTCCATCCTGCTCTTTTTCGCCGCCGCCGGGTCGCTTCCGGCCGAGGAAGCGGTCGTCGCATCCGGCACATCCGCCCGGCTCAGCGCGGAGATCCGCGCCAGCCTGCCCGCCTACATCCCGCCGCCGACCGAACCGAAGAACGCCCCGGCCGCGGCCACCACGTCCGATCCCGACGTGCTGGAGCTGCCCAAGCTGACCGTGCGCGAAAAGGCGCAGCAGCGCATCACCCCCAACGACCTGATGACCCCCAAGGCGCTGAACAAGAAATTCGCCGCCGACTACAAGCGGTCGTTGAAAGGACTCGATGCGGTGTTGAACAGTTTCTCCATCCCGCTCATCAGCCCCTCGCTGGCGGCCCGCGGCCGGGCCCAATACCGCGCCCAGCAATACCGCGACATGTTCAACACCATCGACGCCATCGGCACGATCGACCCCGGACAGGCCGCCGAGCTGCGCCGGGAAATGGCCAACGCGCTGTCCGGCCGCCCCCCGGGCACCAAATAGGTGTGGCACCGGCTTCCAGCCGGTGAAGACCTGCGGCTGGAAGCCGCAGCCACGGGAGCCGCATCCCACACACCCATCCACCCCGCAGATTTGTGTCGGCAACCCGGGATACTTTGGGCCTAACTGCTGTCATTCCCCTTTGATGAAACCGGCCCTGATCCTGACCCTGTGCCTCGCCACCAGCCTCCACGCTGAAGAGAATGTGGCGGCGACTCCGCCAGTCGTCCCGCCGGCCTCACCTGTGTTCAAGATCCCGGAGGCCCCCGCCCCGACGGGCCAGCAACAGGCCAACGATGGCCTGCCCAAGTATGATCCCGCCGCATCCAAGGAAAGCGGGACGAACAACACGCCGAGCCCCGACGCCATCGAGCTCCCCAAGATGAAGGTGTCGCCCAAGCCGCGCCCGCGCCTCACGCCCGACATTGTCGTCACCAACAAGGGCCTCGAGGACAAGGTCCGCCCGCTCGACGGCAAGTTGCTGAACAAATTCACCCTGCCCGGCTGGATGGGCGGAGTCTCCGCCGCCGAACGCGCCCGGGAGGAACAACAGCGTCAGAAGAAGGAAGAGCTCAAACAGGACGTGAACACGATGGCCAGGGCGCTCGAGACCGTCGACCCCGCGCAGGCCAAGGCCCTGCGCGACGCCGCCGGCAAGCCCTGACACCTTCTGTTGGAGGCGGGGCGCCCTCACCGCGCTCGCTGCTTTCGGAATGTGGGAGGGGCTTTATGCCCCGACACGAACGACGCTGCTATCCCGTCGGGGCATAAAGCCCCTCCCGCAGATTCAAGCTCCCCTCAGCAACTCCCGCGCAATCGCCTCCCACTCCGCCCGCAGTTCGCCGCCCGCCACCGGCCGACCCGCCCGCCGATACCAGTAGCCCGCGTTCGCCGCGTCGCCCTCCTTGCGGTGCAGGTAGGCGTGAACCCACGCGCCGTCACTCCCGCCCGCCTCCTGCGCCAGCGTGTGCGCCTCGTCCCACTCGCCGCGCGCATCATGCCAGAGCGCGCGCAGCGCCGGGTCCAGTCCCGCGGGCGCCTCCGCCCCGGTCGTGGATTGCACGAAGTCTGCAAATGACAATTGCGCGCCCATCGTTCTGTGCTTTCGTAACAGTCTCCCTGCCGCCTGCGACGAAAATTTCCCCATGGCCCACACCGAGACAACCATCCTCCGCGAACTGCTGGCCGGCGAGGCCAAGCCGGTGTCCGGCGCCCGCATCGCCAGAAAACTCGGCATCTCCCGAGTCGCGGTCTGGATGCAGCTGCAGAAACTCACCAAACAGGGCTTCGTCTTCGAGGCGACCCACAGCCTCGGCTACCGGCTGATCGGCACGCCGCCCCAGCTCCACCCGGGCCTGGTGACCGCCTATCTCAGCGGCCGGCCGCGCCCGCCGCAGCTGGTGTGCCTCGACACCGTCGACAGCACCAACAGCGAGGCCGAGCGCCAGCTCGCCGCCGGCAGCGCGGTGCCGCTCGTCATCCTCGCCCGCACGCAGACCGCCGGCCGCGGCCGGCGCGGACGCACCTGGCACAGCCCCGCCGGCGGCAACCTCTATTGCACGTTCGTCTTCCGGCCCAAGCTCGAGCCCGCGCACCTGCAGGACTTCACCCTCTGGATGGGGCTCAACGTCTGCGAGCTCATCTCCAACTTCTGCAAGATCGACCCCGGCCTCAAGTGGCCCAACGACCTGCTCCTATCCGGCCGCAAGGCCGGCGGCATGCTCACCGAGGCCCGCATCGACGCCGACGAGATCCACGACCTCGTCTTCGGGCTCGGACTCAACCTCAACGGCCGCACCGCCGACCTGCCGCGCGAGCTGCAGTCCACCGCCACCAGCCTGGCCGAGGCGACCGGCGCGCCCGTGGACCTCAACCGCTTCGCCGCCGCCCTCATCGGCCGGGTGCTCGGCGCCTACGGCACGTTCGTCGAGGGCGGCTACCGCGACAAATTCGCCGACCTGTGGAAACGCTACGACGTCCTCCGCGGCCGGCCGGTCAGCGTCGTCCAGGGCACGCGCACGGTCACCGGCACGACCACCGGCATCGACAACGAGGGTTCGCTCATCGTGCGCCTCGCCAGCGGCCGCACGGAACGCTTCCGCGCCGGAGAGGTCACGTTAAGCCGGCAACCGACCGCACCCGCGGCCTGATGAGCAGGCTTGCCCGCGGGGCGCTTTCCCCGTGTAAATATCCTGCGCCACCGCCTGCATGTCCGAATCCCCCGAAACCACCATTGAGGTCTCCCGTCTCGTCAAGACCTACGGCCCCCTCACCGCGGTCAACGACCTCAGCTTCACGGTGAAGCGCGGCGAGATCGTCGGCCTGCTCGGCCCCAACGGCGCCGGCAAGAGCACGACCATGCGCATCCTCACCGGCTACCTGCCGGCCAACTCCGGTTCCGTCCGCATCTGCGGCCTGCCCGTCGCCAGCCAGTCCGCGTTCACCAAACGCCACGTCGGCTACATGCCGGAGAACAATCCCCTGCCCGAGGACATGCGCGTCTCCGAATACCTCTGGTTCCGCGGCCGGCTCAAGGAGATGCCCCGCGCCCGCCTCCGCGAACGCATCGACGAGGTGCTCGAGCTCTGCGACCTCAAGCGCAACCGCCACCGCATCCTCGGCCGCCTCTCCAAGGGCAACAAGCAGCGCGTCGGCATCGCCGAGGCCATCCTCGCCGAGCCCGCCGTCATCATCATGGACGAGCCGACCATCGGCCTCGACCCGCACCAGATCATCATCGTTCGCGACCTCATCGCCAGCCTGCGCGGCCGCATGAGCGTCATCATTTCCTCGCACATCCTGCCCGAGATCGAGGCCACCTGCGACCGCGTGCTCATCATCAACAGCGGTCGCATCGTCGCCCAAGGCTCCCCCGCCGAGCTGCGCCGGGAAATCTTCGGCCACACCAGCTACCGCGTCGAACTCGCCGGCGACCGGGAAAATCTCGCCGCCGACCTCACCGCCATCGAACCCACCCTCAAGGTCGCCACCGTCGGCGACTGCGGCCCCGACGGCTTCTGCGCCGTGACGCTCCAGACCCAGTCCGACACCGACCTCGGCGAACAGTTGCTCGCCGTCCTGCCCGCCCGCGGCTACCGCGTGCGCTCGCTCGGCCGCACGCAACCCTCGCTGGAGGATGTTTTCCTCGCCGCCACCCGCCGCAGCTGGGACGCCCGCCTGCCCGACAAGAAACCCCTCAACGGCGACAGCCGCGCCCCGCTGCCGAAGGTCTGAAGGACTGAATGGCTGAAGAGCTGAAAACCGATCCACCCAACCCATCCCACTGCACCGTTCCGCTTTCAGCCGTTCAGCCCTTCCGCCTTTCAGCCTTTCTCATCCGATGCGCCACTACTTCACCATCCTCTCGCACGAGATCCGCGCGCTGCTTTACAGCCCGAGCACCTACATCGCCGCGGTGCTCTTCCTGCTCGTGATGGGTTTCATCTTCGCCGGCATCCTCGAGGTCTACAGCAAGGCCCCGCGGGAGACTCCCCCCGCCGCCGTCTTCTTCCAGGTGTTTTTCATTCCGGTGTTTTTCATGGTGCCGCTGCTCACCATGAAGTGTTTCGCCGAGGAACGCCGCCTCGGCACGCTGGAGACGCTGCTGACCACTCCGGTCAGCACGACCGAGGTCGTGCTCGGGAAATTCTCCGCGGCCTACCTGTTCTACCTGATGCTCTGGGCCTCGACCCTGGGCTTCCATTACATCCTGCAGATCTACGCCCGCGACACCCGCTTCCTCGACCCCGGCCCGCTCATCGGCGGCTACCTGTTCATCGCCGTCAGCGGCCTGCTCTTCATCGCGATCGGCGTGCTGGCCAGCGCCCTCACCCGCAACCAGTCCGTCGCGGCCATCCTCAGCTTCACCCTGCTCTTCGGCCTCATCATCGGCCTGCGCTACGCGGGCGAACTCACCGCCCTGAACCAGGGCGTGCTCAGCCCCATCAAGACCGCCGTCGACTCCCTCCAGATCGCCGGCCACGTCGAGGACTTCACCCACGGGGTCGTGGACACACGCCAGGTGTTCTTCTACCTCACCGGCTCCGTGCTCGCCCTCCTCTTCAGCATCCTCGGCGTCGAGGCCAAGATCCTCAGCAGCTGATTTCCTCCTGATGCATTTCTCCGACAGCTTCCGCGCCGCCCGCTGGATCCGGTTCATCAACCTGATCCTCCAGGCCGTCCTGTTCGTCGGCCTCTTCGGCGGGCTCAACTACATCGCGCAAAACCACCTGCTCCGCTTCGACCTCACCCAGAGCCGCCGCCACTCGCTCTCCCCCGAGACCAAGTCCTACCTCGACCAGCTCGAGCGCGACGTGAACATCACCGTCACGCTGATGAAGGACAGCGACAACGAGGAGCTGACCCAGGTCTACCGCGACATCAGCGGGCTTCTCCGTGAATACGTCTACGTCGCCCAGACCGGCGCGAAGGGCCGTGTGAACGTCGAATACCTCGACATCTACCAGGGCCGCAAGCGCGCCGAGGAACTCGGGCTCGACCAGCCCAACGTCGTCCTCCTCACCTGCGATGGCTCCCGCCGCGTGCTCACGCTCGGCGAGTTCTACCGCACCAAGGACCGCCGCCGCGAGGCCTTCCAGGGCGAGGCCACCCTCACCGCCGCCATCCTCGACGTCTCGAAGCCCGACAAAAAGAAGATCTATTTCCTCTCCGGCCACGGCGAGATGCGGCCCGATGACTTCGACGCCGTCCGCGGCCTCTCCCAGCTCCGCGACGAACTCCGCCAGCGCAACTTCGACATCCTCACCCTCGACCTCAACCTCGCGCGCAAGATCCCCGACGACGCCGCGCTCATCATCGTCGCCGGCCAGCAAGGCCGCCTCCAGCCCTTCGAGGAGGAGCTGCTGCGCAATTTCCTCACCATCCGCGCCGGCCGCCTCATTCTGCTGCTCGACCCCGGCCGCCCGCTCGGCCTCGAGAACCTTCTCTTCGACTGGGGCGTCATCGTCTACGACAACGTCATCATCGATCCCGATCCGCAGAGCCTCACCGAGACCAACGACACCCGCCTCTGGCGCTTCCTGCCCGACCCCGACAGCCGCATCACCGAGCAGCTCATCAACAACAAGCTGCCCGTCCTCGTCGGCCCCGCCCGCGTCGTCAGCGAGGATCTCGGCCGCCCCGACGACGACGGTCTCAGCGTCAAGAAACTCATCGCCACCAGCGACGCCGCCTGGGGCGAGACCGACTACCGCCAGCGCGTCGCGGCCCAACACACCCCGGGCCAGGACCTGAAGGGCCAGCTCGGCGTCATGGTCATCTCCGAGCGCCTCAAACCCGCCAACAATCTCCCGCTCAGCGTGCGCGGCGGCCGCCTCGCCGTCGTCGGCACCGCCGACCTCGTGACCAACAACCGCATCTTCAATCCCGGCAACCTCAACCTCTTCCTCGCCACCGTCAACTGGACCGTCGACAGCGAGACGCTGCTCAACATCCCCGCCCGTCCCATCCAGCTCTACGCCCTCACCCTCAGCCAGGAAGAGCTCGTCCGCCTCCGCCTCGGCCTGCTCCTCGCCGTGCCCGGCATCGTCGCCCTCCTCGGCCTCTTCGTCTACTGGACGAGGCGGAATTGAAGGACTGAAAGGCTGAAGAGCTGAAAGGCTGAACCCAATTCCCGTCACCCGCATCCACCGCAATTTCCCGGCGCTTCATGCCTAACCCGCATATTTCACACTCGTCGATGCTCGCCCACACACCCCGTCGCTGCGCGCCACCCCTCTTCATAGAGGGGATCCAATCCACGTCAGCGAAAATCCCCTCTATGAAGAAGGGTGCCCGCCAGGGCGGGGTGTGTGGGGTCGGTCGGGGGTGAAATATCCGGACTAACCCTCCACCCTTCAGCCCTTCAGCTCTTCAGCTTTTCAGTCCTTCCACCCTTTCCCTCCGATGCGCTCCAAAGTCACCATCGTCCTGCTTTTCCTGAACGTCGTCCTGTTCGCCTTCATCTACTATTACGAGAAGCCGATGATCGATGAGCGAAAGAACCTCGAGGCGCGCCGCCGCGTGCTCGGCCCCGAGGCCGCCTCGATCGACTCCCTCGCCCGCACCACCCGCGACGGCACCTCCCTCCGGCTGATGAAACGCGGCGAATCCTGGTGGCTCACCCAGCCCTACGAGTGGCCCGCCGATCCCAACGCCCTCCACCGCATCGTCAACGAGCTCCAGTTCCTCGAACACGAGACCAGCTTCGCCGTCGCCGACCTCGCCAAGAGCGCCCAGACCCTCGCCGACTACGGACTCGAACAGCCGGCCATCACGCTCACCTTCACCTCGGCCGGCCAGACCTACACGCTGAAAATCGGCGACGACACCAAGATCGGCAACCGCCTCTACGTGCTCTCGCCCGACGGCGCGCGCATCCACGTCGTCGGCCGCAGCCTCGCCGACAACGTCAGCCTCCCCCTCGCGGATCTGCGCTCGCCCTCCATCTTCAGCATCCCGGTTTTCGAGGTCCGCTCGCTCAACGTCCAGGCCGCCGCGCCGTCGAACCTCAAGGTCCGCCTCCGCCGCGACGCCGCCAGCCGCTGGGACTTCGAGTCCCCCATCAACGCCCGCGCCAGCAAGAGCGCCGTCGAGGTCACCATCAACGCCCTCAATTCCCTCAACGCGAAGGATTTTCTTGATCCCGCCAATCCCCGGCTGGAGAAGTCCGGTCTCGAGTCCCCCACCCTGCGCGTCACCCTTGAGGGCAACGCCCGCCGCGAAACCCTGCTCCTGGGCAACCCCACCACGGCAGCAGCCGGCAACAGTGCCGCCGGCAACGGTGCCCCCGCGACCGAGGTGGAATATTTCGCCCGGATCGAGGACAAGTCCGCCGTCTTCACCACCACCGTCCCGCAACCGTTGCTCGTCGTGCTCGGCGCCGCCCAGGAAGCCCTGCGCGATTCGCGGGTGCTCGATTTCGAGCCGGGCACCGTCACCGCCCTCACCCTCACCGCCCCGGGCCAGCCGGAACTGGCCCTCCAGAAACTCGAATCCACCGGGCCGGCCGCTTTGCCCGGAAATCCGGCGGAGCGCGGAGTTTCCAGGACAAACACCGGGCCGGCAGCAGCCGGCAACGGTGCTCCCTCCCCCGCGCCGGAAGGCTGGCAGGCCGTCACCCGCATCGCCGGCCAAGCCCCGCTCACCACCGCCGCCGACACCGCGATCGTCGAGGAGCTGCTCAAAAAGCTTCACCTGCTCTCCGCCCAGGAGATCAGCGCCGGCCTCCCGAAATTCCTCAGCGACGCCCCATCCGCCGCCGACCTGGAAAACTGGGGTTTCAACCGCCCCGAGCGCGAAATCACCGTCAGCCTCAACACCGGCGGCGGCGTGCGCGGCAACGAGCCGTCCACCCTCACGCTCCAGATCGGCGTCTCGCCCGACAAACCCGGCGTCGCCTTCGCCCGCGTGACCAACGCCCCCTTCGTCTACCAGATCCTGCCCGACATCATCGCCGAGACCCCGACCGTCGCCCGCCACTTCCGCCAGCGCCTCCTGCGCCAGCTGCCCGAGGGCGCCCGTATCACCGGCCTCGCCCTCGCCGATCTCGCGACCGGCGCAGTCATCATCTCCCGGCAAACCACGGACGGCGACAGCAAGAACTGGGATGCCGCCCTCGCCGCCGATTCCGCGCAACGCCACCGCGCCTTCGCGCTGCTCCTGCCCCAGCTGCACAAGCTCCAGGCCCGGCGGTTCACCGCCGACACCTTCAACCCCGTGGAAGTCGACACCCCGGCGGGTCCGCGGCCGTGGAAATACCGGCTCGATCTCACCCTCTCCCTCCCGGCCGGCGGCACCACCGCGCAGAACACCACCTCACAGCTCTACCTGACCGACCGGCTCGCCGGCACCACGTTGCTCGCCGGCACGACGGAGTTCGGCGGCGTGGTCTTCGAGACCTCGCAGGAGCTGCTCGATGCGCTCTTCACCCTGACCTACGCCGAGAAGAACGACCCCGGTTTGCCCGGGAATCCGGCGGAGCGCGGAGTTCCCGGGACAAACACCGGGCCGGCAGCAGCCGGCAACGGTGTCATCCCACCGGCCGTGACCGAGCCGGCCAAGGAGCCCGCGGCGGCCAAGCCCGCGCCCACGACGCCGCCCGCCACTGAAACACCGGCCCGCACCCCTTGACCTGTAGCGGCGGTCTATGACCGCCGTCCCCCGCCTGAACAAAGCAGCTTAACCATAAATGACAGGATGCATCCGGATAAGCCCGAAGCATGTGGCAAAGCGGGTGGAACCGGTCCTCCGGACCGGTTTTCTCTGCGCGCGTCCAACAACCCGTCTGGAGGACGGGTTCCACCATTGAGCTATTGGAGGGCCGGTCTCTTCCTTCCCCGCATGACACCCCGGCTGTCTTGTGGAGCCACGGCGACCTCGCCGTGGTTCGCCCGCAAACCTCTCTGCCGCCCGATTGTGGCAGCCATCGTCGGACGGCTGGCCGGCGGTGTTACCACCGCTGCTACCGCCAAGCTACAGCCTGCCCACTGCCGGCCATAGACAGCCCGCCATGTCCCCCCATCGCCACAACGTCCGCTTCCTCCCCGCCACCCTGCGGTTCTGCGGCTCGTGCGCGATCACGCTGGCCTGCTGGGCGCTGTGGCTGGTGCTCGGCGCGACCCTGGCCGGACTCGTCTACATCAGCCTCGCGAAGGAGCTTCCCGTGCCGGGCTTCGTGCTGCGCCGCGTGGAGGCCAAACTGGCCGAGGCCGATCTCGTCATCCGTTTCGGCCGCGCCCGGTTCGACCCTACCGGCAAGATCCTGCTCGAAAACGTCCAGCTGCGCTCGCGGCAGTTCGAGGATCCGCTGATCATCAGCCGCTTCGTCTATCTCCGGCGTAGCTTCTGGTCCGCCCTGGCCGGCCAACCGCTCCCCGACGAGATCCGGCTCGAAGGCGCCGTGCTGCAACTGCCCGCGATGCTCTCCCCCGGCGGCACCACCGAACCGCTCATCCGCGACCTCGCCGTCACCCTGCGGCACGATCACCACCTCTGGCAGATCGACCAGCTGACCGCCCGCGTCGGCCGGCTCACCGTCACCGCCCGCGGCGAGATCACCATGCCGGCCCGGCCCGCGGGCGCGGCTCCCCTGTCCCTTGGCGAAATCACCACGCGCTACCTGCAGGCGAGCCGGCGCATCGCGCTCGGGATCCACCGGCTCGACGCCTTTGACGATCCCGTGCTGGCCGTGCACCTCGAAAGTCCCCCCGGCCTCGGCAACACCGCCACCCTGCTGTTCACCGCCCGGTCCGCCAGCCAGCCCTGGGACCAGCCTCTCCTCCTCGGATCGCTGGCCGCCACCACCACGCTGCGGCTCGACGGCCCCGGAGCCCGTCCCCTGCGCGTGCAGGTCGCCGCTCGCAACGCCGCCTGGCGCAGCGATGCCGTCGCCAACACCGTGCGCGCCATCCTCTCCGCCTCGGTCGTGCCGGCGGAATTTTCCGCCCGCCTGCTCGAGGCGCACGTCGCGGCCGGCCGCGTGACCGCGGACGGCGAGTCGGCGCTCGGCCCGGTGATCCAGGCCCGCCTCGCGGAGTGGCCGGAGGTGCACGGCACCGTGATGACGCAGCTCGGCGGGGAATTCCTCGCCGCCGAGGTCGAGGCCCGGCTCGCCGAACGCAGCGCGCTCATCCGCGCCGAGGGCCGCGGCTCGCCGGAATTCATCAACCGCGTGCTCGCGCGGCACACCCCGCGCGCCGCCCCGTATTTTGTGTTCGGCGACCCCGTGGCCTTCCACGCCGAGGCCGTGCTCGATCCCGGCTGGAAATTCGCCCGCCTCGCCAGCCGCGTCAGCGCCGGCCGGCTGGACTCGCGCGGCGTCCGGATCACCGCCGCCCGCGGACGCATCGACATCGTCGGAACGGACTTCCTCGCCCATGACGCGCGCGTCGAACTCGCGGACAATTTCGCCACCGGCTCCTACTGGATGGATTTCAAGACCACCGACTACCGCATGCTGCTCGAAGGCCGGCTGCGTCCGCCCGTGATCAGCGGCTGGTTCCGCGGCGACTGGTGGCCGGATTTCTGGAACAGCCACTTCGCCTTCCCCCTGGCTCCCCCCGCAGGCAACGTCGACGTGTCCGGCCGCTGGCGCGAGCAGGCCCGCACCGCCTACTTCGGCAGCAGCGACGCCACCGACGCCACGGTCTGGGGCGGGGATTTCGAGCGGACACATGCCGTGATCTTCCTGCGGCCCGGTTTCACGCACGGACTGACCCTCGACGCCACCCGCGCGGGCGGCGGCCAGCGGGTGACGGGCAGCTTCAAACGCTTCGCCGAACCGGGCGCGCCCGGTCCCGGCCGGCTCGAGTTCGACTTCGCGGGCAACCTCGCCCCGGCGACGATCGGCAGCCTGCTCGACGGCAAGGCCGACGCCGTGCTGGCCAGCCTGCAGCTCAACTCCCCGCCGCAGTTGCACGCCTGGGGTGCGCTCGGGACGACCAACGAATACGCCTTCACCGGCCGGGCGGAAGGCGGACTGGCTTTCTACGGCTTCCCGCTCGATACGGCGCAGGTCTCGGGCTCCGTCAAGGGCGCGGACCTCCGGCTCGATGACATCCGGTTCACCGTCGCCGGCGGCGAAGGCGCGGGCCATGCAACACTCGACGGGCCGGAAAGTGCGCGCCTGGTGGGCTTCGACCTGCATATCAACCGCGCGGACCTGGCCCGCACCATCCGCGCCGTGGAAATCTACCAGGCGAACCAGGCCGGGGTGAAGCCCGGTCCCGTCTCCGAGAGCAGGTTCATGAAGCGCGCCTCGGGCGGCCGGCTCGATGTCGCGTTCTCGGCCCAGGGACGGCCGGGCGAACTCGCCAGCTTCACCGGCAACGGCAACGCCTCGCTGACCGGGATCGAGCTGGGCGAGATCCATCTCTTCGGCCTGCTCTCGCAGGTGCTCAGCAAGCTCTCGCTGAATTTTTCCTCGCTGAAACTGGACGCCGCGCGCTCGAGCTTCCGCATGGAATCCGCCCGGCTGCATTTTCCCGACCTGAAGATCAGCGGCCCCAGCGCGTTGATCGACGCCCATGGCGACTACCGCTTCACCACCAACGCGCTGGACTTCACCGCGAAGTTCAAGCCCTTCGAGGAGAACCTCAACCCGCTGACCGCCGTCCTCGGCATCGTGATCAACCCCATCACGAGCATCCTCGAGCTCCAGTTGAACGGCCCCTTGGGCAACCCGAACTGGTCGATCGTCGTGGGTCCCACCTCCGCCCCCCAGCCGGCCCCGCCCCCGCCACCCCGCAGCCCGCCCGGGAAGGTCGAGCCGCCAAAGTAGGGCCGGTCTTTGACCGGCCCCGGAAGGCTGGCCACCTGACGTGCGTGCTCAAGTCCCCAGCCGCCGCCACCCTGCTGGCCGGCTTTTGCCGATCATTCTCGTTCTCTTGATCGTTTTCCTTCTCTCGATCGGGCAGCCAGGAGAACGATTAAGATTACGAGAATGAGAACGATTCTTCCCATCTCGCATGGCCGCATCCCGTCCACCCTGGGTGATAACCCCTGTTTACACATTGCCTCAGCTTCGGGCCCAACCTATCCACTGAAGGCCATCCGATGACCCCGCCGCTCACCCCCCAACCCAGCCGCTCTTGGTTGCCTTACGGCTACCTCCTGCCGTTCGCGGTGTTGGTCCTGGCCGGGTTGACCGTTTGGTGGGGCTGGGTGACCGGACACGTCAGTCTCGTCCAACCGCGCTCCTACGATGCCGCCCTGCCGGTTAATGCCTGCGTCTGCCTGATTCTCATCGGCCTCGCTCCCATCACCCTCGCCTTCGGTTGGAAATGGAAACGGATCGCGCTGGTGCTGGCGGGCACGGCCACGTTGCTCGCCTGGGCCACCCTGATCCAAGGGCCCATGAATCTGGATTTCGGCATCGACAACCTGCTCGCCAACCACGGCGCGGTGGTGGCCGGCGAACACATCGGCCGCATGCCCGCCATGCTGTCGCTGGTTTTCATGCTCACGGGCGCAGTCCTCCTGTGGCTCGCGCTGCGGCCGGCCCACCCGCACCGGCCGCTGTTGATCGCCCTGCTCGGCTCGCTCGCCGGCGCCTACGGCCTGACCGGCCTCCTCGCCTACCGCACCGGCCTCAACTCGGTGCAACTCTGGCAGGACCACGCCAGCCTCGGGCCGCACACGGCCCTGCTGCTCATCGTGCTCGGCACCGCGCTCACCTGGCTGGCGGCGCAGGACAGCCGCGCGGGCCAGGCCGCCGCCCCTCGCTGGCTCTGGCTCCCGGTGGTGGTCTGCTGCGTCACCGTCACCGCGACCTTCTGGATCGCGCTGCGGCAGCGTGAGCTCGACTACTCCAACAACACCACCCAGGTGCGGCTGAACAACGTCGCGGCCCTTTTCAGCGGCGAGGCCGAGGCGCGGATCGAGAGTTTCGTGCGCACCGCCAAGCGCTGGTCCCGCACCCCGGACCTCACGCAGGCCGCCTGGGAGGCCGACGCCGCCGAGTTCCTGCAGGAATTCGAAGGCTACAGCTCCCTCCAGTGGATCGATGCCGGCTGGCGCACCCGCTGGCACTGGCCGCACCTCGGCAAGGAAGACATCCCCTCCTACGATCACTCCGCCCATCCCTTGCGCGTGGCCGCGATCCAGTCCGCGGGCCAGGCCATCCCCTACACGATCGCCGCGCCGATCGAATCCCCCCTCCTCGCCCCCACCTTCGCGGTTTATGTCCCCGTGCGGCGCGGCGGCACGGTCGAGGGCTTCATCGTCGGCGAGTTCTACTACGAGAAATTCTTCGACCTCATCGACCGGCGCCTGAACCTCTCCCGCCGTTACCAGCTCAGCGTCACCATCGAGAACCCGGCCGCGGCCGATCCCGCCAGCCGCGACCTCAAGGTCTACGAGGCCATGACGCCCGACGAGACCCTCGACCCGCTCCTGCACCAGTCGGCCGTCTATAACCTCCTGAACCAGCGGATGACCATCAGCCTCGTCCCCCGGCCCGGCTTCCTCGGTTCCAACCGCCAGTTTCTGCCCGAGCTCGCGCTGTTTGCGGGCCTGGGCGTGAGCGTGCTCTTGGGCCTCGTCATCAACCTCGCCCAGGCCGCCTACCTGCGCCAGCGCGCCGCCGAGCGCACCGCCGAGCAGCTCCGCGAGGAGAACGAGGAGCGCCGGCGCGTCGAGGCCCGGCTCCAGGCCGCCGACGAACGCCTCAACCTCGCGCTCGATTCCACCCAGCTCGGCGTCTACGAGTGGCACGTCGAGACCGACTCCGTCTTCTGCACGCCCAGCGTCTGGAAGATCATCGGCTACGACCCCTCCGAGATGCCCACCACCGGCGACGGCTGGCTCGCCCTCCTCCACGCCGACGATCAGCCCGCCGTCCGTGCCGTCATCGACGCCCATTTCCGCGGCGAGACCCCCTTCATCGAGATCGAGCACTGCATCATGCACCGCAACGGCGACGCCCTCTGGGTCGCCCTCCGCGCCAAGTGCGTCGGCTTCAGCGCCGCCCGGCGCCCCCTCCGCGTCCTCGGCACCATCCAGAACATCAACGCCCGCAAGCGCGCCGACGAGGCCCTCCGCGCCAGCCAGGCCGCCAGCCGCAAGCTCTCCCTCGTCGCCAGCAAGACCGACAACGCCGTCATCATCACCGACGACCACGGCCGCATCGAATGGGTCAACGAGAGCTACTCCCGCCTCACCGGCCGCCACCTCGCCGAGGTCGCGGGCCAGACGCTCACCACCCTGCTCGCCGGCACCGACGGCGAGCCCGAGGCCGTCGACCGCATCAACGCCGCCCTCTTCGAGCGCGAACCCGTCACCATCGACGTCGTCCAGCTGGCCACCGGCGACCGCCGCTTCTACGTGCACCTCGACGTGCAGCCCGTCGTCAACGACGAGGGCCTCGTCGAGAACTTCATCGCCATCGAGACCGACATCACCTCGCGCGTCGAGACCGAGCAGTCGCTCCGCCGCGCCAAGGCCGACGCCGACGACGCCTCCCGCGCCAAGTCCGAGTTCCTCGCCTCGATGTCCCACGAGATCCGCACCCCGATGAACGGCGTCATCGGCATGACCAGCCTCCTCCTCGAGACCGAGCTCACCGCCGAGCAGCGCGACTACGTCAGCACCATCCGCACCAGCGGCGACTCCCTCCTCTCCATCATCAACGAGATCCTCGATTTCTCCAAGATCGAGTCCGGCCGCATGGAGATGGAGAACCAGCCCTTCGAACTCGCCCAGTGCGTCGAGGAGGCCGTCGACCTCTTCGCCCTCCAGGCCGCCGCCAAGGACATCGAGCTCGCCTTCCACATCGAGTCCTCCGTGCCCCGCGTCGTCCTCGGTGACATCACCCGCCTGCGCCAGGTGCTCGTCAATCTGATGAACAACGCCGTGAAGTTCACCCCGCGCGGCTTCATCACCCTCGAGATCACCGCCACCACCCGGCCGCCCGGGACCGGGCCCAACGTCGTGCTCGATTTCTACATCACCGACACCGGCATCGGCATCCCGACCGACCGGCTCGGGCTGCTCTTCAAACCCTTCAGCCAGGTCGACGCCTCCACCACCCGCCGCTACGGCGGCACCGGCCTCGGCCTCGCCATCTGCTCCCGGCTCTGCCAGCTCATGGGCGGCGGCATCGATGTCGTCAGCACCCCCGGCCGGGGCTCGCGCTTCCACTTCAGCATCCTCACCAGCTCGGTCAACGTCACCGACGCCGACACCCCGCCGCTTTACGCCCCGCTGCCCCGCGGCACGGTGCTCGCGGTCGACGACCACCCCGTCAACCGCACCATGCTCTACGACTGCCTCTCGCAATGGCAGCTCAAGTCCCGCATCGCCGCGACCGCCGCCGAGGCCCGCAAGCTCGCCGAGGCCGGCCGGCTCTCCGCCGCCATCATCGACCAGGTCCTGCCCGACACCCCCGGCCTGGAACTCGCCGCCGAGCTCCGCACCCGCTTCCCCGCCCTGCCCATCGTCATCCTCACCCCGGCCGGCGAAAGCGCGCAGCGGCTCGCGAACCCCGATCCCCTCCTCTTCCGCCTGCCCAAGCCCATCAAGCCCTACGCCCTGCACGACACGCTCCGCCACATCATCGTCGGCCCCCAGCCGGAAGGCTCCGCCTCACCGCTGCCCGTCGACCCCATCGTCCGCCTCGCCGACACCATCCCCCTCGACATCCTGCTCGTGGAGGACAACCCCGTGAACCAGAAGGTCGCGCTGCGCTACCTCGAACGCATGGGTTACCACGCCGACGCCGTGGCCAACGGCCTCGAAGGCGTCCACGCCGTGCAAAGCCGCAAGTATCACCTCGTTTTCATGGACATGCAGATGCCCGAGATGGACGGCCTGCAGGCCACGCGCGAAATCCGCGCCAAGATAGCCAAGGAACGCCAGCCCATCATCATCGCCCTCACCGCAAACGCCATGCAGGGCGACCGCGAGCGCTGCCTCGAGTCCGGCATGGACGACTACATCACCAAGCCCGTGAAGATCGACGAGATCCAGGCGATGGTCACCCGCTACTTCGGCCCGAAGAAATAAACCGGTTGGGACGGTTGCCCTCAACCGCCTTTTGTAGGACTGCCGCTTGTCGGCAGGCCGCGACGCCCGCGGACAATCAATTCTCCGCGGATCACGCGGATGAGCGCGGATGATTCAAACTTATCCGCGTCTATCCGTGCCATCCGCGGGAAACTTTGCCTCCTGCTTGGTATTACGCTGTCAGGTTGGTCTGCTGGTGGGCGGGCACGTCCCTGTGCCCGCTTTGGGTAACGGTCGCACCTCGCGTGGTCCCTGCCGGCCCACCCTCTTGTTATGTCCCCAACGTAACAGCGTAATACTAGATCCCGGCGGAGCCGCGCGAGGTATTCCGCGGTGAACCTGACCTCACATCAACCGCACCAGTTCCTCGATCTCCCCCGCTCTCGCCGGATCCCCGGCGAGGTTTTTCATTTCCAGCGGGTCGTTCACCAAATCGAAATACAGCCACGGTGTTCCGTCCGCGTGGAGCACCAGCTTGTGCCGCGCCGAGCGGAAGCCGCGCCACGCCTCCGGACACTGCAGCGGAATCTCCATCGCCGCCGGCATCGAGATGACCGCGCTGTCGCGCTTGCACACCCACTCCCGCCCCTCCGCCCAAGCCACCGCCATATGCGGCAGGTCAACCAGGCTCACCGGGGCCTGGCTCACTCCTCTTGTCTCTTGCCCCTTGTTCCTTGTCACTTGCTCGTGCGGAAACCGCACGAGCAGCGGCACCCTTACGCTTTCCTCATACGGCCAGGCCTTGCGAAACACCCCGTGGCTCCCGTGCATGTCCCCATGCACCGACGTGAACACCACGATCGTCTCCGACAGGTCCACCTCGGCCACCAACCGGCCGATGGCGCGATCCGTCGCCTCGATGTGCGCGTAATACCCCGCCAGCTCCTCGCGCGCCTTCCGCTCCACGTCGCCGCCATGAGGGACATTGGCCCGCAGCTTCACCTCCGCCGGCTTCACCTCCGCCACGTGCGGCGCTAGCGCATGATACGGCGGATGCGGCGCCTCCAGGCTCACCACGCAGAAATACGGCCGCCCGCCCGCCTCGCCCTTCGCCCTTTGCTCCTTGCTCCAGGCTCCCGCCCGCTCGGCGAGCACGTCCGCCTGGTAACCCTTGAAATGTTTCGGTTCCGGCAAGCGCGTGCCGTGCAGCCACGGATCGTTGAGCAGAAAGCCGCCCTCGAAACCCTCCCACATCCCGAAACCCCCGCGTCGCTCCATTGGCACGATCTGCTTCGCATGCGCCTCCCCGACCAAAGGCGCGTTCCGGTCGCGCTCCGCCAGATGCCACTTCCCGAAAAACGCCGTCGCATAACCCCGGTCGTTCAGCGCATGCGCCACCGTCCGGCCCATAGGGGCGTCGCTTGACGACGCCCGCCCCTGATACACCGGCAACGCATCCCAGTAATCCCGCACGCCATTCTCCGGACAAAGCTTCCCCGTCAGCAACGCCGCCCGCGCCTGCGGCCCCATCGGATGCGGCGTGACGGCCTGCGTGAAGTTGACCGCCTCGCTCGCCAGCCCGTCCAGCCAAGGCGTCCGCGCATTCGGATCCCCCGCATACCCCGTCGCCTGCCCCCGCCACTGGGTGGTCAGAATCCACAAGATGTTTGGCTGTGTCGGCATGACCGGTCCGGCCAAAAAAGCACAAACCCCCGCAAAAGCGACCCCGGGCTTTCGCCCCCGCCGCACGCGAAACTTTGCGCGGTCCCCCCGCACATCCCTCCCCGGAACCCGGCCTCTGAGCCGGGATCATGCAATTGATGTGGGTGGAACCGGTCCTCCGGACCGGTTTTGCCTTGGCGTGCATCCAACAACCCGTCCAGAGGACGGGTTCCACCATTTGGCGCGCGGCTCTCCAGTGGAGATTGGCCGTCCAACTGCATGAGTTCGGCTGAGAAGATGTTTGACCGGACTACCTCAGCTTTTGGCAGAGCACCGTCGAACCCGGCGTTTGGACCTGTAGGAATGTGGGAGGGGCTTTACGCCCCGACAAGTTGCGCGGCAGCTGTTGTCTGCCCCCCTCGATAATGTGTAACGTATTATGTTACACTTTCCCGGAGACACCGGCCCGCAACTACGTCCCGCCTTTCCCCACTGCGGCCCTGCGGAAAGTGTAACGTAATACGTTACACATATCCGGACGCCGCCGGCCGGGTTGCCGGGTTCGATTGCGCCGGCCTGCTGCCCGTCCCTCCTCCCCCGAAATGTGTAACGTATTACGTTACACATTTCCGGGGACCACCGGTCCGCCTCTCTGCCGCCGCGGCCGGCCGGGGCGGACGACGGGCGTCAGTTCCCCGCCGCGTTGGAAAAAGCCCAGCCACCCGAGCAGCAGCAGGGTGCGCTCGGCGTCGAGACTGGCCGAGCCCGCCTTCAGGCAGTCCTGCAGGCGCTGCCGCGGCAGCCCGAGCAGGCGCGCGAGTTTCGCCTTGGCGCCGTATTTTCGCAGGTGCGGTCTCACCTGCCGCACCAGTTCCCGCCACAGCGGCGTGTCCGGCCCGGGGCGTAGCGTCAGTCCGTGCCCGGGCGGCCGGTGCCGGCGTCGCGCCGCGGCCGCGCGGGCGGCCGCCATCTGCGTGGCCGACCGCGCAGCGGCGGCGATCAGGATTTCAACGATTTGGAACGGCAGCGGCGGCGGCCCGAACACGGCTTGTCGGAGGGTTGTCATTGGATAGGTGTAATATAATACGTTACAGATTGCCGGGTCGTTCCAGGCCGGGATCGGCGGCGTCGAGCGGGCTGCGCACGTCGAGGTCGGGCTTTTTCATGACATGGAGATAAATCTGCGTGGTCTCAACGCTGGCATGCCCCATGAGCTCTTGGACGGTGCGGATGTCCACGCCGCCCTCCAGCCAGGTGCGTGCCGAAGCAGTGTCGCAGGAAGAAAAGGATTTCCCGGTATAGACAGTCCGAAGCGTCGGATCGACGGCGGCATTCGCCAAGACATTCTTCCAATCGGGAAAAGAAACGGGCCGCTGTTGCATAGAAGGCGGCCCGTGATCGAACTTAGGCTTTTGCCGGGATTGAAGGCAACCGCCAAAAGCCTAAGTCCATAAATCAGTTGTTGAACCACAGTTCTTTATCCTGTCTTCTGCCCTGACGGGCCACTAACCAACTTAGGCAATTGTCTGAGTCTGAATAACACTGATCGGCGGAAGAAAGATGAAGCGCTTAGTTAGATTTCTAGTTTGGTTTGTAGGCGGAAGCCTAAGCACCCTTGCGATTCCCGCGGTGCTATTTGCTTTCGTATATCTCGCCCGGGGCTCGAAAGCAGAGCACCCCCTCGCGATGGTATACGGTGCATCCGTTTATTTCTTTGTTCCGGTCGGCCTGCTGGCTTCGCTCGTTATCGCTGTGATGTCGCTGCGATGGACTATCGACAGCGCAGAAGGCCGATCCAGACCGCCAGAGAACAACGCACGGGATGTGTCCTAAATCGCATGTGCCTTCTCCGCTCAGCATCTCCCGTAGTTCAAAAGGGCTCACTCCACGCTCGCCCGCGCGTGTCTCATCGGTGACGTTCGGCAAGATACCGCATGCACCCGCTACTGTTCATCCTCATAGTTGTCGTTGGCGGAGTTCTGCTAGCCTGGGCCGCTCTTGCGGCATACGGAAAGATGATGAAATCCAGAAAAGAAGATAAGCGTAGGCTTTGGAGGTTCCCCAATGATGGTTTTTAACCCCTGCAGTGGCATTTTTAGAGCCGAACAAACCGCCAGAGAACAACGCGCGGGATGTGACCTAAATCGTATGTTCTTTCTCCGCTCAGCATCTCCAGTATTTCAAAAGGGCTCAATCCACGCTCGCCCGCGCGTGTCTCATCGGTGACGTTGAGACTGTCGGAAAACCCAAAACATGAAAACGAGGCTGAAAATACCCCCGCTAGAATCGCCTAGGATTGAAGATCTCGAACTAGTCCTGGTGTTACCATCCCCAGATTTTGGCGGGAACTGACTTTTTCGACAGTCTCGTTCGGCAATGAAAGCGCTCCTATCTCTCCTAGCCGCCCTCGTTGTTACATCGTGTGCGAGCCACTCAGACGCACACGGATGGAAGAAAGAAGATGTCATCGGCTTTACGCTCTCGATCGTGGATGACGCAGCCATCGAGTCCTATCGATTCCAAGCAGAGGGTCATGCCATCGCGCATTTCGGGGTTAAAGGCGGGCCAGTTGCCGGTCCTGTAGTCGACTGGAAGATAGATGATGGCCGGCTCATCATCTTTGATGAAGATCGCACCCGCCGCCGCCTTACGCTGGTAGAGATGAAAGGAACGGATGTGGTCACCCGCACGCAGTGGGGCCGCACGCTGAAGTGGAGGCTCACGCGATGATCCCGCAAGAGCCGAATCGGGTAGCCGGAGGTAATTAGCCTCCGGCCCCCACACCACCGGACATACGGGTCCGTATCCGGCGGTTCCGATCTGATTACCGATCCGTTTCAGGGTTCGCCGATGCTTCCGCAGTCGGCGTCGTCTGGCTCGGGTAATGATAGGCGATCCACAGTTCTTGCAGGTTGGGCACGCCTTGCTCGTCCAGCCACTTGTTCGTGAGCGCCGCTTGCACGATGCTGTTCGTGCTCATGCGCCAGCAGCCTTTCCGGCTGCGCGAGGCCAGATGGACCTCGCGCGGATCGGCCCCCAGCCGCAACAGCATCCGCCGTCGCTGCCGGGCGCGTTTCCACTGTTTCCAGTAACACTGCCGCACGCGGCGGCGCAGCCATTTGTCCAACTCGAGCACTTCGCCCCACGTGCGGCTGATCCGGTAGTAACCGAACCAGCCTTGCACGTAACGGCCGAGGCTCCCGAGCCGGCGTTCCATGGACACGCCCCACGTGCGACCGGTCAACCGGCGCACTTTCTCGCGGAACTCCTCCACGGCCGCCTCGCTCCAACGGATCTTGGTCCGCGTGATGCGACAGCCGAGGAAGGGGCACGACGCCAACGGGGCCACGCGGCTTTTCGCCGCGTTGACCGTCCGCTTCAGTCTGCCTTCCACGAACCGGGCCACATCAGCCATCACCCGCTCCGCCTCGGGGCGGCTTTTCACCAGAATCAGGAAGTCGTCGGCGTAGCGCGCGAAGCGCAGGCCGCGGTGTTCCAATTCCCGGTCCAGCGGGGTGAGCATGATGTTCGCCAGCAACGGCGAGAGCGGTCCGCCTTGGGGCACTCCCCTCGGCGTCGGCTCCCGCGTGCCGTCCGGCAGCACCACGCCGGCACGGAGGTAACGGCCAATCAGGCGCAGGACCCGTTGGTCCCGCACCTTGGCCGCCACGCGCGCCATGAGCAGATCGTGGTCCACGTGATCGAAGAAGCCCTTCAGGTCACAGTCCACGGCCTCGGTATGACCCTCGGCCGCCGCCGCCCGCACCGCCCGCAGCGCGTCATGCGCGTTGCGTCCGGCCCGGTAGGCATAGCTGTGTTCACTGAACTCGACCTCGAACACCCCGCCCAACTCCTGGGCGAGGGCTTGCTGGATGACTCGGTCCAACACCGTCGGGATGCCCAGCGGACGCTCGCCGCCGTCTTTCTTCGGGATCAACGTCCGTCGCACGGGCGACGGCGCGTAGGTTCCCGCCTGCAACTTCTCCCGCACCTTCGTCCAGTGCGCGCGGGCGAAAGCGGGAAAGGAGGCGACCGGCATCCGGTCGATCCCCGCCGCTCCGCCATTGCGCCGCACCCGCCGCCACGCTTCCGCGAGGTTGGCCGGACTCAGGACGCGTTCCCATAGCTCGCCTTGACCACGGTCTGTCTCCGCCGCGAGCAGCCGCACCGGACCGGCCCCGACGCCTTGCAGCGTCAGCTCCAGTTGGCAGGCCGCCGCGGTCTCCGCGGTCCCGATCAGTTCGGTCCTTCGCGCGTGCGTGAGACCGTCCGGTTCATTCGGGGCACCCCACTCGAGGTGAGCCCCCTACTCCCGGCTCGTATCCCGCGTTACTACGACCTCGGCTGACTCCTGTCCGCTCTCCGCCCCTGTTGCCACGGACGGTGCCAGCCCCACGCTTGCGCGCAGGGCCGCCTGCCGGACAGGCCTCCCCGGGTAAGGGCGTGAACTTTCCCGACACAACCCCAGGCTTTACCTGTGACGCTGACACCGGGACTTCGCTCTGTCGTGCGAGTTCATCCGCGTCACCGGCCTCATAGCCCGTTTCTGTTCGTGGGCTCGTCGGTTTGACGCCGGCTTCCTTCCCACCCAACCTCGCGGCTGCGCAGTTGCCTTTGTCTAATGCTTTCGTTTTCACTTTTGGTATCTTGCATCAGGGACTTTCACCCCGTCAGTTCACTCCCATGCCGGGCACACACCAGTTGCCAGAGACAACGCGCGGGAAGTGACCGGAATTCGCATGGCCCAGCTCCGCTCAGCATCTCCAGTTCTTCAGAAGGGCTCACTGCACGCTCGCCCGCGCGTGTCTCACCTTTAACGATCGGCGGAAGAAACATGCCCACACCGACACCCTACGAAAATTGGCGCGCAGAGCCGGTTGATCGCGCTGAAGATGCCGCGTCGAATTTCGGTTTCTATCTCATGGCTCATTGCCGCGCCGAAGCGCTGAAGAAAGTGGCTTCCCGTCCCGTGCCAGCGACGAAGGCTGAGCTTGATGCCGAGGTGGCGGAGGCCGTCGACACAGCTCTCCACAACGTCGCGGATCTCCTGGAGGGATTCTGGGTCACGCACGCCGGCCCAAAGCATCGGACCGAGTTCGCGCTCGCTGTCCGCGTGAAAGACGAAAGCGGAAAGATCGTTGAGCGCATCGACGTTTCCCCCTGCCTAGTCGATCTTCCGATCGGCTATTGGGGTTGGAAGGAGGATTTCGAAGTTTCATGAAGAAGGCCGATCCAGTCGGCACAGACAACGACAGGGCTGCGCCCTGTCGTGTCTGACCTCAATCGATCTCCGGAAGATGAATCGCCGCATCGATGACTCCATTGTCTACGCCGGTGGCATTGCACTCTTTGCCCTCAAGACGGCAGTTGCAGCTTCGGTTGGGATCTGGTCGTTCAGCACCGATCATATAGGTCTCGGTGTTCTTTGTTCAGTGTTGCTCGTGACCGGCACTCTGGCGACACGCGGCATGTATCGCAGGTTTCGAGTCGCGAAAGAAGAAGAGCAGGCCTTAGCCGGCATCCCGACAGTCCGTCCTTCCCTGAAGAAATGAGAGGCAAATCGGGTAGCCGGAGGTAATTAGCCTCCGGCTACCACACCACCGGACATACGGGTTCAGCCTTCGCCAAGCCTATGGCCGACGCAGCCGCACCCGGCGGTTCCGATCTGATTACCGTTCCGTTTCAGGGTTCGCCGATGCTTCCGCAGTCGGCGTCGTCTGGCCCGGGTAATGATAGGCGAAGAGCCGGCTGAAGACCAAAGGGCAACCGCGGCTCAGCCGGACCCATGCAGGAGAGCCAGCACCTCCCCTGATGCGAAGCGCACCAAATGATGGAACCCGTCCTCCGGACGGGTTGTTGGACGCACGCCAAAGCAAAACCGGTCCGGAGGACCGGTTCCACCCACATCAATTGCATGATCCCGGCTCAGGCTTTCTTCGCGCGCATGACCTGGTCCCAGTCGTAGACGCCCTCGATGGCGCTTCCGGGCGGGACGACGAGGTATTCCTTCTCGTTCCAGTCGCCTTGCAGCAGGTTGTCGATGAGACGGATGTTGCCGTCGAGGCGGACGCTCTCCTTGCCGGCTTCCGCCGCCTTCGCGGCGAAATTCTCGGCATAACCGAGATGGCTCGTCTCCGGCAGGTCGATGAACACGGCCTTGTTGTTCCCGTGGCCGGGATTCATCTCCGCCCAGATGTATCTGGCGTCCTCCTCGCCGAATTTCGCCACCAGCGCCTGATACGCATCGCCGGTCTGCACGCCCAGACCGCCGTCGTCGCCCGTGCGCAGGAAATAGCTCCCCCGCTCCAGGTAGCCCGCCGAGGAAAACGGCGTGCTGGGCGCATCGCCGAAATGCTCCGCATACTTCGCCCGCGACCCGAGCAGGATGGTGCAGCAGTCGTGCGCGCGCGGGATGACCAGTCTGGTGCCGCGCGCTTGCAGACCGGCCGTGGCGTTGCCGCACAGGCCGAAAAGGAGCAGAATGGCGTCGTAGCTTTTCCCCGATGCCTCGACCGCATCGATCTTCCCCTGGATCAGCTGCCGCAGCCCCGCGCTCCGGGCGTGCTCGCCGAGCTCGGTGTAGTCCGGGTCGATGACATGCGGCGAGCGCGCGATGCACCACGAGGCCTCGCGCTGGAAGACATTACAGGAAATCAGTTTCAAGTGCATGGGAGGAAATTATTAAATGTGGCATCGGCCAAGAAACCCCAGGCACGACCGAGCCGCAACCCAAGGTTTCGCAGGGGCGTCCCTTGCGGACGCCCGCGGGCGCCGTCAAGCGGCGCCCCTACAGCGCGAAGAATATCAGTTTTCAGCATTTCGTGGTGCCCTTGATTTTTCAGAACGCCTCGCCGCGCAACAGCTGGTGTTTGCGGCGCATGTAGTGCTCGAAGTTTCCCAAGGAAACGTCCGGCGGCACGAGGTGGTCGACCGTCGGGATGAAGCCGCCCTCGGCGACCAGCGGCTGCAGCGTGCGCAGGTGGGCGTCGATCGCGGCAAAATCCTTCGCCAGCTCGCGTTTGTCCACCCCACCCCAGAGACGCAGCTCGCGGCCGAATTTCCTGCGGATCGCCAGCGGATCCATGTCCGAGGCGCGCTCGAGCGGCCAGATGGCGTCGACGCCGCACTCCATCAGGTGCGGGATGATCAGCTCGCAGTTGCCGTCGGTGTCGACGACGACCCAGCGCACGCCGGCAGACTTGTAGTAGGCCACGAGGCGCTTCATGTGCGGCAGGATGAACTCGCGGTAGGTGGCGGGGCTGAGCAGCGGACCGTTCTTCATGCTCATGTCCTCGTTGATGAAGACGTAGTCCGGCTTCACCCCGCCTTCCAGCAGCGGCCGGGAGGTCTCGATCGTGAAGTCGGCGATGAACTCCATCATTTCGTGCATCAGCGCCGGTTCGTCATACCACGCGTAGCTGAGGTTCTCCGTGCCCATCCACTCGCGGGCGCGCCAGTAAAAGCCGAGCGTGCTGCAATTCTTTCCGAGGACGAGCGGGTGCTTCCGTTGCTGCCAGGCCGGAAGCAGGAACTCCCGCCAGTAGGCCGGGTAACGGACCGGCGAGGACGCCCGGAAGCGTTTCTTCAGTTCCTGGAAGTCCGCCGGCGTGGACACGGGAAAGCGGATGTATTCGTCCATGCTCGCGCGCATGCCCTCGGCCTGGCCGGTGATGAGCGCCTTCGAGATGACGCCGTTGGCGCGCTGGATGATCTCGGTCTCCCCCTCGCGGCTGAGGACCTTCTCCTCGTAGGGCGGCACCATGTCGAAGCGCACGTCGACGTATTCGCGCGGGTCCATGTCCCAGCGCGGCTCGCCGGTGAACCAGTCCCAGGCCAGGTCGTCGGTCGCGAGACCTTCCTCGCGCCAGCGCTGTTTGGTCTGGACCCACACGCCGACCTCGTGATTGGGCACGCGGTCGACCGGCTGGTAATTCATACAAGCATGGAAACGTTCGAGAGGAGTCATGGGAAATGGGTCAGGGGTGATTGAAACGGGATCCAAAAAGAAGACTTCGCGCGAATGACGCGAATGGACGCGGATGCTATTTTTGGAGCCACGGCGACCCCGCCGTGGGGATTCCCGCAAGTCACCGTTGTCACGTTGCCCTCAATCCCGCGGGCGCGGTCGCCCGCGCTCCAGTCAATCTTGCTCCAAACATTCGCGTCCCTTCGCGTGATTCGCGGGCCCTTGCCTTGATCGGCGGACCGGTGCAGCGCGGGATTGCTCCCGGCCGGGGCGGCGGTTAATTTCCGCGCATGACCCCGATTGAACGCGTCCGTCGCACCCTGCGGGGTGAGCCGGTGGACCACCTGCCCGCCCAGCCGATGGGCATGATGTTTTCCGCGAAGCACGCGGGCATGCCCTTCATCGACTACGCGAAGGACGGACGCCGCATGGCGGAGGCCCAGCTGAAATTCGTGGCGGACTACGGCGTCGACTGCCTGCTCACCTGCTCCGATCCCGCGCGCGAGGTGATCGACATCGCCGGCGACGGCAGCGTGGACTGGTTCCCCGACCAGGGCCCGGTGATTAACGAGGACCGCGCGGCGCTGACCGACAAGAACCGCCTCAAGACCTTCCGGCTGCCCGATCCGCTCGGCGGCGGCCGCATGCACGACCGCGTGAAGTCCATCGAACTCATGCGCCGGTCCGCCGGTCCCGACCTTTCCATCGTCGGCTGGGTCGAGGGCCCGCTCGCGCTCGCCGCCGAGCTGCGCGGCCTGAACAACATCATGATGGATTTCGGCGACGACCCGGCGTTCGTCCACGAGCTGCTCCGCTTTTGCGCCGACGTGGCGATCACCTACGCCCCGGCGCAGATCGCCGCCGGCGCGGACACCATCGCGATGAGCGACGCCGCCGCGAGCCTCATCGGACCGGAACTCTACGCGCGTTTTCTCTGGCCCGAGCAGAAACGCGTGATGGAGACGCTGCGGGCGAAACATCCCGACGTCATCCGCCGCCTGCACATGTGCGGTCGCACCGACCCGCTGCTGGCGAAGATGCGCGAGGTGCCCGTCGACATCTACGAGATCGATTTCCCGGCGGACCTGAAGACCGTGCGCGCCGGCCTCGGCGCGGACCGCGTGATCGCGGGCAACGTCTCCACCATCACCGACCTCCTGCAAGGCACGCCCGAGCAGGTCTACGAAGCGTGCCGGAAGTGTCACCAGATCAGCGGCCGTTACCACATCGTCAGCGCGGGCTGCGAGCTGTCGCCGCTCACCCCGCCGGAGAACCTGCGGGCGATGATGGCCTACGCGCAGGAACATCAACCCGGGGAGCACGGGTGAAGTGGAGGCGGGACTACCAGTCCCGCGAGGCGCGGGCTGCGCAGCCTGCAAGACCGGATGAGGGTGGAACGCGGCCTCCGGACGCGTTCTTCCGATGTGCGCATCCTGAAACGCGTCCGGAGGCCGCGTTCCACCGTTTGGATTTTCCCGCGCCTTCATGGCAGCATGAGCTCGTCGATGTAGGCGTCTTCGAAGCCGGGCTGCAGGTTGAGCTCGATGGATTCCAGCTTTGCGCAGCCGGCCTGCATCTCGGCGAGGAGGCTGCGGTCGTTGAGCGCCAAAAACGCGCCGCCGAGCGACGTATTGCCCACGACCTTGATCTGCGCGGGGGTGAATCCCGGCAGCAGCCCGCAACCGATGGCGTGGGTCAGTGAGAGATGCATCCCAAAGCCGCCGGCGAGGTAGAGGGTCTTCACGTCGGGCGCCTTGATGCCGAGCAACGCGAGGAGCGTGTTGATGCCGGCGGCGATGGCGGCCTTGGCCTGCAGCAGCCGCGCCACGTCCACCTCGGTGACCCAGACCGGACCCGAGGCGCCGCGGTCGTGCAACCGCAGGCGGCGGCCATACTCGCCGGCCTCCACCATGGCCCCGGCGTTCGCGATGAAGTCGGCGGTGAAACGGCCGTTCGTTTGCAAGATGCCCGCCTGCCGCGCCTCGAAGAGAAAATCCACGTAGGCCGAGCCGCAGAGGCCGAGCGGGCGCGGCTCCTCGCCGATCACGGCGAGTTCCGCCCTGAAGGGGTCGCGTTGCAGCCGCACGCGTTCGATCGCGCCGCGCACGCCGCGCACGCCGCTGGTCAGCCCCGCCCCCTCGAAGGCCGGACCGGCCGCCGTCGCGCACCCGATGAGTTTGTTCCCGATCTTGGCGATGATCTCGCCGTTTGTGCCGACATCGACCAGCAACGCGGGGCCCTCGTCATAGACCAGGCCGGTCGCGACCAGGCCTGCGGCGAGATCGGCCCCCACGTAGGCGGCGGGTCCCGGCAGCAGATGAACCTCCGCCTCCGGACCGCCGAAAACCAGCCCGAGGTCGCGCGGCGCGATGATCCGATGTTCCAGAAAAACCGGCCGGAAGGGATGCACGCCGAGCGGGCTCGGGTCCACGCCGGCGAGCAGGTGCTGCATCGTCGTGTTGCCCGCCACGGTCAGCACGCCGATGTCCGCCAGGGCGACGCCGGCCTTCCGGGCGGCTTCCTCGATGAGCGGCTGGATCGTCTCGACCGCCACCGCGCGCTGCAGTTGCGCCACGGCGGCGGCGCCGTTCACGCAATGCTGGATGCGCGTGATCACGTCCTCCCCGAACTTGATCTGCGCGTTGAACGACGAGGCCTCCGCGAGCACGCGGCCGGTGGCGAGGTCGCACAACAGGAGCGCCACGGTCGTCGTGCCGACATCCACCGCCGCCCCGAAGCGGGCGCCCGCCGGCCCGAGCGGATCCTGCGCCCAAGGGACATTGATGCGGAACTCCGCGACCACCGCGGGCTCATGCTTCAGCAGCGAGCGCGCCGGCACCGTCACGCTCGCGTGCCTGCCCGGCGCAAGCTGATACTGGCAGGCGCGGATCTTCGCCCCGCCGGCCGGCGTGACCGTCGCACCATCGCCCCGGTGCCGGAGTTCGCCGGCCGTCAGCCCGACCTCGCAGCCGGCGCACAGGCCGCGGCCACCGCAGCGCGTGTTGAGCGGATGCCCGCGGTGGGCGAGCAGCTCCGTGAGCGGCCGGCGCTCGTCGCCCGGCGCCAGACCGATCTCGGCGCGACCGTCGGGGGTTTCGAGATGGAGGCGCGGGGTCATGGGATTAAAGTCCGGATCGGCTCCCGTTGTATCTTTCGTGAGTTTCGGGGCACGGGTCTCCCGACCCGTGATCTCCTCCCCCACGGGTCGGGAGACCCGTGCCACTTTCCGACCAAGGCTCGGGAGCTTGAGCCTGTTGAAACCGCCGTGTTCCTCGCAATGACTGGCTTTTGTTCATAATGGAGGTGTTCCAAGCAAGCCCTCCGGCTTGCTGTCGGGTCTCGGAATGACATTTCGGGGCACAACGTGATATTCGGGCTGCGTCCGGACCAGACAACGCCCGCCTCATGTAATTCTTGGTATAAGATGTGTGCAAATAGAGAAAGGATGCGTCTTCTCATTTGATTCGGGTCCGGCGCCGGCCTATACGGGAGCATGCCCCTCCTTACAGATCTCAGCGCGGCCGTGGCGGCCGGGAAACGCAACGACACCATCCGGCTCACCCAGGAACTCCTGGCGGGCGGGACTTCGCCGCAAGACGTCGTCGAACAGGGCCTCGTGCCCGGCATGGCCCTCGTCGGCGAACAGTTTCGCCGCAACGAAATCTTTGTGCCCGAGATGCTCGTGGCCGCCCGCGCCATGAAGGAGGCGCTCAAGCTGCTCGAGCCCCTGCTCGCCAAAGCCGGCATCAAGCCCAAATACACCGTCGTCATCGGCACCGTGCAGGGCGACCTGCACGACATCGGCAAGAACCTCGTCTCCATGATGTGGAAGGGCGCGAACTTCGCCGTCGTCGACCTCGGCACCAACGTGACCGCCGACCGCTACCTCGCCGCCGCCCGCGAGCACAACGCCAACGTCGTCGGCCTCTCCGCCCTGCTCACCACCACGATGCCCGCGATGAAGGAGACCGTGCGCCTCCTCAAGTCCGCCAATCTGCCCAACGTCAAGATCATGGTCGGCGGCGCCCCCATCACCCAGGCCTTCGCCGACGAGATCGGCGCCGACGGTTATTCCGCCGACGCCGGCAGCGCCGTGAGCGTCGCGTTGAAACTCGTGGGCGAGGCGGCCTGAGCCGTCCGCCTCCGCCCTGCCTGCATGAGTCGATGACCACCGCCGCGATGACGGGATGCGAGCGCGTCAACCGCATGTTGGCGCGCCAGGATCACGATCGCGTCCCCCGGCACGACACCTACTGGCCGGAAACCATCGCGCGCTGGCAGCGGGAAGGGCTGCAATGGGACCAGACCGACGCGCTGCGCCTGCTCGGCAGTGATTTCCAGGTTCTCTGCTGGGCCTGGCCGGCGCCGTTTCCCGGCCGCCGCGAGGTTCTCGCCCAGGATGCCGAGACCGAGACGGTGCGGGACGCCTGGGGCGGCATCGGCCGTTTCTGGAAAGGCCGCTCCGGCACGCCGGAGCACATCGGGTTCGGCTGCGACTCCCGCGAAGCATGGGAAAAGATCTACCGTCCCGCCCTCCTCGCCGCGCCCAATCCGATCAATACCCAGCTCGCCGCGCTCCGCTACCGCGAGGGCCGCCAGCTCGGGAAATGGACCTACCTCAGCGGCGTCGAAGCCTTCGAAGGCCTGCGGCGGTTGATCGGCGACGAGACGTGCCTCGTCGCGATGATCGAGGATCCCGACTGGATCCGCGACATCGTGCAGGTGCACACCGATCTCGTCCTGCGCTATCTGGACGAGGTGCTGGCCGCGGGCGTGCAACCCGCCGGGATGTGGATCTACGGCGACATGGCCTACAACCATTCCACCATGTGTTCCCCCGCGATGTATCGCGAACTCGTGTGGCCGGCCCACCGGCGCATGGCCGACTGGGCGCACCGGCACGGCATGAAGTTCATCTACCACACCGACGGACGCGTGAGCGGCGTGCTCGACCTTTACATCGAGGCGGGCTTCGACTGCCTCCAGCCGATCGAGGCCAAGGCCGGCATGGACATCCGCACCTTCGCGCCGACGCACGGCGACCGCCTGGCTATGTTCGGCAACATCGACGTCATGAAGATGGCGACCAACGACGTCGCCCTGATCGAGGAGGAGATCCGCACCAAGTTCGCCGCCGGCATGGCGACGCGCGGCTACGCCTACCACTCGGACCACTCCGTGCCGCCGCAGGTCAGCTGGGCCACCTACCAGGCGATCGTCGGCCTCGTGCAGCGCTACGGAACCTACTGAACCCCCAACCACCCTTTCATCCCCATGTCTCGCGCCTACTTCCTCGAACTCGCCGCCAAGAACCTCCGCATGCCCATCGGCGCGGACCTCGTGCTCCACCAGCACCTTGATCCCGCCGCCATCCTGATCGACGGCCCGCGGCTCGGCGACGTGATCGCCGAGGCCGCCGTCAGTTTCGGCACCCCGCTCGCCTTCCCGATCATGGACCTGAAGCTGGAAAAGGCGTGGCTCCTGTCGCTGCTCGGCGTGCCGGCCGCCGACGTCGACGCCCACCATTTCACCGCCGATCCGGGCGCCGACGCCGTCGCACAGTTGTCCGCCCGCCTCTCCTCCGAGCCGCCGCCTCCGCGCGTCGCGGCCAATCTCGCGGCGCTCCGCCATGTGGCGGCCACGACGCCGCTTTATCCGGTGGGCATGAGCATCGGACCGTTCTCCCTCGCGACCAAGCTCCTCGCCGATCCCATCATGCCCGTCTACCTCGCCGGCGCCGGCGCCACCGCCGAGGAGGACGCGGAGGTCGCCCTCGTCGAGCGGGCGCTCCAGCTCGCGCAGACGATCGTGCTGCACTCGATCAACCTCCAGATCCAGGCCGGCGCCAAGGCCGTGTTCATCGCCGAACCGGCGGCCAACCAGGTGTTCTTCTCCCCGAAGCAGCTCGAGACCGGCACCGACATCTTCGAACGCTACGCCCTCGCCCCCAACCGCGCCATCGCCCGCCTGCTCTCGGCGCACGGCGTCGACCACCTCTTCCATTGCTGCGGCGAGATCACCGACCAGATGCTCAAGGATTTCTGCTCGCTCCATCCCGTGCTGCTCTCTCTCGGCTCCTCGCGCCGGCTCTGGGAGGACGCCGCGCTCGTCCCCCGTGACATCGTGCTCTACGGCAACCTGCCCTCGAAGCGTTTTTATTCGAACCAGCTGACTCCGCCCGAGTCGGTCAAGGTCATGGCCGACGAACTCGAAGCGAAGATGCGCGCCACCGGCCACCCCTTCATCCTCGGCACCGAGTGCGACACCCTGCATGTCGAGGGCTGCGGCGACATCATCTGCGGCAAGCTCCACCGCATGCTCAACCTGATCCCGCCGGTTCCCGTCGAATGAGCTTCCGTGACCCCGTGGCTGCGGCCGTAGGGGCGTCGTCAATCGACGCCCCTACGCCTGCAATTCAGTGGTGCGGGCATCAGCAATGATTTCTTCCTGACATGACCTCCCGCGAAAAAACCCAACGGGCCCTCGCCCACCAGCCCGGCCCGGTGCCGGTCGATTTCGGCAGCACCGGCGTCACCGGCATGCACGTCAGCTGCGTCGCCGCCCTGCGCGATCACTACGGGCTCCCCCGCCATCCGGTGAAGGTCTGGGAACCGTTCCAGATGCTCGGGGAAATCGAGGACGATCTCCTGCGCGCGCTCGGCGCCGACATCATCGGCCTCAGCGGACGCGGCACGATGTTCGGCTTCGCCAACGAAGGCTGGCACGAGTGGCGCACCCCGTGGGGCCAGGAGGTGCTCGTGCCGGAGGGCTTCCGGCCGCGGGTCGAGGCCTCCGGCGACGTCTATCTTTTCCCCGAGGGCGACACCACCGTGCCGCCGAGCGGCCACCTGCCGGCCGGCGGCTATTTCTTCGACGCCATCGTGCGGCAGGAGCCGATCGACGAGGACAAGCTCGATCCGGCGGACAACTGCGAGGAGTTCAAGCTCCTCTCGCCGGCCGATCTCGCCCACTGGGAGCGGACGCTGGCCCGCGTGCGCGGCGGCGACCGCGCGGTGAACGCCAGCCTCGGCGGCACCGGCTTCGGCGACATCGCCCTCGTGCCCGCGGCCTTCCTCAAGCGCCCGCGCGGCATCCGCGATGTCAGCGAGTGGTATGTCTCGCTGGTCGAGCGGCGCGACTACGTGCACGCCATCTTCACGCGGCAATGCGAGGTCGCGCTGCAGAACCTCGCCACCTTCGCCGGCCGGGCGGGCGACACCGTCGACGTGCTCTTCATCTGCGGCACCGATTTCGGCACGCAGACCTCCCAGTTCTGCTCGCCCGCCACCTTCGACGAACTCTACGCCCCCTATTACCGCCAGGTGAACGACTGGGTGCACCGCCACACGAAGTGGAAGACGTTCAAGCATTCCTGCGGCGCCGTCCGCCCGCTCATCGACCGCTTCATCGCCTGCGGCTTCGACATCCTCAATCCCGTGCAATGTTCCGCGACCGGCATGGAGCCCGCGGGGCTCAAGGCCGACTTCGGCGAGCGCATCGTCTTCTGGGGCGGCGGGGTCGATACGCAGCACGTGCTGCCCTTCGGCAGGCCGGCCGAGGTGCGGGCGCAGGTCACGGAACGGTTGAAGGCCTTCTCCCCGCACGGCGGTTTCGTGTTCAACACCATCCACAACATCCAGGCGCGCACCCCGGTGGAAAACATCGTCGCCATGGTCGACGCCATCCGCGATTATAACGGCACCTCAGCGTAAAATACCCCATGAACCTCCGCACCTCCCTCCTGCTTCAGGAACTCGGCCGCCGCCCCCTGCTCTGCGACGGCGCCACCGGCACCCAATTGCAGCTGCTCGGGCTCGCGCCCGGCGCCTGCGGTGAACTCTGGCCGGTGGATCATCCCGAACGCTTGCAACAGGTGCATCGCGCCTACCTTTCCGCCGGCGCGGATCTGCTCACGACCAACACCTTTGGCGGCACCTCCTGCGTGCTCGCCCCGCACGGTGCCGGCGGCCGGGTGCGCGAGCTCAATGTCGCCGCCGCCCGGCTGGCGCGCCAGATCGCCGGCGACCGGGCCTGGGTGCTCGGTGATGTCGGCCCCTTCGGCGGCATGCTCGAGCCGTTCGGCGAAGCGCTGCCGGAGGATGTCGCAACGGCTTTCCGCGAGCAGATCGCGGCCCTGCTCGAAGGCGGGGCCGACGCGATCCTCGTCGAGACCATGTCCGATCCCGCCGAGGCCGTGCTGGCGGTGGAAGCCGCCAAGGCGGCCGGCGCCGGGCTCGTGGTCGCGACCTTCACCTTCCAGCAATCGCCGCGCGGCTACCGCACGATGCTCGGCACGAGCGCGGCCGACGCCCTCTCCGCGGTGATCGCCGCGGGCGCGGACGTGGTCGGGGCCAACTGCGGCACCGCGCTCTCGCTGACGGACTACGAAAAGCTCTCCGCCGAGCTGGTGGCGTCGGCCGGCGGCCATCCGGTGATCGTCCAGCCCAACGCCGGATCACCGAAGTTGGTGGACGGCAAAATCTGTTACGAAGAGTCGGCCGCGCAATTCGCCGAAGCCGCGCCCCGCTTCCTCGGCGCCGGCGCGCGCATCGTCGGCGGCTGCTGCGGCAGCACACCCGCACACATCGCCGCCATGGCGGCGCTGATCAAGGGGTGAGGCGGGATCAGGCCGGAACTGTAGGGCGGGATCGTTTGCCTCGCGCGTAGGCGCGGGGACAAACACCGGGCCGCGAGCACGCGGCAACGGCGCTGATCCAGCCTTCGTTCGATCACGATGGCACGTTCGAGGCGGGATCAGGCGATCCCGCCCTACAACAGGTAACCTCCCTCAACGCCCGAGGTATTTGTCGCGGCCGCGGACGAGCGCTTCCATCTTCCGGTCCGCGACCGAACGCTTGAGCATCCAGAAGCCGCAGTCGGGATGCACCCACTTCACGCGGCCCGGGCCCGTCTTCTTCTCGACGGCGGCGATTCGCGCGGCGATCTCGTCGGGTGTCTCGATATGGTTGACCTTGATGTCGACCACGCCGATGCCGAGTGAGATCTTCTTGTCGATCTGCTTGAGCGCGTCGATGTCGGAAGCCGGGCGGTGCGCCAGCTCGAGCACGAGGTGGTCGCAATGCAGGCTGTTGAGGAACTTGAGCAACTGGCTCCAGCGGCCGGCCTGGATGGTCTGGCCGCCGTAGTTGCCGAAGCAGAAATGCACGGCGCGCTCCGTGCCCGGGCTGATGGCGTCGAGCACGCGGTTCATCGCCTCGGCCGCGAGCGGGCCGTCGGCGGGATTGCCGGGGATGTTGGCCTCGTCCACCTGCACGCAGGCGGCGGGCAGGTCGGGCATCTGCGCAGCGATGACGTCGGCGACCGCGAGCGTGAGATCGACGAAATTGCGGTAGTGGTGGTCGAGCAGCGTGCGCGACAGCATGTAGGGGCTCGTGACGGTGAACTTGAACGGTCCGCCGGCGACGGCGGCGGCGCGCTGGCAGTCGGCGAGCAGGTTGAGCGAACCTTCGCCCAGCGGACCCTCCACCACGCCCGCGGGCTTGCGACGGAAGCCCATCGGCGAATGCCGGGCAAATTCCTCGGTGATGGAGCGACCGACCACCGACGAGACGTTGGCCATCGGGCGGATGAAATACTCGATCATGCCGTTCGTGTCGGGATGGTTGACGTCGAAGCGGTAGAGCTCGCCGTCGGTCGGCAGGTCGATGCCGGCCTGGCGCTGGAGGTCGAAGACCACGCGGGTGGCGTCGATCACGCCCTGCTCGCTCGGCAGCGCGGCCAGCCAGTCGGGCACGGGATAGGAGCCGACGGTGGTCGTGAGGATGCGCGGCGATTTCGGGATGCCGGGCACCGCGGGTTTCGCGGACTTGACTGACGGCGCGCGCACGGCGGCGGCCATGGTCCGCCCGGTCTTCGCGGCGGAAACATTGGGGGAGCTATTCACGGGGGAGCAGGATTCGCACATGGATGGTTGGGGATGGGAGTTGAACTCAGCGTGGTTGCCGACGACGACGCCTGCTTTTCATACATGCGGCGGTCTGCGTCCAGCACCTAGATGAAAAATCCGATGCGGACCGAGGGCGCCACGCCGCACGGATGCAAATTCTGGGAATTGTTTGGTGTAACTTGGCTCGCAGGGGGCTTTGCGGTTGCCTCAAGGGGTGGCGGTTTAAGCCTGCCCGAATCCTCCCATTATCATGTCCACCCCGTCCGCTTCCCTGTCCCTGAAGCTCGTTTATCATCCCGCGCCGGCCGAGCCCGCGGAGATCACCGCCGCCGCCGAACTGGCCAGGCTGACCGGCGCGCGCACCGGCGCCACCGGCCCGGGCGTGAGCGTCGCCCTCGCCTCGCGCGGCCTGCCGGCCAAACTGCCGGCGAAGGCCAGGGACTCTTCCGCCTGGATGTGGCTGCGCCTCGCCGACGACGGCACCGGCGAAATCTGCGCGACGCACGGTTCGTTCCTCTACGCCGCCGTGCGCCTCCTCGCCGCCGGCACGAGCGACCTCACCCAGGAAAAGCTCGCCGCCGGCGTTTTGCTGCCCGCGACCTTCGGCTGGCACCGCCCGCACTTCGACGCCTGCCTCACGCAGTATTGGCGCAGCGCGCGCAAGTTCGACCCGGAGCGCTATCTCGCGTCGCTGGCCGAGGCCGGCTTCACCCACTGCGAGGTCAACGGCCTGCAGGCGCACATGCCCATGGAGGACTTCGTCGCCCACGAATATTATCCGCAGTTCTACACCTACTGCGCGGGCTTCAATCATTTCGTCGACACCGAGCTCACGAAGGGCACCTGGCCGGCGCACTACCTCGACGCCAACCTCAACAATCTCGTCAACCTCGCCAACCTCGGCCGCCGCTACGGCCTGAAGCCCGGCCTGTGCATGTTCGAGCCGCGCTCGCTGCCGGAACGTTTCTTTGCCAAATACCCGACGCTGCGCGGCGCCCGCATCGACCATCCCTTTCGCTCGCGCCTGCCGCGCTACACCCTTGCCCAGGACCACCCGATCACCCGGCGCCACTACCGCGAGGCCCTCCAGAAGATCATGCGCTCCGTGCCGGACCTCAGCTACATGTCCGTCTGGACCAACGACAGCGGCTCCGGCTTCGAGCACACCTCGTCACTCTACGTCGGCCGCAACGGCGGTCCCTACATGATCCGCGAGTGGCGCAACCACGACAAGATCGCCCAAGCCGCCGGCGAGAGCATCGTGCGTTACCTGAAAAACCTCCAGGGCGCCGCCGCGGAAATCAACCCGGACTTCGACGTCATTCTCCGCCTCGAGCCGTTCAAGGTGGAGCAGGACCACATCAAGGCCGGCATGGGCCCGCACATCACGTGGGAAGGCCCCTCGCTCATGGTGCGCGGCTACCACGTGCCCTACTCGCACCCGCGTTATCCCGAAAACCAGGCCGTCGCCGGCAGCATCTTCCACACGACGATGGACCAGGCCGGCGAAAAGGAAGCCCTGGCCGCCTCGCGCAAGGTCGGCGCCGAGCCGGCCCTGACCTACTCCCTCACCGGCGCGCAGAATCACGAGCCGCTGCTCGGCCTGCCCTTCCCGCGCTCCGTCCACCAGAAGCTCATGGCCGTCCGCGAGACCGGCATCACGCGCATCAGTGCCATGGGCGGTCTCGCCAATTCCCCGCAGGCCCCCTACTGGCCGAACTCCGTCGCCCTCCGCGCCGCACAATTCTTCCCCGAGAAGCCGATCGAGCAGGTGCTGATCGAATACGCCGCGTCGCTCGTCGGGCCCACGCACGCCGCCGACCTCTCGAACGCGTGGAAGGAATTCGAGGAAGCCCTGCTCTGGCAACCGCTCGTCGGCCTCTATTGCGCCTTCGGCTTCTGCTGGCAGCGCACCTGGGACCGCCCCTTCGTCCCGAATCCCGAGGCCGTCCCCGCCGCCGAGCGCGAATACTACGAGCGTCACGGCTGCTATCAGAACAACAACCCGGGGCTCATCGACCTCGGCAAGGACGTGCTGTTCGACCTCATCACCCAGCAGTCCGGCGCCAAGATGGCCGCCGACATGGACAGCAACGTCCTCGCCCGCCTGCGCCCGCTCATCGCGCAGATCGACCGGCTCGCGCAGTCCACCACCGGCGAGGCCGCCAAGGTCTTCACCGACCTGCGCGACCGCGTGCGCGCCTACTTCCACTGGGTCTCCAGCCTCCGCAGCGTCTGCGCGTGGTGCGAAAACGTCTACGCCTACCTCGGCGCGACGGACGACGCCACCCGGACCACGAGCGAGAAGAAGCTGCAGGCCGCCATCGACTTCGAACTCGCCAACATCCGCGGTCTCATCGAGCTGCTGGAGACGACGAAGTCCGAGGTGCTCGTGCTCTCCGGCATCGGCGAGACGACCTTCCTCTACGGCGAGAACCTCGTCACCCACCTGAAGACGAAGATCCGGCTCACGGAGAAATACCGTCATCACCCGCCGCACATCGATCCGAACATCTTCTGGCGTCCGATCCCCGGCACGCAATGGCCCGAAGGCTGGGCCGCGACGACCTCTTCCTGATTTGTTGTGTGTTAGGTTTGACACCGCCGCTTCCGCCGGACCCCAAGGTCCGCGGACGCGGCGGTTTTATTCCTAGTGGCATCGGCTTCCAGCCGATGAGTCTTTTGATTCTGCGGCTGGAAGCCGCAGCCACCATGGCGTGTCTTCAAACCAACCAATTCCCACTTCCGGTCATTCCGAACGCAGTGAGGAATCTCGACGTGCGCAGGCAACATCACTTTCGCTGCGGGAGATTCCTCCCTCCGTTCGGAATGACAAACGGGGTTGAAGGCACGCCCTAGTGCCCCCGCACGCGCCGGCGGTAGTCCGACGGCGTGAAACCGATCTCCTGCTTGAACGCCTTGGAGAAGTGAAACACGTCGCAGAAGCCGAGCGTGTCGGCGATCTGCTTAAGCGAGGTTTCGCCGTGGTAGATCGCCGCGCAGGCCCACTCCAGCCGGCGGCGCTTCTGGTAGCGGCCGGGCGACTCGTGCGTGAGCTGGACGAAGCGCTTGCGAAAATTCTCGTAGTTCAGCCCGACCATCGGCGCGACCTCCTGCGGCGTGAGCCAGCCCGCGGCCCCGCGATCGCCGAGCAGGCGCAGGCTGTTCTCCAGCCAGGCGTCGCGTCCGGCCTGCCGCGTGCTCTCCGCGTCGGCGGCGACCATGTCGGTCAGCACATGAAGCAACCGGCCCAGCGCGCGCAGCGGCGCGCCGGCGGTGTGCAGCGGCTCGCTCTTCACCACCTCGAGCAGGCGTCGCCGCCAGTAGTCCATCGCCCCGAGCCGCAGCACCGGATGCTCCGGCGCGAGCAGGCCTTGCGCACGCCACAGCTGGAACTGCGGCCCATCGAACACGAAATAAATCTGCGTCCACTCGCTGCCCGGCAGCGGTCCGTAGGCGTGGGCGATCTCCGGGAACACCAGCACGACATCGCCCGGCCCGATCTCCAGCCGTGTGCCGCGGGCGTCGCGGTAGTAACCCTTGCCCTCGACCATCAGCACGAGCGTGAAGCGTCTCAAAATCCGCATGCCCGTCGGGTCGATGCCGGGGACGTTGCGCAACAGGCCGGCCAGTTCGATCTCCCCCACGGGTGTGCGGAGCGGACTTTGCAGCCAGGGTTCGGAGCGGTATTTGGCCACAGGGGGCATGAGCCCAAAATTTACATGACTTCTCCCACTGCAACCATGTAATCCGACCCCATTAGCCGGTATTGTGAGACCCATGAGCACGACCACCACGCTGCCCCAGCTCTATTCCTTTGGCCACGAACTCGAGATGACCGACGACAAGGTCGGTCTCCTGCGCGACTCCAGCGACGCTGCGGAAGACTTCGACGAACTGCGCCGCCGCCTCGCCGAGGACGGTTACCTCTACATGCCCGGCTACCTCGACCGCGACGAAGTCCTCGCCGCCCGTGGCAGCCTGACCGACGGACTCGCCGATGCCGGCGTGCTCGATCCCGCCTTTCCGACCATCGAAGGTGTCTGCAAACCCGGCTCGGGCTACGTCTTCAAGCCCGAGCTCACGAACAACAATCCGAAGATCCAGAACCTGCTCTATTCCGGCCGCCTGCCGGAGTTCTACGCCAAATTCTACAACGAGCCGATCCGCCACTACGATTTCACCTGGCTGCGCGCCATCGGGCCCGGCAAGGGCACCAACCCGCACTGCGACCTGCCCTACATGGGCCGCGGCACGCATTCGCACCTGACCTGCTGGGTTCCCTACGGCGACATCTCCTTCACTCTCGGCGGCCTCATGGTCCTCGAGGACTCGCACAAGCGCATGGACCTGCTCGAGAGCTACGTCTTCCGCGACGTCGACGCCTACTGCGAGAACAAGCCCAAGCAGGCCGAGGCGGCCAAGGCCGGCAAGTGGGCCTTCACCGGCACGCTCTCGCACAACCCGCCGATCGTCCGCAACAAGTTCGGCGGCCGATGGCTCACCACCGAGTTCAAGGCCGGCGATTTCATCACCTTCGGCATGTTCCTCGTCCACGCCTCGCTCGACAACCGCTCCGACAACCGCCTGCGCATTTCCAGCGACGCCCGCTACCAGCGCGCCAGCGAACCGATCGACGAGCGCTGGGTCGGCATCAACCCGCCGGGGCACACCCTGGCCGGCAAGCGCGGCCGCATCTGCTGAGCGCTCTTCCCTGTAGGGGCGGCGCTTGACGCCGCCCGCGGGCGTCCGCAAGGGACGCCCCTACAAAATCAATCCCCCCATGGTCGCTCCCTCCACGCCCACCGCCGCCCCCTCCGCCACCGGCCGCATGGCCGCCGTGCAGGACATGGCCCGGCTCCAGCGCCTCCTCTTCGAGGTCGAACGCGAGTTCGTCCGCACCGCGACCACGCTCATCTACCGCGTCGGCGAGCCCGAGCTGAAATACCTCCTCTCCCAGCACGTCTGGGAATCCGCCGGCCACGCCCGCTTCATCCGCGAACGCGGCCGCGAACTCAGCGGCTTCGGCACCGGCGAGAGCGTCCGCCCGGAACTACGCCAGCTGTTCACCGAAGCCGTCATGCCGGCCGACGGCTACGTCGCGCTCGCCGGCTTCTACCGCGTGCTCAAGTCCGCGCTGCTCGCCGCCTACCGCCACTACCTCTCCGCCACGCACCACCTCGCCGACTGGCCGTCCCGCAAGCTCGTCGAGGAATTCATCGCCGACGAGGAGCGCCACGCCCGCGAGATGGAGCCTTATCTCGGCACGGTCGATGCCACCGCCTGGATCGCGCATCTGCGCACCGCCCTCGCCGCCCTCGGTGGACTACTCGGCGAACAACCGCGCTCCCCGCTGCCCGCCGGTTTCGTCTGGGAATCCTCCCTGCGCAAATTCACCCACCCCGCCACCTGCAACCGTGGCAAATATCCCACCTGCTCCAGCGTCTTCAGCCATGATCCCGACGAGACGCCCATCGTCCGCCCGTGGCTCGTCGATCCCAAGACCGACGCGCGCGTCATCCGCCTCATGGTCTATGTGTGGCTGATGATGGAATTGGACGCCGTCGATTACCTCGCCACCGTCTTCATCGACACGCCCGACGCTCCGTTCGACCTGCACCACGACATGGCGCGCCACCTCTGGGACGAGTCCCGCCACAGCCAGTTCGGCTTCCGGCAGCTGCCCAAGCTCGGCGTCGACCTCATGACGCTCGAACACTCGCTCGACCTCTACAACATCCTCGTCCAGATGCCGCCGCACGAGCGCTACGCGATGATGACGATGGAATTCGAGGCCGGCAGCTTCCCGACCAAGGCCCTCGTGATGGACCGCGTGCGCGAGCTGAACGACTTCGAGGCCGACACCCTTCTCGCCTTCGACCGCAACGACGAGCAGAACCACGTCCGCTACGGCCATCGCTGGCTGCCCGAGATCATGGCGCTGTGCGGTGACACGCACCCCGTCGAGGAATTCGTCAAGGCCACGCAGGCCCGGTTCGCGGAACTGGCTAAGATCCATGGCGGGCGCACCCCGCACGCCCTGCCCCCGGAGCGCCGCCTGACCGGCAGCAAGATCCTGAAGCTGGCCGGCGTCGCCTGAGCGACTCAGGGGGCGGCGCTTGACGACGCCCGCACGTGCACAGTCCGCAGGGTAACCCCCGGGCGTCGTCAAGCGACGCCCCTACATCTCCCCACTCCCACTTAATTTTCAGTCATTTTCAGGATGATTCCTGTCGCCCAACCCGCATACTTAGGCTCACTTGGAGTTTGCTCCGACATTTCCGCCTCTTCCTTTCCAACCTACCATGTTCCTGTTTCAGAATGCGCCTTTCCGTTCGCCCCGTTCCGCGCGGCTAATCCTCCCATGAAAACCTATCGCGCCGCGCTGGTCGGCACCGGCTCCATCGGCGAAGCCCATGTCCGCGCCGTCGAGGCCACCCTCGGCCGCGTCACCTTGGAGGCCGCGGTCGACATCGACGCGCAACGGGTCGAGGCCTTCGCGAAACAGCACCACATCGCCCGCCACTTCACCGACTACGCCACGATGCTGGCCACCGTGAAGCCCGACATCGTCCTCGTCGCCACGCCACCGTCCTCGCATGCCGACATGTGCATCGCAGCCATGGAAGCCGGCGCCTGGGCCATGTGCGAGAAACCGCTCTGCGGCTCGCTGGCCGAGCTCGACCGCATTGAGGCGGCGGAAAAACGCACCGGCGCCTACACCTCCTGCATTTTCCAGATGCGTTTCGGCGCCGTCACCGGCCACCTGCGCCGGCTCGCCGATGCCGGCCACCTCGGCCGCCCGCTTGTCGGGGTCTGCAACACCCTCTGGTTCCGCGACGACGCCTACTACGCCGTGCCATGGCGCGGCCGCTGGGAGACCGAACTCGGCGGGCCCACCATGGGCCTGGGCATCCACGCGATGGATCATTTCCTCCACCTGATGGGCGCCTGGACCGAGGTCCGCGCCGTCGTCCGCACCCTCGACCGCGCCATCGAGGTCGAGGATGTCTCGCTGGCCCTCGTCACCTTCGCCAACGGCGCCGTCGGCTCCATCGTCAACAGCGCCCTGAGCCCGCGCCAGGAAACCTACATCCGCCTCGACTACCAACGCGCCACCGTCGAGCTCACCCACCTCTACAGCTACACCCGCGACAACTGGAAGCTCACCCCCGTCCCGCCCGCGCAGGACGACGGTCTCCTCCAGGCCTGGCACAGCTTCCCGCCCGACGTCGGCTCCACGCATGGCGCCCAGTTGAACGCCTTCGTCTCCGACATGGACGCCGGACGCCGCCCGCTCACCTCCGGCGATCAGGCGCGCCTGACGCTCGAGCTGCTCACCGCGATCTACAAATCCGGTTTCACCGGCGAGATCGTCACCCGCGGCTCCATCAAGCCCGGCGACCCGTTCTACACCGCGCTGCACGGCCACCGCGCGCCCAAGCGCGTGAAAGGCGAGCCGCCCCGGGTCGGTTGATTCCCCCGCCATGACCCGCGAGGCGCTCGCATCGCGCACGCTCACCGGTTACCTGTGGGGCAGTCGTGACCGCCTCTGGCGCGGCCTCGGTCTCGCCCTGCTCCGCTCGCTCGCCGTCGCGCCCTGCCCGTGGCTGTTCCAGCGGATGATCGACGTGGCCGTGCCCGCGCGCGACTACGGCGCGGTCCTCCAGCTCGCCGGCGCCTTCATCGTGCTGCTCGGCGTGCACTACGTCTTCTCCGTCTGGGGCGCCAACGAGATCGCGAAGGCCATGGCGCAGATGATGGTCGAGCTGCGCAGCCGCCTGTTCTTCAAGCTCCAGTTCCTCAGCTTCGGCTACCTCGACGAGCAGAAGACCGGCCGTCTCCTCTCCAAATACGCCTTCGACACGCAGAAGGTCGAGACCCTGCTCTACAACATCCTCAACCAGTTTCTGCCGAACATCCTCTACGGCGGCAGCATCTTCGTCATCCTCGCCGTGCTGAACTGGCGCCTCGCCGGCGTGCTCGCGCTCGTGCTGCCCGCCTACAGCATCGCCAAGTATTATTTCTTCACCCGCATCCAGCACAGCAACCGCGAGGCGCGCCTCGCCCAGGAGAAGCTCACCGGCACCGCCAGCGAATACATCTCCGCCCTCCGCCTCGTGCGCAGCTTCGGCGAGGAAAAACAGGCCGAGGCCGACCTCGACCGCACCAGCCTCGATTTCGCCCGGCAGCGCGTGCACCAGAGTTACCTCAACGCCATCTACGGCACCTTCTGGTATGTCAGCAGCCAGGTCATCGCGCTCATCGTCATGGCCGGCGGCGCCCTGCTTGCCATTCGCGGCACGATCTCCTTCGGCACGCTCTTCGCCTTCGTCGCCGGCCTGCCCATCGTCCTCGGCCCCATCCAGGCCTTCGTCGGCCTGAGCGAACAATATTTCATCGGCCGCGAGAGCTACGAGAGCATCAAGGAACTCCTCGACTCGACCTACGTCGAGGCCTGGCGCGGCACGAAGCGCGACGGGCGCCTGCGCGGCGAGATCCGCTTCGAAAATGTCTCGTTCGCCTACCCGACCGCCCCGGAGCGCCGCGTCCTCCACGACATCAGCCTCCACCTCCGGCCCGGCGAGCACATCGCCTTTGTCGGCCCCTCCGGTTCCGGCAAGAGCACCCTCGCCAACCTCCTTCTCGGTCTCTACGCACCGGACGCGGGCCGCATCCTCATCGACGGCGTGGAGCAGGCGGAGTGGGACATGCGCTGGATCCGCCGCCAGCTCGCCGTCGTGCTGCAGGATAGCCTCCTGCTCTCCGGCTCCATCGCGGAAAATCTCCGTTTCGCCCGCGCCGACGCCACCGACGCCGAGATTCGCCTCGCCGCGCAGCAGGCCAACGCCGAGGAATTCATCAACCGCCTGCCCGCGGGCTACGCCACGCCCGTCGGCGAGCGCGGCGTCTCCCTCTCCGGCGGCCAGCGCCAGCGCCTCGCCATCGCCCGGGCCGTCCTGCGCAATCCCCCCGTGTTGATCCTCGACGAGGCCACCTCCGCCCTCGACTACGAGAGCGAGCGCCTGATCCAGGAGGCCCTCGACCGCCTCTCCGCCGGCCGCACCGTCATCACCATCGCCCACCGTCTGAGCACCATCCGCAACGCCCATCGCATCATCGTGCTCGACGGCGGACGCATCATCGAGGAAGGCGACTTCCGCTCCCTCACGGCGAAAGGCGGCGCCTTCGCCCGTCTCGTCGCCGCGCAAAATACTGGCGACGGTTTCCTGCACGTGTGAATTTCCTTATGGATTGTCATTCTGAACGCAGTGAAGAATCCATCAGGATAACCGCCCGCGCACGTCATGATGGATCTTTCGCTCCGCTCCTGCGATTAGTGAGCCATTAGTGTGGATTAGTGGTTAACCTCTGCTCTCCGCCCATGCTGCCCCTCGCCAATGCCGACCTCCGCGTCGAGCTCATCGATCCCTCCGCCGAACAAGCCCGGCTCGGACCGCGTTATTGCTGGGGCGGCTACATCTGGCAGATTCACGACCGCAACCTCGGCACGCTTCTGACCGGCCCTCAGTGGCCCAAGGCCGATCCCCAGCCCGTCAATGGCCAGGGCTTGCCCGAATCCTTCCGCCACAGCACCACGACCGGGCAACCGCTCCTCTGGGATGGCGCGACCGGTCTCGCCCCCGGCGCCGGCACCCTCGGCCGCGACGCACAGGGCGCCGTCATCGTCACCACACCCTGCACCTGGAAAATTGATCCACAGCCCGACTGCATCGTGTATCGCACCGCGCAAAATGTCGGCCGCTGGTCTTACGCGCTGGAACGCACGATCGAGCTGCACGGCCGGCAGGTGCGCTCGCGTTCGCGTCTGACGAACCGCGGCGCCACTCCGCTCGTGCTGGAGTGGTTCGCCCACCCCTTCTTCGCCTTGCAGGCCGACGGCCTCCAGCGCCTGACCCTGCCTGCGGGCACGCAGCTGCCGGAAAACCCGGGCTACGTTCTCACCGACCGCGAGCTGACGTTTCGCCGCGCCTTCGTCGGGGAAAATGACGGCCACCTCGAACACCTCGGCCTGCCCGCCGGCCAGCCATTCGCCGCCGACCTCGCACACCCGAAGCTCACCGGCCTGCGCTTCGCCACCGACTTCGTCCCTTTCAAGTGCGTCCTCTGGGCCAACGGCAACACGCTGTCCCTCGAACCCTTTCTCGCCCTCAACCTCGCCCCCGGCGAGTCGCGCGAGTGGACGCTGACCTACGACTTCGGCGCGGCGAAGTGAGCCGGCACTTCAGCAGGTGGAACCTGTCCTCCGGACAGGTTTTCCCAGAAAGCCCGTCCGGAGGACGGGCTCCACCCCTTGAGTCTACCCTCAGCACCGTATCCCGCGCAACAGCGCGTTCAGCGCCTCCGCCATCGCGACGCCGTAATCCGCGCCCGCTTTCCGACCGAACAACCGGCACATCGCGGAGTCTTCCGCCAACTGCCAGCTGACTCGCGCCTCGTCATCCACCGTGGCCCGGATCGGATCGAGCCGGAACGGCCATTGCTCCAACCCGGCCGCGTCCGCCGCCGGCACGAAGCGCCAGCCCTCCGGCGTCCGCGCGAGCACCCGGCCCGCCCCCAGCACGAGCGAGATGGTCGCCCACATGTTGCGTTCGCCTTCCAAAACCTTGGCCCACTCCGGACCGCGACCGTTATCAGCGAGCGCGCGGATGATGTCACCGCGCGACGAACCGTTGAAGGCGTAATCGAGCCATGCGCGCAAGCCGTCCGGCAGGTCGCGAAAAAGCACGTCGTGCTTTACCTTCCAGTAGGTGCCTCGCTCGTGCGCGGGATCAAACGCGCTGCGGTCGGTCCCGCACGGAAACCAGTGGATCGGCAGACCCGAGCGCCACAGTGCGATGTAGGCCGCAGGGTCGAGCCCCACATTCCATTCCCGCTTCGGCCCGCCGGTCGAGCCGATGTTGAGCAGCACCGCCCGCGTCTTCGCCTTCAGCAACTCCGGCGCACGGTTGAAGGCCGCCGCGAGCACCCGGGCCGAACCGACGGCCGAGATCGTCACCGGTTCGTTGCTCCGCTCCAGCACCTCCAGCAGCAGATTGATGCCGCCCTGCTCGGCCAGCGGCCGGTCCCGCGCGTCATCGCCGGGATGAGCCAGCGGCTCGATCGGCCCCATCGCCGCGGGAACGGCGCGGCCCGTCAGGTGATTGAGCTGGGCGACCGGCACATAACCCGGATCGCGCGCGATGTCCCAGCCCTCCGGCTTGGCCACGAGGAATTTCCTCGTGATGTCGAGCACCACGCCGCGCAGGTCGTATTCCGGCAAGCCGATGATCGTCGCCAGGTCGAGGTGGTCGTCCGGGTCCTGCGGCGGATGGTAAAGGTCCGTGACGTGCACGAGCGGGATGCGTCCGCCGGCCGGTTTATCCGTCGAGGCTGCCGTCAGCCGCTCCGGCAGCGTGGCTCCGGCCGCGAGCGCGGCCAGGCCCTTGAGCACGTTTCTGCGGGTGATGTTTTTCACTGACTGAGTTCGGTCACCATTTCGCCGACCACCAGAGCGCGCCTGCCCGAGGCGCGATACAGCCAGCCGTGGCCGGCCGCCAGTGTCACGCGTCCGTCGTGCAGCCGCGCGATCGCGGCGTTGCCCAGCGCGATCACCGTCTCGGTGGGGTTGAACCGCAGGTAGTTTTGGATTTTGTCGACGCGCGCGTCGAATTCGGTCCTGGCCTCCGGCAAAGGATGATGCGGGTTGATGACCGCCGGAAAAATACCGAGCGACCGTCGGCTGGGAATTTCGGCGGTCGGAAAATCGTTTGTCGTGCCGATGAGCAGCCCCGCCACGTTCGCCCCGGCGCTGGAGCCGCCGTAGGGCACACCGGCCGCCACGCGCGCGCGGATGAGCTCGAGCTGACCCGTGCGATAAAGCTCCCCCAACAGAACAAAGGTCTCCCCGCCGCCGATGAAGATGGCGTCCGCGCCCTCGAGCAACGCCCGTTGCCCCGCGGCATCATGTCGGTGCAGCGACTCCGCCCGCGCGCCGATCAGGTGCTTGAACGCCACCTGCAGCCGCTTCTCCATCCGGTCGCGCTCGGCCGGCGGCGAGGAGTGCAGCACCAGCACGACCTTTTTGCAGCCGGCATAGTGCGCCCGCATCACAGCCAGCGTGCTGTCGGCGAAATGGTCACCGTTCATCATGCCGCCACCGCAGACCAGCACGGAAGGCGAAGCCGCATGGGCGCGGGCAACGATCAGCAGCAGGCAGGGCAGCAACAGGCGGAGGAGCAAGCGCATGAAAGATTACCCATGAACAAGACAGGTTTGCCGGTCACTACAACCCGCCAGCATCCGGTGACGTAATTTTCATCGGTTTTCATAATGGCCAGGCGGAGATTGCATGCTGATTTTGCCGCAGCCAGAGCCATGCCCGTGCTCCGACGCCCGCCTCATGCGTCCAGATCGACCACGCCGGTGGCGTGGCAGAGCGCGTGCAGCACGCGGAACTCGACGCTGTCCTTGTCGTGGGCGCCGGGGGTCACCTTGAAGCCCTCGGTCAGGGTGTGCAGGGCGCCGCTGTAGGTGTCGGACCGCGCCGCCAGCGGGATGCGCTCCAAGGCCCGCGGCCCCGGCTGCAAAAACGTCACCGCGGCGACAAAGGGCTGGTTGCGCTCGCCGGCCGGCACCGCGCCCCCGCGCCGCACGGTGATTTCCATCCGCCCCTCGGGCGAATCGAACTTGAAGGGCATGTGCGGCAGTTTGATTTCCATTTGGAAGGGTATCGTTGATTCGGCGAATAAGCAACAGCCGCGCTTACGGGTTACGCCCCATGGTTTCCGGTCACGCTTCCGCCTATCCTCTGCCTTCGTCATCCCCCTCAACCCCAGCTCAAAATGAAATCCAGCACCAAGAATCAGGCCACCGGCGCCGCCAAGTCCGTCACCGGAAAAATCAAGGCCGCCGCCGGCAAACTCGTCGGCAATCCCCGCCTCGAAGCCAAGGGCAAGGCCGAGCAGGCCGAGGGCCGCGTCCAGAAGAAGCTCGGCCAGATCCAGCGCGTGCTGGACAAGTAAGCGGGACCAACGCCGCTATTTTCCCAGCAACGCGGCCGCCTCGCGCTTGAAGTAGCGGTTCCAAGAGCGGCTGCCGGCGAGGTCGTCGAGGTCGCGCGCCTCCACAGCCGCCAGATCGGCCCGGGCGGCCGCGGTCTCGCCCGTCTGCTTGTAGAAATACTTGCCACGGCCCCAGCGCGGGAGCGTCCGATGCCCGCCCCGCGCCACGGCGAGGTCGAAATATTCCCGCGCCCGCACCCGGTCGCCGCCTCGCGACGCCGGCAGCGCGAGGTAGTAGATGCCCCACGAAAACGTGCTCGTGTGTTCCTCCCACGCGGGATCGATGGCGTCCATCCGCTGCAACATCGGCTTCGTGCCCTCCAGCAACCGGACGCTGGCGATGCGGCCGAACAGCCCGAGGCAGTCGCGAAAGACGTAGAACACGCCCGTGACCCAGAAATTCATCGCGCCCATCTCGCGGGGCCCGAGCGCGGCCGCGGCGACCCATGGTTTCTGCCCCTGCTGCACGCGGCGAAGAAACTCCGGGTTGGTCGCCATCGCCCTTTCGCAATCCTGCAGGGCCGCGAGGTAGCACGGCAGCCGGTCCCTGGCGCGCTGCCGGTAGGCCGCGCCCTCGAGGAGCCGGAGGCTGGCCAGATCGATCCATCCCCCGGGATCATCGGGCTGCCCCGCGACGATCTTTTCCCAGGCATGGATCGCCGTCCGGACGCTTGCCGCCGAGTCGGCCGCGTCACCGAGCCGCCGGGCCTCGGTGCGTTCCGCCGGGGTGACCGTGCGCCGGTTGGCGGCCGGCGGCAGGGTCCAGCCCGGCGCCCAAGTCAAGGCGCGCAGCGGGGTGACTCCACCGGCGAGCAGTGCGGCGATGAGGACCAGACTGGTGGAAGAGTTTCTCATGGGATGGTCCGTTCGTTCCCGAACAGATCGGGGTCGGTGCAAGCCTCGCGCCACAGCGCCCGCCAGGTCGCCCAGTCGTGCGCGCCGGCGATGGTCGCAACGCGCGCCGCCGGCAGCATCCCGCCGAGCAGGCGATGGCCGCGCGCATAGGTGTCGCCCCGGCCGGTGAGCAGCCACGTCGGGGGCAGGGCCGTCAATCTCATGCCGAGGAAAGTCCAGATCTGCTCCTCGACGCCACCGGCCAGCGGGTCGCGACCGGCCGCCCACGCCGCCGGTCCGCCAGCCTGGTCGATGGGGTCGAACAGTCCGGCCTGGTCGCCCAGATAGGGGCCAAGGAGCACCAAGGCATCGGCCGAACCGGGATGATCGCGCTCGCACAGCAGCGCCCCGAGTCCGCCGAGTGACACGCCCACCAGCACGATCCGGCGGTAGCCCTGCTGCCGCGCTGGCAGCAATACGTCGGCGCGCAGCCGTTCAATCGCGGTCCGTTTGAAATAGTAACCGAGATGCGCGTCGACCACGACCGTGTCAGCCCTCACGCCGGCCTCCCGCAGCGCCGTCAGCATGCCTTTCTTTTCGAAATCCGCGATCGAGCCGCCGCGCCCGCGCAGGAAGACCACCAGCGTCCCGGTCCGTTCGGTGGCGGATATCCTTGTCACCAGCGTCGGGATCGGGGTCGGGGTGGCGGGCAGGAACAGACTGCAGCCGGTCAGCACCGCCACCGCGGCCGACAGCACGAAAGACGGAACCCTGGCGCGCCGCCAAGCGCGCCAGCGACAGGTCCGGGGCGCAGGAGATGGATTGGTCGGGAGGCTCAAGTGATGGCGGGCTGTGGCAGCCGGAAAGGAATAAGACCTCACCGCCCGGCACTGGATACGGGGAAAATAACGGGAAGACGCGCACCCGCCTGCACTTTCAGGTTTCAAGTTTCCGGTTTCAGGTCTCTAGTCTGGGTCCACCCTTCCTCCCATGGCCAAACCCGTCTGCTACTCCGCCAAGGCTTTCTCCACGACCGGTGCCGCGACCCCGCTCGCCGCGACGACCATCGAGCGCCGCCAACCGGGCGCCACCGACGTCCAGATCCAGATCCTCTATTGCGGCGTCTGTCACTCCGACCTCCACTTCGCCCGCAACGAATGGGGCTTCACCCAGTATCCCGCCGTGCCGGGCCACGAGATCGTCGGCAAGGTCACGGCCGTCGGCGGCGGCGTGACGAAGTTCAAGGTGGGCGACACCGTCGGCGTCGGCTGCCTCGTCGACTCCTGCCGCACCTGCCCGGACTGCCGCGCAGGCCTGGAGCAGTTCTGCGCAGGCATGGTGATGACCTACGGCAGCATGGACCAACACCTCAACGCCCCGACGCTCGGCGGCTACGCCCAGAGCATCGTCGTGACGGAGGGCTTTGTGCTCCGCATCCCCGCCAATCTGAATCCCGCCGCCGCCGCCCCGCTGCTCTGCGCGGGCATCACCACCTATTCCCCGCTGAAACACTGGAAGGTCGGCCCCGGCCAGAAGGTCGGCATCGTCGGTCTCGGCGGCCTCGGCCACATGGGCGTCAAGTTCGCCAAGGCCTTTGGCGCGCACGTCGTGCTCTTCACCACGTCGCCCGGCAAGGTCGCCGACGGCAAGCGCCTCGGCGCCCACGAGGTCGTCGTCTCCACCGACGCGGCCCAGATGGCGGCCCAGGCCGGCAGCTTCGATTTCATCCTCGATGCCGTGTCCGCCGCCCACGACCTCAACGCCTACATGAACCTGCTCAAGCGCGACGGCAACCTGACGCTGGTCGGCGCGCCCGAGAAGCCGCTGCCCGTGGCGGCCTTCCCCCTGCTCTTCCGCCGGCGCTCCCTCTCAGGTTCGCTCATCGGCGGCCTGCCCGAGACGCAGGAGATGCTCGATTTCTGCGGCACCCACAACATCACGAGCGACATCGAGATGATCCGCATGGACCAGATCAACGACGCCTACGAACGCATGCTGAAGAGCGACGTGAAATACCGCTTCGTGATCGACATGGCCACGCTGGCCTGAGAGCCGGCGCATCCGTCCACTTGGTTTCCCTCGCGGCGGTGACATTTGTTTCCGGCCGCTGCGGCAGGTTGGTCGGTTAATCCCTCTCAATGCAGAAGATTTCCCGCGAATGACGCGAATAGACGCGAATTCCCGGGAAAATCCCGTCGATCCCTTATTATTCGCGTCCATTCGGGTTATTCGCGGGCGACTGAATCGTTCCGGTTAATTGGGCCCCAACGCCTGTCCGGCCCACGCCGCCCCTGCACTGGCGCACCGGCCTTCCGCGCTAGTATTACCCTTTTAGCTGTGAACATAACCAGAGGGTGGGCCGGCAGGTCCCTCTGCCGGCAGGGACCACGCGAGGTGCGAGAGTTACCCAAAGCGGGCACAGGGACGTGTCCGCCCACCAGAAGACCAACCTAAAAGAGTAATACCGGCCGGAGATTTCCCGGCGACATTTGCGCCAAATCCGTCCATTTTGCATCTGCCCCGCACAAACTTGCGTAGAAATGAACACCACCCGCCGACCCACCACCCTGCCATGAAAGCCCGCCTGCCCGCCTTGCTGTTCGTCTCCCTGCTGCTGGCCGCCGGCGTCTCTCACGCGAAGCCCGCCGCCAAGGCGCCCGACGACCGTCCCACGCTCTCGATCGTCGTCGTCGACAGCCTCCTCTATCAGCAGGGCGCGATCACCGACTTCGACCGCCTCGACATGGCCTTCGAATACATCGCCAAGGAGCGCAAGTGGCCCGTGCAGATCAAGGCCGAGCGCTTCGCAGCCAACACCCCGGCGCACGAGACCGAGCTGCGCATCTTCAACCAGCCCTTGCGCGAGGAGACCCTCGGCGATGTCACGTTCCGCGGCTGGATGACGCTGACCGTCCGGGGCAAGAAGCACGACTTCGGGATCATCACCTTCCGCTACTACGTGCGCCCCGGGGAAAACCTCGACGACATGCTCGAAAAAGTCTTCCGCGGCGCGGCCAACGCCGCCGCCGAGAAGATCGAGCCGATCCTCTTTCCCAAGCCCGCCGCCGCGCCCAAGCAGCCCTGAGCCGCGCAACCGTCCGTCAATGCCGCCGCCGGAAAACGAAATCACCGAGGAAATCGACCTGCTCGCCCGCATCGCCGCCGGCGACAACGCGGCGTTCCGCCGGCTCTACACGCGCTACAGCCCCGCCCTCTTCCCGCTCGCGATCCGCCTCCTCGGCGACAACGGCGCCGCCGAGGAGGCGCTGCAGGACACCTTCGTGAAGATCTGGCGCCACGCTCCCCTCTACGACGCGCGGCTGTCCCGCCCCTTCACCTGGGCCGTCACCATCCTTCGCCGCACCTGCATCGACCATCTCCGGAAAAACCGCCACGCCAGCCGCACCACCCCGCTGCCGGACGATGACACCGCCCCGGCGGAACTCTCCACCGGAGAAAACATCCGCCGGACGGCCGAGGTGCGCGAAACAACCGGACGGCTTCGCACCGCCCTCGCCGCCCTCGCCCCGCCCCAGCGCGACGCCCTCGAACTCGCGCTCTTCTCCACGCTGACCCACCCGGAAATCGCCGCCCGCCTCGCGCAACCCATCGGCACCATCAAAACCTGGATCCGCCGCGGCCTGCTCGATCTGCGCGCCACCCTCAACGATCCCACACCATGAACCCAACCCCCGAAGACCTCGCCTGCCGTTATGTGCTCGGCCGCCTCAACGCCGGTGAACGCGCCACCTTCGAGGCCCGGCTGTCGTCCGACTCCGCCCTCGCCGCCCTCGTGAGCAAGATCGAGGCCGCCATGGACATCCGCCGCAGCCTGCTCGGCCTCCGCCAACCCCTGACCGACCCCACGCCATGAATCCGCAGCTTGAAGACCTCGCCAGCCTCTACGTGCTGGACCAGCTCGCCGGCCCTGAACGCGCCGACTTCGAGGCGCGCCTCCTCCGCGAACCGGAACTCGCCACGCTGGTCCGCGATCTCGAAGCGGGCCTCGCCCGCGGTGTCCGCTCGTTGCCCCCGGCCGAGCCGCCCGCCGTCCTGCTCGCCCAAATCGAAGGGCGGATCGAGGCGCTGACCGCCGCCCGGTCCGGCCCGGCCCCGACCCGCCGGACCAATCCATGGTTCTGGCTGCCCTTCGCGCGCTGGGGCGTCGCCGCCGTGATCGCGGTCAGCCTGGCCACGCTGGCCGTGCAAAGCCTCCGCCACTCCCCCGACCGGCCGATGATCGTCCTCGTCGGGCTCGATGCGGAGCAAAACACTTTCACCGAGCTGCCGCTGCGCGGCTCCGCGAAGGATGTCGATTCGCGCTTCATGCAGCTGGCGTCGCTCGCCGAGAATTACTGGAAGAAACCCGGCGACCTGCCGGTCAAGCCGCCGTCCGCGACCGGTGACAGCCGGGGCTACGCGCTCTTCGACCCGGGCAGCATGCACGGATTCATCGCCATCGAGCAGCTCCCCGCGATCGCCGAAAACCAGAGCTATCACCTCTGGATCGTCGACCCCGGCACCGGGCAGGTCCACGATGCCGGCATCCTGCCGCTGACCGGCGCGACCCGCGGCCTCTATTCCTTCACGCTCGGCCCGTCCGACAGCCCGGAATCCACCCGGCCCAATTTCTTTATCACCGTCGAGGACGTCGACGCCATCACCCGCCCCGCCAAACCGCGCGGCAAGGTGGTCCTCGGCAGCCGGCCGATCTGAGCCTCGCCGATTCACCAAGCAGTCCAAGAGGCTGGCAAAGAAGAAGCCGGGCGATTTTGCGCCTGACTGCCGGAAAAATTTTCCTGGAAGGGATTCACCACAAAGACACGAAGGCACAAAGCGTGCAGCTCCTTCGATCTTTGTGTCTCCGTGCCTTTGTGGTTCATGCTTTTTGCGGCCTTTCGTGAATGCGCGGTGGATCTGAGCCCCCCGCCCGGAACGCCGTTGAAGTTTGCCCCGGGAGCGCTTTACTCCGGCGCATGTTGAAACGCTTTCTCTCCACCGCGCTCGCGGCCGGTCTGCTGCTGGCCTTCACCGTTCCCGCCACGGCGGCCGTGGATCCCATGAACCTCGACCCGCACAAGCGGGAGCTGCGGACCTTCATCGAGTCCGGCGCCTATTCGAAGCGCATCGCCGAGGTGGCCCTCCAGGCCAACAAATACCTGGTCAAGCGCATCGCGAAAGGCGCCAAGCAGGGCAAGAAACTGGCCATCGTCTTCGACGTCGACGAGACCGTCCTCTCCAACCTCCCGCACATCCTCGCCCAGGATTTCGGCTATGTGCCGAAAGCGTGGAGCGCCTGGGTGGCCTCGGGCCGCGCCCCGGCCATCATCCCCGTGCAGACGGTCTACGACACCGCCGTGCGCGGGAAGATCGACGTCTTCTTCATCACCGGCCGCGGCGAGCAGGATCGCGCCAGCACCGAGCGCAACCTGCGCGACGTCGGCTACGAGATTTGGACCAAGATCTATTTCCAGCCGCCGCCGAGCGAAGGAGTGGTCATGACCGGCCGGGGCTTCAAGATCGACACCCGCCGCAAGCTCGAACAGGAGGGCTACGTCATCATCGCCAACATCGGCGACCAGACCAGCGACCTCGCCGGCGGCTACTCCGAACGTTTCTTCAAGCTGCCGAATCCGTTCTACCTGATGAACTGATCCGCCTTCGTCCCGCGCCGCGGGACTGCGGCGCGACAAGTCCGCCGGCACGGTTGAGTGGCTGCGGCTTCCCGGTTCGACGGGCTCACGGCCCTGAGTGGTTCGGCTTTGCTCACCACCCTGAGCTTGTCGAACGGGCTTGTCGAAGGGCAGCCGCAGGGCTTCACCGGCTGGAAGCCGGTGCCACGAACAGCCACCGGGCCCTTGGCTTCGCGTCAATTCGCGCTATTCGCAGGAAGCCCCCACCCGCCCCGCACCGGGAAGTGATTTGCCCCGGATGAGGTCGCGACTATGACTGGGGCCCGATGCGTCTTTACGCGCTCACCATCTTTCTCAGCGCCTTCCTCCTCTTCCAGGTGCAGCCGCTCATCGGGAAATACATCCTTCCCTGGTTCGGGGGCGGCCCGGGCGTGTGGACGGCGTGCCTGCTGTTCTTCCAGGCGTTGCTGCTCGTCGGCTACGCCTACGCCCACCTGCTCTCGACCCGCCTCGGGCCCAGACGGCAGGTCTGGGTGCACCTGACCCTGCTCGCCGTGTCCCTGGCCTGGCTGCCACTGGCGCCGGACGCCGGCTGGAAACCCGCGCCGGGGGCGGAGCCGGTGACCCGCATTTTGCTTCTGCTGACCGCGACGCTGGGCCTGCCCTATCTCGTCCTCTCGGCCACCGGCCCGCTCCTGCAACGCTGGTTCAGCCTCGCCCATCCCGGCGAGTCGCCCTACCGCCTCTACGCGCTGTCCAACGCCGGCTCCCTGCTGGCCCTGCTCAGTTATCCGTTCGTATTCGAACCGCTGCTGACCCGGCCGCTGCAAGGTCTCGCCTGGTCCGGCGGGTTCGCGGTGTTCGGGCTGCTGTGCGGTGCCTGCGCCTGGCGGATCCGCCTTGTGCCGGCACCGGCGCCCGCCGCCGCAGCCGATCCGCTCGAACCGTCGCCGACCCTGGTCGACCAGCTCATGTGGTTCGCCCTGCCCGCGGTCGCCTCGCTGCTGCTCGTCGCGACCACCAACAAACTCTGCCTCGATGTCGCGGTCGTGCCCTTCCTCTGGATCGTGCCGCTGACGGTCTATCTGCTGAGCTTCATCCTCTGCTTCGAGCATCCGCGCTGGTATTCCCGCCGCTGGTTCGCCGCGTTGCTCGCGGCCGGCTGCGGAGCGGTGTGCCACCTCCTCAGCCAGCGGACCGCGCACGTGCCGCTGCAGATCGCCGGCTATTCGCTGACCCTGTTCGCCGCGTGCATGGTGTGCCATGGCGAGCTGCACCGCCTGCGGCCGGCGCCGCGCCACCTCACGCGGTTCTACCTCTGTGTCGCGGCCGGCGGGGCGCTCGGCAGCGTGCTGGTGGCCGTGGTCGCGCCGCTGGTCTTCTCCGACTATCACGAACTCCGGATCGGACTGACGCTCCTCGTCTATCTGGTGGGCGCGATCAGCCTGATCTATCGCAGCCGATCCCTCGTCCAGGGTATCGCGATCGGGACGCTGGCCGCGGCGCTGCTTGTGCCGGCGCTGCGGGCCGAGGCCGGACTGGGGCCGGCCGTCTGGCTGGCGTCATGGGGCCGCCAGTTGAGGTTCTTCCTCGAGGACACCTGGAAGGAAAGCCTCGCCGTGCTCGTGGTGCTGGTGTTCTGCCTGCGCAACGGCTGGCGCATCGGCACCGGGGAGTGGCGCCAGCGTCTGAGCCTGTTTCCGTTCGCCCTGTCGCTTCTGCTCGGCTCGATTTTCATCGCGCAGGCCATCGACGACCGGCGCTCCGTGCTGGCCGCCGTGCGGAATTTCTACGGCACGCTCAAGCTCCGCGAATACAACAGGTCCGACCCGGCGACCCACTACTACCTGCTCACGCATGGCGAAACGACCCACGGGTTGCAGCTGGCGGAGGAACCGGCCCGCCGCTGGGCGACCAGCTACTACGGCCCGACGACCGGCGTGGGGCGCCTCATCGACCTGCTCCCCCGCCCCCGCCGCATCGGACTCGTGGGCCTGGGCGTAGGCACGCTCGCCGCCTACGGACAGGCGGGCGACACCCTGCGTTTCTACGAGATCAACCCCGCCGTCGTGTCCATCGCGGAGAAACATTTCAGCTACCTCGGCGGAGCCGCGGCCGAGGTCGAGATCGCGCTGGGAGATGCGCGCCTGCTGCTGGAGGACGAACTGCGGCAGGGGCGCACGCAGCAGTTCGACGTGCTGGTGCTCGATGCGTTCAGCAGCGACGCCATCCCGGTGCACCTGCTCACGCGGGAGGCGATGGATGTCTACCTCCGCCACCTGCGTCCCGGCGGCGTGGTCGCCATCCACATCTCCAACCGCTTCATCGATCTCGCCCCGGTCGTCGCGGGCCTGGCCCGGCGCTACAACATGGAATCGATCACGATCGACGATGAGCCGCCCGACACGGACTGGTGGCTCTACGACACCACCTGGGTGCTCCTGACGAGGGATCCGACGGTGTTGCGTTCGTCCGAACTGAGCCGCCACGCGAGGGCGAGCGACGAAACCATGCGCACGGTGGACTGGACCGACGACCACGCCAGCCTCTTCGAGATCCTGAAGTGAGGTCACCGCAGCCGGGCTCGTGAAGCGGAGAAACCCCTTCACCGGCCGGCGCCTGCGGCCTTGCGGCCGCTGCGGCGCAACCCGGTTTCAAGCTGTGCCTAAGCCGTAACGATGCAGTCGAACGACAAATTCCCTCTGTCGAGTTTGCCACCGAGTGGTGGTCGCCGGTTTCCATACCGGCGACAGGGGATCCACGAGCGCGCCCAAGCGTCGGTATGGAAACCGACGCCCACCCGACTGCATCGTTACGGCTAAGGCTTCGCCGGTTCGGCGGGTGCGGCAGGCGCAGGCGCCGGAGCGACCGGAGCCGCCACCGCCGGTGCCGCCCGCTCCTGCCAGAAGTAATGCGGGATCCCGTCCGGTCCGCGATGCTTGACCGCATCCCAGCGGATCCATCCGGCCGCCCCCAGCAAGGCAAACACCACGATCCAGAAGATGACCAGTCGCCGCCGGGCGACGGCTTCCTTGTCCTCGTAGGGATCGTCCATCGAGAGCTTCGAGCCGGCGGGTTTCTTCGCCATGTCGGTCAGCGCCGTGCCGAAGGGAATGTTGATCTTCACGCGGCCGTTCACCGCCCAGCCGTTGCCCTCGAGGATGGGGCCGAGCGTGCGCTGGCGGAGCTTGAGCCACGCGATGACCATCGACGGCAGGGAAATGACGAGCACGATGCCGACCAGGACGAGCGGATACTGCCACGCCTTGAGCTGGAAGACGTAACCTAAAATCAGGGTCAGCGCACTGATGGCGCCGGTGATGGCGACACCAATCGCGGCGACGGCGCCGACATCCACCTTCTTGGGCGGCTCGGCGGGCTTGGCCTTGTCGACGTTGGCCGCGGCATCGGCCGCACCCGCGAGCTTGGCGTTGGAGGCGGCCTCGGCGGCGGCGGCCCGCTTGGCGACCTGTTCCTCGATCATGCGGATGAACTTCTTGTAAGGCGACCAGAACGCCTGCCGGATGCTGATGGGATTGTCCACGATGGCGGTGACGACCGCATCCCAATCCTGTCCCTTGCGGTCGTAGAACACGCCGTTGCGGCCGACAAAAAGATAGTCGCTGTCACCTTGTGTGAAGCACGCCGCCACCTTCATTGAGGCGCCGCCGGGCCGCTTGCAGTCGACGTAGGCGATGTAGGCCTTGCTCATGGCGGCGAGCGGATTGGCCGCGTCAACCCGGATGCACAGCTCCGTGCTGCGGCTGTCGAGGTAGAGCGTGCCGGCCTGGAAAACGGCATAGCGGTCGCGCGAATAGAAGTCGGCGAAGTTGACGAAATTATGCAACAGGTCGCGCAGATCGCGATGGTAGTGCGCGAGGCGGTCCACATCGCTGATGGCCTTGAACTGCGGCTCGAGCGCGTGATCCTGCACCACGAGCTCGGCGAGCGCGTCCTTCCCCTTGCCCGCGAGGATTTCCTTGATGCGGGCAAGGCCTAGTTTCTCGACGGCGCTGCCGGCCTTGCTGCCCAACCATGTCTCATAGGGGGCGAACCTGGCGTTGAGTCCCGTCCAATCCGCCTCGGAGAGCGCAGTCTTGGCGGCACCGAGCACCGGCGTGACCACGGCCTGGTGCAGCGTCGCGAGCGCGGCGGCCCAGGCGGGGTTGACTTCGGCCAGCAGCGGCAGCGGGCGGCCGCCCTCGATGCGGGAGAGCGGGAAGCCGGCGACCTCGTCGGCGGTGATCTTCAGGTCCTTGGCGGCGATGGCGAGATACTCGCTCTCGGCGCGGTTCAGCGCGGCGGCGGCGCGGTTGTCGAAGGCGGCCAGCCGGCAGCGCCCGAAATAATCCTCCACCTTGGGGCGCACGGCCTTCAGCGCGGCGACCGCGGCGTCGGTGGCCTCGCCGAGCACGGCGATGTCCTTCGTGGCGCTGCTCTCCACCCAGGTGGCGTAGGCGGACAGTTCCCCGAAGAAAGTGTCGATCTGCTTGGCGGTGACACCGGTCGAGCCGGTGCGGTCGGCCGTGCCGCCGAGGCAGGCGACGATGTCCTTGATCAGCGCCTGCACGACGGGATCCTCGGTCGCCTCGGGCGGGATGACGCCGTCGCCGTTGAGCGCGCTGGCGGCGAAAATCTTCGCGGTGTCGCTGGTGTCGGCCACCGTGATGGCCGAGGCGTCCTTCTTGCCGAGACTGGCGAGGATCTGGCGGGCCGAGGCCAGGCAGATCTTCCCCTCGGGCGTGGCGTCGTTGAGGTCGGCGAGCGCGAGGCCGTCGGTGCCGCGCAGGAGCACGCCCACATCCTTCAGGCGCGGCGCCGTCCACCTGATGGCGGCGAGGATCTCCGGCACGCGGATGCGGCCGTCCCCGTCGGTGTCGAGCAGCTTGAGCGTGGCCTCGTCGAGCTCGAGTCCCTTGACCGGGCAGCTGAGCGCGACCCACAGTTTCTGATCGAGGTTTTCGAGGTTGAGCAGATCGGCGCCGCTCTCGAGGGAGACCTGGTCCAGTTCGCCTGTGCGGAAGAATTTCCAAGTGTGCATGATTTGTGAGGGAGGGGAGTTTTAACATCGCACCCGTCCGCAGCTTTGCAAACGCGAAGCATGGGGAGCGACCGAGGTTTTCACTCTGACGCACCGACAAGACGCGACTTGCCCCCGGCTTCCGACGGCACGTAGGCTGCACCTTAATCGTCGTGTCCGTTAACCCCATCATCACTCCCTGTCATGTCCTCCGAGCAGACTTCCACCGGCGTTGACCGCCGCACCTTCGTGAAAACCCTGACCGCCGCCGGTCTCGCCCTCGGCGCCGCCCCGGCCGCCTTCGCCCAAGCCGTGGCGCCCCGCCGGCGCTATGCCATCGTCGGCTGCGGCTCGCGGCACTTCATGTATCAGGACGCCATCGAGAAAACCTACAAGGAACACGCCCAACTGGTCGCCCTCTGCGACCTCAACCCCGGGCGGGTCGAGGTCGCGCAGGCCCGCTCGACCAAGAACGGCGCGCCCGTGCCCCCCGGTTACTCCAACGTGGATTTCGAGAAGATGATCAAGGAGACGAAGCCCGACTTCGTCATCGTCACGACCATGGATTCCACCCATGCCGACTACATCGTGCGCGCCCTCGAGGCCGGCTGCGACGCCATCACGGAAAAACCCCTCACCACGACCGCCGCGATGTGTCAGCGCATCCTCGACGCCACGAAACGCACCGGTCGCCACCTCCGCGTCACCTTCAACTACCGCTACTCCCCGCCCCGCACGCAGGTGAAGGACATCCTCATGAGCGGCGAGATCGGCGACGTGCTCTCGGTCGATTTCCACTGGATGCTCAACACCCACCACGGCGCCGACTACTTCCGCCGCTGGCACGGCGAAAAGAAGAACTCCGGCGGCCTGATGATCCACAAGGCCTCGCACCATTTCGACCTCGTGAACTGGTGGCTCGGCGCCCTGCCCGTCTCCGTCTACGCCACCGGCAAGCGCGAATTCTACACGCCCGCCATGGCGAAACGCCTCGGCCTCGAGTCCCATCACGAGCGCTGCCACACCTGCCCCGAGCAGGACAAATGCGGCTTCTTCATGAGCCTGGCGAACAGCCCGCAGCTCAAGGCCCTCTACCTCGACCAGGAAAAGCACGACGGCTATTTCCGCGACCGGTGCGTGTTCGCCCCGCACATCGACATCGAGGACACGATGAACGTCCTCGTGACCTACGACAACAAGACCACCCTCGCCTACTCGCTCAACGCCTTCAACGCCTGGGAGGGTTATCACGTCGTCTTCAACGGCACCAAGGGCCGGCTCGAACACAGCGTCGTCGAGCAGATCTACGTCAACGCCGGCACCTCGGATTCCTCGCAAGGCGCCATCGCCGCCGGCGGCGTCACCACGCGGGTCATCCCGCTCCGCGGCGCCGCCCGCAACATCGAACCCTGGACCGGCACCGGCGGTCACGGTGGCGGCGACAAGGTGATGCTCGACGAAATCTTCCTCGCCGACGCACCCGCCGACAAATACCTGCGCGCCTCCAACGAGCACGCCGGCGCAGCCTCGATCCTCGTCGGCGTCGCCGCCAACGAGTGCTTCAAGTCCGGCCGGCCAGTGAAGATCGCCGACCTCGTCACCGGGCTTCAATCCCCGAAGTATGCCCCGATGCCCTCCCGCACCGGCCCCGTGCCGATGCCCGAGCGCCTCGGCAACCGTCACGACGCCGGGTGAGTCATTCGGTTCTCCTGCAGGGCGGGATCGCCTGATCCCGCCAAGGTGGGCCGGGCGCTCCGCGCACGGCCTTCAGGGTCAGTGGTTCTACCACAAGCCCCCGTTTCCCGCCCACTCGCAACCGGCCCTGTCCACGGCCGGGCCATACGCCCCTGCCGACCGCAATATTGCGTAAAGACCCGCGATTCGTCGAACCCTCCGGGCGCGACATCGGTCTAACCTGGCATGAACACGAAACTGTTTTTGCTGCTCGGTCTCGGCGCCGCACTGTTGACCCCGGCCCATGCCGGCCTCGATGTTTCCGTTTCCGCGGAGATCCGTCTTGGCCGGGCGCTGCCGCCGCCCCCGCCCGAAGTGATCATCGTCGAGGAGGCCGGCCCCCCGGGTCCACCCCCGTGGGCCCCTGCGCGCGGTTTCCGGCGCAACCGCGACTATTACTACTACCCCGGCGCCGACGTCTATTTCCGGCCGGCGGACCGCACCTGGTTCTATCTCGACGGCGGCAACTGGAGTTTCGGTGTCAGCCTGCCCACGAACATCCGCGTGGACTTCGACCGCAGCGTCTCGCTCACGATGGAGTCCGACCGGCCCTACGAATTCCACGACAAGGTGCGCAACTACTACCCGTCCGATTATTTCGTCCGGAAAGTCCGCGTGAAGGAAAAGGGCGGCAAACCGGAGAAGGCCGCCAAGCCGGATCGCGGCCAAGATGGCGAGCGCGGCAAGGACAAGGAGAAGGGCAAGGGGAAGAACAAGTAGGTCAGGCGGTCGGGAACCTTGCTTCAGCTGTAGGGCGGGATCGCTGATCCCGCCTTCGTGCTTGATCCCCTGCGCAGCAGAAGTGCGGCGGAACTATTGATCGTCATCGTCGGTCCCGAATCTCGCTTGCCCAACATTCCGGGTCACACTCTCATGCACATTGAAAGTGAATACCCTCGTTCTCATGAGGAGCATCTCGGTTTGTTTCGCTATTCTTACCGTCATGGCCGGCCGCGTCGGAGCAATGCCGGCCCACCGCTCACCGGACACCAGGGCCTGTCTTCAAACCAACCAATTTCCACTTCCGGTCATTCCGAACGCAGTGAGGAATCTCGACGTGCGCAGGCAACATCACTTTCGCTGCGGGAGATTCCTCACTCCGTTCGGAATGACATACGGGTTTGAAGGCACGCCTTAATTTCCAGGCAACAACGAACGACGCGAGGGATGCCGTGAGCGCGAGGCTGCGAGCTGGCCTTGCCGACTGGTCTGGCTCCGATGAAATAACACCCGGTTGCCTCGCAGAAACACCTCGTTCTCCTGCCCGCCAACCGATCCTTGGGCAATCCACCGGCGGGTGAAGGCGGCGTTATTCAACAATCGCCCTTCTTTCCGTGCCCAAACCAGTAATGCGTCCGCCTCGCGCTGCTTCAGCTCACGGACGGCTTGCGGAGACGGCCTTGCTGTAAGCGCTGCACCTGCGCCATGAACTCCCCGGGCGACATCGGCGGCTGCTTGGAGCGCCGGATCACCGCCAGCTTCATACGCTTGGTGTAAGCGCGATGGTAAGCGTTGAGGCATTTGGTGCGATTCATTGGAGGCAATATACCACAGGCGTCAATCCGCGGCTCACTGCCCGAACTTGATCCCCTGCGCCAGCGGGAGCGAGTCCGAGTAGTTGATCGTGGCCGTTTGGCGCCGCATGTAGGCCTTCCACGCATCGCTGCCGCTCTCGCGGCCGCCGCCGGTCTCCTTCTCGCCGCCGAACGCCCCGCCGATCTCCGCGCCGCTCGTGCCGAGGTTGACGTTGGCGATGCCGCAATCGCTGCCGGTCGCGGCGAGGAATTGCTCGGCCTCGCGCAGGTCCGTCGTGAAGATCGCCGAGCTCAGGCCCTGCGGCACCTCGTTGTGCCAGGCGAGCGCGTCCGCGAAACGGCGGTAACCCATGACGTAGAGGATCGGGGCGAAGGTTTCCTCGTGCACCATCTTCATGTCGTGCCGGGCCTCGACGATGCAGGGCCGCACGTAACAGCCGCCGGGGTGGCGCTTGCCTCCCAGCCTTTTGCCGCCGCAAAGAATCCTGCCGCCCTCGGCCTGCACGGCCTTGAGCGCGACCTGCATGTCGGCGACGCCCTGCGCGTTGATGAGCGGCCCCATGAGCGTATCGGGCGCAGCGGGATTGCCGACCTTCACCTGGCCATAGGCCGCGACAAGGCGACGGACGAGTTTCTGGCGAATGGACTCGTGAACAATGAGGCGGCGCGTGCTCGTGCAGCGCTGGCCGGCGGTGCCGACGGCGCCGAAGAGGATGGCGCGCACGGCGAGATCGAGGTCCGCGCTGCGGGTGACGACGATGGCGTTGTTGCCGCCGAGCTCGAGGATCGTGCGGCCGAGCCGCCGGCCGACCACCTCGCCGACGTGCCGGCCCATCTTGGTCGAGCCGGTGGCGGAAATAAGCGGCACGCGCGGATCGTTGATCAGGCGCTCGCCCACCGTGGCGCCGTCGCCGATGAGCAGCGTGAAGATCGCGGGATCGACCTTGTTCGCGCGGCACACCTTTTCCGCGAGTTTGCCGACCGCGATGGCGCAAAGCGGCGTGAGACTGGAGGGTTTCCAGACGGAGGCGTCGCCGCAGACCGCCGCCAGCGCGGAGTTCCAGGCCCAGACGGCCACCGGGAAATTGAAGGCGGTGACGACCCCGACCACGCCGAGCGGATGCCACTGCTCCATCATGCGGTGACCGGGACGCTCGGTGGCGATGGTGAGGCCGTGGAGCTGACGCGAAAGCCCCGTGGCGAAATCGCAGATGTCGATCATCTCCTGCACCTCACCCTGCCCCTCCGCGGTGATCTTGCCCGCCTCGAGCGTGACGAGCGCGCCGAGGTCGGCCTTAGCGGCGCGAAGGGCGTTGCCGAGCTGGCGGATCAGCTCGCCGCGCACGGGCGCGGGCACGGTGCGCCAGTGCTCAAACGCAGCGTTGGCGCGACGCAGGGCCCGCTCGTATTCCGCGGGCGAAGCCGTGCGCACCTGCGCGAGCAGGGATCCGTCGATGGGGGAATGACTCGCGAGCAGCTTGCCGGAACCGGTCCAGGTGCCGTCAAAGACACCGGCGTTGACGCGGCGGCTGAGACCGAGCCTGGGGAAGATCGCCTTGGCGAGGGCGGAGACGGAGGGGGACTTGGTGGGCATGAAGTTTGTTTGTTGTAGGGCGGGGTCGCTGACCCCGCCGCGATGGAGGCGGGATCAGCGATCCCGTCCTACAGGACTACAGATTCATTTTCCATAAACCCGCCCGCCCCACCGTGTGGCGAGGAAACTTTCGAGCGAGACAGACTCCTGCTTCACGAAGCCGGGACCAAGCTTCTTCTTGGCGAACAGCTCCAGCACGCCGACGATGCCGGCGGCCGTCGTGAGCTGGATGGCGTTGAGCTTCCGGCCGTGGATCGTGCCGCCATGCATCTTCTTGATGAAGCTGCGCTGCTTGAGACCGCCGCCGGACTCGTTGCCGACGACGCTGACGTAGAAGACCACGACGTCGGACTCGGTGAGCGGCACCTCCTGGTCGAAGATCTGCGTGACCAGCTCCTGGCGCGGCGCGAGGTTGAGGTCCTGCAGGAGAAACTTCATCAGGTCGCGGTGCCCCGGGTAGCGCATGGTCTTGTAGTTCAGGTCGCCGACCTTGCCGGCGAAGGTCGAGCACATGGTCGCAACGCCGCCCGAGGTGTTGAAGGCCTCGTATTCCGTCCCGTCGATCGTGATGCGCTCCACGCCGTCGAGCGGCATGGTCGTCACGAGCTTGCCGCCGTGCAGCGCCTCGCCGACCTGGCAGTATTCGTTGATCAGACCGGCGGTGCTCCAGCTGAGGTAATATTTCATCTGGTTGCTCGCGTTGAGCGGCAGCGCGCCGACCCGCATCTCGCAGTTGCGCACGAAGGCCAGCGACGACGCGAGCGAGCCGCCCACGATGTTGATCGCGCCGGGGGCGAGCCCGCACTGCGGCATGAACGTGGCCTTCGGCGCCTTCCGCGCCAGCTGCTGGACGAACGCCGTCGTCGCCACGTCCTCGGTCAGGTCAAAATACGACACGCCCGCCTTCGCGCACGCGCCGGCCACGGCTTTGTTCAGAAAATACGGCGCGGCGCTGACAATGACGTCGACGCCCTTGACGAACGCGGCGAGCTGCGCCGCCTTCGTGACATCCACCTGGACGAAGCGGGCTTTCCGCAATCCGCCCAGGTCGACGTTCGCGCGGACATCGGCGAGCATGACCCGCTGACAAAACCTGCAGGACTCGAGGAGGGTGGCGATGGTGCCGCCGACCTTGCCGGCGCCGATGATACCGATTTTCATGATGCGTGGGGAGAATCGATCTTAACCACAGATGGACACCAATGAACACAGATCGTCGGACCTGAATCCCATCAGGTTTTCATGTCTGTGTGTATCTGCGTTAATCTGTGGTTGAAAAGGCTTGGGTTAGTGCGCCGCGGCCTGCACGGCGCGCGGATCGGTGGCGGCGATGATGGCGCTGACGGCCTTCTGGTTGAAACCCTTGAAGCCGCCCTTCCGTTCGAGGTTTTCCAGATGGCTGCCGATGGCGCCGTCCTTGACGAAACCCTTCGCCTGCTCGTCCGTGATCAGGCCCTTTTTCCGCAGCAGCTCGACCCGCGCCGGATTGACCGGCCAGCGCTCGCCCTCGGTGAAGGCCTGCTTGAGAAACGGGAAATCCGAAAACGGCTTCATCGTCGCGATCCCCTCGGCCGCGAGCTGCTCGCGGAGCAGCGGGTGGTTGAAGCGCGCCTCGAGATGGTGCATGCCCGCCTGCAGGAAGCTGTCGCCGTGCAGGCCGCACCACAGGCCGACGGTGCGCACGAACGGCACCTCGGGCAGACGTTCGGCCGCGTAGTCGCGGTCGACCTCCTCGGGTTGCAGGTCCACGTCGGCGAAAACCACGATCCCGACCGTGGGCGTCTCCATCACCTGCGCGCCCCACCCGGCCTCCGCGCCGGCGTAGAAGCGCTCGCGTTTGGCCAGTCCGAGATTCTCCATGAACTTCACGAGATCGGGAAAATACCGGCGCGAACAGCGGAAGGTGTGGTGGTCGTGATTCGCCCAGCCGAGGCCGAGCAGGTCCTGCCGGCGCTTCTGCACGCGGCCGGCCCGGTTGCGCAGTTCCCAGAAATGGCGCTCCTCCGCGAAAAACAGCTCGCACGCCACATCCACGCCCACGAGCCCGATGCATCTGGCCTGCACATCGAAAGCGTGCCGCACGGCCTGGTCGTCGCTGGCGAAATCCCGCTTACGCGTCCGCCACAGTTCGCGCACCTTCAGCACGGCCTCCGCAAAATCGCGGTGCGGCTCGCTGACGATGAACCCCCGGTAGCCGAGGCGCTCGACCGCCTGGAAGCGCGTGCCGTTCTCTTCGCTGACGGTGATGACACGGTAGCGCGAGCAGGGCTCGCCGGTCGGTTCGCCCGCAAGGCCGTGTCGCGCCATGAAGTCCGCGAGGAATTCCGGCCGGACCGCCAGCGACAGCGGAGCCGCACTGGGCGCGGCCTCCAGACTCACGATCACGCGCGGCAGCATGGCAAGCGGGTGCGCCAGCACGGTGTGGTTCACCGGCGCGTCGCTCGGATCGGTCGTGAAACCGGCGGCCCGAAAGGCCTTCTCGTGGTTGGCCGAGACGACGAAATGATCGGTCCACTCGAAGAATTCCGTGCCCGTCTCGCCGTGGGTGCGGTGCGCGAGGCGCGCCGCCGCGGGATTCTTCGCGAGGAACGCGTTGATGTGCGTCGCGAGCAACGTCTCGGCCTCGTAGGCGAGCGGCCAGTTGAAATCGGCGGGAGCAGACAGGGCGGTCATGGCGTGGGGGATGACATTTATGACATAAATCCGCACGACTGCGTTGTCCAAGCCTGTTCTGATCGCCCGAAAGGATGAAACCCGGGACGTCCCGGAGCACCGGCATATTTCCGAAATGGAGGCAGGCCTGTCAGCCCTGAGGGGCCTGCGCCGCCTTCCCTTCCAAATCGCGAGACTGCCGGTCCCGCCTCCAACCAAACCGGCGCGGGTTCCGTATGCATCCCGGGCTTGACAGGGAAGGCCAGTGGTAAGACCTCTTACCACATGGCAGATCTCCTTCGTCGCACTCCCTTGGTCGAGAGCATCTGCGCGCGTTTGCTGCAGGACCATGGGGACGACGAATGGCTGCCGCCGGAGCGCCAGCTGGCGACCAGTCTGGGGGTGAGCCGGCCGGCGCTCCGCGAGGCGATCAAGCGCCTCGAAATGCAGGGATTGCTGGCCTCCCGGCACGGGGTCGGGGTCCAGGTGGTTGACCTGCCCCACACCCCCGTCCAGGCCGTGCTCGAGCGGGTCTTGCCGTCGTCGGTCGAGCGGATCCGCCAGTTCACCGCCGCCCGGCGGCTGATTGAGCCGGAGCTCGCCCACCTCGCCGCCCTTAACGCCCGGGCCTCCGACCTGAAGGCGCTGCGTGCCGCCCAGGCCCGTTTCTCCCGGCTCGACGCCACCATCGCGGACACCGTCGAGGCTGATCTCGAATTCCACCGCATCATCGCCCGTGCCGCGGGCAACCGGGTGCTGGCGCTCATGATCGCCTCCATGGCCCCGCTCGAGGCCGACTCCCGGCAAGCCACCCTCACCCGGGTGGGCCCCGCCGCCGCCCGGCAGCAGCACGCCCTCATCCTCGATGCCATTGTCGCCCGCAACGGCCCGGCCGCCCGCGGCGCCATGCTGGCCCACCTCGACGCCGCCCTCACGGCTCTCGTCCCACCTCCATCCTCCGTTTCCCGATGACCTCGATCCCGCTTCCTGACCTCACCTCCCTGGCCGCCCGCCTCACGGGCGAACTGCATTTCGACCGCACCATGCGGGCGATCTACGCGACCGATGCCTCGGAATACCAGGAGTTCCCCGTGGCCGTCGCGCTGCCGAAGACCGAGGCCGACCTGCGCGAGCTCATCACCTTCGCGAACCGGCACAAGCTCGGCCTCATCGCGCGCACTGCCGGCACCTCCCTCGCCGGCCAGGTCGTGGGCGGCGGCATCGTCGTCGACGTCGGCCGTCACCTCACGAAAATTGTCTCCTTCGACGCCGGCACGCGGCGCGTGCGCGTGCAGCCGGGCGTCATCCGCAACGAGCTCAACCTTTATCTCAAGCCCCATGGCTTCTTCTTCACGCCGGAAACCTCCACCGCCAACCGCGCGATGATCGGCGGCATGGTCGGCAACAACTCCTGCGGCGCCAACTCCATCGTCCACGGCGCCGTCCGCGAACACCTCGTCTCCGCCCGCGGTTTTCTCAGCGACGGTTCCGAGGTCACCTTCGGCCCGCTCACCGCCGCGGAGTTCACCGCCAAATGCGCCGGCCCCGACACGCTCGAGACGAAGATCTACCGCACCGTGCGCGACGTGCTCGGCGACGCGAAGAACCGCCAGCTCATCCGGGACAACTACCCGAAGCCCACCGTCACGCGCCGCAACACCGGCTACGCCCTCGACATGTTGATGGATTGCCAGGTCTTCGATCCCGCCTCGCCGAAACCCTTCAACCTCTGCCAGCTGATCGCCGGCTCCGAGGGCACCCTCTTCCTCGGCGTCGAGTTCGAGCTCAACGTCGAGCCGCTGCCGCCCCCGGGCGCGCTGCTCTGCGCGCACTTCAAGGACATCCAGGACTCGCTGCACGCCACGCTCATCGCGATGCGCCACCGGCCGTTCGGCTGCGAGCTGATCGACCGCCACATCCTCGAGTGCACCAAGGCCAACCTCGAGCAGGTCAAAAACCGCTTTTTCGTGCAGGGCGACCCCGGCGCCGTCCTCGTCATCGAGGTCCGCCACGCCGACCGCGCCGTCATCGAGGCGACGATGCGGACGATGGAACAGGAAATGCGCGCGGCCGGCCTCGGCTACGCCTTCCCCGTGCTCTGGGGCTCCGACTGCGACAAGGTCTGGGATCTGCGCCGCGCCGGCCAGGGGCTCATGATGAACGTCCCCGGCGACGCCAAGCCCCGCGAGGTCGTCGAGGACACGGCGGTCGCCGTCGAGGACCTGCCCGCCTACATCGGCGAATTCGACAAGCTGATGCGCGAAAAATACGGCATCAGCAGCGTCTACTACGCCCACGCCGGCGCCGGCGAGCTGCACACCCGCCCGCTCTTCGACCTCAAGACGCCGGAGGGCCTGAAGTTTTTCCGCGGCATCGCCACCGACGTCGCCGCCCTGGTGAAGAAATACCGCGGCTCGCTTTCCGGCGAGCACGGCGACGGCCGCCTGCGCGGCGAGTTCATCCCGTTCATGGTCGGCCCCGAGTGCTACGCCATGATGCGCCGAGTGAAGGAGACCTTCGATCCGCACGGCCTGCTCAACCCCGGCAAGATCATCGACACGCCACCGATGGACACCTCGCTGCGGCACGGCCCCGATCACCCGGTCCCGCAGATCAAGACCGTCTTCAATTTCCGCGCCGCGCAAGGTGTGCTCCGCGCCGCCGAGAAATGCAACGGCGTCGGCGAGTGCCGCAAGACCCACCTCATGGGCGGCACGATGTGCCCGAGCTACATGGCCACGCGCAACGAGAAGGACACCACGCGCGCCCGCGCCAACATGCTCCGCCAGGTTCTCACCGATTCCCGCGAAGGCATGAACGCCTGGGACAGTGCGCAGGTGAAGGAGGTCATGGACCTGTGTCTGTCGTGCAAAGGCTGCAAGTCCGAGTGCCCGTCCAACGTCGACGTCGCCCGCCTCAAGGCCGAGTGGCAGCAGCACTATTACGACGCCCACCACGTGCCGCTGCGCTCCCTGCTCGTGGCGAACTTCGCGAAGTCCATGCGCCTGGCCGCGCTGGTGCCGCCGGTCTACAACTGGGCCGTCACCACGCCGTTCGTGGCGAACCTGATCAAGCGTTTCGCCCGCTTCTCCACCCGGCGCAGCCTGCCGACGATCCATTCGACCACGCTGGCCGCGTGGCACGCGAAACATGCGAATAAGACAAGCTTGGGTGGACTTCCCGTAGGGGCGTCGCTTGACGACGCCCGCGGGCGCCGACAAGCGGCGCCCCTACAAAATCCCTTCCCCAACGGCCGCGTCTTCCTCTTCTGCGACGAGTTCACGAACTACAACGACGTGCCCATGGGCATCAAGGCCGTGCAGCTCCTCAACAAGCTCGGCTACGAAGTCGTCATCCCGCAGCACGTCGAGAGCGGCCGTGCACACTTCTCGAAGGGCCTCATCCGCCAGGCGCAGCAGTTCGCCATCCGCAACGTCGAGCTGCTCAAGGATGTCGTCACCGCGCAGACCCCGCTCATCGGCCTCGAGCCGTCGTGCATCCTCGGCTTCCGCGACGAGTATCCGGACCTCGTGCCCGACCGCCTGCTCGACGCGGCAAACACCCTCGCGAAGAACGCGCTGCTCATCGACGAGTTCATCGCCCGCGAAGCCGACGCCGGCCGCATCAGCCGCACGGCGTTCAAGGCGGAGACCCGCGCCATCAAGCTCCACGGCCACTGCCATCAAAAAGCGCTTTCGTCGGTCGCGCCGACCGTGAAGATGCTCGAGCTGCCCGCTGGCTACAAGGTGACGGTCATTCCCTCCGGCTGCTGCGGCATGGCCGGCTCCTTCGGCTACGAGGAGGAGCATTTCGACGTCTCCCAGCAGATCGGCGAACTCGTGCTTTTCCCCGCCGTGCGTTCGGCCCCCGCGGACATGCTCGTCGCCGCCCCCGGCACCAGCTGCCGCCACCAGATCAAGGACGGCACCGGCCGCGTGGCGCTGCACCCCATCGAGATCCTGTTCGATGCCTTGGTTTGAGGTGGAGCCCGTCCTCCGGACGGGCTTGGGGGGGGGAGACGCGCACGCAATAAACCCGCACGGAATGCAGGTTCCACCCGGCAGCCCCCATGACCCGACCCATGACTTTCTTCCTATATCGCCAACCGCCCCCGGTGTGCTAGGCTGCGGCCCGATGACCCGGTTCAATCACGACGCCCACCGCTCCGGCAGCCTGTATGGCGCATTTGCGTATGCCGTGGTCATCCTGACTTGCTACGCGACCTTTTTCACGACGCGGCAATTCTTCACCTCGGAGTGGATGGTGCCCGTGGTGTTTGCCCTCGGCGCCGTTTATGCCGCCATGGGCGTGCTCGGAGGCGGCGTCATCGAATGCCGCGGCCGGCAGGCCTTCGCCTTCTATTATCTGCTTCAATGCACCCTGCTGACCCTGGTGGTTTTTCTCAGCCCGGCCCGGGGCTTTCTCGGCATCATCGTCCTGCCGGTGGTCAGCCAGGCGATCTTTGACCTGCGGGTCCGCGAGGCGGTGATGGTCGGGGTCTACCTGTTCGCCATCAACATCGCCGTCTGGGCCATTCCCTACGGCTGGGACAGCGGTCTTCAGGCGGTGATCAACTACTCGGCGGCCTTCGCCTTCACGACCGCCTTCACCCTCATCACCAAGCAGGCCCTCAACGCCCGCGAGCGCGAGGAAAAGCTGCGGCGCGAGGTCGAGGCCTCGCACGAGAAACTCCGGACCTACGCCGCCCAGGCCGAGGACCTCGCCACCACGCGCGAGCGCAACCGCGTCGCCCGCGAGATCCACGACGGGGTCGGCCATTACCTCACCGTGGTGAAGACCCAGCTCGACGCGGCCGCCGCCATCCTGCCCACGCATCCGGACCAGGCCCTCGCCGCCATCACCAAAGCCGCCCGCCTCACCGGCGACGCGCTGGACGACGTCCGCCGTTCCGTCGGCACGCTGCGCACCGATGTCGCGCGTCCGCCCCTGCCCGAGGCGCTGCGGCAACTCGCGACCCAGGGCGAGCCATCCCTCACCCTCACCGTCGAGGGCGAGCCCCGCCCCCTGCCGCCGGGCGTCGAACACGCGCTCTATCGCGCGGCACAGGAAGGTCTCACCAACATCCGCAAGCACGCGCGCGCCACCAGCGCCTTGGCGCGTCTTGATTTCCGCACCCCGCAACGCGTCGTGCTCGAACTCGCCGACAACGGCGTCGGCACGACCGCCGGTCCGGATGGCCCCGGTTTCGGCCTGCGCGGCCTGCGCGAGCGCGTCGAGCTGCTCGGCGGCACGGTCGACACGGGCAACCGCCTCGAAGGCGGCTTCGCCCTCCGCGTGGAGGTGCCGGCGTGAAGGCGCTGCAGCGCATTATGGTAGGGCGGGACCGTTGGGCCCGCCTCAATCCACGGACGGCCCGGCGGTCCGTCCCTACCCCAAGACATCCGTGAAGAAACTGCGCCTCCTCCTCGTCGACGACCAGTCGCTCTTCCGCGAGGCGCTGCGCACGCTGCTGGCGCTCCAGCCCGACTTCGAGATCGTCGCCGAGGCCGAGAACGGCGAACGCGCCCTCGCCCTCGCCAGGACGCACAAGCCCGACGTCATTCTCATGGACCTGCGCATGCCGGTCATGGGCGGGGTCGAGGCCACGCGCCGCGTGCTGGCCGCCGTGCCTTCCACCCGCGTGGTCGTCCTCACCACCTTCGAGGAGGACGAGGAGATCTTCGAGGCGCTGCGCGCCGGCGCGCTGGGTTATCTGCTGAAGGCCTGCTCGGCGGACAAGCTCTGCGAGTCCGTCCGCGCCGCCGCCAAAGGCACGTCCGTGCTTGAGCCTTCCGTCGCCGCGCGGATGATGGCCGAGCTGAACCGCCTGTCCGCGCAGAACGGCAAGCGCCCCGCGCAGACCCTTGCCGACCCGTTGTCCGAGCGCGAGCTGGCCGTGCTGAAGCTGCTCGCCGACGGCTGCAGCAACAAGGAGATCGGTTCGCGTCTGAACATCACCGAGGGCACGGTGAAGAACCACATGACGAACGTCCTCGGCAAACTCGGCGTGCTCGACCGCACCCAGGCCGCCCTCCGCGCCCGGGAGATGGGATTGATCTGAAGAAGGTGGAACCTGACCTCCGGGCAGGTTCAGGAAAGCCCGTCCGGAGGCCGGGCTCCACCCGCATGACCTCGGGTCACCCCCCGCCATGACCTCGACGGTGACTTCCGGGCGATGCGGCGGGCGGCGCGTTCCGGTATCTTCGCGGCGCAATGACCCGTCTCCTCACCGAACTGACCGCCGCCTGCCGCCACCTGCGCCGCGCCCCCGGCTTCGCCCTGCTCGCCATCGCCATGCTCGCGCTGGGCATCGGCGCCAACGTCGCGATCTTCTCCATCTTCCAGTCCATCATCCTGCGCCCGCTGCCCTACCCGGAGCAGGAGCGCCTCGTCGGCTTCAAGTCCCTCAACTCCGCCAAGGCCCTCGCCCAGCCCGCCCTCTCGCTCACTGATTTCCGCGACTTCAAGGAGCGTGTCTCGGCCTACACCGCCCTCGCCGCGTTCCGCCCCGACTTCGCCGGCTACGCGCCGCAGGGCGCCGATCCCGTCCAGCTTGTCTGCGGCAAGGTCACCGAGGAATTCTTCGCGGTCTTCGGCGTGGCACCCCGGCTCGGCCGCACGTTCCACGCCGATGAATTCAGCCTCGGCGCGGCCCGGACCGTGGTCCTCAGCACCGCGGCCTGGCGCCGGCATTTTGCGGAACGCGCCGACGTGATCGGCCGGACCGTCCTGCTCGACAACGAGCCGGCGACGATCATCGGCGTCATGCCGGAGGAGTTCCGCGAGCCGGAGTTTGTCGACGTCTGGCTGCCCTTCCCCGTCGAGGCGCCGGAAAACCTCGTGCGTGACTCACGCTTCTGGGCGACCGTCGGCCGGCTCAAGCCCGGCGTCACCTTCGGCACGGCGCAGGCCGAGGCCGCGACCATCGCCACGACGCTCGCCACGGAATATCCCGCCACCAACCGCGGCTGGAGCGTCGCCCTGCAGCCGCTGCTCGAAATGCGCGTCAGCGGCCTGCGTTCCTCGCTGCTGCTGCTCGTCGGCGCGGTCGGGCTCGTGCTCCTCATCGCCTGCGTCAACCTCGCCAACCTCATGCTCGCCCGCGGTGTCGCCCGCCTGCAGGAACTGGCCGTGCGCCTCGCGCTCGGCGCCACGCCGCAGATCCTTGCACGCGGCATCGTCATCGAGAGCCTGCTGCTCGCACTGATCGGCGGCGCGGCGGGCATCGCGCTGGCCGCCGCGGGCCTGCCCGCCCTCGCCAGCCAGCTGCCACCGGGGCTGGTGCCGCGCTCGTCCGCCATCAGCGTGGACGGCACCGCGCTGCTCTTTGCCGTCGCCGTTTCCGGGCTCACCGGTCTGGTCTTCGGCCTGCTGCCCGCGTGGCAGGTGCTGCGCGCCAACGTGAACGAACTGCTCAAGTCCGGCGGCTCCCGCGGCGCCTCGAGCCGTTTCGCCGGCCGCGTGCAGGGCGCCCTCATCGCCGGCCAGGTGGCGCTGACGCTCGTCGTGCTCACCGGCGCCGGCCTGCTCATGAAGAGCCTGCTCACCCTCCAGCGCACCGCCCCCGGCTTCAACCCGGCGCAGGTGCTCACGCTGCGCATCTCGCCGCCGCAGTCGCGCTGGGATAATTTCACGCAACTCGGCGACTACTATGAACGCCTGCTGGCCGAGGTGCGGCGCGAGCCGGGCGTCATCGGCGTCGCGCTCAACAGCAGCGCCCCGCTCTCCGGCATCACCCTGCGTTACCCGTTCTGGGTCGAGGGCCGGCCGGTCGAGGAGGGCAACGCCGACGAAGCCGTGTTCAATTCCATCAGCAACGACTACTTCACGACCCTGCAGGTGCCGCTGGTGCGCGGGCGAACCTTCACCGATGCCGATGATTTCAAAGCCGCGGGCAGCCGCCCCGTGTGCATCATCAACCAGACCATGGCCCGGCGGCTCTTCGGCGACGCCGATCCCATCGGCAAACGCATCCGCACGCTGCCCTGGATGGTGCGCGGCTGGCGCGAGGTGGTCGGCGTGGTCGGCGACGTGAAGCAGAACACGCAGGCCGACGACGCCACGCCGCAACTCTACGTTCCGTCGCGGCAGTCGCCGTGGTTCTTCACGACCGTCCTCGTCCGCGCCAGCGGGACCAGCGCCGCCGCGATCCAGAACGCGATGCGCCGCGCCGACCCGATACTCACGATGAGCGTCAGCACGATGGAGGAGCAGATCGCGCGCGCCGCCACGCAGCCACGGCTGCGCACCGCGCTGTTCGGACTGTTCGCAGCGGTCGCGCTCGGACTGTCGGCCTTCGGCATCTACGCCAGCATGTCCTTCACGGTCGGTCAGCGCACCCGCGAGATCGGCGTGCGCATGGCACTCGGCGCCGCACCGTCTGGCATCCTCGGCTGGGTGCTCGGCCGCGCCGCCGTCCTGGCGGGTGCCGGACTCGTCGCCGGCTTTATCGGCGCGCTCGGCCTCACGCAATTGCTGCGCGGCGCGCTCTACGGCGTCTCGCCCACCGACCCGCTCGTGCTCGGCGCCCTGCTGCTGATCCTCCCCGCCGTCGCGCTCGCCGCCGCCTTCCTACCCGCCCTCCGCGCCGCCCGGCTCAACCCGACCCAGGCGCTGCAACAGGAATGAAATTCTCCCAACCCTGATCCAGCATGAAAACCAAATCCCTCCTCGCGGCTTTCGCCGCCGTTGTCCTCACCACCATCGCCACCGCTCAGACGGCTTTGCCCGGAAATCCGGCAGAGCACGGAGTTTCCGGGACAAACACCGGGCCGGCAGCAGCCGGCAACGGTGCACCCGCGCTGCACCGGCTGAGCCTCGAGCGGCTGCAGCAGAAAAACACCAAGGAAGCCGTCGAGTTCGCCGAGCAGGCCACGAAGGCGGACCCCACCAAGGCCGAGTATTTCTCCCAGCTGGGCATGGCCCTCGGCCAACGCATGGGCGAGCTCAACTTCATGCAGCAGGCGATGATGTCCGGCAAATTGAAGAAGGCCTTTGAGAAATCCGTCGAACTCGACCCCAACCACGTCGCCGGCCTCATCGGCATGGCCCGTTTTTATACCAACGCCCCGGAGATCGCCGGCGGCAGTTTCGTGAAGGCCGAGGAATTCGCGACCCGCGTGCAGAAACTCAATCCGTTCCTCGGTGAGCTCGAACTGGCCAACATCGCGAACAAAGATGAAAAATACGACGAGGCACTCACCCACTACGAGGCGGCGGCCATGCTGAAGTCCGACCACGCCGGCGCGCAGCACGGCTGCGGCCGGATGCTCGCGAAGCTAGGCCGCAAGAACGAGGCCCGCACCCGCTTCGAAGCGGCGCTGAAACTCAACCCGGACTTCGAGGCCGCGAAAAAGGCCCTCGCCGAACTCGACCAGCCGGCGGGCTAAACGGAGCGATTCCCTTTCGTAGGGGCGCCGCTAGCCGGCGCCCGCGTGGCTGCGGCTTCCAGCCGCAGTTCTTCACCGGCTGCCCTTCGACTGCCAGCTCAGGGCCGTGAGCCCGTCGAACCGGGAAGCCGGTGTCACATCGGACGCCAGCCACCAGCTCATCCACGGGCGTCGTCAAGCGACGCCCCTACAAATCAGCAACCACGCTCTATTCTCCCGCCTTTCCATTTCGTGCCATTTCGTGTCTTTTCGTGGGCAAAAGTATCCCCATGACCATCGACTACCCCGCCCGTCGCGCCCGCATCGCCCCGCAACTCGGCCTGACCGATGAAATCCTCCTCGTCGGCGCCGGTCATCCGATCCCGAAGCCCGAGATCAGCGACGCCCTGCTACCCTTCATCGCCCACCAGGAATATTATTATCTGACCGGCCTGGCCGACGCCGCCGGCGCCGTCATCGCCTACGATCCGAAGGGCGGCCCCCGCGATGGCTGGGTCTCGTTCGTGCCCGAAGTCACCGAGGGCGAGCGCGTGTGGGAGGGCCGCACGCAGCAGGCCGGCGAGCTGCTCGGCGGACTCCCCGCCTGGCTCGCCGCGCGGAAGGGCCGGAAGATCGTCGTGCTCGGTGCGCCCGTGCCCGGCGTCGCCGCCGATGAAAAACGCACCGCCGAGGTGCGCGAGGCCTACAAGCACTCGCGCCGCCCGAAGGAGCCGGCCGAGATCGACCTGATGAAACGCTGCGCCGTCGCGACCACCGCCGGTTACGCGGCCATCCAGCCGCTGCTCCGGCCCGGCGTCAGCGAGCGCAAGCTGCAGATCGAGCTTGAGGCGGAATATTTCCGACACGGCGCACAGGTGACCGGCTACGACAGCATCGTGGGCATCGGGACACAGAGCGCCGTGCTGCACGGCTCGCCTTCGCCCGACCGCATTGCGCGCGACGGCGACTTCATCCTCATCGACTCCGGCGCGCAGCTCGACCGTTACGTGATCGACGTCACGCGCACCTACGTGGCGGGCAAACCCACGGCCTTCCAGCGCGACCTTCATCAAGCCGTGCTCGCCGCCGAAATCCGCGGCTGCGAACGCTGCCGGCCCGGGGCGGAATGGAAAGACATTCATTTCGGCGCGGCGGTGGACATGGTCGGCAGCCTCGTCGCCATGGGCGTCATGAAGGGCGACCCGGCCTCGCTCGTGGAGCAGGAGGCGCACGCGCTGTTCTTCCCGCACGGCATCGGCCACATGCTCGGGCTCGGCGTGCGCGACGCCAGCGGCCTTGAGCCCGGCCGCACCAAGGATCCGCGCCCGTCCCTCCGCAGCCTGCGCATGGACCTCATCCTGCGCCCCGGCTACATCGTGACCGTCGAGCCCGGCCTGTATTTCATTCCCGCGCTCCTCAACGACCCGGCCCGCCGCGCGAAATACCGCGACGCCGTGAACTGGCCGCTGGTGGACACCCTGGCCGGTCTCGGCGGAGTGCGCATCGAGGACAACATCCTCGTGACCGACGGCGCCCCGGTGAACCTGACCGCGGCGATCCCGAAGGCCCTTTGAGCGGCAGGAAGGTGGAACGCGTCCTCCGGACGCGTTCGAAGCGCGTCCGGAGGCCGCGCTCCACCCGCAGTCCCGCCTCCATTCCCGCCCAAGTTTCGGTTCGACAAAGCCGTCGCGGCTCCTTCTTTTCCCCGCATGGCCACGCCTGAGAAAAAGTCCTTTTCCATCGTATCCCTCGTCATCGACCTGGTGCTCGTGGCGATCTCTTTCGCTATTTTCTACCGGCTTGTGGCGTCCCATGTGCCGTCCAACGATCCGCAGATGGTCATGCTCTGGGGCGGGCTCACCGCTGGCTGCATGGCCGGCGTGTTCTGGCTGGCCTGGCAGATGCTGAAGGTCGTCTACCGCTTCCAGCGCGATTCGCGTAAGTAAGCGGGGAGCAGTGATTCTTGTAGGGGCGCCGCTTGACGGCGCCCGTCAGAACGTCATCGGCACCCCGGGCGTCGTCAAGCGACGCCCCTACGGTTCGACCGGACAATTCCGATTTGGGCCCCGCCCGCTCAGACCTCGTCCTTATGCCGGCGCTTGAGCTGCGCGGCGACGAAGATGGCGATCTCGTAGAGCACGATCAGCGGCACCGCGAACAGGCACTGGTTGATCGGATCGGGCGTGGGGGTCACCACCGCGGCGATGACGAAGATCACCACGATGGCATGCCGGCGGTATTTGCGCAGCGTCGCCACCTGGACCAGGTCCATGTAGACGGCGAGCACGACGAGCAGCGGAAACTCGAACGCCGCACCCATGCCGAGCACGAGCCACATCAGCAGGCTGTAGTATTTGTCCGCCGTCCACAGCACGGTGTAGCCGAGCATCTGGTTCAGCTCGTAGGCCACGCGAATGGTGCTCGGCGTGAGCAGGAAAAACCCGAACGCCGCGCCGCTGAGGAACAGCACGAACGCCGCCGCGCAGGTGGGCAGGAGCACCTTCAGCTCGCGCTTGGTCAGCGCCGGGGCGATGAACTGTCCGACGAAAAACAGGATGAACGGCAGCGCCATCACCAGGCCGCCGATGAGACAGACGTTGATGATCACGCTGAACACCCCCATCGGGCTGTTCGTCACGAGATTGGTGGCCATCTCGGGAAAGTCGGCCCTGACCCGGTCCAGCGGCCACGTCAGCAGGTGCGAGGCCCGGTCGAGCTGGTAGGCGATGATCGTCACGAAGACACCGAAGACCGCCACGCTCTTGATGATCGTCATGCGCAGCTCTTCCAGATGGTCGAAAAAGCCCATGGCCTTGCGCGTCGGCGGGGGGTTGGCGGCCTCGTAAGGATCGCCGGTGTCATCTACGTCCACTGGTGGTGTCTCGCTCAAGCCCTGACCTAGAAACAACTTTCCCCCGCCCCCGCAATCCCCGTATTTCGCTCGCCGACGGGACGTTGGGCCTGGAACTGGCTGGATGCCCGGGTGGCTGCGGCTTCTAGCCGCAGAATCCAGACACATCGGCTGGAAGCCGATGCCACAAACCCAGCAACGGCCAGCTCCTGGCTGGCCGCTTATGCCACAAAAACCACCCGTCCGCCCGGAAAATCCCGGCGCCGGCCTATGAGAGGGGCTTCAGCAATCAGTCGGGTGCGATTACTATCGTCGCGGACCGGGTCCCTCAGCCTGCCACAGGATTGACACTCTCGCGCCAAAGCTGTGCGATGGATTCTTCTTCCGTTCATTACCCCCTCATCACTATGGCCAAGAAATCCACTGCCAAAAAATCCGCGGGCAAGAAGCCCGCTAAGCAAAAACGCGCCGCCAAGCCCGCCCAGGCGAGCAAGGCCACCAAATACGTCTATTCATGGGGGGCCGGCAAGGCTGACGGCAACGGCTCCATGAAGCCGCTCCTCGGTGGCAAGGGCGCCAACTTGCAGGAGATGACCCGCATCGGACTCCCCGTGCCCCCCGGCTTCACCATCACCACCGAGGTCTGCACTTATTTCTACGACCACAAGAAGACCTACCCGAAGGAACTCCAGGGCCAGATGCAGGCCGGCATGGCCAACATGGAGAAGATCATGGGCACGAAGTTCGGCGCCACCGACGGCATGCCGCTCCTCGTCGCCGTCCGCTCCGGCGCCCGCGACTCCATGCCGGGCATGATGGACACCATCCTCAACCTCGGCCTCAACGACCAGACCGTCCTCGCCCTCGAAAAGGCCACCGGCAACCCGCGCTTCGCCTGGGACTGTTACCGCCGCTTCATCCAGATGTATGGCGACGTCGTGCTCGGCGTGCAGAAGGCCGAGAACGAGGACCATGAGCCGTTCGAGACCGTCATCCACAGCTTCAAGCACGAGCGCTATTCGGCCGACATCGAGGACTCCAAGCTCACCGCCGCCGACCAGCAGGAGCTCGTCGTCCGCTTCAAGGCCCTCGTCAAGGAGCGCACCGGCCACTCGTTCCCCAACGACCCGTGGGAACAGCTCGTCGGCGCCGCCGGCGCCGTCTTCGGCAGCTGGATGAACGACCGCGCCAAGGTCTACCGCGCCAAATACAACATCCCCTCCGAGTGGGGCACCGCCGTCAACGTCCAGGCCATGGTCTTCGGCAACACCGGTGACAAGTCCGGCTCCGGCGTCGCGTTCACCCGCAACCCGGCCAACGGCGTCAACGAATTCTACGGCGAGTTCCTCATCAACGCCCAGGGCGAGGATGTCGTCGCCGGCGTCCGCACCCCCGAGCCCGTCCTCGAGCTCAAGAAGCAGATGCCCCAGTCCTACGCCGAGCTCCTCAAGGTCCGCGCGACGCTCGAGAAGCACTTCAAGGACGTGCAGGACGTCGAGTTCACGATCCAGGACGGCAAGCTGTTCATGCTCCAGACCCGCAACGGCAAGCGCACCGCCGCCGCCGCGCTCAAGTTCTCCATGGACATGGTCAAGGAGAAGCTCATCGACTGGAAGACCGCCGTCCTCCGCAACCCGGCCGACCAGCTCGAGCAGATCCTCGCGCCGATCTTCGACCTCAACGAGGTCAAGAAGGCCCGCGCCATCGCCACCGGCCTCCCCGCCGGCCCCGGCGCCGCCACCGGCAAGATCTACTTCAACGCCGACCGCGCCGTCGTCGCCGCCGAGCGGGGTGAAAAGGTTCTCCTCGTCCGCGTCGAGACCTCCCCCGAGGATCTCCGCGGCATGATCGCCGCCGAGGGCATCCTCACCGCCCGCGGCGGGGTTTCCTCGCACGCCGCCCTCGTCGCCCGCCAGATGGGCAAGGTCTGCGTCTGCGGCGCCGCCGCCCTCCACGTCAACTACGACAACAAGACCGTGACGGTCGACGGCACGACCTTCGGCGAAGGCGACTTCCTCTCGATCGACGGCACCTCCGGCATCGTCTACGCCGGCCAGATCAAGACGGCCCCGTCCGAGATCATCGCCGGCCTCGTCAACGGCGACAAGGCCGCCATGGCCACCGAGAAGTTCAAGAGCTTCAACCAGCTCATGAAGTGGTGCGCCGCCGCGACCAAGCTGTCCGTCCGCACCAACGCCGACACGCCCGACCAGACCCGCATCGCGGTCGCGTTCGGCGCCGTCGGCATCGGCCTCACCCGCACGGAACACATGTTCTTCGAGGGCGACCGCATCGACGCCATGCGCGAGATGATCCTCGCCGACACCCTCGGCGCCCGCGAGGCCGCCCTCGCCAAGCTCCTTCCCTACCAGCGGGATGACTTCTTCGGCATCTTCAAGGAGCTGAAAGGCCTCCCGGCCACCATCCGCTTCCTCGATCCGCCGCTGCACGAGTTCCTCCCGAACTCGAAGGAGCAGCAGGCCGCCCTCGCCGCCAAGCTCGGCATCGCGGTCGAGAAGATCGAACAGCGCGTGCACGAGCTCCACGAGTTCAACCCGATGCTCGGTTTCCGCGGCTGCCGCCTCGGCATCAAGTATCCGGAGATCACCGCCATGCAGGCCCGCGCCGTCCTTGAGGCCGCGGCCGATGCGACCAAGGCCGGCTACAAGGCCCGCCCCGAGATCATGATCCCGCTCGTCGGCTTCAAGAAGGAGCTCGATCTGCAGACGGCCCTCGTCCACGAGGTCGCCGCCAAGGTCCAGGCCGAGAAGAAGGTGAAGATCACCTACTCCGTCGGCACCATGATCGAGATCCCGCGCGGCGCGCTCACCGCCGACGAGGTCGCGAAGACCGCCGAGTTCTTCAGCTTCGGCACCAACGACCTCACGCAGACCTGCCTCGGCATGTCGCGCGACGACTCGGGCTCCTTCCTCGGCGCCTACCAGGACGCGGAGATCTTCAAGAAGAACCCGTTCGCCTCGATCGACCAGACCGGCGTCGGCCTGCTCATGCAGATCGCCATCGAGAAGGGCCGCCAGACCCGGCCCGACATCAAGCTCGGCATCTGCGGCGAGCACGGCGGCGACCCGGACTCGGTGAAGTTCTGCCACAAGCTCGGCCTGAGCTACGTGTCCTGCTCGCCTTATCGCGTGCCGGTCGCGCGCCTCGCCGCCGCCCAGGCGGCCATCGCCGACGCCAAGAAGTAATCAGCTCCGAATGTGGGAGGGGCTTTCTTGTCTCGCCGAAGCCTCGGCGAAGGCGGAACGCCCCGACACTCTCCAGCCCCGGTCCACACGGACCGGGGCTTTTTCTTTGCCAAGAACGCGGCGGCAGCCTCTATTCCATGCACGGGCCGCCTTCTCCATGAAGAAACGCGCCCGCATTATTCCCGCCGACTCCGTCGAGTCCCGCATCCTGACCATCCGCGGGAAGAAGGTGATTCTCGATTCCGACCTCGCCGCCATCTACGGCGTCACACCCAAGCGGCTCAACGAGCAGGTCAAACGAAACCCCCGGCGGTTCCCTCCCGATTTTGTCTTCCAACTAACCAAGGAGGAACACGGAGATTTAAGGTCGCAAATTGCGACCTTAAAACCCGGCAGCGGCCGGCATCGCAAATTCCTCCCCTACGCCTTCACCGAAAACGGCGCAGTGATGGCCGCCAACGTCCTCAACAGCCCGCAAGCGGTCCGCATGAGTGTCTTTGTCGTTCGCGCCTTTGTGCGGATGCGCGAGCTGCTCTCCGGCTCGCACGAACTCGCGGCAGAGCTGAAGAAACTCGAAGCCAAGCTCACGGCCCGCCTGGACTCTCACGAAACCGCCATCGTCGACGTGCTCCGTCGCATCATGGATCTGCTCGACCCGCCGCCGTTGCCGCCCGGATCGGAGAAATCCATGGGCTTCCACACCACGATGAAACGCCCTCGGTCCAATTAGGGACCCCGGGCCTGAATTTATCGGGGTTTCGTGTCCTTTCGTGTATTTCGTGGGCACCTCCTGCAGCCTCACCGGACCCCTAATTCCGTCTTTGCCAAACGGCCGTTTTTTGTGGCTACTCCCTCCTCCATGAAACTCCCCCGCTTCCTCCTGGCCGGCCTCATGCTCGGCCTTTTCGCCCTCACTTCTTCCTCCGCCCAGGACGCCACCCCGCCGGCGGCTCCGGCCCCCAACCCGGTCGAGGCCGACCTCAAGGCCCTCATCGGCCGGATCTCGCTGAAAATCAAAGAAGGTCAGCGCAGCGCCGCGGCCCTCGCGCCGGAGATCGCCGAGTTCGACGGCCTGCTCGCCAAGTATCCCGAGAAGAACGACGCCACCGCCGAGATCGTGATCATGAAGGCCATGCTTTACATCCAGGTGCTCGACCAGAAGGACGATGGCCGCGCCCTGTTGCTCGCCTTGCAGAAGGATTATCCCGGCACCAAGCCGGCGGACATGGTGGAAAAGATCCTCGCCCAGCTCGACAAGGCCGCCGCGGCCGAGAAGGCCAAGGCCGCGCTCGTCGGAGCCGCCGCGCCCGAGCTGCATTTCAAGTGGTCGGCGACCGACGACCTCAAGACTCTCTCCGGCCTGAAGGGCAAGGTGGTCGTGCTCGACTTCTGGGCCACATGGTGCGGGCCCTGTATCGCCTCGTTCCCGCAGATCCGCGAGCACGTCGCCCACTTCAAGGGCTCGCCGGTCGAATTCATCGGTGTGACGAGCATCCAGGGTTTCGTCGCCAACATGGGCCCGCGTGTCGACACGAAGGGCGACCCGGAGCGCGAGATGGCGCTGATGAAGGATTTCATGAAGGCCAAGGAAATGACCTGGAACGTCGCCTTCAGCGAGGAGCCCGTCTTCAACGAGGCCTACGGCATCGAGGGCATCCCGTATGTGGCGATCATCGCCCCCGACGGCACGGTCCGCCACGCCGGTCTCCATCCCGGCAATCCCGGGGACGACATCGCCGGCAAGATCGAGGCGCTGCTGAAGGAGTTCAAGCTGCCCGTGCCGAAAGCGTGAGGCGCCGCTCAGCGACCGCCCTCCGCTGCATCATCAACCCCGGCCCAAACGCCGGGGTTTTGTTTTGCCACCCCGTGCGGTCCTCTGGCCAAGCCCGCTTGTCATTCCGAACGAAGTGAGGAATCTCGACGTTCGCAGGCAATATCACTCTCGCTGCAGGAGATTCCTCACTTCGTTCGGAATGACAGGAAGTGAGTATTGGTTCCTCTGAATACAGACCATGGCCTGTATTCACTCCCCCAGCGACTGCTTCAGCCGCGCCAGCTCAGCGCGCAGGTGCACGACCTCGGCTTCCAGCGCCGCCAGCCGCTGCTCGACCTGGGTCGGCAGCGCGACCGTCACCTTCAGCGGCTCCGGCGGGGCGCCGGCGGCCGCGACCGGCTCACCCGTGAGCAGTTGCGCCCAGCGCGCCTCCTTCTGGCCCGGCTGACGCGGCAGCTGGCGCACCAACGCGCCGGATGGACGCTGCACAAGGTCCGCGTTGACCATCGCCTCGAATTCCTCCGCCGGCGGCATGGCCGCCATGCGCTCCGAATTCGCCCGCAGGCCGGCGAGTGTCTGCGGTCCGCGCAGGAGCAGTTCCCCCAGCAACGCGCGCGCCGCCGTCGCCATGGGATAGACGGCGTCGAGCTTCTGCTTGAATTTCGGCACGCGGGCGTCCGCACCGGAGAAGAGGATCGCGAGATGCTTCAGCCGCAGCTGCTCCAGCGCCGCCTCCACCTCGCGCGCGGTCACCTCCATCATCGGATCGCGGTTGCTCTTCTGATTGCAGGCATTGACGAGGGCATTGAGCGTCAGCGGGTAGACGTCCGGCGTGGTGAGCTCCTTCTCGATGAGGCAGCCCAACACGCGCGCCTCCAGCGCCGAGAGGATCGCGGGGCTTGAATCGGACGGAGTCGGAATTACGGGATCCATGACCACAAGCAAACCACCGGAAGGCCGGGCCGCAAGGCTGCGGGTGCAGTGGGTTTGATTGTAGGGCGGGATCGCTGATCCCGCCTGCGCTCGCCTATTGGCGGGATCAGCGATCCCGCCCTACAGTCTGACCATCCGTGCTCCGCCTCGGAAGCGGCTCGACGATTCGGCCGCCAGCGCGGCCGGAGCCAGCTCTTCCCCCGGACCTTCGTCCGAGTTCGACGGCGGATCGCAGACAAATATTCCTTCGGAAATCTGCGCGCCGGCGCCACGCACGACATTGATCCAGCTCTCCGGCGCTGGAGCAGCGCCAAGCTCGTCAGTTTCTTCCGTGAAGGCGTAGATCGCACGCGGCAGCCCGCCACTGCCGGATTTCGTTGCGCCGTGCCAGTGCTGAAACGCCGGCGGACAAGGCTGGCGGCCGTTGACCGCCATGATGATCACGCCGGCGGAATCGATGTCCCGCCCGGCCTCCGCCGCCCGCGCCGGGGTCAGGGCGACGTCCAACCGCCAGACCCGGAAATCGGACACGTATTCCCCCGCCAGTTCCCGTGCGAGATGGGCATACGCCGCCATCGCCTTGCCGACGCAGGCCAGCCGCTCGTAAAGAATCACGACGTGGAATCTTTCGGCCGGGGCGGAGTATGGCATGGCGGAACAGGAGTTCGGGGTTGGAACTGACCCGCGGCGTGGCCCAAACCGGGGTTTGTCTTGCCCTCCTTTCTAGCAGCCCCGTTTGCATCCCTCAATGGGGTGCACACCTACCTTGGCTCTCGTTGCACCGCGGTGGCGTGTATGCCCATCCCGCCGGCGGCCCCAACCTGCTCGCAAATCGTGTCACAAATCTCCGCCCCGCCTGGCCCGGACTCCGCTTCCGCTTGCCCCGCCCTTCCTTCCGCGCCTTAACTACCGTCGCACCTCCGCGTCATCATGTCCTCCGCCACTCAGACTCTTCCCCCCGTCCCCGATCCCGCCGACCCGCGCCTGCTGGCCTACCTCAATCTCAAGCTCCACGAGATCGGCCAGCCGGGGGTGCCCCTGCCGGGTGATGACGGCCTCACGGGTTTCGTCGACCATTTCCTGACGCTCAGCCGCGAAAAGGACCGCGCCCGCACCCGCCACCTCTGCCCGGTCGACCAGCGCATCCAGAATTTCATCTACGACCTCCTCGACGGCGCCGAAAATGCCCCGCGCCTGCCGCCCATCACCCTCGTCCTCGACCGCCCGGGCCTCGCCCGCGCCCTCTCCCTTCCGCCGGGCCGCGACGAACACCGCAGCAGCATCCTGACCTCGCAGCGGGTCCGCCAAGGCGTGCTGCACAACCCGCGCAGCGACCGCCGCACCACCCAGGGCATCTTCCATGTCACCGAGGGCGGCCTGCCGATCCCCAACGACAAGAAGGCCGTGCCCGCCGCCGTCTTCGGCCGCCTGCTCTCCCGGGCGCTGAACCCGCCGGCCGAATATCTTCGCCTCCCCTTCACCTCCGCCGTGCCCGCTCCGGCGGAGACCTTCGTTTCACTCCACCTGCGGCCCGTCGTCGTGCCGTCCGTGCCGGGCTTCACCCCCGCGCGCGCGATGGAGACGCGCTTCTTCGCGCCCGGCAGCCTCGTGGCCAACCTCGACTTCGTCGAAAGCATCTTCGGCAACGCCGGCGATCCCAACCTGCCCGACCACGACGCCGCCCTCAACCCCGAGGGCTGGACCGGCCACACCGGCTGCATCATCCTCGCGCCGCACCTCAACGGCATCACCAAGCGCGACCTCGGCCTGCCCGCCCACACCGACGCCACCCCGCGCCAGCGCCGCGACGGCATGTGCTGGTCGTCGCCCGACGAGATCTACAACGACGGTTCCCCCTTCAAACTCACCGCGCGCAATGCCTCGGGCGTCATCGTCACGCTCATCTCCGACAACTATTTCGGCTACTGCAAAAAAGAGGTGAAGACCCAGATCAGCTTCGCCGCCAACCTGCTCGGTCGCGCCGAGGAGGAACATGCCGGCGGCGCCGTCGTTTTCCCAAGCTATGATCTCGGCGAGGACTTTCAGCTGAACGCCAATCTCCCCGACGTGACCCACACCTTCGCGGAGGCGCTGGCCCTGCTCGGCGACAGCGTCGAGCTCCAACCCGGCGGCTGGGCGCGCGACCGGCTCTACCCCAACGTCAGCTACGTGCCGGCCGACGCACGCTTCGACCTCCGCAAACAGCGCATCGCCTGGGCCGCGGCGGATGGCTCCGCCCAGATGCTCAAGCTCCTGCCGGGCTTCAGCTACGTCCTGCCCTCCGGCTACAAGGTCGAGATGGTCAAGCCCCACACCAGCCGCCGCTGGCGCCTGCGCGGCACCCAGGCCGAGGGCCTGCTCTGCCACAAACCCTGCACCGTCTCCGGCGGCGGCAAGTCCGAGATCTCCAAGTCCATCGCCGACGCCATGTTCACCGGGCCGGTGTTCGTCAACGACCTCCCCCGCGACCTCGACGCCGTCGAGGAAATCCTGCACCGCGACTACACCACGCGCTTCCACACCCCCAAGGGCAAGGCCGTCCGCGGCCGGCGCATCCTCGACCCCGCGCGCTCCCTCGGCTCCGTCGTCAAGCTCCTCAGCCGCAGCCCCGACTACACCGACGAATACAACACCTGGCTCGACTCCATCCCGCGCTCCATCCGCGACCTCGTGCTCCTGCTCAAGCGGCTCTACAAGCCCTCGTGGGGCGACGACTGGCGCCAGCGCTTCAGCGTCGACACGATCAACGCCCGCCCCGGCCACGAGCTGAAATACAATTCCGAGCGGCTGCTCACCCACTACCTCCGCGTCGGCTACACCCGCGAAGGCGGCTGGCGCACCTTCACGCTGCGCTCGGACTTCCATCCGGCGGAAAAGATCCAGGCCGAGGACGACATCACCGCCTCGACCGTCGCCCCGCGCGACCAGGTGCCCGGTCTGCCCGCATGGGTCACCGAGCCCTCGCTCAAGTTCGTCCACAATTGCGAATTCCGGCTCTTCCAGCGACCCGATGATGCCATCGTGCGCGGCTACGACCGGCACGCCGAGCAGGACTTCAGCGGCACTGGCCGGTTCTTTTCCAACTACGAGCCCCTCACCCAGGCCCAGGCTCGCGTCATCGCCGAGGACGTCCTTTCCTTTGAGAAATACACCGAGCCGATGCGCACGTGCTTCCACGCGTTCCTCGCGGCCGGCCGGCCGGACTTCATGGTGGCGCCCTCGCACCCGCGCCTCGTCGACGGCAAGCCGTCGAAGAATCCCCGCTACCTGCAGGACCGGCCCGATCTCGCGGACCCCCGCGCCGCCTATCTCGCCCGCACCGGCGCCCGCCTCTTCCGCCGGGTCGCCGCGGAGCAGTCCGCGCCTTTCCCCGTCGGCTCCGTGCTCATGGGCCGCCGCCTCAACCCGCCCGAGGCCGGCGTCCGTCCGCTCTGCGTCTTCGGCCCGATCCATTGCCAGGAGGTGCCCGAGGCCTTCATGGACCTGATCGCCAGCCTCACCGGCAAATCACCCTCGACCACCGGCGCCGGCTCCGAGGGCGCGCTGACCAAGGGCCCGTTCAACGCGCTGCCGCCGATCTACGACCTCAACGCCGCGCTGGTTTCCTACGTCCTCACCGGCCTGCCCATCTTTTCCACCGCCGCCGGCTGGGTCGGCCCGCACCACCGCGTCGACCACGACATCAGCCTGCTCGTCCCCGAGCTCTGGTGCCGCATGACGCCCCCCGAACGCGAACCCGCGACCCTCATCGCCGGCGGCCACCTCGAACGCTGCGCCGACTTCGAACACAAGGGCCGCACCGTCCTCGCCAGCCGGCTCGGCTGGCGCATCACGGCGCGCTTTGTCCAGACCTACTGCGGCCGCGTGCTCGGCAACCCGAGCGCGGTCTTCGACGAGGAGTTCCTCCAGCCCGAACGGCAGGATCTGGACGTCTTCGCCGACGGCGTGGACAATATCGTCGCCGCGATGCGCACCGCCGCGGAGCACTACTTCGCCGACGGCTCGGTCGACACCGCCTGCCCGCCGCTCCGGGCGTTGCTCCACATCATGCGCGACGGCAAGTGGGAAGGCCGCGGTCCGGCCGATCCGGCGTTCCGCGCGCTCTTCACGCGCGAGACGCTGCTCGCCAGCGACTGGTATCATGCCCGCCTCGAGGCTCAGCGCACAATCGACGCCCACCTGCTCAGCCGGCACGCCGCCTATCTCGAGAACTTCCTCTCCCGGCCGAACTACGCCGACGTCGCCACCCGCCTCGACATCAAGAGCCGACTCGCGAGCGTGCGCGCCGCCGCCCATGCAACGCGCGATTCCGGTTATCTTGCCAAACTCACCGGCACCCTCGGCGCCGAACCCACCATCGCCACCAGCCTGGGAAAAGCTTAACCTGGGTTTTACCCGTGGCTGCGGCTTCCAGCCGCAGAACCAATCACCCCTCATCGGCTGGAAGCCGATGCCACTTCAAGAGCGTGGAAAGCAGGGCGAAATATTTGATGATGCAGGTCATCGCGATCCTCGCGACCATGTCGCGCAGAAGTTTGCCCTGTCCCCTGTTCTCTGTTTTCTATCCTCTGACTCCTCCCCCTCCCATGCCCCGCTACCTCCGCCCCTGCCTGCTTCTCGTCATCACCGCCGCGCTGCTCCTGCTCGCGCCGCTCCACGCCGCCGACGGCCTGCCGTCGCTCGCGGGCAAGCGCATCCTCGTCCTCGGTGACAGCATCACGCAGGATGGGCGCTACGTTGCCTATATCGAGTATTACCTGCAGCGCCTCACGCCGGAGACGGAATCCGACCTCATCAGCATCGGCCTTTCGAGCGAGACCGTCTCCGGGCTGACGGAACCCGGGGCACCAAACCCGCGTCCTTGCGCTCTGGAACGGCTCGACCGCGCGCTCAAGGCCGTGAAACCCCAGCTGGTCTTCGCCTGCTACGGGATGAACGACGGCATCTACCACCCTTCCTCGCCCGAGCGCCTCGCGGCCTTCAGCGCCGGCCTCCGCCAGCTTATTACCCAGGTCCGTGCCACCGGCGCCGAACTTGTGCTCATCACTCCGCCCGTCTTTGACCCCGTGCCCGTCTCGCAGAAAACCGTCCCGGTCACCGCGGAACAATTCGGCTATAAGAGTCCTTTCGTCCGTTACGACGAGGTGCTCGCGGAATTCGCCGCGACGGAAACGGCCCTGCACGAGCCGGGTGTGACGGTTATCGACCTGCACACGCTCATGGCCGCCGCTCTCGCTGAACGGCGGGCGGCCGACCCGGCCTTCACTTTTGCCAAGGACGGCGTCCATCCCGGTGACACCGGCCACCTGCTCATGGCCCGCATCATCGGAGCCGCGCTCGGTCTGCCGCTCACGGCCGCCGACCTCGAAATCGAGGTTACTCGCGTCAAGTCCGACCCCGTCTTCGAACTCGTGAGCACCCGCCGGCGGCTGCGTTCCGAAGCCTGGTTGAACTTTGTCGGCTTCACCAACGACCGCACCTACCAGTCGACCTCGGTCACCGCCACCGAGCAGGCCGCCAAGCTCCTGCAGGCCCAGATCGACACCCTGCTCGCCGATAGGCGGGAGTGAGTCACGCCTTTCCGTATATTTCGCGGTTCATTGCGGCAAACCGCACGCGGCGCCGGCCTCTCTGCCGGGTTGCGGACGTCCCTATTTGCACTAACGTCTGCCCGACACGTCCCCGCCTTGGTCTAGGATTCGCGTCCTCCCTCCTCCTCCCTATCCCCATGAAAAAACTCCTTCTGCTCCCGTGGCTGATGCTTTCCTTGCTCGGATCTGAAAACCCGGTCCTCGCCCCGGGCACCATCTCCCTCTGGAACGGCCGCGACCTCGCCGGCTGGAAACTCTTTCTCAACGACGCCACCGTCTCCCCCGCCGGCGTTTGGAGCGTGACCGACGGCGTGCTGCGCCTCGACGCCGGCAAGGTCAACGGCTACATCCGCACGGAAAAGGATTTCTCCAACTACCGCCTGCACGTCGAGTGGCGCTGGGGCAAGGATGCCCCGGCCAACGCCAACAGCGGCGTCCTGCTGCACGTCCACGGCCCGGACACCGTGTGGCCGCTGAGCTACGAGGTGCAGCTGCGCAGCGGCATCGCGGGACAGGTCATTGGCATGGGCGTCGATATCCCCGATGCCCCGATGCAGAACAACCGCAAGCGCTCCCCTAAGTTCGCCGACTCCTCCGAGAAACCGTTGGGCGAATGGAACACCTACGACATCCGCTGCCGCGGCGACACCATCGAGGTCTTCGTCAACGGCGTCCGGCAAAATCACGTCACCAAGCTCCCGGTCAGCACCGGCGCCATCGCGCTCCAGTTGGAGGGATTTCCCATCGAGTTCCGGAACGTGCGGCTCGAACCGCTCTGAAACCTTCCTGGCCCCCGACCTCAATCCACCGTGGCATTTATTGTGGGGGGGGGCTTTATGCCCCGACCGACCCCGCCCGCGGCCAAGCCGGGGCATAAAGCACCTCCCACATTCAAGAAATCTGCCCAATGAACCATTTCCTTCTTTCGCTCGTCTGTCTTGCCACGTCCCTCGCTGCGTCCTCCGCCTCCGCGGACGTCAAGCTCACCCGCCTCGACGACCGCGTGCGCGTGGAGATCGGCGGGCAGCTGTTCACGGAATACATCTTCAAAGGCGCGTCGCGACCCTACTGCTATCCCGTGCTGATCGCCGACGGCACGTCGCTCGTGCGTGATTTCCCCCAGAAACAGACGCCGGGCGAGGAGACCGATCACCCGCACCAGCGTGCGCTGATGTTCGTCCACGGTTCGGTCAACGGAATCGATTTCTGGAACGAAGGCACCGCCGGCCCCAAGCTGCCCAAGGGACGCACGGAGCATGACGGCCTGCTTGAAACCATCGACGGTGCGACCGGTGTCCTCCGCACCCGCAACCGCTGGGTCGCCCCCGACGGCCGGCTGATCGCGACGGACGAGACGACCCTGCGCTTCCGCGGCACGGCCGACGCACGCCAGCTCGACTACGAAGTCACGATCCACGCCTTGCCCGATGTTCCCCTGGTTCTGGGCGACAGCAAGGAGGGCGCGATGGCCATCCGCGTCGCCCAGTGGATGACCCTGCCGCACAAATACAAAGGTCAGCTCACACCCGGCAGCGGCCACATCCTCACCGCCGCGGACCACCAAGACACCGACGCCTGGGGCAAGCGCGCCGCTTGGTGCGACTACTATGCGCCGCGCAACGGCAAGACCTACGGCGTGGCGATCTTCGATCATCCGCAAAACCTCCGACACCCCACCTGGTGGATGGCCCGCGACTACGGCCTCCTCGCCGCGAACCCCTTCGGCCAGCACGAGTTCGAGCCGGAGCAAAAACACCCGCGCGGGAAGGGCGACCACACCATCCCCGCCGGCGGCAGCCTCACGCTGCGTTACCGCTTCCACTTCCACGAAGGCGACCCCGCCGCCGCCGGAATCGCCGGCCATTTCGCCGCCTACGCCGCCGGACAGTAACGCCAATCATCTCTCCCCCTCCAATCGTTCCATAAATCGCACGGATCGTGGCCGCGGCTTCCCGGTTCGACAGGCTCACGGCCCTGAGCTGGTCGAAGGGCAGCCGCAGGACTTCACCTCGCTGGAAACCGGTGCCACTTTGAATCCCTCGCTTCATGAAATCCCTGCCCATTTGCCTTCTTGGCCTCGCCCTTCTCGCCGGCTGCGGCACACCACCGACACCACCGGTCATGCCCGTCCTCCCGTCCGGGCCGGCTGAACCCGCGCTTCCGGTCGATGTCGCCGGCGTCGATCTCGTCCGCCCCACCCGGCCCATCATCCCGGACCGCAGGTTCCTGCTCACGGACTTCGGCGGCACCGGCGACGGCGTCACGATGAACACGTCCATCTTCCAGCACGTCATCGCCGCCATCGCACAGGCCGGCGGTGGAAAGCTCGTCGTGCCCAAGGGCGTGTATCTCACCGCCCCCTTCTCGCTTTGCTCCAACCTCGAACTGCACCTCGAGGAAGGCGCGGTCATCAAGGCGCCCGACACCTTCGAGGCGCTCGGCCTGCCCGATCCGTCCGGCTTCAAGACCCAGGCCGAGGCCAACGCCCGCTACCGCATGCCCGACCCGCTCATCAACGGAAGAAACCTCCACGACGTCGCCCTCACCGGCCCGGGCACCATCGATGGCAGCGGGGCGCACTGGTGGGCCTGGTCCGAACGCGCCGCCCGCAACGCCGCCAAGACCCAGCCTGGCCGCATCGTCTATCGCCGCCCGCACCTCGTCATCATCAACGGCTGCGAACGCCTCCTCGTCGCCGATCTCACCTTCACCAACTCCCCGATGTTCCATCTCGTCACGCGCAACATCACCGACCTCACCATCGAACACGTGAAGGTCCGCGCCCCATGGGACGGCAGCGCGCCCAACACCGACGCCATCGATCCCGGCCCCGTAACCCGCGCCTGGATCCACCACTGCGACATCGACACCGGCGACGACAACATCGTCATCAAGTCCGGCGGCACCGACATCCTCATCGAGGACAACATCATCAAGCACGGCCACGGCATCTCCATCGGCTCCGAGACCACCGCCGGCGTCAACCGCATGCTCGTCCGCCGCTGCACCTTCGAGGACACCGACAACGGCATCCGGATAAAGTCCATGCGCGGCGCCGGCGGCCTCGTGCAAAACATCCGCTACACCGACATCACGATGAAGAACGTGCCCAACCCCATCGTGCTCCAGCTCGACTACACCGACAACAACCGCCCCGACTTCAAGGGCGACCCGGACAAGGTGCCCGCCATCCGCCACATCCTCATCGACCACGTCACCATCAAAGGCGCGCGCAACGCCGGCATCATCCACGGCCTGCCCGACAGCCCGATCACGAACATCACGCTGCAGGACATCACCGTCGTCGCCGAGAAGGACTTCGACATCAAGGACGCTGAGAATCCGATCTTCGAACGCGTCTCCCGCATCATCAAGACCGGCGTGGCCCCGCCGCGCCCGCCCGGTGAGCGGTGAGTTGTAGGGGCGTCGCTTGACGACGCCCGCGTGGCTGCGGCTTCCAGCCGCAGTTCATCACCGGCTGGAAGCCGGTGTCACAATGGACATGCAAGCCGTCAGGCGATGCACGGGCGTCGTCAAGCGACGCCCCTACGACAAAGAGCATGGCCAATCCGAACTGCGCACGTTAACCTAGTGTTAGACTCAAATAGTGCGCGACGCCTGTTCCCTTTGCCCTTACCCCATTCCGCTGATGAAACCCCACGCCCTCCTCATTGCCTGCCTGCTATCCCTCGGCTGCATTTCCGTCCTCAGCGCCGCCGTGCCCCCGCCGATCATCTCCCACCCCGCTCCCTACGGCGAATTCGGCAAGATCGTGCGGCTCGACCCGGCGCTGGACGAACTCCTCGCACCCGACGCCAGAATGGAAAACCTCGCCGAAGGCTTCACCTGGTCGGAAGGCCCGCTCTGGCTCCCGCGGGAACAGCGCCTGATCTTCAGCGACGTGCCGAACAATATCGCCTACGCGTGGAAGGACGGCGGCAAGATCGAGGTGTTCCTCTCGCCCAGCGGCTTCACCGACCGCGGCACTCAGGGCTCCACCGAAGGCGGCAACGGCATGGCGCTCGACGCGCAGGGCCGCGTCCTCATCTGCCAGCACGGCGACCGTTGCATCGGTCGCCTCAATCCCGACGGCCGCACGTTCACCGTCCTCGCCGAGCGCTTCGAGGGCAAACGCTTCAACAGTCCGAACGACCTCTGCCTCGACGCCCGCGGCAACATCTACTTCACGGACCCGCCCTACGGCCTGAAGAACGGCGTGCGGGAGCTCGACTTCCACGGCATCTACCGCCTCGCCCCCGACGGCACCGTGTCCCTGCTCTCGAAGGAACTGGAGCGCCCCAACGGCATCGCCCTCACGCCCGACGGCAAGACCCTCCTCGTCGCCAATTCACAGGACGCGCGTCCGATCCTCATGGCCTTCGACCTGCAACCCGACGGCACGGTCGCGCCCGGCCGGGTGTTTTTCGACGCCAAGGGTCTGCTCGCCCAAGGCCTGCGCGGCGGTCTGGACGGTCTCCGGATCGACGCCCGCGGCAACGTCTGGGCCACCGGCCCGGGCGGCGTGCACATCCTCGACCCGCAGGGCAAGCTGCTCGGCTCGCTCCTCACCACGAGGGCGGCCAATTGCACCTTCGGCGGCCCGGACGGCAGCATGCTCTACATCACCGCCGCCGGCACACTCTGCCGCATCCAGACCAAGGCCAGGGGCCAGGGATTTTGAGTGCGATCTTGTAGGGGCGTCGCTCGCCGACGCCCGCGAACACCCTGTGAGCTGCGCATCCGCCGTCGCCCAGCCTATGGCGGACAGGCCGCCCGGGCGTCGTCAAGCGACGCCCCTACAAACGACTGCCTGAACCCGGCTGCTCGCGGCGGCCAGACTTACGCCTACCCGTTCCTCGCCGCCTCGAGCTCTTCCCACCGCGCAAACGCCGTGGCGTGCTCCTTCTCGACGGTCTCGAGCCGCGCCTTCACCTCGGTGAACTTCGCGGCCTGTTTCTTGTAGAACGCCGGATCCGCCAGCTGCGCGGTGAGCAGCGCCTGCTCCTTCTCGAGCGCCTCGATCTTCGCCGGCAGCGTCTCGAGTTCCTTCTGCTCCTTGCCGGAAAGTTTTTTCCGAGGTGGAACCTGTCCTCCGGACAGGTTTTTTCCCGCGGGCGAGACAAGCCCGTCCGGAGGACGGGCTCCACCTTTGGTAAGCTCTGCGTTTCGTGCCGCGATTTTCTTCTTCTCATTCTGCCAGTCCGTGTAGCCGCCGACGTAGTCGCCGAGCCGGCCGTCGCCTTCGAACACGAGCGTGCTCGTGACCACCTCGTCGAGGAAGGCGCGGTCGTGGCTCACGAGAAGCAGCGTGCCCTGAAATTCCACCAGCAGATCCTCGAGCAAGTCGAGCGTCTCGGCGTCGAGGTCATTGGTCGGCTCGTCGAGCACGAGCACGTTGGCCGGTTGGGTGAACAGCCGCGCCAGCAGCAGGCGGTTGCGCTCGCCGCCGGAAAGCACCTTCGCCGGCGTGCGGGCGCGGGCGGGCTCGAAGAGGAAATCCTGCAGGTAGCTGATGACGTTCCGCGTGCGACCCTCGATCGTCACGGTCGGGTTGCCGTTCGCGATGTTGTCGGCGACGGTCTTGTTGTCGTCGATCTGCGCCCGGAGCTGGTCGAAGTAGACGACCTCGAGGTTGGTGCCGTGCTTGAGCATGCCCGACGTCGGTTGCAGCTGGCCGAGCAGCAGCTTGATGAGCGTGGTCTTGCCCGCGCCGTTGGGACCGAGGATGCCGATCTTCTCGCCGCGCTGAATGACCGTGGAGAAATCGCGCAGCACGACCCGGCCGTCCGGCCAGGTGAAATTGACGTTCTCCGCCTCGATGACCTTCACGCCCGTGCGCTCGGCCTCGGTGACCTTGATGGTGGCCGTGCCCACGCGTTCGCGGCGGGCGCGGGCCGCGGCACGCATGTCCTGGAGGGCGTGGATGCGGGCGGTGGCGCGCGAGCGCTGGGCCTTCACCCCGCGGCGGATCCACTCCTCCTCCTGCGCCAGCTTCTTGTCGAAGGCGGCGCGCTGCTTCTCCTCCGCCTCGAGGACGTCCTGCTTGCGCACGAGGTAGGTGTCGTAGTCGCAGGCCCAGCCGGCCAGCCGGCCGCGATCGAGTTCCACGATGCGTGTGGCGATCTTGCGCAAAAAGGCGCGGTCGTGCGTGACGAAGAGCAGCGTGGGCTTCTTCTCCAGCAAAAATTCCTCCAGCCACAGGATGGACTCGAGATCGAGATGGTTGGTCGGTTCGTCGAGCAACAGCAGATCGGGCTGGGCGGCGAGTGCGCGGGCCAGCAGCGCGCGGCGCTTGAGACCGCCGGAAAGCTCGGAGAACTCCTTCAGCGGCGGCAGACCGATGGCGGTGATCAGATCCTCGACGCGGACGTCGCGCTCCCATTCCTCCTCGTGGTGATCGTCGTTCGGTCGCAGGCCCGAAGCCACGATGTCGTGCACGCTGCCGCGCAGGTCGGTGGGCACTTCCTGCGTCAGCCGCATGTAGACGGAGCCCGGCGGGCGGAAGGCATCGCCGGTGTCCGGCTGCATCTCGCCCGCGATGACCTTCATCAGGGTGGATTTGCCCGCGCCGTTGCGTCCGACCAGGCAGACGCGCTCGCCGGTTTCGATCTGGAAGTTGATCTTCTCCAGGATCGCCGGGCCCCCGAAGTGGAGACTGACGTCGAGCAGGTTGAGCAAAGAAGCCATGGGAACGCGCGAACGTAGGCCCCCACCCCGCCGGTGCAACCCAAAGCTCGGGGGATTTCAACAAATCCGACCAAGCCCATCTTCAACACAGAGTTCGCCGAGATCACGGAGCAGGAAATCCAAAGATTTCTCTGCGACTCTGCGCCCTCTGTGTTAAAAATCATCCCGTTTTTCGGGCCATTCGAGTTTAGGCGTTAACTCCCGTTGACACCATCGGCGGATTTCCCGCACCCTCCGCGCCCGTGAGCACCACCACCCAGACACCGCTGCAACAGACCGTCCGCTGGATGGCGACCCATGCCCGTTTTCCCGCCCAGCGCCTGCCCGAGAAGGCAGAACTGCTGGTGCTCATCGCCACGGCCGCCGCGACCGAGGAGTCCGAGGCCGCCGCCGGCCCGGTGAATGCCGGCCCCGTGGTCCGCAACAAGATCTTCGCCGCCCAGATGCGAAACTACACGGCCCAGCGCCGCCGCGCCCACATCAACTGCGACAACAGCGCGAAGACGTAGGCGCCATGGTTTCGCGTGGCACCGGCTTCCCGGTTCGACGGGCCCGTTCGACAGGCTCAGGGTGGTGAGCGAAGTCGAACCACTCATGGCCCTGAGCGAGTCGAAGGGCAGCTGGTGAAGCCCTGCCTGCGGCTGGAAGCCGCAACCACCGGATCGGCATCACTTCAACCGGCCGGGGCCCTTTGCTATTTTGGAGCCACCGGCTACGGTGACGTCCATGCCCGAAAAAAATCCGCCCATCGCCGCCGGTGCCCGCATCGGCCACGTCCACCTGAAGGTCGCCGACCTGCAGCGCTCGCTGGACTTCTATGCCGGCGTGCTCGGTTTCGAAGTGACCCAACGTTACGGCCCACAGGCGGCGTTCATCTCGGCGGGCGGCTACCACCACCACATCGGCCTGAACACCTGGGAAAGCCTCGGCGGTTCTCCGCCGCCCCCGGGCAGCACGGGACTCTTTCATACCGCCATTCTCTATCCAACCCGCGCGGCGCTGGCCGATGCCCTGCGCCGGCTGATCAAGGCGAAGATTCCGCTCGAAGGCGCCTCCGATCACGGCGTGAGCGAGGCGCTCTACCTGCGCGACCCCGACCAAAACGGCGTCGAGCTCTACTGGGACCGCCCGCAGGAAAAATGGCCGCGCGACGCCCAAGGCGGCATCGCGATGGTCACCGAACGGCTGGACCTGGAATCACTGCTGGCCGAACCGGCGGCCTAGGAGCGCCCCAAGCAGACCGATCAGCCCGAATCCGGCAGCATAAGTCGAAGGTTCGGGAATCGCGGTCGGGGTGACGGCGAAATTACTGAAATAGGCGTCACCAGATGAGAACGTGAGCGGAGTTGGCATGCTTGCAGACGAAGCAGTGAGCTGGATATCGAATCCATCCGTGCCCCACGCGTAGGTGCCTGGGCCGATGTCGACTGACAGCAACGGAATCCACGTGTAGGTCGGCGCGATACCGACATAGGAAGACAGCATCTTGGTGGTGCTGTTAAAAGTAATCATAAGAGTTGAGTCGGTCGCACTACTAGAGACGTATGCGGGATAATCGATGTAGGGATCCGCTCCGTGATCGAGTTCGCTGTCGAATCCCTCCATCGCGCTCCCGCCAAACATGCGAAATTGATAGACTCTCATGTAGTTCGAGGAGTCACTCGTGTCCGTAACAACAAGATCGAAGTGAGCATTGGTGCTGCCCATGGGACCAAGGGTCAGCGACAGGAAATGCAGGTCGACCACTGCAGTCCAATCCGAGGCGTAAGGAATGGGATTCGATATCTGCCAAGTGGCGGTAATGCCGTCATTCCCGGCTGGTGAAGGCACCAGATAATCCAACTGATTATTGAAAGCAAAGGATCCGCCGCCCACCGGCGTTCCCACCGTCCAGTTGCTCGAAGTGGCAAAATTGTCCGTCCCAAACTGGGCGAACAAAGGCTGCATCCCAAGCAAACCACAGAGCAAACTGAGCGACAGTCTCTTCATCGGGGCAGCATACCAAAAACACCGATCACCGGCTCCGCAGTCATTGCGCAAAATCGCCACCGCCCGGATATTGCAGCGACCCTAATCAACCGGACAAAGAAAGATAATTCACCGGTGAATCATTCGCGCCCAAACCCCTGTTTCCGCACTCTGATCCCAGCCTATCCGTGACGCACTCCGGGCTGGCCTTGCCTCCGGTGCCACGGCTGACTCTCCGCCCATGTCGCGCGTGCTCACCCTGCTCACGAATGCTTTTCCTGTGTGGGTGCTGGCCGGTGGGATCCTCGCGCTGTTCCGGCCCGCCTGGTTCACTTGGTTCGCCGGACCATGGATAGTCTGGGGGCTCGCCGTGATCATGCTCGGCATGGGGCTGACGCTGACCGTCGACGATTTTCGCGCCGTGGGGCGCATGCCCAAGGCCGTGGCCCTCGGCTTCGTCGCCCAGTTCACCATCATGCCGCTGCTCGGCTGGGGCATGGGCCGTTTGTTCGCCCTCGAAACCCCCTTTGCCGTGGGTCTCATATTGGTCGGGTGCTGCCCTGGGGGCACCGCCTCGAATGTCGTGACCTACCTCGCCCGGGCTCACGTGTGCCTGTCGGTCGTGATGACGATGTGCTCGACCTTCGCGGCGGTCGTGATGACGCCGCTGCTGACCTCGTGGCTCGCCGGCACGCTTGTGCAGGTGGACGCGTGGGGCCTGTTCCGGAGCACGTTCCAGGTCGTGGTGCTGCCGGTGGTTATTGGAGTCTGGCTCAATCGCCAGGCGCCGCGCCTCATGCAGCGGGTGCAACTCGGGCTGCCGTTGGTGTCGGTCGTGGTCATCGCCCTCATCTGCGCCAGCATCATCGGCGGCAGCAGCATCGCCGTGCGGGACGCGGCCTGGCGACTGCTCGGCGCGGTGTTCGGCCTGCACGCGGGCGGCTTCGCCCTCGGCTACGCCGTCACCCGGTTGACCGGCTGGGACAAGATTGTCGCCCGCACCGTCTCCATCGAGGTCGGCATGCAGAATTCCGGTCTCGGTGTCGTGCTCGCCCGCCGGCATTTCGCGGATCCACTCACCGCCGTGCCGTGCGCGATCTCGAGCGTCTTCCACTCCGTGATCGGCAGCATCCTCGCCGGCTGGTGGCGCTGGCGCGACCGGAGCGATGGCTAACCGGCCATGGTATAGTGCAGCTGCACCAAGCCGTCCGCATACGCGCGGCACCGGCGCAATTTGAGCCGTTGCGCCTGCGGATTCCGGAGGAAAAGCGGCCGGCCGCCGCCCAGCACGGTCGGGATGATTGTCAGGATGATCTCGTCGACCAGCCCGGCCTCGAAGCACGGATGCGCACTCTCGCTCCCGCCCACGAGCCAGATGTCCCGCCCGGGCTGGCGCTTCAGCCGGCGCAGGAGCGCGGTGGCGTTGCCGCCGAAAAACCGCGCCCGGGCGTCACGCTGGCCGGCCCATTTTCGGCTGAGCACGTAGCAGGCACGATCACCATAGGGCCACTCGCCGAAGCCCAGCGCCTGTTCGTAGGTCTTGCGCCCGAAGACCAGCGTGTCGATGCGCCGGAGGAACGCCGCATAACCATAATCCTGTTTGCCCGTCGGCACCGGCAGCCAGTCGACGGCCCCGTCGTCGCGCGCGATGCAGCCGTCGAGACTGGCCGCCATGTAATAGATGATCTTGCGCATTCTTCAAATTGCAGGGCGGGATCGCCGCTCCCGCCCTGCAGTTCAATTCAACCCCTGCGCGGTCAGGTGCGGCGACGCGTGAATCTCACCGCCGCCGAAACGGCGGATCAAGCCCTGCATCTCGACCAGAAGCGACTGGTATTGCTTCTCGTAAAGCTCATCTGGCAGGCCCGCGGGCTGCAGGAAGGTGAAGCTCACAAGCGCCTGGCGCAGCCCCAACGGGAGCACCCGGATGGGAAACAGGCTCAGCTGATCCGGCGACGGCCCGGCGCGTAGGTCGATCACGCCGGTGCCGACGCTCGTTTCGCAGTCGATGATCAGCTCACCTTGCGCAGTGAGCGCCCACCATCGCCCGCGACGCAATTCGATGCGTTCACAAAATTCGGTGGCCCACTTGGGCAGGTTCTCAATGTCGGCGAGGAAGTTGAAAACGGTGTCGCGTGGCGCGGACACGGTGATGGCGATGGTGCGGATGTTCATGGGAAGGTGCGCCTGCCAGCCGTAGGCTCGGCGGAGGCTGGTGTGTTTCGCGGGCAATTTGTCAGGCTGTGGCGTTGCGGCGATGGATGATGAGGCTGTTGCCGTCGGGATCGGCGATGATGGCCATGTTGCAGGCACTGCTGTCCACCGCCTCGACGAGGAAGCGGACACCCGCAGCGCGCAGCGCGGCCACGGCGGCCGGGAAATCGGCCACCTCAAGTGCCAGCGACGCGCCATCGGCGGAGGGCTTCCACTTGTCGGCGGAGAAATTGCTGATCGCGAGGCAGCCGTCACCGAGTTCGTATTCGATCCAGCCTTGGGTGGCGTCGCCCCAGGTGGCGGCCGGCTTGAGGCCGAGCAGGTTTTCGTAGAACGCACGGGCCCGGGCGAGGTCGGTGACGGGATATGCCGTGAAAGCGAAGGCGGTGATGTTGATCATGGTGGGTGGTAGGGATAGATGGGTCGGGTTATTATCGCACGGCCTGCGGGTCGAACGACGGGTTGTGAATCAGGCCGATGATGTTGCCGAAAGGGTCGAGCACGGAGGCCACCGTGATGCCGCCACCGACGTCCTTGGGTTCATCATGGACCGTGGCGCCATGAGCGAAGAAGTGCTCGCACGCGACGCGCACGTCGTCCACGCCCCACATGGCCACCACCCCGCCGGGCGGCCGGCTGGCGGGCGCATCGGGCACGAGGCCGAGTTCGAAGCCGCCGATGTTGAAGCCGACGTAGAACGGCTCGTCGAAATAGGGCGCGGCGCCGAAGACCTCGGCATACCAGGCCTTGGCCCGGGCGAGATCGGGTGCGGGATAAGCGGCGGTGCGGAGTCCTTTGATCATGGTCAGGGTGGATCGAATTTCAGGTTTCCTTGGGCAACGGCAGCGAGGCCTGCCCGAACACGTATTTCCAGCCGGCCGGCGTGCGCACGTAAGTGTCGCTGAACCAGACCTTGTAATCGAACGGCTGGCCGCCCTTGACCGTGCCCTTGCACCAAAGCAGTGCGGTCAGAACGGCGGTATCGCCCCAGACGCGGACGGTCTGCGTGCCCGGCTCCTCGTCCTGCTTTTCATAAGTGCGTTCCTGGTTGCGGGCGGCCTGCAAGTGGTCCTCGCGGGTGTAGATCTTGCCGCGACCCGTGACGAGGATCATGTCGTCGGCCAGGATGCGGCCGATGGTGGCGGCATCGTTGTGTTTCACCGCGGCTTGGAATTCGGTATCGAGCGCCGCGACGATCTTCGCGTCATCGGCGGATGCGGCCCCGGCGGAACCGGGCGCCATGGCCAGCGCGAGGCCGGCGGTCAGGAGGGTGAGAACGGGAACAGAACGGGCGTGGGGCGTTTTGAACATGCCCGCATCCTACCACCCCGTCCTGACAGCCTTATGTCAGGAGGGATGATTGAGAGCGATCAACTCGCCCGCGCACTCATGTCCCGCCCGGTGTGCCACAGCACCAAGGCCGCCAAAGGATGCAGGCACGCGCCCCCGACAAAAAGCGCCGTGTAGCCGAACTGGTCGATCAACGAACCCGCAAGCTGGTTGAACAGGATGCTCGTGATACCGGAAAGGGCGCTCAGTATCCCGATCGCCGTGGCGATGGTGCCGGCCGGCGCCAGTTCGCTGACCATGACGCTGGACAGGGCGATCCAGCAGGTGGTCATCAGCAGGGAGATCGTGATGAGCCCCAGGACGCCCGGTCCGGTATGCGCCGCAAAGGGCGCGAGCGCCGCCGCCGGCGCCAGGCAGGCGAGGAAGCGCAGCGTGCGGCTGCGCGCGGCGACCGGGTTGCCCAGCTTCCGCGTCTGCCGGTCGGACCACGCCGCCACCCCGATGTTGGCCAGCGGGACGAACGCCCACGGAATCCAGGTCCAGCGTCCCACCTCCGCGAGGCTCCACCCGGCGTGTTCCTGCAGGAACCCCGTATACCAGTTGTTCAGGAAAAAGTAGAACGGGTCGCACAGGATCCGCGCGATGATCAAGCCCCGCAAAGCCGGGTTGCCAAAGATCTGGCGGAGCGCGACGGCCATGCCGGGTCGCGCCGGCGCGGGCCGATCCGGCCCGTTGGTTGCCACGGCCAGCGGGGCACGGCGATCCGAGGTCCACCAGAACACGGCCACCAGAACGCTGAGAACCGCCGGCGCCATGAAGGCCATCCGCCAATCCCCGCGCAAGGCGAGCCAGACAAGCACCGGCGGGGCCATGACGGGCGCGATGGACTGCACCGCCTGGCAGAGCGTCGTGGCAAAGGCGCGCCGGGCCGCCGGAAACCACAGCGTCATCATCAGGACGATGGACGGGGAAATCCCCGACTCGGCGATGCCCAGCAAGCCCCGCGCCACGACCATTTCCGGCATGGTGCGGGCCAGCGCGCAACCCAGCGTGGCGAGGCCCATGCCCAGGAGGAAAACACTCGCCCCCCGTCTCGTGCCCAGGCGGTCCACCAATCGTCCGGAGAAAAGATAGAACGCGGTATACGGCACCATGTAGGCCGTGATCAGCAGGGCGAAATCGGCGTTGGACAGCTGCAGCGCCTCGGAAATGGTGGACTTGAGAATCGCGATGGACTGCCGGTCGAGATAGAAAACCATGCCCGCACAGGCCGCGACCAGCAGCATCCGCCACGACCGCCAGTCGACAGCGGGCGCGGAGGGCGGCGGGATTGCCATCACGGGATTGCTCATGGGGTTTGCGCCGGCCGATGGGAACGGGGGAGGCCGGACCGGAAGCGCCGGCAGCATGGTGCGCGTGGGAGCGCGACCGCAAGCCGGCGCCTTCTCTTATCTAAGAGCCGCCGCTTTCGCTTCCGGCAGCGACGGGCCGGACCGCCACTCGCCCTCGATCTGCAGCACCTGGCGCATGTCCAGCAGACCGGACTCGTTGTGATTCAGCGCGCCGATCAACAGGTCCACGGCGCGTGCTCCGATCGTGGGCGAACGCTGGTAGATGCCGGCATGATACTGGTCGTCCACCGGCAGGCTGAGCGACACGAGGGCGAGTTCCCGCGGCACCTTGTAGCCCGTCTCCTTCAGCCACGCCCGGAAACCGTCATCGAAGGTGCCGACGACCGCGTCGGGTCGGTGCTGGCGCAGCCAGGCTCCGAACCGGGCCGGATCGAACGACGCGTGCCAGACCGGGAGTCGCGCCAGGGAATGACCGGGACCGCAATAAAGCGCGTGGGCGGCCAGCCATTTGTCCCGCACGATCTCGTTGGCCGCCATGGTCAGCACCACGGCGATCCGCCGCCGGCCCGCGTCCATGCAGCGTTGCAGCGCCGTATGCATGCCGCCGAAATGATCGTGCGCGACACTGAGCATCGCGGAGGTTTCGCTGCTGACACCCAGCCCGACGGTGGCGAAGGGCGCGAAATCAAACGCCAGCAACCCGCGCGGCTGGTGGGTGGGCGCGAGCAGCACCCCGTGGATGTTCCGCGCCTTGAGGATCTCCGCGAGACGGACCGGCCGCACCGCGGGATCGCCCAGCCAGAAAACCTCGAGCCGGAAGCCGAGCTCCTGCGCGCGCGCCCGCGCGCCCTCGAACATCTGCACCGCGGTCGGCGACTCCTTCCAGCGATCGCCGCGATCGAAGTCAGTCAGGAACGCCAGCACCGGGCTGCCCGTGCTCGGAGACAGCCGCAGCCGGGTGCTCATCAGCGCCGCCAGCAGCGGGTGCCGCTTGTAGCCGAGCGCCGCCGCGGCCGCGAGCACGGCGTCGCGCGTCTCCGCCGGGATCGAGGGATGGTTGCGGAAAACCAGCGAGACCGTCGTCTGGTGCACCTTCGCCTTCTTTGCCACCTGCTGCTGCGTGACATAGGACGGTGAATTTTTCATCTTCGGTAAGAGTAATGCGGCGGTTGGCCCGCCTGCGGCAAGCCCCAAGCTGCCGGCTGCGAACCCCGCTCCGTCACCGCCGTTCCGGCGCGGGCGGGTCCGCGCCCCTCCCCATGCTGCGCTCTTCCCTCAACCCGGTGCTTTCCGCCCGGGATGTTCCCTATCCTTCCTCGCTCACGTTCAACGCCGGCGTCGTCCGCCATGCCGGCCGTTACCTGATGGTCTTCCGCAACGACCACGGGCACACGGGCGACGGCAACTTCACGGGCACCAACATCGGTCTGGCCACCAGCCTGGACGGCCTGGCCTGGACGGTCGAGCCGCAGCCGATCCTCGCCGAGCAGGCGGTGCGGGCCGAATTCCAACGCCTGCTCGGCCACCGCTATGCGCCGGATTTTGTCCGCCGCATCTACGACCCGCGTCTGACGGTCATCGAGGACCGCCTCTACATGTGCTTCGCCATCGACACGGCCCACGGCATCTGCGGCGGCGTGGCGACCACGGAGGATTTTCATCACTTCCGCTGGCTGAGCGTCAGCGCACCGGACAACCGCAACATGGTGCTCTTTCCCCGCCGGATCGGCGGCAACTTCGTGCGCCTGGAGCGGCCGATGCCGGTTTACATGCGGGACAAGGCCGAGGATTTCCCCATCTGGTGCGCCGAGTCGCCCGACCTCGTCTACTGGGGCCGCAACCGCCCCGTGCTGGACGTGGGCGAGGTTCCCTTTGCCAACTCCAAGATCGGTCCGGCCGCCCCGCCGATCGAGACGCCCCGCGGCTGGCTCGTGACCATCCACGCCGTGAAGCGCGACCCCAGGCACCGGCTCAAGGGCTGGGAACCCAAGGGCTGGTTCAAGACCTACTACGCCGGCCTCATGCTGCTCGACCTGCACGATCCATCTCGCGTGATCGGCCTGATGCGCGAACCCCTGCTCTCGCCGGAAACGCCCTACGAACTCGACGGCTTCCGCGGCAGCGTGATCTTCCCCTGCGGCCTGATCCTCGAACCCTCCGGCGAGGTGAAGATGTATTACGGCGCGGCGGACACGGTGGTGGCACTCGCGACCGCCCACGTGGACGACCTGCTGGCCCGCTGCCGGCCTCTGGATGCGACCTGAACGGGCGCGCCAAGCTTGTCCTGTCGTCCGGCCTGCCCTTGCCTCTCTGCCCAGTCGATCCGCTCATGCCCGACCACTTCGCCGTCAGTTTCGCCCCGGACATCCCCGCGTTTTCGGCCTTCGCCGTGGACTCGCTGGGACGGGGGGAGGGTCTGGATAATGTCGTGCTCACCGCCAGGCTGCCCGGCGACGGTGGATTCGCTCTGCGAGACGACGGGCCGGACAGGTATTCCTACGTCGCCAACTCGTCCGGCAAACCCACGTCCGCAGTCTGGCACATGGAAATCAGCGGCGCCCGGCTGGGGTTGCGCTCGGACTTTTCCGCCGGCGTCCAAAGTCCTTCTTTCCTGTTGCTGATCGACCAGAGAAAGAACCACGCCACGTTGCTCGGCCGGCCGGCGGCCACGCAACAAATCCACCTCCCCGCCGTGCTGCACCTGCCCGACCGTGGCACGGTGCGCATCGCCAGTCCGCAACCCGGCATCGTGCTGGAGTGTGACGCCCGCCGCCGGCAGCCGGAATTTTTCGTCGCCGTGCGTTTCCCCGCCGCCACGGCGGAGTGCCCGGTGGTGGAATACGTGCTCGAGAGCACGCTCATCCATCCCGACCTGCCGGGGCTGGCGGACCACCCGCTCTACGACGGTTACCGGCGAAGCTTCCTCAACCTGATCCAGTTTCACCCGCGGCTGCGCACGCTGGCCAACAATTCCTCCAGCGACGTCTGCGGCTTCTGTCTCTGGCAATACGCCGAACTCGCCCGCCGGGCCCCGCCGCTTGCGGCCGGTCTGACCGTCATGGATCTCGTGCGCGTGTCGCTCGACCGCGTGCTCGCCGGCCACCTGGCCTACGGGCAGAAAGGCTACGACAAGACCGAGGAACAGCCCGAGGCCGCGGCATGGTCTCCGCCCTTTGACTCGCTCGACACGCTGCCGTCATTCGTCATCGCCGGCGCCCACGCGATTCTCGAAGGCGGCGATGCCGCCTGGGCCCGGGCCAACTTCCCCCGCTTCGCCGCCTTCGCCCGCACCATGCTGGCGCAGGACCGCGACGGCAACGGCCTGATCGAATACCCGCTCTCCGGCAACGCCGGCAGCTGGGACGGCACCACCGGCACGCGTCCCGCCAATTGGTGGGACACGATCGGCTTCGGCCATGAGGACGCTTTCTCCAACGCCCTCGCCTTTCGCGCCTGCTCGCTGCTGGGCGCGGCGGCGCAAAGTCTGGGTCGCGGTGCCGAGGCGGGCGAGTTCGCCACCGCGGCCGGCCGGATCCGGTCCGCCTACTACCCGACCTTTCTCAATCCTGCGACCGGAGTGCTCGCGGGCTGGAAAAGCGCCGACGGCCGGCTGCACGACTATTGGTTCACTTTCATCAACGGCATGGCGGTCGCCTTCGGGCTCGTCGAGGACCGCGCGGCCCACGCGCTCATGGACCGGCTGCTGGCGAAGATGGCGGCCGTCGGCTTCGACCGCTTCCACCTCGGCCTGCCCGGCAACCTCGTGCCCATCCGGCGCGAGGACTATACCGACCGGCGCCGCCGCTACGGCGGACCGGAACTCGAGGACGGCTCGGATGCGTTCCAGATCTACGAGAACGGCGCCGCGACACACTGCCACGCCTACTGGCTGGTGAAGGCGCTCTACCGGCTCGGTCGGGTCGACGATGCCCGGCGGATCTATCATCCGATGCTGCGCAGTTTCGCCGCCGGCGATTTCCAGGGCTTCACCGCCAACGGCCTGTCGAAGGACTGGCGCACCTGGCAGGGCGAAGGCAACGGCTACGAAGGTTATCTCTCCGACGGCTACCTCGCGCTCCTCGCGGTCGAGGACGATATCCGGGCCGGGAACTGATCATAGCCTCCGTGGGTGGCACGCGGCCTCTGGACGCGTTGTTTCCATGTGCTCATCCTGAAAACGCGTCCGGAGGCCGCGTCCCACCTTCATTTCCAAAAAAAGATTCGCTCCCCGCATGCAGGGAGCGAATCGGTCGGACAGATTCTGCCGGCCTTAGAACCGCAGGGTGATGTCGGCGATCAGTCGGCTCGGCTGGCCGCGGTCGCGGACCGTCTGGATCTCGTCCACATCGGTGACGTTCTTCCAGAGAAGCTTCGCCGTCCAGTTGCGGCTGCCGGCCTTCCAGTTGTAGCCGACCACGGCGTCGAAGACGGTCTGGTTCGGGAGGTAGAGCCAGGGATTGTTGCTGATCTCCGCCTTCATGCCGGTGTAGTTGAAGCCGGCTCCGACCCAGAGCCCGTTCAGCGTGTCGTCGGTGAACGAGTAGCGCGTCCAGAGGTTCACCCGGTCGCGGGCGGAGTATTGCGGGCGGGTGTCCTTCAGGTAGGCGATGTCCGGGTTCGCGACGGCGGTATACTTGGTGTCGCAGTAGCTGGCGTTGAAGATGACCTGCCAGTTGTTGACCGGCGAGTAGGTCAGCTCGAGCTCCGCACCGCGGCTGGAGATCTCGTTGCCGTCCTGGTAATCGTTGTCGAGCGTGATGCCGCTGGCGAACTCCTTGAAGTTGATGATGTAGTTGCTCTGCTTGATGTCGAACACGTCGACCGTGCCCGACAGCCGGCCGCCCATCAGGTCGACCTTCACCCCCAGCTCATAACCCTTGCCGATCTGCGGCTTGGCCACGCGATCGCCGATGCCGTGCGTGCGGAGGAGCGAATTGTTGGGCGGAATGATGAACGATTCCGAGTAGCTGCCATAGAGCATGACGTCCCGGCGCAGCTTGTAGCCCACGCCGATCTGCGGCGTCGTCCGCTCGCCCGTGACCTTCAGGCCGACCGCCGCGCCGGTCACGTTGCTGAATTGCTGGATCTCGGCCTTGCTGTGCCGGGCGCCGAGCACGAACATCAGGCGGTCGTCCAGCATCGAGAGCTGGTTCGCCGAGTAGAACGCCTTGTTGTCGAACTCCGTGTGGACATTCTGGTTGGTGTCGTAGGTCTGCGGCGAATAATTATAGTTGTTCGCGTCGACCCAGGTGCTCCGGTTGCGGATGTCCCAGTCGGGGTTCCAGAGCGCGCTTTTCAACGTGGCGATGAAGCTGGGATTCTCGCCGTAGAACCACTGGTAGCCGACGAGCGGCTTCCACGTGCCGAAGGGCAGCCGGATCTTGCCGGTGGTCTCGGCCTGGAAGGTGTGGCGCTTGTAGCCGTTGATGAAATACTGCATGCGGCGGCTCACGGCCGTCGTCGTCGCGGGATCGTTCAGGTATTGCTCGACCAGGCCCGGGATCGCCAGGCCGAACGCCTTGGGATCCTTCGGCAGCGCCGCGAGCACGGCCGCCGGGAGGTTGATCACCACGTCGCCGCGGCTCGTCTGCCGGTTCTCGTTCCGGTAGGTGTCGTCGTTCATCGAGAGCCGGGTCGTCCAGTTCTCCGTGTGGCGGATGTCCAGGCTCGCCTCGAAGGCGTCGTCGCTGATGGAGCGGAAGTCGTCCGGGTTCGCCGCGCTGACGCGCGGATCGGAAAGCACATAATGGCCGAAGATGCTGCCGAAGGCGGGCCCGAGGTAGGCGGCGGTCGGCACGTTGGCGCTCTGGCGCATCAGGGCCCAGGGTTTCTCCTCCCGGCTGTAATACTGGTAGTCGAGTGTCAGCGTGATGCGGTCGGTCAGCTTGACCAGCAGGGTGGGATTCAACGAATAGATCTTCCCGCTGAAGGGCTTGACGTATTCGAGCTCGTTTTCCCACGCGCCGTTGAAGCGGAAGTAGACGCGGTCGGTGAGCATCGGCTGGTTGAGGTCGACCGTCGCGCGGCTGTAGCCGTAGCTGCCATAGGAGGCGTTGAACTCGGCGAACGGCTTGGCGGTCGGCCGCTTGGTGATGTAGTTCACGACGCCACCGGGCTGGATCTGGCCGTAGAACATCGAGGCCGGGCCCTTGACGATCTCCACGCGCTCGATGTTCGAGCCGTCGACGAAGAACGGCGCTGCGAAACCGTTGCGCTGCGGATACGACTGGAAGTTGCGCACGGCCACCGCGACGTTGCCCGAGGTAAAGCCGTCGGTGCCGCTGGTGGCGCCCGGCGCGTATTTCATGACGTCGGCCAGCTCGCGCGTGCCGATGTCCCCGATGAACTCCTTCGTGAAGGCGGTCACCTGGAACGGCAGGTCCTTGATCGCGGTGTTGATGCGCGTCGCGGAGACGGAGTTGCCGGCCCGATAGCCGTTGTCCGTTTCCGACGTGACGACGAACGGGCTGAGCACGACGGTCTCGCCCTCGGGCTTCGGCGCGGACGCGGGGACTGGCTGGGCCTGGACGGAAAGACAGCCAAGCAAGGCGGCGGCCACGAGGGCCGGGACCAGCCTTGCGCAATGCGGGGTGCGGGGGGATTTCATGAACTGAGTGGGGTTTGTGGTCATGCGGGAAAATGGCGGCAACCTGTAATGGTCTTTGTGTCGGAGAATATCCGGGACGCGGCTGTAACGGGTGACCGGGAGATCGGGTTGGGGGTTGGGGCTGATCCGTCGAACACGGGGAGTCCGGGGTGGATGTTCGCGCCGGGGCGCTGGGGGTTGGCGCCAAACTGCGAAACGTGCCCGACAGCTCAAGAGCCCCCTAGCTCTTACCAAAGAGTATTTCCGCCCGGCCCTCTTCGACACGAGTAGCCGGCTCCTTGCTCCGGCGCGATTCCACTCCACTGTGCTCGACGGTGGCTGTCCTCCCGCAGGACCGCCTGGTCGCACCCGAACCGGACCAACCCATCCCCCGCCCCATTCTTCAAACCCGAACCCCGCGCATGAACCGCCGCCCTCCCCTCTGCTTCATTCTGGCCTGCCTGCTGGCTGGCCGTGCCCTTGCGCAACCAGCCCCGCTCCCGCCCTACGATGTCGTGGTCTACGGCGGCACGCCCGCGGCCATCACGGCGGCGCTACAGGCCGCCCGGCTCGGCGCCCGCACGGCGCTCGTCAGCCCCGACACGCATTTGGGCGGCATGACCGCCAACGGACTCGGCTGGACTGATTCCAAGGACGGCCGGGCGATCGGCGGCCTCGCCCGCGAATTCTACCATCGCATCTGGCAACACTATCGCGCGCCTGCCGCATGGCCCCGCGGCGATCGGTCACTTTATGCCGGAATCTCCGCCCAGCCGGGTCCCGCCATCGATGACGCGCAACAGGTCATGTGGTGCTTTGAGCCCAAGGTGGCGGAACAAGTGTTCGAACGCTGGCTCGCGGAATCCACGGTGGAGATTTTCCGGGACGAGTGGCTCGAGCGAAACGGCGGCGTCACCGTGAGCGACCGTCGGATCCGCCGGATCCGTATGCTCTCGGGCCGGGTCTTTCAGGCCGAGGTCTTCATCGACGCCACCTACGAAGGCGACCTGATGGCCGCCGCCGGCGTCAGCTACCGGATCGGCCGCGACCGGGCCGCGGAACATGGCGAGCCGCTCAACGGCATTTATTTCGAGGACGCCACGGCGCGTTACTACAAGGACGGCCAATACGAGGGCATCAGCCCCTATCGCGTGCCCGGCGACCCGCGCTCCGGGCTCATCGCCGGCATCGAAGGTGAGTTCCTCCACGCGGAAAAACCCGGCGACTCCGACCGTCGTCTCCAATCCTTCAACTATCGCCTGTGCCTGACGGACCGGCCGGACAACCAGGTTTCGGTCACCCGCCCCGCGGACTACCGCGAAGCCGATTACGAGTTGCTCCTGCGGCTCTACGAAAGCGGCCACTCCTCGGGCTTCAGCACCCAAGCCATGCCGAATGGAAAGACCGATTCCAACAATGAGGGACTGATGAGCCTGGATTTCGTGGGCGGCAATTTCTCGGCCGCCCATGGCTGGAACTACAGCGAATCCGACTACGCCACCCGCCGGAAGATCGTCGAGGATCACCGCCGCTACGCCCAGGGCCTGCTTTGGACCATCATGCATCATCCGCGCGTTCCAAAGGCGGCGCGGATCCGGTGGTCGCGCTACGGACTCGCCGCGGACGAATTTGCCGACAACGGCCACTGGCCCCGCCAGCTCTACGTGCGCGAAGCGCGGCGCCTCAACGGACTGAACACCGTCACCCAGCACCACGTGGAAAACAAGCCGGGGTATGAAACAACCGACTCCATCGGGCTGGGCAGTTATTCGCTCGATTCCCACGCGGTGCGCCGCGTCGTGGTGGACGGCCGCATCCGCACCGAAGGCCAGTTCTACGTCTGGAAGGACACACCCTACCCCATCAGCTACGGCGCCATCGTGCCCCGTCCGGATGACATCCGGAACCTGCTGGTCCCCGTCACCCTTTCCGCCACGCACGCGGCCTTTGGCAGCATTCGCATGGAGCCGACCTACATGATCCTCGGCCAGTCGGCCGGCGCCGCCGCCGTGCTCGCCGCGCAACGCAATCAGGCGGTGCAGGAAATCCCCTACGCTGAATTGCGCCGGCAACTCGTGAAGGACGGTCAGCGACTGGCGCGCGAACCGGAGCCCCGCTGACCGGATCAGCGGTGTTTGGCCGCGACCTTCTCCGCCTCCGAGCGGACGAGCGAGCGGAGTTTGGCCGGGGCCAGCGCCTCGGCGTGCCCGCCGAAGGACAGAAGCCAGCGCGCCATCCACTCGAGCGACCAGGCGTAGAGCGAGAATTCCCCGCCGCCGTCGCGCGCCTTCTCCTCGATGAGCGTGGCGTAGCTCTCGCGCCGGGCGCGTTCCTGCGCCGCACCGTGGAACCACACGCGCACCGGCAGGGTCTGGTCGCGGTCGCTGGACTCCTCCATGTATTTTTTCAGCGAAAAATCCTCGCGCGCCTCGAACTGCACCGGCGAAACCTCGAGCCGCCGGATGCGGTCGATGCGGAAACTCCGGTAGTCCTTCCGCAACCGGCACCACGCGACGAGATACCACGCGCCGCCGTAGAACACCACGCCCAGCGGCTCGACGTCGCGCATCGTCTCCTCGGCCCGGTCGCGGCCCTGGTAGGTCATCCGCAGCACGCGCCGCAACACCACGCCCTGCTGCACCGGCAGCAGCCAGCGCTGACCCGCCGCCTCCGGCGCCGTGCGCCGCGAACTCTGGCCGTAGACCAGCGTGCGCGCCACCAGCCGCTCGACGTGGTCCTGCCGGTCGCGCGGCAGCACGGCGCGCAGCTTGTCGAGCGCCGTGGCCATGGGCGCCTGCAGCGAGGCGTCGGTGAACTGCTTCACCAGCTCCCCGCCGACGAAAAGCGACGTGGCCTCGTCGGCCGTGAACATGACCGGCGGCAGCTGGTAACCCTTGAGCAGGCAGTAGCCGACGCCCGCCTCGCCCACGATGGGCACGCCGGCCTCGCCCAGCGCGGCGATGTCGCGGTAGACCGTGCGCTCGGTGATCTCGAAATGCTCCGCCAGCTCGGACGCGCGCACGACGCGCCGCCCCTGCAGGTGCAGCACCATCGCGACAAGCCGGTCGGTCCGATTCATGTCGTCCAGCACAAGGCAGGCATGCGCCAACGGCGAGATTTTCTTGGTAAATCGGTAACCAGTCCTCTTGGCCTGTGTCATTAGGCGGGTGAAACCGTCCAAGCGATTCAGCCGGACCCGCCAGCGGGTCAACGCCCTCGTGGTCGCGCTGCGATCCGTCCCCCGCGGGCTTTATGTCGCCATCCTGGCCGGGCTCCTCGGGCTGGTCATCCTGCGCTCCTTCGTCGGCGCATACGACCTGGGCACCTGGTTCCTCGAAAACATTCCGGTGTCACTGGGCATCCTGTTCCTCTGGTCCACCCACCGGATCATGCCGCTTTCCCGGGTCAGTTACACCCTGACCTTTTTGTTTCTCTGCCTGCACGAAACCGGCGCACACTGGACCTACGCCAAGGTGCCCTACGACGATTGGTGGCGGGTGATCTCCGACGTGACCCTCAATTCCCAGCTTGGCTTCACGCGCAACCACTTCGACCGGCTCGTGCATTTTTCCTACGGTTTCCTCATGGCTTATCCCCTGCGCGAGATTTTCCTGCGGGTCGCCAATGTCCGCGGTTTCTGGGGCTATTTCCTCCCGCTCGATTTCACCATGAGCACGTCGGCGTTCTACGAGGTTCTGGAATGGGGCACCGCCGCGATCGTGGGCAGCAATGCCAGCAACGACTTCCTCGGCTCCCAGGGCGACGTCTGGGACTCGCAAAAGGACATGGCGCTGGCCTCGCTCGGCGCGCTCCTCGCGATGACGGTCATCGCGCTGGTTACCCGGCACTACAAACGCGACTTCGCCCGGGAATTCGGCGAGAGCCTCCGGGTCAAGAGCGCCACGCCGCTCGGCGAGGATGCGATCGCGCAGATGCAGATGGACGCGGGCCGGAAGGAGTGAGGCCGATTTCCTGCAGCGGCGGTCTGTGACCGCCGTATCGTTGGCCGGACGGCGGTCACAGACCGCCGCTACAGTTTTGGTTGTCCCGCTGCCCTCCTCCACTAGCCTGCCCCGCTCGCCTCCCTTCCGTGCATTCCCCGATTTCCACTCTTCCTTCCGCCGACCGCGGCGCTCCGGTCTTCCATGTCCGCGGCCTGACCAAGTTCTACGGCGAAGGCGCCACGCAGGTCCGTGCGCTGGCCGGCGTCGACCTCGATCTCCACGCCGGCGAACTGGTCGTGCTGCTCGGGCCGTCGGGCTCCGGCAAGACCACCCTGCTCAACCAGCTCGGCGGCCTCGATATCCCGACCTCCGGCACCCTCCGCTACCGTGACACCGATCTCACCCACGCCAACGAGGAGCAGCTCACCCTTTACCGGCGCGAATCGGTCGGCTTCGTCTTCCAGTTCTACAACCTCATCCCCAGCCTGACTGCGCGGGAGAACGTCGGCCTCATCACCGAGATCGCCGACCACCCCATGCCGGCGGAGGAGGCGCTGGGGATGGTCGGACTCTCACCGCGCCTCGACCATTTTCCGGCCCAGCTCTCCGGCGGCGAACAGCAGCGCGTGGCCATCGCCCGCGCCATCGCCAAGCGCCCCGCGGTGCTCCTGTGCGACGAGCCCACCGGCGCCCTCGACGTCCACACCGGCATCGTCGTGCTCGAAGCCCTTCAACGGGCCAACCGCGAACTCGGCACGCTCACCGTCATCATCACCCACAACGCCGTCATGGCCGGCATGGCCGACCGCGTCATCCATTTCTCCGACGGCCGCGTGCAGTCCGAATCCCGCAACGCCGCCCGCGCCGCGCCGTCGTCACTGGTCTGGTGAAAATCGTTCTCTTTCTCGTTCTCCTAATCGCTCTCCCTTCTGCGACCTCCGCCTGTTCACGCACAATCCCGGATCACGATAACGAATAGGAGACCGCGAACGATTCCCGCCCATGCTCCCGCACCTCGACCGCAAGCTGCTCCGCGACCTGAAGCGCCTCAAGGGCCAGGCCGCGGCGGTGTCGCTCGTCATGGCCTGCGGCCTCGCCATGCTCATCATGGCGCGCAGCCTGATCAGCTCCCTCGACGGGACGCGGGCCGAGTATTACCAGACCAACCACTTCGCCGAGGTCTTCGCCTCGCTCAAGCGCGCCCCGAACCACCTTGCCGACCGTGTCCGCGCCATCCCGGGTGTGGCGACCGTGCAGGCCGACCTCGCGGTGCCGGTGACGCTCGATCTGCCCGGACTGGACGAACCCGCGGGCGGCGTTGTCCGCTCGCTGCCTGATTTCGGCGAACCCGAGCTCAACCGCCTCTTCCTCCGCCGCGGCCGCTGGCTCAGCCCCGGCTCGCGCGGCGAGGTGCTCGTCGGCGAGGCCTTCGCCAAGGCCAACACGCTCAACCCCGGCGACACGCTGGCCATGCTGCTCAACGGCCGCCGGCAGACGTTCCGCATCGCGGGCATCGTGCTCTCGCCCGAATACATCTTCGAGTCGCGCCCCGGCGCCGCCCTGCCCGACAACCGCACCTACGGCATCTTCTGGATGCCTTACAAGGAGGTCGCCACCGCGTGGAATCTCTACGGCGCGTTCAACCACCTCGCGCTCACCCTCGCCCCCGGCGCCGGCGAACGGCCCGTCATCGCCGAGCTCGACCGCCTGCTCCGGCCCTACGGCGGACTCGGCGCCTACGGTCGCAAGGACCATCCGTCGCACATCCGCGTGACCGACGAGATCCGCGTGCTCACCATCCTCTCGATCGGCTTCCCCGTCATCTTCCTCAGCGTCGCCGCGTTCATGACCAACGCGGTGCTCACGCGACTGCTCGCCTTGCAACGCGAGCAGATCGCCATCCTCAAGGCCTTCGGCTTCACCAACCGCCAGATCGTCGTCCATTATCTGAAGTTCGCCTTCGTCATGGTCGTGACCGGCCTCGTGCTCGGCCTGCTCGGAGGCGTGGCCCTCGGCACCAATCTGGTCGTCATGTATGAGCTGTTCTTCAAGTTCCCCGACCTCCACTTCCGGCTGGACGGCTCCGCGGTCGCCATCGCGCTGGGCGTCGGACTGGGCACGGTGACCCTCGGCGTGCTCGACGCGGTGCGGCGCGCCGCCCGGCTCCCGCCCGCCGAGGCCATGCGGCCCGAGCCACCGGCCCACTTCCGGCCGTCCCTCATCGAACGCACCGGCGTCGCGCGGCTGCTCTCCCACTCGTTCCGCATCGCCATCCGCAACCTCGAGCGCCGCCCCGCCCAGGCGCTGTTCACCGTCGCGGGCCTCGCCCTCGCCACCGCGCTGCTGATTCTGCCCAACAGCTTCAAGGCCGGCATCAGCGAGGTGCTCGACTTCCAGTGGGACGTCGTCCAGCGGCAGGATGTCAACCTCGGCCTCGTGGAGCCCTCGTCGGCGCGGCTCGCGCACGAGCTGGAACAGCTGCCCGGGGTCACCAGCCTCGAACCGTCGCGTTCCGCCGCCGTGCGCGTCCATTTCCAGGGCCGCAGCCGCCAGATCGGCCTGCGCAGCCTGCTGCCCGGCGGGTTGCACAGCCGCGCCGTCGACCACGCGGGCCGGGAAATCTCCCCGCCACCCCACGGCGTCATCCTTTCCACGAAACTCGCCGACGTGCTCGGCGCGAAGATCGGCGATACCCTCGTGCTCGAGGCACTGGAAGGGCGACGGCCCGTCGCCAAAGTGTCGCTGACCGGCCTCGCCGAGGATTTCACCGGCATCGCCGCCTACATGGACCTGCACGCCATCAACCGCTTCTTGGGCGAAGGCGACGTCATCACCGGGGCGAGCCTGACCCTCGACATGTCCCGCCGCGCGGAATTTCTCGCCGCCCTGAAGGAAATCCCGCGCGTCAGCACCGTCGCCATCAAGGAGACCATGCGGCAGGCCTTCCGCGAGACCACGGCGCAGAGCATGGGCGTCCTGCAAAGCATCTACCTGACCTTCGCCGTCATCGTCGCCTTCGGCGTCATCTACAACAACGCCCGCATCTCGCTCGCCGAGCGAGCGAGAGAACTGGCCACGCTCCGCGTCGTCGGCATGACGCAGCACGAAGTCGGCGCCGTGCTGGTGACCGAACTCGTGATCCTTGCGCTCCTCGCCGTGCCGCTCGGACTGCTCATGGGCACGGGGTTGACCACGTTGATCATCGGCTCCGTCAACACCGAGACGATCCGCCTGCCGCTCGTGTTCACCACCTACACCTACTCCTACGCCGTCGTGGTGGTCCTCATCGCCTCCGCGCTCTCGGCGTTCGTCGTCCTCCGCAAACTCAAGCACCTCGACCTCATCGCCGCGCTGAAGGCCCCGGAGTGAAGCCATCCGATCATTTTACAGGAGAAAACAGAGCCCATAGAGGAATTGAACCTCCGGCTTCCTTCAGTTTGCTCCTGTGCATACCCGCCTTGGTCTTTATCCGTGTCCATCCGTGCAATCCGTGGTCAAAACCTTTTCTGAATTAGTGTCCCATTAGTGTGCAATAGTGGTTAACTCTCCACCCACTTTCACCCTCACTCTCACTTTCACTTCCGATGCCTTCCTCCTCCCCTGCTCCGAAAAAAACCCGGCCCTTCCGCTGGTTGCCCTACGCCGGCCTCGCCGTGCTGCTCGCCCTGCTTGCGCTCGGCCTGCGCCCGCGCCCGTCGCCCGTTGAGACCGCCCTGGCCGTCATGGGCCCGCTCCGTGCGACCGTCAGCGAGGAGGGCAAAACGCGCATCCGGCAGCGCTACGTCGTCTCCTCGCCCGTCACCGGCCAGTTGCGCCGCGTGCCCTTCAAGCCCGGCGCCACGATCGCCGCGGGCGACGTCGTCGCCGTCATCGAGCCGATGGCCGCCTCGCCGCTCGACACCCGCAGCCGCGCCCTGGCCGAGGCCCGGCGCGATTCCGCCGTGGCCTCGCTGGAAAAGACCCGCCTGAGCCACGCCCTCGCCGCCAACGAATTGAAACGCGTGGAGAAGATGTTCGTCGAGAAGACCGTGTCCCCGCAGGATTACGAAAGCGCGCAGATGCGCGAGACCGCCGCGGCGCGCGAGGTCGTCGCGGCCGAGGGCGTGCTGCGCTCCGCCGTGGCCGAACTCGCCGTGGTGGGGGCCGACGCGACCGCGGCCCTGCTCGAGATCCGCGCGCCCACCGCCGGCCGCGTGCTGCATGTTTTCCAGGAAAGCGAACGGCCGGTCTCCGCCGGCACGCCGCTGCTCGACGTGGGCGATCCCGCCGACCTGGAGGTCGTCATCGAGCTGTTGTCCCGCGACGGCGCCGCGCTCACCGCCGGCACGCGCGTCGAGTTGGAACAATGGGGCGGCCCGAAACCGCTCGAAGGCCGCGTGCGGCTCGTCGAGCCCGCGGCCTTCACCAAGATTTCCGCCCTCGGGGTCGAGGAGCAGCGCGTCAATGTCGTGGCCGACATCACCACACCGGTTGCCGAACGGCTGTCACTGGGCGACAACTATCGCGTCGAAGGACGGGTCATCGTCTGGGAAAGCGAGCAGGTGCTGAAGGTGCCGGTGTCGGCGCTCTTCCGCCGCGGGTCCGACTGGTCGGCCTACGTCGTGCGCAATGGCCGCGCCGTGCTCGTGCCCGTGCAGGCCGGCCGCTCCAGCGGCACGGAGACGCAGGTGCTCGCCGGGCTCAAGGAAGGCGACGAAGTCATCCTCTACCCCGGCGACCGCGTGCAAGACGGCACCCGCGTGCAGCCGGTAAAGTTGTGACAGCCGGAGCGAAGCCAATGTAGCCACAGGCCTCCGTGCCTGTGGAGCCGGCAGGCAGGGACGCCTGCCGCTACTTCAAACCGCTTCACCGCTCCGGGTTTGCCAACCGGCGGGCGGGGCGTATGACACGGGTATGACTCGCGTTACATCCCCCCTTCGCAGTGCCGCGGTCGCGGTGCTGCTGGCCGCGACCGCGGCCACCCTGAGCTTGTCGAACGGGTTCGCCGCCGATAGCAATCCCACGCAGGAACGCGCCGACCGTTTCCTCGCGCTCGTCAACTCGAGCTACAAGGCGCTCATCACGATCGAGGGCAACGCCCAGTGGGCCGCCCTCACCGATGTCTCGCCCGTGCACGACGCCGCCTCCGAGACGGCCAGCAAGGCCCGCGCCGCCTTCCTCGGCGATCCCGTGCTCATCAACGAGACCAAGGCCCTGCTCCTGCGGCGCCACGAGCTGAACCAGCTCACCATCCGCCAGCTGGAACAATTGCTGCTCAACTCCGCCGAGGGGCCGATGACCAACCCCAAGCTCGTCGCCGACCGCATCGCCGCCGAAGTCGCGCAGGCGTCCACCTTGAACGGCTTCGAGTTCAAGCTGAACGGAAAGCCCGTTACGGTGAACGAAATCGACAATCTCCTCAACTCGAGCACCGACCTGAAGGAACGGCAGGCCGTCTGGGAGGCGTCCAAGGAATCCGGCAAGGCACTGAAAGCCGGCCTCATCAAGCTCCGCGATCTGCGCAACGGCGTGGCCAACGAACTGGATTTCCCCGACTACTTCGCCCTGCAGGTCGCCGGTTACGGCATGACCACCGCCGAGATGATCAAGATGCAGGACGACTTCATGCGCGAGCTGCGCCCGCTCTACCTGCAGCTCCACACCTGGGTGAAATACAAGCTCGCCGAGAAATACGGCCAGCCCGTGCCGAAGCGCATCCCCGCCCACTGGCTCAACAACCGCTGGTCGCAGGAATGGGGCGGTCTCGCCGAGGGCGCCGACCTGACGCCGTTCTTCAAGGACCGCACGCCCGAGTGGGTCGCGAAAGCCTCGGAGGAATTCTACGTTGGCCTCGGCTTCCCCTCCCTGCCGAAATCCTTCTGGGAAAAGTCCGACCTTTATCCCGTGCCCGCCGGCAGCCCGCGCAAGAAGAACACCCACGCCTCCGCGTGGCACGTCGATCTCGAGAACGACCTGCGCTCGCTCCAAAGCATCGAGGCCAATCCGTGGTGGTTCACGACCAACCACCATGAGTTCGGTCACATCTATTATTACATCGGTTACACGCGCCCCGAGGTGCCGCCGCTGCTGCGCACGGGCGCGAACCCGGCCTTCCACGAGGGCTTCGGCGAACTCACCGCGCTGGCCTCCGGCATGGCCCCCTACCTCAAGTCGCTCGGCATCCTGCCCGCCGACTTCAAGGTCGACGAGACCGCCTTCCTGCTCAGCGACTCCATGACGCCCGGCGTGCCGTTCATCTACTGGGCCTCCGGCGTCATGGCGCACTGGGAAGCCGACATCTACGCCAACAAGCTGCCCGCCGACCAGTGGAACGCCCGCTGGTGGCAATACGTCCGCGACTTCCAGGGCGTCGAGCCGCCGACGGAGCGCGGCGAGGAGTGGTGCGATCCGGCCACGAAGACGCACATCAACGACACGCCCTGCTACTATTACAGCTACGCCATCGCGCAGGTCTTCAAATACCAGCTCAACGACTACATCGCCAAAAACATCCTCCACGAGCCCCCGCAGAACTGCAATTACGCGAACAACAAGGAGGTCGGCGCCTTCTTCCGGAAAATCATGGAGAAGGGCAAGACCGAGGACTGGCGCAAGGTGATCAAGGAAGCCACGGGCGAAGATCTCTCTACGCGTGCCATGGTGGAATACTACGCCCCGCTGATGAAGTGGCTGCAGGAACAGAATAAAGGCCGGCCCATCGGATGGGAGTGAGTGATTCTTGTAGGGGCGTCCCTTGCGGACGCCCGCGGGCGCCGACGAACAGCGCCCCTACAGGTCTCGCCATTAGTCCCGCAACTTCAACCCCGGCCTGAGCCGGGGTTCTTCTTATACCGCAACTGCTTCCGCCCTCTCTAGGAATGACAATATATGCGCGGCTTCCGCCAAGCTCAGCCTTTACGAATCGGGTCTCGTGGGACATAGTTGCGGGATGGTCAGTCCCAATACCCCAGGGTCCGCGGGTGTCTCGCACTCCTCGGACGAAACTCCTTCCATCCCCGACGTAGTCATCCGCCTCGCCGGCAATTCCCAGGACGGCATCCAGGCAGTCGGCGGATTTCTCGCGCGTCTCGCCGGTCGTTCCGACCAGGAGGTCATGACCTACATGACCATCCCGTCCACCATCTCGGGCGGACCGTCGATCTTCCAGGTCCGCATGGGCTCGGGCGAAATCCTCTCCTCCGGCGATCGTGCCGACGTCCTCGTGGCCTTCTACCAGCACAGCTACGAGAGCCATCGTTCCTCGCTCCGCCCGAGCGGCGTGCTCCTCTACGACAGCGACCACGTCAAACCCGATCCCGACGACAAGACCATCACCGCCGTCGGTGTGCCCATGACTTCCGCCACCGTCGAGGCCGTGGGCGGTTCCAGCAAGGAGAAGGGCAAGAACATCTACGTGCTCGGCCTGCTCGCGCGGATGTTCGACCTCGACATCCCGAAACTCACGCAGCTGATCAAGGAACGCTTCGGCGGGAAGAACGAGGACATCGTCCGCAACGCCCTCCTCGCCTTCGACGCCGGCTACGCCTGGTCCGCCGAGAACCTGCGCTACCGCCTGGAGCGGGCCGCCGCCCCCGTGCCCGGCGCGCGCCCGCAGGTCACCACCGACGGCAACACCGCGATCGCCTACGGCCTGATCGCCGCCGGCGTCCGCTACGGCGCCGCCTACCCCATCACCCCGTGGTCCTCCATCATGGAGATCCTGCGCGTCGAACTGCCCAAATACGGCGGCATCTTCGTGCAATGCGAGGACGAGATCGCCGCGGCTTCCACCGCCCTCGGCTTTTCCTACGGCGGCAACCTCGCCATCACCGGCAGCTCCGGCCCCGGCCTGTCGTTGAAGATGGAGGCCCTCGGCTGGGCCACCATGGCCGAGATGCCCCTCATCATCGTCAACGTCCAGCGCGGCGGCCCGTCCACCGGCATGCCGACCAACATCGAGCAGAGCGACCTCCTGCAGGCCATCTACGGCAGCCACGGCGACTGCCCGCGCGTCGTGCTCGCCCCGCAGAACGTCGAGGACTGCTTCTACATCGCGATCGAGGCCTGCCGCATCGCCCGCCAGTTCAGCACGCCCGTCATCATCCTCACCGACCAGGCGCTCGCCACCCGCATCGAGGCCTTTGCCGAGCCCGACCTCGCCAAGCTCATGATCGAGGCCAAGCCCGACCTCAGCCCGCGCGAAGCCACCTTCAAGCCCTACCCGCTCGACCAGCTCCAACGCCACGCGCCCCCGGGCTCCGTGATGGGCTCCGGCAAATACCCGACTGTCACCGGCCTCGAGCACGACGAGCTGGGCCACCCGAGCGCCAGTCCCGCGATGCACACGAAGATGACCGCCAAGCGCCGCGAGAAGATCAAGGCCGTCGCCAATGATTACGCCGCCCCCGAGGTGTTCGGCGACGAGTCGGGCGACGCCCTGCTCATCGGCTGGGGCTGCACCTACGGCCCGATCCGCGAAGCCGTGGGCCGCCTGCGCGGCGCCGGCGTCAAGGTCGGGCACCTGCAGATCCGCCACATCCATCCCTTGGACAACGGCCTGGAGAAGATCTTCGCCCGCTACCGGAAGATCCTCGTCGTGGAAATCAACGACGAAGGCCTCTATGGCTACGGCCAACTCGCCACGCTGCTGCGCGCGCGCTACGCCAACCCGGCCATCGGCAGCATCACCAAGACCGACGGCCTGACCTACAAGGTCAGCGAGATCTTCGAGCACGTCGCCCAGCACCTCGAGCTCGGCGACACGACCTTCGGCATGCGCAAGCAAAGCGTGCTGGCCCTGCCCAAGCGCAGCTGAGCCGCCTGGAAATCGTAAATCTCAAATCATAAATTTATGTCCGCCCCCTCTACCCCTCTCGCAGTCACTTCGGTATCCGCTGACGTTCCGCGCGCCCCGCTATCGAAGAAGACCCTGACCGCCGACCACCCCACGTGGTGCCCCGGCTGCGGCGACTTCGCCGTGCTGGCCTCCTTCTACAAGGTCCTCGAGAAGCTCAACTACCCGCAGGAGAAGATCGTCACCTTTGCCGGCATCGGCTGCTCCTCGCGCTTCCCCTACTTCGTCAACAGCCACGGCGGCCACTACATCCACGGCCGCTCCCTGCCCTTCGCCGCCGGCATCAGCCTCGGCCGCGACGACCTGCACGTCTTCGTGTTCGGCGGCGACGGCGACGGCTTCTCCATCGGCGGCAACCACCTCGTCCACACCGCCCGCAAGAATCCGCGCATGACCTACGTCATCATGGACAACTCGGTCTACGGCCTGACGAAGAAGCAGACCTCCCCGACGTCGCCCATCGGCTTCAAGTCCAAGACCGATCCCTGGGGCGCCTTCGACCAGCCCATCAACCCAATGCGCACGCTCATCAACAGCGGCGCCACCTTCGTCGCCCGCAGCCACGCCACGCAGGTCAACCACATGGTCGACATGATGTATCGCGCTTCGCAGCACGACGGTTTCTCCGTGGTCGAGATCCTCTCCGAGTGCGTCGAGTTCTTCGAGGGCGCCTTCGACGGCGCCAACCCCCGCAAGGGCGGCGCGTGGCAGACGATCGAATTGAAGAAGAACGACGGCACACCCGAGGACGCCCTGCGTCACGACCCGACTGACGAGGTCGCCGCCTTCAAGCTCGCGGCCGAGCCCTGGCCCGGGAAGTTCGGCATCTACTACGAGAACAAGTCGCGCCCGACCAAGAACGCCCTCGAGCAGAAGCTCATCGCCAACACCCGCGAGAAAAACAAGCACGCCAGCGACCTCGAGCTGTTGTCGAAAACCTTCGCCCGGATGCGGTGACCCCTCTCCGCGGGCGAGGTCGCCCGCGCTCCAGCCTGCCTGCACTTGGAGCCACGGTGACCTCGCCGTGGGTTTTGCCGCCAGCGGACCGCCTCACCTTCACCTGAGTGCCGGGGCTTTCTATTTCCACCATCTGCGTCGCATGCCTCAATCCCCTCACGCGGGTATGCGGACAACTCCCCCGGCCGCCTAGGGAAAGGGCGAAATTGACCGTTGCCGGCAAACGCACTTTCTTCGCCTCGCAGTGCTCAAAGCTCAGGGCCAGTCACCGCCCCGGTCGGCAACAACCGGGGCGGCTTTTTTTGCGCTCTCCGTGGACGTCGGAACCACCCGGCCGTGGAAATCGACAACGGCATTGCTTTCCGGCCCACATTCTTGTCACTTTGCTTCCAGCCGGAAACGTCCGGGTCACCTCAAATCATCGTTCCGTCACTCTCTCCATATCTCCTTCGGGAGATGGGCCATGGAGAAAATCATCATCCTATGTCCGCATTGCGGACAGCGGCTCGCTCAGCTTTTGGGCGAGGTAGGGCAGCGTCGACGGCTGAAGCCGTTCGGCACGGCGCGCGTGCGCACGGTCAAAAATGCCATCGGCGAGGAACTGGGCTGGATCAAATGCCCGAAATGCAAAACGGAGAAGCAGGTCGACCCGGCGTATTGGTTTGGCCGCGACTGAGCGGGTGATGAACACTGGTGTGTAGGGGCGGAGCTCGACGACGCCCGGGAATCATCTGCCGGTCGGCGCGCCCAATGTGGCACCGGCTTCCAGCCGGTGATGTGATGAACTGCGGCTGGAAGCCGCAGCCACGCAGGCGTCGGCCAGCAACATCCGGCTATCAAAACCATCGGGCTTTTTGTTTTCGACCCCCACGCCGCGGGCTGTTTGGCTCCGGCTGCATGTCGAAGGTCTACTTCTATTACGCGGCGATGAACGCCGGCAAGTCGACGGTCCTGCTCCAGTCGAGCTACAATTACCACGAGCGCGGCATGCGCACGCTGCTCTTCATCCCGTCAATCGACACCCGCTCGGGCGGCCGCATCCGCTCGCGCATCGGCCTCGACGCCGAGGCCCTGCCGCTGGCGCCGGACGAGGACATCTTCGCCCACGTCAAATCCGCCCACGCCGCCCAGCCGGTCGCCTGCGTGCTGGTGGACGAGGCTCAGTTCCTCACCCGCGCCCAGGTCGAGCAGCTGACCGACATCGCCGACCTGCTCCGCATCCCCTGCCTGTGCTACGGGCTGCGCACGGATTTCCAGGCCCAGCTCTTTCCCGGCAGCGCCGCGCTCCTCGCGCTGGCCGACAACCTCATCGAGCTGAAAACCATCTGCCACTGCGGTCGCAAGGCCACGATGAACCTCCGCGTCGGGCCCGATGGCCGCGGCGTCAAGGAAGGCGCGCAGGTCGAGATCGGCGGCAACGACCGCTACGTCGCGATGTGCCGCCGGCACTTCAAGGAAGCGCTGGCGTAGGCGCGCAGAGTGGCTGCGGCTTCCAGCCGCAGGATCCTCGCAGAGCCATCGGCTGGAAGCCGATGCCACATCTTACCGGCCTATTCCTGCCATTTCGACTTCCGCATGTCGCCCTGCTCGAGGAAGGCGAGGTGCATGTTGAAGACGTTGTGCAGGGTCTGCGGCACGTGGCCCTTGGCGGAGATCCGCAGATAGGCGCGGAGCAGGTCCCGGTATTCGGGGTGCACGCAATGCTCGATCATCAGCGCGGCACGCTCCTGCGGCGACTTGCCGCGCAGGTCGGCGACGCCGTGCTCGGTCACGACGACCTGCACCGAATGCTCGCTGTGGTCGAGGTGGGTGACGAAGGGGACGATCGTGCTGATCTTGCCGCCCTTGGCGACGGACGGGCAGGTGTAGATGGAGACGTGGGCGTTGCGGGTGAAGTCGCCCGAGCCGCCGATGCCGTTCATCAGGTCGCGGCCCATGACGTGCGTGCTGTTCACGTTGCCGAAGAGGTCGACCTCGATGGCGGTGTTGATCGTGATCAGGCCGAGGCGGCGGACGATCTCGGGGCTGTTCGATATCTCCTGCGGACGCAGGACGACGCGGGAGCGGAAATACTCGAGATTGGCGTAGAATTCCTTGAGGCGGGGCGGGCTGAGCGTGAGCGAGCAGCTGCTGGCGAAGGCGCACTTGCCGGACTGGAGGAGGTTGATGACGGCGTCCTGGAGGACTTCCGTATACATCATGAAGGGCGGGATCCCGGAGTTTGAACCGAGGGCGCCGATGACGGCGTTGGCAATGTTGCCCACGCCGGACTGGAGCGGGAGGAAGGAGGCAGGCAGGCGGCCGCACTTGATCTCGGCGGCGAGGAAGCCCGCGACGTTCTCGCCGATCTTGTTCGTGACGGCATCGGGGGCGTCAAAGCCGCCGGACTCGTCGGGGTGATTGGTCAGGACGATGCCCGCGATCTTCTTCGGGTTCACCTTGATGAAGGTGGCGCCGACCCGGTCGGTGGGAGCATAGACGGGAATCTCGCGGCGGCGCGGCGGATCAGCCGGCTCGTAGAGATCGTGGAAGCCCATGAGGTCACCCGGGTGGTGGGCGTTGAGCTCGATCAGGATCTTGTCCGCCACGCGGGCGAAGGTGTTGGCGCAGCCGACGGCGGTGGTCAGCACGATTTCGCCCTGGGCCGTGACATGGCTGGCCTCGAGGATGGCCCAGTTGACCTTGCCGAGGACGCCGCTGCGGACCGCCGGCTGGACGGCGGAGAGGTGCAGATCGAAGAACTGGGTTTTGCCCTCGTTGATGGATTTGCGGAGGATCGGGTCGGATTGGTAAGGCGTGCGCCAGGCGATGGCCTCGGCCTCGGCCAAGGCGCCATCGAGGGACTTGCCGGTGGAGGCGCCGGTGATGACGCCGAGCTTGAAGGGCCGGCCGGCGGCATGTTCGGCCTTGGCGCGGGTCGCCATGGCCAGCGGAATGACCTTGCAGGCGCCGGCGGCGGTGAAGCCGCCGAAACCGATGGTGTCTTTGTCCTGGATGAGGGCTGCTGCCTCATCCGCGGAAAGGGTCGGAAACGGATAATTCATGGTAGTTGGTAGTAAAATGGGTGCCGGTCCCGGTAGGGACAGGAATTCTGATTCTGACAAAGAACCCGGCGGGTGGCTGCGCACCCTTTGCCATAGGTCATGCGCATCTTGCGCGCTTCCCCGCCGCGTCGGCCCGGTGCCCGGTCGCGCGGTTTTGCGCAAATCACCCGGATGGATGAACTTTCGGGCTTCGCGCGTCCCGCAAATCCTGCAAAGCTGCCGCCATACCCCATGTCCACCCCCGATCCCACTCTGTTGTCTCGCGCGGTTTCGCCCGCCGAGGCGGTCGCGTCCATCAAAAGCGGCGCCAACATCTTCATCCACGGTGCCGCCGCCACGCCGACCCCGCTGATCCAGGCCCTGACTGAACGTCGCGATCTGGAGAATGTCCGCATCTACCACCTGCACACGGCCGGCCCCGCGCCGTTCGCCGCCCCGGGCCGGGAACGTGAGTTCCGCTCCGTCTCGCTCTTCACCGGCTCGCCGCTCCGGGCCGCCGTCGCCGAGGGCCGCGCCGACTTCGTGCCGATCTTTCTTTCGGACATCCCCGCCTTGTTTCTCTCCGGCCAGGTAAAGCTCGACGCCGCCCTCGTGCAGCTTTCGCTTCCGGACCGCCACGGCAACTGCTCCCTCGGCACCTCCTGCGACGCCGCCAAGGCCGCGGTCGAGACCGCCCGCCTCGTCGTCGCCGAATTCAATGACCGGATGCCCCGCACGCACGGCAACAACGTCGTGCCGCTCGCGCGCATCGACGCCTGCATCCGCACCAGCCGCCCGCTGCATGAGCACGGCGTCGACGCCAGCGGCGAGATCGAGAGCCGCATCGGCGAACTCGTCGCCAACCTCGTCGAGGACGGCTCCACCCTGCAGATGGGCATCGGCGCCATCCCCGACGCCGCGCTGTCGCGCATGATGCACAAGCACGATCTCGGCATCCACACCGAGATGTTCTCCGACCGCATCGTCGACCTCGTCGCCGCCGGCGCCATCACCAACCGCCTCAAGAAGGTCGGCGTCGGCCGCATCGTCACCAGCTTCATCAACGGCACGCAGCGGCTCTTTGACTTCGTCGACGACAACCCGCTCGTCAACTTCTACCCCTGCGACTGGACCAACGACACCTCGATCATTCGCAAGAACCCGAAGGTCGTCGCCATCAACTCCGCCATCCAGATCGACCTCACCGGCCAGGTCTGCGCCGACTCGATCGGCCACCGCATCTTCTCCGGCATCGGCGGCCAGATGGACTTCATCCGCGGCGCGGCGCTGTCCCCCGGCGGCAAGCCCATCATCGCCCTGCCCTCGCGGGCCATGGGCGGCAAGGTCTCGCGCATCGTCTCCGAACTCACCGCCGGCGCCGGCGTCGTCACCACCCGCGGCCACGTCCACTGGGTCGTGACCGAATACGGCGCGGTCAACCTCCACGGCAAGACCCTGCGCGAGCGCGGCGAAGCCCTGATCAGCATCGCCCACCCCGATTTCCAGCCCGGCCTGAGGAGCGATCTTGCCAAACTGCGTCATTTTACGATGAGCTGAGGGTCAACCCTTCATGCTCTTGCCCCTCGCTTCCCTGCTCATCTTCGTCGGCACCTACACCCCCAAGGACGGGGCCAGTCACGGCATTTATTCCGTGCGCTTCGACCCCGCCACCGGTGCGCTCAGCGCGCCCGTGCTCGCCGCCAAAACGTCCAATCCGACCTTTCTGGCGGCGCATCCCAACGGCCGTGTGCTCTACGCCCTGAGTGAAAGCAACACCGGCGGCGCGGCGGCGGCCTTCGCCATCGATGCCGCGGCAGGCACGCTGGCCCTGCTGAACAAGGAGGCCAGCGGCGGCGGCGGCTTTTGCTACATCGGCCTCGACGCCACCTCACGGGTCCTGGTGGGCATCAGTTACGGCGGCGGTCAGGTCGCTTCCTTTCCCGTCGACCAGGAAGGCCGCATCGGCTCCGTGGCCACGCTGCTCCAGACCGCCGGAACACTGGGCCCGGACAAAGCCCGGCAGAACGCGCCGCACGCCCACTCCGCCACGTTCTCCCCGGACAACCGCTTCGTCTATGTGTGCGACCTCGGTCTCGACAAGATCCTGCGCTACCGGATCGACCATCAGACCGGTCGGCTCGCCCTCGACGGTGAAACCGCCACCGCCCCGGGCGCCGGCCCGCGTCACAGCAAGTTTTCCGGTGCTGGCCGGTTTTTCCACGTCATCAACGAACTCAACAGCACCGTCACCACCTACGCCTGCGATCCGGCGACGGGCCACCTGACGCCGAAACAGACCGTCCCCACCCTGCCCGCCGGTTTCCAGGGCACAAACATCTGCGCCGAGATCCGCGTGCACCCGAGCGGCAAATTCGTCTACGGCTCCAACCGCGGACACGACAGCCTGGCCGTCTTCAGCCGCGACGAAGCGACCGGCCTGCTCACCCCCGTCGAGATCGTCCCGAGCGGCGGCGGTCACCCGCGCAATTTCAACATCACGCCCGATGGCAACTGGCTCATCTGCGCCAACCGCGACAGCGACAACCTCGTCGTCTACCGGATCGACCCCGCCACCGGCCGCCTGACCGCGACGGGACAGACCGCCACCGTGCCCAAGGCCGTGTGCGTGCTGTTTGCCGTCAGCGGGGAGTGACCGCGCCGCTTGGTTGTAGGGCGGGATCGCTGATCCCGCCTTCGCACGTCCATCGGCGGGATCAGCGATCCCGCCCTACAGTTTCAACTCAGTTCTCGTCCCGGAAAAACTCCGTCGCCTCGATCCCGCCAACCGGTTTATGGCCGTTGCGCGGATGATCCATGACCAAAGGCGCGGCCTTCCGATGATGGGTGATCACGACCGGAGAAACCACACCATGGATCGGCGGCACCGGCGCGGCGGGACGTGATTCGGTCGCCTCGGCGGCGGTAACGGACGCGCCCTGCACCAGGCTCATCAGCTCGGACACGGCCCGGCCGACTTCCTCGGCCTGGAGCTTCATCTCCTCGGCGGCGGCGGCGGATTGCTGGGACAAGGCGGCGTTGCTCTGCGTGATCCGGTCGATGCCGCTCACGGCGCCGGTCACCTGGCTGATGCCCTTGCTCTGCTCGCGCGACGCCTGGGCGATCTCGGCGACCATCTCGTCGAGCCGACGGATGCGCTCGACGATGGCGGACAGGTTGGTCGCGACCTTTTCACTCATGCGGGCGCCCTGCATGCTCTTCTCGGTCGAGTCGGAGATCTTCTCCCCGGTCTCGCGGGCGGCGGCGGCACAACGTTGCGCCAGGTTGCGGACCTCCTCGGCGACCACGGCGAAACCTGCGCCGGCCTCGCCCGCCCGGGCCGCCTCGACGGCCGCGTTGAGCGCGAGGATGTTGGTCTGGAAGGCGATCTCGTCGATCGTCTTGATGATCTTGGAAATCTCGGAGCTGGAAGCCTGGATGGCGCGCATCGACGACTTCATCAATTCGACGTCGGCGGCGCCGGCGTCCGCGGTCTGGCGCGCCTCGCGGGCCAGCGTGGTGGCGTTCTGCGCGCTCTCGGAATTGCGGTTCGTCATGCTGGACATCTCCTGCAACGCGGAGCTGGACTCCTCCAGCGACGCCGCCTGCTGGCTCGCACCGTCGGCCATCGTGTGGGCGGCCGAAGCCACCGAGGCGGCCGAAAGTTTCGTCCGGTCGGCTTCGCCGGCCAGATGCACCGCGATCTTGCGGATGGGGACCGTGGCGCCGCGCACGACGATCCAACCGGCGCCGATGCCGGTCACGATGCCGACGAGGGTGATGCCAAAGACGAGCAGCTCGTTGCGACGCTGGCTGGCGCGCACGTCGCCCTCGATCTCCTGCTGATAACCATGGAGGGACCGGCTGACCTGGGCGATGCTCGCGGTGAATTCGGGGGCGATCTTGTTGATGCGGTCACGCACGAGCTCGTCGCGCGTCCGTTTCGCCGCCACCAACTGGTCCAGGCCCGTGCCGTAGGCGGCCGTGGCCGCGACCAGCGCGGCGAGACGGGCCGTCTTGTTCTCATCCTTGAGGCTGGCGTCGAGTTTTTCCATCTCCACCTGGTCCTGCTGCAGCAGCTCGATCTGCTTGCCGACAAACTCGAGCGAGGTGCGGGCGTCGGTGGCGAACTCGGCCCGCGAGGTGCTCAGGAAGGAGCTGACCTGGGTGCCGCACTCGAAGAAGGCGCGGAGGGCGTTGGCGATGCGGAAGGCGGCGTTCATGTCGCCCTGGTTGCGGGCGTCCGCCATCATCTGCTGCAGGGTGTCCTTCACGAAGATGCCCTTCGGGGAGATGATCGTTTCCTCCAACCGCGTGCGCCGGGCGTGATTATCCACCAATGCCTCGAACGTCTGGTGGTAACGCCCGAGCAGTTCCTTGGCCGCGGCGATTTGCCGGGCCCGGGCCGGTTCCACGATGACCTTTTCAGCCTGAGCGATCCCGTCCTGCAGGCTCTTCTGCGCGGCCGAATAGGCGGCGATGCTTTCCGGCGAGCCGCTGGCCAGGAAATCGTTCACCTGCACCTTCACATCCGTCATGGTCGTTTCGAGCGACACGGCGGCGTGCGACTCGGCCGCACTGTCGGAGAAGAGCTGGAACTTCTGGCTGGCCACCGCCAGCGCGTAGCGCGACACCCCCGCCACGACGGCGAGCAGCGCGATCAGGGCGGCAAAGCCCAGGAATATCTTCTTACCGATGGTAAATTGGGAGGGGTTCATGGCCGATCGTTGGGGCAGGTGATGGGAGGAAGCGGGTCACTCGACCTCGAACCTGATGGGAATGGAAACCCGCATGGCGAACGGCTGGCCGTCCTTCTTGGCAGGCTTGAATTTCCATTTCATCACCGCCTCGACGGCCGGTGCATCCAGGATCTCCGCCGTCGTCTTCACGACCTTGGCGTCCTGCACGGTGCCCTGCTCGTCCACCGCGAAATTGACCGTCACGAGGCCGGGTTTGCCGGCGCGCGTGAATTCCTCCGGAACCCTCGGCGAGGTCGTCCGGACTGGCACCGGCGGCTCTATCTTGCCTTCGGCCAGCAGCGGCCCGGCAGTCAGACCGGCAAACATGGCGAGAAGGCACGCGAAACGGATTGGCGGTATAGACAACGACATATGCGCCACCAATCGGCTCCAATGGGCCGACACTTGAATCAAAAAAACGTCAAAACCGTCGCGAAGCCTCAGAACACCGTCTCGCCATCCGGACGCGGCCGGGGCGGGCGCAGCGTCAGTGCCACGTAGTAGGCCGCGGCCGAGAGTCCGGCGCAGACCAGCAGGAACCAATCGCCGTGCCGCGTGTAGTGGCTCAACCGGCCGCGCCAGCGCAGATCGCGCGTGACGTTCACGGTCTGGGCGCCGCGGAAATACACGCTGTCGTCGTCGTTGGCCAGCGTCGCGCGGATGCTGCCAAACTCGTCGATCCAGCCGCTCCAGCCGCCGTTGCCCGAGCGGATGACCGGCCGGCGGTTCTCGACCGCGCGCAGCACTGAGTGCGCCGCATGCTGGTAGGCCGCCCCGCCCTCGCCAAACCAGGCGTTGTTGGTCAGCACCGCCAGCACCTCGGCGCCGGCCTGCACGCTCTCGCGCGCCAGGCCCGGGAAAATATCCTCGTAGCAGATGAGCACCCCGACCGGCACGGCGTTGAACCCCGCCGGCACGACCAGCGGCGCGGCACTGTGCCCGCGCTGAAAATCACCGCCGATGGGCACGACTTTCTCCAGCCAGCCGAGCACCGGCCGCAGCGGGATGTATTCTCCAAAAGGCACGAGCTTGCGCTTGGCGTAGCCGGGCGTCTGCACGCCCCGGACCGGATCGACCACGAAGGCGCCGTTATACCAGAGAGGCGCAGCGGAATCATCTCCCCCGGTGTAGACGCTGCCCAGCAACAGGGACTTGCCCGTGCGCTTCGCCACGGACTCGAGCCAAGGCTGGACGTTCGGATCGCGATAAAGCGCCCACGGCGTGACGGCCTCGGGCCAGATGATGAAATCCGGCACGCCCCGGTCGTTGGCGGCGAAGGTGACCTGCTCGATGGTGCGCAACACCGCGGTCGCCTTGGCGGAGTTCCACTTCTCGTTCTGCGGGATGTAGGGCTGCACGAGGGCGACGCGGGCCAGCTTCGTGCGCTCGGCGCTCATGATGTCGCTGAGGAACGGGAACGACGAAAACATGAGCAGCAGCAGCGCCACCATGAACTCGGGGCTGCGCTTGCGCAGGCCGGTCGCGCCCTCGAAGAAGATCCGGTGGGCGTAGGCGGCGACCCCCAGGTTGAAGAAGACGAGTGTGAACGACACCGCCCAGGCGCCCGCCACCGACGCGCTTTGCAGGATGAGCGGTCGCTGCCACTGGCTGGCCGCGAGCGGCAACCACGGCAGGCCCCCGAAAATGACGCTGCGCAGCCATTCGAGCATCACCCACAACGCGGCCAGCCCGAGGAGCACGAGGATGCGGATCATCGCCTGATGTCCGGCGATGCGCGGGAGGGTCCACCAGGCCGCGAGATACCACGATCCGACGATCAGACCGATGAACGGCCCGAGCAGGAGCATGCCCACCCAGCTCACGTTGTGCAGCCAGCCGAACAGGAGGGTCCAGGCCAGCACGTGCGCCCCAAGCACGGTCCAGGCGTAGACGCGGAAGGTCGGCCGCCGGTAGGCCCAGAGCAACGCCGGCACCGCCAGCGCATAGGCGGCGTCGCCGGTGTTGACCGGAGGAAAGGCGACGTATGCCAGCAACGCCGTCAGGCCGAAGACCGCCAGCCCCCACGCCAGTTGCGGATACCGCTGCCAGAGCGTCGGCGGCTTGTCGTAGGGATCAAAGGGTTCGGGAGTGTCGGCCATGGTCAAAGTGTGGGCAGCAGCGGCGGCAATTCGGCAAGGCGCTCGATATGCCGGAAACGCGGCTGATTGCGCGGGGCCTCCTCGACGCGCTCGTGCTGCCAGGTGAGATGATAGGGCATGTGCACCCCCGCGCCGCCGAGGGCGAGCACGGGCAGGATGTCGGACTTGAGGGAATTGCCGACCATGACGAACTCCGTGGGGTCGACCCGGTGGCGGTGCAGCACGCGCTCGTAGGCCGCGCCGTCCTTCTCGCTTAAAATCTCGACGGCGTGGAAATGCGCGGCGAGGCCCGAAGCGGCGATCTTGCGCTCCTGGTCGCGCAGATCGCCCTTGGTGATGAGGAGCAGCCGGTAGTCTTTCGCCAGAGCGGGCACGACCGCGGCGACGTCGGGCAGGAGTTCGACCGGATGCGCGATCATGTCCTGCCCGAGCCGGAGGATCTCGCGGATCTCGGCCGCGCTGATCTCACCCTTGGTCAATTCGATGGCCGTCTCGGTGGCGCTGAGCATGAAGCCCTTGATGCCGTAGCCGTAGAGCCGGAGGTTGCGCATCTCGGTGGCGAAGAGCGCCACGTTCACCTCGGCCGCCGGATGATATTTCTCCAGCAGCCGGCGATAGCGCTCCTGCGCCCGGTCAAAGATGTTCTCGTTGTGCCAGAGCGTGTCGTCGGCATCGAAACCGATGAACTTGATCATGGTTGAGAACGGAAGGTTGAGGGTTTGGTAGGGGCGTCCCTTGTGGACGCCCGCGGGCGCCGGCCAGCGGCGCCCCTACGCGGAAAAGGGTCGGCGCTCAGGAAGCCCCGTGGCAGTTTTTGAACTTCTTGCCCGAACCGCAGGGACACGGGTCGTTGCGGCCCACCTTGGGCGTCTCGCGGCGGATGGTGACCGACGGGAGCTTGATCTCCTCGGCGGGGGTGGACGACGGCGTCTCCGCCGGCGCGGCGGCTTGGGTGGCGGCGGCGAGCGCGGTGGGCGCGGCGGCCGGGCCCTGCAGGCGGGCGGAACGGGACAGGATGGCGAAGAGGTTCTCGAAGGCGTCGCGGTTCGTCGCCGAGCGGAAGAGGCTCGTGCAGATCTGCAGGCGGACGTTGTTCATCAGCTCCTCGAAGAAGCGGTAGGCCTCGCCCTTGTATTCGGAAAGCGGATCCTTCTGGCCGTAGCTGCGCAGGCCGATGGAGCGGCGCAGCTCCTCCATCTCGGTCAGATGCTCCTGCCAGTGGTGGTCGATGGCGTTGATGACGATGTAGCGCTCGAGGCCGCCGAGCGCGGCCGGATCCTCGACGGACTCTTTCAGCGCGTAGGCCTGCTTGATGCGCCCGACCAGCTCCTTGAGCAGGGTGTCGAAGTCGCCGCGCGCGGGGATCTCCGCGACCTTGGCGCTGACGGGAAAGTGGGAGTTCAGCCACCCGACCAGGCTCTCGATGCTGGCGGCGGGGACCTCGGACTTTTCGCCGTAACCGGCGGTCTCGAGGCGGGAGGCAACCTCCTCCTCGATCATCTCGAAGATGATCTCCTTGGGACGCTCGCTGTGCAGGGCGCCGTTGCGGATGCCGTAGATGACCTCGCGCTGCTTGTTGAGGACATCGTCGTATTGGAGGAGGCGCTTGCGGATGGAGAAGTTCTGCTGCTCGACCTTCTTCTGGGCCGACTCGATGGAGCGGTTGAGCCACGGGTGCTCGAGTTCCTCGCCCTCGTTCATCGCGCCTTCCATGATGCGGGAAGCCAGGTTGCCCTGAAGGAAGAGACGCATGAGGTCGTCCTCGAGCGAGAGGAAGAACTTGGTCGCGCCCGGATCGCCCTGGCGGGAGCAACGGCCGCGCAACTGGCGGTCGATGCGGCGGGACTCGTGGCGCTCGGTGCCGACGACCAGCAGGCCGCCGAGTTCGCGGACGCCCTCGCCCAGTTTGATGTCGGTGCCGCGACCGGCCATGTTGGTGGCGATGGTGACGGAACCGCGCTGGCCGGCGCGGGTGACGATCTCGGCCTCCTGCTGGTGGAACTTGGCGTTGAGGACGGTGTGGATGACCCCGGCGCGCTTGAGCATGCGGCTGAGCACCTCGGACTGCTCGACGGTGACGGTGCCGACGAGAACGGGCTGGCCGCGTCCCTGCGCCTCCTGGATCTGCTTCACCACCGCGTTGTATTTGTCGCGGCGGGTCTTGAAGATGGAGTCGTTCTTGTCGATGCGGATGCAGGGCTTGTTCGTCGGGATCTGCGTGACGGAAAGCCGGTAGATCTCGTGGAACTCGGTCGCCTCGGTCTCGGCGGTGCCGGTCATGCCCGCGAGCTTCTCATACATGCGGAAGTAGTTCTGGATCGTGACCGTGGCGTAGGTGCGGGTCTCGCGCTCGATGGTAACGTTCTCCTTGGCCTCGACCGCCTGGTGCAGGCCGTCGGACCAACGGCGGCCGGACATGATGCGGCCGGTATTCTCGTCGACGATGACGACCTTGCCGTCCTGCACGACGTATTCGACGTCGCGCTCATAGAGGGCGTAGGCGCGGAGCAACTGCGAAAGGGCGTGGATGTCCTCGGAGACGACCTCGAACTGCTGCTGGGCGTCGCGTTTGGCCTGCTCCTTCTGCTCGGGCGTGAGGGCGGAGTCCTTTTCGATGTCGATGAAGCGCGATGCGAGGTCGGGCAGCACGAAGGCGTCGGGATTGTCCGGGCGGAGATGCTTGCGACCCGGCTCGGTGAGGTCGGCCTGGTGGTTCTTCTCGTCGATGACGAAGTAGAGTTCCTCCTTGTAGCGGTAGAGCTCCTCCTTGTTGAAGTCCGAGTGCATCTCGACGTCGGTCTTGTCTAGGAGCTTGCGCCACTCCGGATTCTCCTGGAGGCGGAGCAGCTGCTTGTTCTTGGGCATGCCCAGCTTGACCTGGAGCATCTTCATCGCGGCGGCGCGCTTGTCCTCGGGGGTGGCGTCCTTCTTCTCGAGGAGATCCGCGGCGTCCTTCACCAGGTGGTTGATGAGACGGAGCTGGGCGTGAACGAGCTGCTCGACGCCGGGCTTGAGGCGCATGAACGGCTGTTCGCGCTCGATGGGGGCCGGACCGGAGATGATAAGGGGAGTGCGCGCCTCGTCGACGAGGATGGAGTCGATTTCGTCGACGATGCAGTAGAAGTGGTCGCGCTGGACCTGGTCCTCCTTGCGGGTGGCCATGCCGTTGTCGCGGAGGTAGTCGAAGCCGAACTCGGAGGCCGTGCCATAGGTGATGTCGCGGCCATACATCTCGCGTCGGAGCTCGGAATGCATCTGTTGCTGAATGCAGCCGACGGTGATGCCGAGAAAGCTGTAGAGATGCCCCATCCACTCGGAGTCGCGGCGGGCGAGGTAGTCGTTGACGGTGACCAGCTGGGAATTGCGGCCGGTGAGGGCGTTGAGGTAGAGCGGCAGCGTGGCGACGAGGGTCTTGCCCTCGCCGGTCGCCATCTCGGCGATGCGACCCTCGTGCAGCGTGATGCCGCCGATGAGCTGCACGTCGAAGTGGACCATGTCCCAGGTCAACTCGTGGTCGCAGACGATGACCTTGCGGCCGACCATGCGGCGGGCGGCGCTTTTGACGGCGGCGAAGGCCTCGGGCAGCATCGCGTCGAGTTTCTCGCCCGCCTTGATGCGGGCGCGGAACTCATCGGTCTTGGCGCGCAGCTGCTCGTCGGTGAGCGCTTGGTATTGCGTCTCGAACTCGTTGATGCGGGCGACGACGGGGCGGCATTTCTCGACGTATTTCCGGTGATGCCGGCCGGCGAATTTCTGGAGGAGGAAGCTGAACATTGAAGGGGGCGACTGAAAACCAGCCGGGCACCCTTGGCAAACGACAAATAAACCGGCCTAACTTCTTGCCGCGCAGCGGTCCATGGCGCCAGTCGATATGACGATCGCCCCTCCCCTGATCGAATCGGTTGGTCTGGCTCCTGCTTTGGCTCAGGCCAGCCCATGGCCATCCACGTCGCGCTCAACCACCGGACCAGCTACAAATACGACCGTCCCGTCACCCTCGGACCCCAGGTCATCCGGCTGCGCCCGGCCCCGCACTGCCGCACACCCATCCTGGGCTATTCATTGAAGCTCACGCCGCCCAAGGGCCACTTTCTCAACTGGCAACAGGACGCCTTCGGCAACTACCTCGCCCGCGTGGTCTACCCGGAAAAGGTCACCGAATTCCAGGTCGAGGTGGACGTCGTCGCCGAGATGTCGGTCTACAACCCCTTTGACTTCTTCCTTGAGCCCTACGCCGAGGAGTTTCCCTTCAACTACGAGAAGAAACTCGCCACCGAGCTCGCACCCTTCCTGCGCAAAAATGCCCGCAAGCCCCGGTTCGGCGCCTTCGTCGCGGGCATCGATCTCAAGCCGCAACGCACGATCGACTTCCTTGTCGCCCTCAACAGCTCGGTCAACCGTTACGTCCGCTATGTCATCCGGCTGGAGCCGGGCGTGCAGACCCCGGAAAAAACCCTGACCCTGGCCAGCGGCTCCTGCCGTGACTCCGCCTGGCTGCTCGTCAACGCCCTCCGGCATTGCGGCCTCGCCGCGCGCTTCGTGTCGGGCTACCTCATCCAGCTCAAGGCCGACCAGAAATCCCTCGACGGCCCGAGCGGCGCGGAACAGGACTTCACCGACCTCCACGCGTGGTGCGAGGTCTACCTGCCCGGTGCGGGCTGGATCGGCCTCGACCCGACCTCGGGCCTGCTCGCGGGTGAAGGCCACATCCCCCTCGCCTGTTCGCCCGAACCCTCCAGCGCCGCAGCCATCAGCGGCGGCGTGGACGAGTGCGAGACGACCTTCGATTTCGCGATGTCCGTCACACGCGTCCACGAGTCGCCGCGCGTCACCAAGCCTTACACCGAGGAACAGTGGACAAAGATCGAGGCGCTCGGCCACGCCATCGACGCCGACCTCGCCAAGCACGACGTCCGCCTCACCATGGGCGGCGAGCCGACCTTCGTCTCACTCGACGATCCCGACGGCCCCGAGTGGAACTTCACCGCCGTCTCCCCGAAAAAACGCCACCTCTCCGGCGAACTCATCAAGCGCCTCCGCACGAAATTCGCCCCCGGCGCGCTGCTCCACTACGGCCAAGGCAAGTGGTATCCGGGCGAGCAACTGCCGCGCTGGTCCCTCGCCGCCTACTGGCGCAAGGACGGCATCCCGATCTGGCACGACGATTCCCTCATCGCCGACGAATCCCGCAACTACGGCCACGGCGCCAAGGAGGCGAAGGAACTCTCGACGCGCCTCGCCCAGACCCTCGGCGTCAACCCGCAACACCTCATCCCCGGCTACGAGGACGCCTTCTATTACACGTGGAAGGAACGCCGCCTGCCATCGAACGTCACGCCCGAGAAAACCAACCTGAAGGACAAGCTCGAGCGCGAGCGCATCGCGCGCATCTTCCAGCAGGGCCTCGACTCCGTCGTCGGTTACACGCTCCCGATCAAGCGCACCCTCATCGGCAACCAGCCGGGCTGGATCTCCGGTTCGTGGTTCCTGCGCGACGACGACACGCTCTGGCTGATCCCCGGTGATTCGCCGATGGGGTTGCGCCTGCCGCTCGATTCCGTGCCATGGGTTGCCGAGAAGGATTATCCGTGGAACTACCCGCAGGACCCGTCGGTCAAGCTCGGCGACCTGCCCAAGGAAATGCCTTACGACCTCCGCCGCCTCGCCGCCCTCCGGGCCGGCCAGCGCGTTCTCTCCGGCGCCAACTCCCCGGTCCCCGCCGGCTACGGTCCGGGCCAGCGCGCGCAGAAGGCCGAGGAGCCGCCACCGCTGCCCCCGCCCGAGTCCGACCCGACGCGCCGCCCGCAGCCGGGCGAGAGCGCGCCGTGGATCATCCGCACCGCGCTGTGCGTGCAACCGCGCGACGGCCGCCTCCACATCTTCATGCCGCCGGTGACCACGACCGAGGACTACCTTGACTTGATCTCCGGCATCGAGACCACCGTCACCGAGATGGGCGTGCCCGTCATCATCGAGGGCGAGGCCCCGCCGAAGGACCCGCGGATCAACAAGCTCGCCGTCACGCCCGACCCGGGCGTCATCGAGGTCAACCTCCACCCGAGCAAGACCTGGGACGAGCTCGTCGAGCGCACGACCGTCCTCTACGACGAGGCCCGCCAGACGCGCCTCGGCACCGAGAAGTTCATGCTCGACGGCCGGCACTCCGGCACGGGCGGCGGCAACCACATCATCATCGGCGGGGAGACGCCCGGCGACTCGCCCGTCCTGCGCCGGCCCGACCTGCTCCGCTCCCTCCTCGCCTACTGGCAGAACCACCCGTCGCTGAGCTGGCTGTTCTCCGGCCTGTTCATCGGCCCGACCTCGCAGGCCCCGCGCATCGACGAGGCGCGCAACGACTCGCTCTACGAGCTGGAGATCGCCTTCCAGGAGATGGACCGCCAGACGGGCGCCGGCAACACCGTGCCGCCCTGGCTGGTGGACCGGCTCTTCCGTCACCTGCTCGCCGACGCCACCGGCAACACGCACCGCAGCGAATTCAGCATCGACAAGCTCTTCGCGCCCGAAAGTTCCACCGGCCGCCTCGGCCTCGTGGAGATGCGCGCCTTCGAGATGCCGCCGCACGCGCGCATGAGCCTCGCCCAGCACCTGCTGTTGCGCGGCCTCGTCGCGAAGTTCTGGAAACAGCCCTACCGGAACGGCCTCGTCCGCTGGGGCACCGACATGCACGACCGGTGGATGCTGCCGCATTTCAACCGCACGGACTTCAACGACGTCATCCGCGACCTGCGGCTCGACGGCCAGCCCTTCGAGCCGGAGTGGTTCGACCCGCACTTCGAGTTCCGTTTCCCGCGCGTCGGCGAGTTCAACGTCCGCGACATCCACGTCGAACTCCGCGCCGCGCTCGAGCCCTGGCACGTGCTGGGCGAAGAGCCCGGCCCCGGCGGCACCGTGCGTTATGTGGACAGCTCGCTCGAGCGTCTGCAGGTCAAGGCCCGCGGGCTCACCGGCGATCGTTTCGTGCTCACCGCCAACGGCCACCGCGTGCCGCTCCATCCCACCGGCGTCAACAGCGAGGGCGTGGCCGGGGTGCGTTACCGCGCCTGGCAGCCGCCCGAGTGCCTGCATCCCACGATCCCCTCGCACGCGCCCGTCGTGTTCGACCTTGTGGACACCTGGAACCAGCGCTCGCTCGGCGGCTGCACCTATCACGTCGCCCACCCGGGCGGCCGCAGCTACGAGACCTTCCCGGTCAATTCCTACGAGGCCGAGAGCAGGCGCCTCGCCCGCTTCCACGCCCTCGGCCACACTCCCGGCGGCATGCGGCCGGTTGCGCCGGCGGCCGGCTCGCGCGAGCTGCCTTTCACGCTCGACCTGCGGAATCCGTGAGCGGGTTTTTAGTATAGGCCCTATAAACCCTATAGGGCCTATAACCACCTAGCCCCGCCACCCCACCCCGCGCTTGCCACCCCTCACAGCTTTCGAAAGCTGTCGCCATGTCCGCGCCCGCCACCAGCGCCCGTTCCGTCCTGCACGGCTACGCCCCCAAGGGCAGCCGCTACGACGAGTGCGTTGACGCCGCCGGACACCTGCGGCCGGCGTGGGCACAGTTTTTCAGCCTCCTGCACGGCAACCAGGCCGCGGCGCTCCAGACCGCCACCGAGGCCGGTCACCGCGCCATCGTCGAGCAGGACGTGAACATGAACGTCTACCGCGGCGAACGCGCGGGCCGCCAGCTCTGGCCGCTCGACGTGCTGCCGGCGCTCATCGGCGCGGGCGAGTGGACAACCCTCACCCGCGGCCTGCGCCAGCGCGCCCACCTCTTCAACGAACTGCTCCGCGACCTCTACGGCGACCAGAAGCTCCTGCGCGGCGGCCTCCTCCCCCCGGCCGTGGCGATGAACAATCCTCACTTCCTCCGCCCCTGCGTCGGCCTGGGCCGGAACGCCCCGGTCTTCCTCCACACCCTCGCCGTGGACGTGGCGCGCTCCTCCGACGGCCGCTGGTGGGTGATCGAAGACCGCCTCGACGCGCCCTCGGGCCTCGGCTACTCGCTGCAGAACCGCATCATCACGCGCCAGGCGCTGGCCGATGTCTTCCACCATGCGCCCGTGCAGCGGCTCCAGCGGTTCTTCCACGACTACCGGCTGTCGCTCGAGAGCCTCGCCCCGTGCGGCGACGATCCGCGCATCGTGCTGCTCTCCCCCGGCCCGGCCAACGAAACCTACTTCGAGCAAGCCTACCTCGCCAGCTACCTCGGCTACACCCTGGTCGAGGGCGAGGATCTCACCACCCGCAACCGCAAGGTCTTCCTCCGCACCGTCGGCGGCCTGCAGCAGGTGGACGTCGTGCTGCGCCGCCTCGACTCCGATTTCTGCGACCCGCTCGAGCTCGACGCCCGTTCGCTGCTCGGCGTGCCCGGCCTGATCCATGCCGCGCACCACGGCAACGTGGGCCTCGCCAACCTCCCCGGCTGCGGCGCGCTCGAGACTCCCGCCCTGCTCGGTTTCCTCCAGCCGCTCTGCCGCCACCTCCTCGGCGAGGAGCTGCTCATGCCCAACGCCGCCACGTGGTGGTGCGGTCAGGACAAGCCCCGCGCCTACGTCCTCGACCATCTCGCCGATCTCGTCGTGAAGCCCACCTTCCGCACCCGCGACTCCGCCCCCGCCCGCTACGGCGCCTGGATGGGCAAGGCCGCGCGCGGCGCGCTGGCCGACGAGATCCGCGCCAACCCCGGCGCTTGGTGCGCCCAGGAGCGCGTCTTCCACAGCACCACCCCCGGCTGGCACGAGGGCGCGCTGCGCCCGATGCCCTTTATCACGCGCCTTTACGTCTCGTGGCACGACGGCGACTACACCGTGCTGCCCGGCGGTCTCACCCGCTGCAACCCGCGCGGCGAGGACATGATCGTCTCGCTCCAGCAGGGCAGCGTGAGCAAGGACACCTGGATCCTGCACGAGGGCCTGACCGACGACCCGCCGGTCCTGCTCAGCCCGCGCCCGGCCGAGGCGTTGCGCCACCCCGCGGCCACGCCCAGTCGCACCGCCAACAATTTCTTCTGGCTCGGCCGCTACCTCGAGCGCGCCGGCGCCCTCGCCCGCCGGCTCGAAAAACTCGACGCCCTGCTGCACGACGAGATCGTGCTGCTCGACCCGGAGGTGCCGCGGGACATGCTCGCCCTGCTCTTCCGCATGCAGGACCTGCCCCCGGCGCCGGCCGGCCAGCCGCCCGACCGGCAGGCCGCCTTGGCCCGCAAGGCCGCCGACGACCCCGCGCAATCTTCCAGCCTCGCCGGCACCGTGGCCAACCTGGTGCGCCTGCTGGAGACGCTGAAGCTGCACCTGCCGCACGAGGCCTGGCAGATGATCCGCCATCTCCGCCAGCGCCGCAAGGCCGGCGACACCGTCGCCTGCGCCTGGCTGCGCCAGCATCTCACCTCGCTCGAAGGCCTCACCCTCGAGAGCATGCCCCACGACACCGGCTGGCGGTTTCTCCAACTTGGCCGCCGGCTCGAACGCGCCGGGCAGCTGCTCGGCCTGTTGCAGGCCATGCTGCCCGCCACGCCCCGGCGCGCCCCGACGGAATTCCGTCTCCAGACGCTGCTGCACCTCGCCGACTCGCTCTTCACCTACCGGCGCGCCTATCACGGCGCGGTCGACACCGCCGCCATGCTCGACTGGCTGGTGGTGACGGCGGAAAACCCCCGCAGCCTCCGCCATCAGGCTGACGAGATCAACACGCTGCTCGGCGAACTGCCCGCCAACCTCGCCCCGCGGGCGGTCGGGGCCCTGCGTCTTTATTCGCTCCGGGTGTTGGGCGAAGTGCGCCTCGCCGACGCCGCCCGGCTCGCCGAGCATCCGGCTGAAGCCGCCCGGTTTTTCGGCGAGCAACAGTCGCACCTCACCCACCTGGGCGACGAGCTGAACCACATCTATTTTTCCCACGCCGAGCATGCCTGAATACCGCATCACGCACCAGACGGTCTACGCGCACGCCGCCCCCGCCGCCGCGGCGTGGCAGATGCTGCAGTTGCAACCGCGCACCGAGGCGACACAGGAATGCCTCGACTACCAGCTGGAACTCCAGCCCCCGGCGCCCGACCTGTCCACCCGCACCGACTTTTTCGGCAACACGCGGCATTTCTTCTCGGTGCGGACGCCGCACCGCGAGCAATCCATCACCAGCCTCGCCACGGTGCGCCGCGAGGCGCCCGCCCTGCCCCTGCCCGGCCTAAGCCCGACGTGGACCGAATCCCGCGCCCGGGTGCGTCACGCCATCCAGTCGGGCGAAGGTTTCCTGCTGGAACAATACCTCGGGCCCACGACCCTGGTGCCGCTGCTGCCCGGCGCGGCTGCGCTCGCCGACGGCCTCGACCCGGCGACCCCCGCGCTCGCCTGGATCGAAGAGCTGGGCCGGCGCTTCGCCGCCACCTTCACCTTCGACGCGACCGCCACCGACGTCGGCACCCCGCTGGCCGAAGCCCTGGAAAAGAAGCGCGGCGTCTGCCAGGATTTCACTCATCTGTTCCTGAGTTGTGTGCGATCACACGGCCTGCCCGCCGCCTACGTCAGCGGCTATCTGCTGACGGAACCGCCGCCCGGTCAGCCGCGCCTCCGCGGGGCCGATGCCATGCATGCCTGGGCCTCGGTCTTTGTGCCCGAAATCGGCTGGGTTGATTATGATCCCACCAACGCCTGCTTTCCCGCCGCCGGGCATATCGTGGTCGCGCGCGGCCGCGATTACGCCGACGTGAGCCCCACGCGCGGCGTGTTCACCGGCAGCTACTCGCCGACGCTGCGAATTGCGGTGACCGTCGAGCCCGTTGAACCGTAAGGCTTTGCGGGGAAGCCTCGTCGTTTTTCGCATCGCTCGCCAACCAGGCCGCCGAGCCTGAAGACCGCCGCTCCGGAGAATCGGTCGGTTCAGCAACTTTCTCCGGCAAATTGCACGGGGCCTGCTAATTGACCGCATCTTACCATGTCCAACCGCCCTTCTCTTGCCCCCAGAAGCGAACAATCAAGCTCCTTCTCCCAATACGATGTCGGCGGCTTCTATGACGAGATGATGAAGGCCGATGGCGATGTTCGCCCGCATTACCGGCAATTTCTCAAACACTTCAGCGGACTCAGCGCGGAGGAGTTCGAGGCCAAGCGTAGCGCGGTCGACCTGGCGTTCCTGCGCCAGGGCGTGACCTTCAACGTTTATGGCGACTCAAAGGGCGCCGAACGCATCTTCCCCTTCGATCTGGTGCCCCGGATCATCCCCGCCCACGAGTGGGAGCACCTCGAGGCCGGCCTCGTGCAGCGCATCACCGCCCTGAATCTCTTCCTCCACGACATCTACCACGAGCAGAACATCATCAAGGATGGCACCATCCCCGCCCACTACGTGATGTCGGCGAAACATTTCCGCCGCGAGTTCATGAACGTGAAGGTGCCCCGCGACATCTACATCCACATCTGCGGCACCGACATCATCCGCGACGACCAGGGCCAATATCTGGTGCTGGAGGACAACGCCCGCTGCCCCTCCGGGGTCAGCTACGTGCTGGAGAACCGCCGCGCGCTCAAACGCACCTTTCCCGAGCTCTTCGCCTCCGGCGGCGTGCGCCCGGTCGAAAACTACGCGCAGGAACTGCTCAAGGTGCTCCAGCACACCGCGCCCGCCGGCGTGGCCGAGCCGACCGTCGTCCTCCTTACGCCCGGAGCCTACAATTCCGCCTACTTCGAGCACACCTACCTCGCCCGCCAGATGGGCATCGAGATCGTCGAGGGCCGCGACCTGCTCGTGCGCGACCAGCACGTCTACATGCGCACGACCAAGGGCCTGCAGCCGGTGCACGTCATCTACCGCCGCATCGACGACGACTTCCTCGACCCCACGGTCTTCCGCCGCGACTCCGCGCTCGGCGTGCCCGGCCTCGTCAACGCCTACCGCGCCGGCAAGCTCTCGCTCGCCAACTCCATCGGCACGGGCGTCGCCGACGACAAGGTCATGTATTACTTTGTCCCGCGCATCATCAAATACTACCTCGACCAGGACCCGATCCTGCCCAACGTGCCGACCTACCTCGCCAGCGAGGACGCCGACCGGCAATACATGGTCGAGAACCTCGACAAGCTGGTGGTCAAGGCCGCCAACGAGGCCGGCGGCTACGGCATGCTCATGGGGCCGCACGCCACCCAGGCCGAGCGCGACGAGTTCCGCACGCGTATTCTGGCCGACCCGCGCAACTACATCGGCCAGCCGATGATCTCCTTGTCCCGCCACCCGACCTATTGCGAGGGCGAAGGCTTCGCCGGCCGCCATATCGACCTCCGGCCCTTCATCCTCTACGGGGAGAAAACCGTCATCATCCCCGGCGGCCTCACCCGCGTCGCCCTCCGCAAGGGCTCGCTCGTCGTCAACTCCTCCCAAGGCGGCGGCAGCAAGGAAACCTGGGTGCTGTATGGAAACAAGTAACAAGGTCCAAGGAGCAAGTAACAAGATCCTCATGCCTCGCCCCCCTGCAGCCGCCTTTCTCCTGGCACTTGTCACTTGCCACTTGTCACTTAGCGCGCGCTGCGCGCGTTCTTTATGCTGAGCCGCGTCGCCAATTCCCTCTACTGGATGAGCCGCTACATCGAGCGCGCCGAGAGCATCGCGCGCCTGGTGGACGTGAACATCCAACTCCTCCTCGACTTCCGCAACCTCGACGACCACGCCCTCGACGCCCACTGGATGCCCATCGTCCAGAGCTCGGGCGACGAGGAGCTGTTCCGGAAGCTCTATCCGAAGACCACCGGACAGACCGTCACCGACTTCCTCGTCTTCAACCCCGACAACACCAACTCGATCCACGCCGCCATCGGCCAGGCCCGGGAGAATGCCCGCATGGTGCGCGACCAGATCACCGCCGAACTCTGGGAAGAGATCAACCGGGTCTACCTCTTCCTCAACTCGCCCCGGGCGAAAAAGGAATGGCGCGAAAGCCCCTACGATTTTTTTCAGACCATCAAGAGCTCCTCCCTGCTCCTGCAGGGCCTCACCGATTCCACCATCGTGCGCAACGAAGGCTGGTTCTTCATCCAGGCCGGCCGCTACCTCGAGCGCGCCGACAAGACCTCGCGCATCCTCGACGTCCGCCACGCCTCCCTGCCCGTCCGCGGCGTCCCCGGCGACGCCAGCCAGAGCGAAGCCCTCGCCTGGTCCGCCGTGCTCCGCTCCTGCAGTGCGTGGGACGCCTACAAGGCCCTGCACGGCGCCGAGGTGCAGCCCGCGCTCGTCGCCGAGTTCCTGCTGCTCTCGGACGATTTTCCCCGCTCCGTCCGGTTCTGCGTCCGCCACCTCGACAACGCGCTGCGCCGGCTCTCCGGCGTGGCCGATGGCCGCTTCTGCAACGAGGCCGAGAAGCTCGCCGGCCGCCTCCACGCCGAACTGCAGTTCAGCACCGCCGAGGACATCTTCGAGATCGGACTGCACACCTACATCGACATCACGCAAGCCAAGCTGAACGCCATCGGCGACGCCCTCTTCCAAGCTTATATTTCCCAACCCTTCCTCCCCCCCGACGACTTCGAACTCCGCCAGCAGGAGGAACAGCAGCAGCAATCTTTGCCCGGGTTTCGCGCCAGCGAGAACCCGGGACAAATCCCGGGCGGCCGGCAGGCCGCAACGGGACATACGCTCCCCGCATGAAACTGCACGTCCTCCATCGCACCCGCTTCCGTTACGGAGCGCCCGTTCAGGACAGTTTCAACGAAGCCCGGCTCCAGCCCGTGAGCGCCGGCGGGCAGACCGCCCACAGCTTCGTCCTCAAGGTGCTGCCCACCTCGCGCCTCTCGCACTACCTCGATTTCAACCTCAACTACGTCCACCTGTTCGAAATCAACCAACCGCACACGGAGCTCACCATCGAGGCCAATTCCGTCGTCACGACCTGCGGGCGGCCGGCACTCGCGGCTGTCGCCCTCCCCTTTCCCCTCACGCGACTGGCCGAATGTGCACGCCTCGAGCGTTGCTATGATTTTCTCCAGTCGAGCACCTACGTGGAGGTCAGCGCCGATCTCTGGCGGCTCGCGCTCGATGCGACCGATGGCCAGACCGACGCCTGGCAGGCCGCCCAAGGGATCATGTCCCACATCCACCGCGAATTCCGCTACCAGCCGGCCGTGACCCATGCCCATACGCACATGCGCGACGTGCTGAAGAACCGCGCGGGCGTCTGTCAGGACTTCGCCCATGTCATGCTCGGGCTCTGCCGCGCGCTGAAGATCCCGGCGCGCTACATCAGCGGCTACCTCTACAACGGCCCCGCCGACCAGCTCAAGGGCGCGCAGGCGAGCCACGCCTGGGTGGAAGTCTACATGCCGGAGCACGGCTGGTGCGGGCTCGACCCCACCAACAACCGTCTCGCCGACGGCCATTACGTGAAGGTCGCGGCCGGCCGCGACTACGCCGACGTTCCCCCCCTCAAAGGCACCTATCGCGGCACCGCCAAGCGGCAGCTCACCGTTGAAGTGCTGGTGACGCGCTTGGAGGACAACGACCCTCCGCCCGCCGGCCCGCAAGTCACGATCCACGTCAGTGGGCAAGCTTGAGTCGGACAGGCGCGTTGGCTCAATGCCCGACGAGTTCCCGGATGGCCGTGAGCACGCTTTCCGGCGCAAGTCGCACCAGGTCGTGACCGGCGCCGGACACGATGCGCAGCTCGCGGCGGGACGAAAGCGCCGCGTGCCGGAGCTGCAGACCATGCCAGCCCCGGGTCAGGGCGTCCCGCGTGGCCGCACTCAGCTCCGGCGGCATGTCGGGCTGGCCGGCCGCGAGCACCAGCAGCGGCACCGCGCCGAGATCGCTGATCCTGGCGATCGCCGCGCAGCTCTCGATCCAGACCGGACCGAAACCCTGCAGGTGCTGCTTGAAGGCCGCGACGGCCGGTGTCTGCGGCTCGGAAGGCGGAATCGACTCGAGCGCGGTCCTGCTCTGCTTGGGGTGCGACGCGTCGACCAGCACCAATCCGGCCAGTGTTCCCGGATAGCGCGCCGCATAGGCCAGCGCGGTGAAACCACCGAACGACGCGCCCACATAGACATAGGGCGGCGCCACGCCGGCCGCCGCGAGCGCACCGGGCAGTTCCTCCGCGGCCAGCAGCGGCGGGGACAGGAAACCGCGCGAGGGCCTGAAGGCAAACACCGGCGCAAACGCCGCCACCGCCTCGCGCAGCCGCGAGGACGGTTCATCGAGAATGACCGTGGGAGCGTGGTTCTTCATCGCGTCAATCCGTGTGCAGCCATGGGCAAAACCGTCCGGAAAATGTGTAGCGTAATACGTTACACATTATCTCAGCTCCCGAGGACGAGCACGGCCTTGAAGAAGACCAGGATGAAGCCGACCAAGCCGCAGCAGCCGAGGAAGCCGAGCGCGTCCATCCGGTCCCATTTCGTGAATTCCCAGTTCGACTTGGGGAAGAGCTTGCGGTCGTCGTAGCGCGTGGGGTTGGCATAGCTGGCCTCCACCTCTTTCGCATCCTCGTCCAAAGTCGCCGCAACCGGGGTCTTCATGCGGACATAGAACCGGGCAACCCGCACCGGGTCCGTCGGCTTCGTCAGTAGGCTGACCACGATGAGCATCAGGATCGGCAGCGCGGCATCGACGACATAGCGCGTCATCAGCAGCTGCGCGGGGTTGAACCCGGCCACATCCACGCCGACCGCCGCCAGCAACCAGACCTCGACACGAAACAATCCCATGCCGGTCCGGGGCGATTCCAGGTCCTTGGGGTCGACGCGCACCACGCCTTCCTCGAAATAGATCGAGACCGGCTCGACGCGCTGCTCCCGCATGATCATCTCGCCCTCCGTCCGGGCACGACCCGCCGCGACATCCGCGGCCAGCGCCGGAGCCTTCACGGTCACCACCTGTTCGCGCGTCATCTGGGTCAGCTGGGCGGAGCGGGCCAGGGACGGGATGGCGGGCACGCTCCACGGGATGACCGCGACCAGCACCACCGTGGCCAGCACCTGGAAGCGGACGGCGGTCTCCGTCAGCCGGCGCCAGAGATAGATGAAGGTGATCGGCACGCCCCAGATGACCAGCAGCACGATGGCGAACTTCAGGAGCGCGATCACGCTGTTCAGGTAGAGTCCGACGCCGATGCCCAGCGCGAGCACCACCGGCACGGTCATCCGCGCGACCACCATGTAGTGTTTCTCGGATTTGCCGGGCAGGAGCGGTTCATAGAGGTTCTTCACCACGAGGCCGGACAGCACCACCGACTGCGCGCCGAGCAGGGCGAGCTTGCCGCCGAGGATGCCGATGATCATCACGCCGATCAGGCCGACCGGCAGCAACGACCGCGTCAGCAGGCCCCAGACCTGGTCGGGATCGGATAGGTTCGGTCCGAACAGGGCGATGGCGATCAGGCCGCTGAAGGCCCACGCGATGGTGACGAACCGCTTGCTGAAGCCGCCGGTCACGGCGCCGAGCCGGGCCGCGTATTCGTTCTTGGCCGAGCCCGCGATGGTCATGCCCGCCTGCGAGCCGACGATGCCGACAAACTGCACGAACAGCAGCGCGGCGATGGAATACCAGGTGTATTCGCTGGCCCCTCCCCCGCCGAAGAGGTTGAACATCACCGCCGGCACCTTCTCGTGCAGGCCCGCCAGCCCGCCGATCTTGGCCAGGCCGAACGGGATCAGGATCACCGAGATGATGATCACCAAGATGGCCTGCAGCCCGTCGACCATGGCCGAGGCCTTCAGCCCGCCGAGCATGACGAAGATCGCCACCAACAGGGACGAGACGAGGTAGAACGTCACCGGATGAAGATACGTCACGTAAGGCTGGAGGGCGCCGCGATCATAGGAATCCTTGAGCAATTCATAGCGCACGGCCCGTTCGCCCGTCAGGGGCGTCGCGATGCGCTCCTTGCGCAATTCCGTGAACTCGTAGTAGTCCGCCACCATCTGCTTTTCCGCCACGGAGTAGATCGCCGGCTCCTTCACCATCAGCGGCTGCAGGGTCTTGAGGGCCACGACATTGCCGCCGGCGATGCTCACGATCGCCATCATGATCGTGGTCACGGCATAGAGCGTGGCGAGAAAGCGCTTGCCGAAGCGGTCCTCGAACAGGTCGGCCATCGTGGTCAGCCGCACGCGGCGGAACCACACGCTGGTGAACCAGTAATAAGGCGTCAGAAAGAGCGTGATGAGCGCCAGCCACGCTCCGCCCGCGCCCTGCCGGTAGACGGAACTCGAGGTGGTGGTCGCCTGGCCCGGGTCCGTCATGGTGCCGAAGCTCAGGAAGAACTGGAACCACTTGCCCAGCGAACGCCCGCCGAGGAAGAAGTCGCGCTCGCCCTTGACGCCGTGCGAGAGGATCTTGCCGATCGCGAGGACCGCGATGATGTAGGCGAGGATGATGAGGGCGTCGATCCAGTGAAGGCCGAAGAGGTGCATGGGGTGTTGGGGTTGGGTAAAGGCTATGAGATCAGGAGAAAGAGGGGCCCGCCAATTACGCGAATGAACGCGAAGCAGACTTCCTGGCGCAGGCTCCAGGGTATGCTGAAGATGGAGGCAGGATTGGCGTGATTCGCATCATTCGCGGGCGTGTTTTGGCTCGAACGGCCAGTAGCCGATGCCTTGCATGCGGCGCTGGAGATCGAAGCTCGTGAACAGTTTCAACGTTTCTTCGGGCGGGCGGCGGAAGGCGCCGAGCGAGACATCGTCCACCAGCGCGAGCAGCGCGTCCCCGATGATCGCCGTGGAGTCCGCCACGATCTGTTCCGGCAGCTTGTCGATGGTGTCGGCGAGGTCGTGGTAGTAGCGCACGGACTCGCGCGGGATCGGGCCGTTGAAGGTGACGGCGCGCACGCCGGCCAGCTGGTAGGGCGTGTGGTCGCTGCCGAACCAGTTGATGTTTTCCACGCCGAGCGGCAGCTTGCGTTCGCCGCGGGCGGCGTTCCACCGCTCCAGCGCCGGCACAAGCGATTCGTCGCCGAGGGCGTTGACCGCGACCGGCACGCCGACCATGTCGAGGTTGATCATCGCCACGACGGGCGCGTCGCCGAGTCGCGCGGCGGCGTGGCGCGAGCCCCACAGGCCCTGCTCCTCGCCGTTGAACCAGATGAGTTCGACCGTGCGCGCCAGCTCGCGGCCGCGCAGCGCGTGCGCCAAGGCGAAGAGCTGCGCCGTGCCGAGACCGTTGTCGAGGGCCCCCTGCCCCAGATCCCAGCTGTCGAAATGCGCTCCGACAATGACGCGCTCCGCGGAGCGGCCCGGGAAAACCAGCCGCAGGTTGGCCGTCTCTACCTCGAGACAGCGCGACTTGGTTTCCATCCGCACCCTCACGGTCCGGCCGCGCGCGAGCAACCTCTGCAGCCACCGCCCCTCCTCCTGCGCGAGCGAATACACCGGCAGCGGCAGCGCCTCGCCGACAAAGCTGCCCGTGCGCGCCAGCAGCTGGCCGCCGCCTTCGCGGTTGATGAAAAGCAATCCCCGCGCGCCACGCTCAACCGCCAGGCGCACGGTATCGCGGGTCGACCGGGCCGAGGATGAATCCAGGAGGGCGATCTTGCCGCGCACGTCCGCCGGGTAGTCGGCCTCCTCCCCCGCCCCGATGCCCACCACGTCCGTCTCGAACGCCGCATGCGGCTGCGTGTAGCTGAGCGCCGCCACGCGCAGCGGCCGGGCGAACGGCGCGAGCAGCGCGACCGAGTCCGCCCCGCGTTCCCAGCCGGGCATCCGGAATGAGTCGATCTCCGGCTGCAACCCGAGCGCGCGCAGTTCCGCTGCGAGTTGCTCGATCGCGCCCCGGTTGTTGGGCGAACCCGTGAGGCGTCCGCCGAAATCGTCGCACAGCCGCGTGAGCATCGCATGCCCGGCCCGGCCGGAGTCGGCGAAAGGTTCGGCGGCCAGCCCTGAAACCATGGCAAAAAGAACCGTCATCGCGAGGCCCGCCTGGCGGACCGTGGCGATCCAGCGGATGGATTGCTTCGTCGCCCACCGGGTGGGCTCCTCGCAATGACAAGGCGGAAAATAGATATTGGGCGACATGTTCATGTATCTCGCCGCATCCTCTCGCACCCGATCGGCGAGGATGCGGTGTGGTCGGAGACGACCTGCGCCAGCGATAATGCCGTCGGATAGCTCATGCGAAAGTGAGCGCGACGACGCTGTGCGGCGGCAGCGTCAGTTCCCAGCCGGCCGCCGCCGGTTTCAGGGTCGTGAAATCCCGGGCGCGGACGGCGTCCGGCCGCTCGAAGGTGTTGTGCGCCTGCGGCGTGGCGGCGGTGAGAATGCGGGCGGACACGCCGGCGGGGTTCACGCCCGGAAGGCCCAGCGCCAGGTCGACGGACGCGGCGTAGTCGAGATTGCAAAGCGTGACCGTGATGCGCCCGTCCGCTGCGCGCGAGGCGGCGGCGCTGACCTGCGGATAGGCGAGATCACCCCACCGGCGCGTGCCGGCATCGAGTTCGACGGGCAGCTGCACGCCCTCGTGGTGCGCCCGGTAGAGTGAGAAGACATCCCAGGTCGGCGTGCGGAGCAGGCGCCCGCCCTTGATCAACAGCGACGCGTGGATGACGTTGGCGGCCTGCGCGAGGTTGGCGACGCGCACGCGGTCCGCATGGTGGATGAAGGTGTTGAGCGCGTAGCCGGCCATCACGGCATCGCGCACCGTGCCCTGCTGGAAGAAGTGCCCGGGCGGCGTGCCCGGCTCGGGCGCATGCCAGGCGCCCCACTCGTCCACGACGAGGGCGACATATTTTTTCGGATCATGCCGGTCCATGACCGCCACGTGCCCGGCGATGTATTCGCCCAACCGCGCGGTGAGCGCCATGAGCTCGTCCCACTCCGGTTCGCCGAACTCCGTCGCGGACTTGCTCGGCGGAAAATCTCCCGGCACGCAGTAGCAGTGCAGCGCGAGGCCCTGCATCAGTCGCTGACCGCCGAGGAGCGGCCGGCCGCATTCGCGCATCATGACCTCGGTCCACTGGTAGTCGCCGTCGCGCGGGCCGCAGCCGACGCGATACAGCGGCGCGCCGGGAAAATCGCGCAGGAAGGTGGCGAAGCGGCGGTAGAGGTCGGCGTAGTATTCGGGCCGCATGTTGCCGCCGCAGGCCCAGCTCTCGTTGCCGACGGCCCAAAGACGCGCGTTGACGGGACCGGGCCGGCCGTGGGCCGCACGGAGTTCCGCCAGCGTGGAGGAACCGGCGCGGGCGTTGAGATATTCCACCCAGTCGCGCATCTCCTGCACCGTGCCGCTGCCGACATTGCCGCAGATATAGGGCTCGGCATCGGTGGCGGCGCAGAGATCGAGAAATTCGTGCGTGCCGACGGCGTTGGATTCCTGCGCGCCCCACCAGGCGCTGACACCGCGCGGACGCGCCGCGGCGGGGCCGATGCCGTCGCGCCAGTGATAGTCGTCGGCGAAACAGCCGCCGGGCCACCGGAGGTTCGGCGTGCCCATGGCCCGCAGGGCGCCGATCGCATCGTTGCGCCAGCCGCGGGTGTTGGGCACGGCCGAATCCGGCCCGACCCACAACCCGTCGTAGATACAGGCGCCGAGGTGCTCGCTGAAATGCCCGAACACGTGCCGGCTCACGGTCGCACCGGGCCGGTCGGAACGGACGTTGAGGGCGAGACGGGGCACGGCGCAGGTCGGTCGGCTCAGTTCTCCCGCACCCGGTCGGTGATGGTGAGCGTGTTGAAATCGAGCACGCGCTCGAGGCGTCCGTGGGTGATCGTCAGTTTCCGCGAGCCTTTTTCCGCGTTGAGATACGGGCCCTCGAAGAGCTTCCACGCGGCGTAGTCGACCGGCCGGCCGTTCAGCACCGGGGTCCGGCCGTAGGTGAAGGCGATGTCCTGCCCGCGCAGGGTGCGCAGCTTCACGGTGGGCACGGGCTCGAGGCTGAAGGTAAGCGGCAGGGCGTTGATCGCGGCCTGGAAGTCGGCGAAGCTCTTGAACTCGGACGCGCTCGCGGCCTGGACGATGGTGCCGTTCTTGCGGTGCGGGCTGTAGAGGAGGCGGTCGCCTTTGTCGCCGAGGTTCACGCGCTCCCACTTGTAGCCGGCCTTGGAAGGAAGCTGCTTGTAGCCGAGGCGCGGCTGCCACTCGAAGCCGGCGAGCGGGCGGTAGGCCAGGTAGGTGTTGCCGCCCTGGGCGAAGATCCAGCCGGACTGCTTGTCTTCGGTGACGTTGACGAGATCCTTCGAGATGAAACCGTTGATGTGCGGGAAACGCGTGTCGGCGGGGATGTCGTAGAGCGCAATGACGGTGTCGCGGTCCTGGAAAACCTGCTCGTAGGGCGAGCTGCCGAGGATCTTGTCGGGCACGTCGTAGGACGGTTTGCCCTGGCTGGCGAGGGCCTCGATCATGTGGTCGGGCAGCTCGGTGAAATACATCTGCATGACCTTCCCCGAGGAATGCGGGTGCGCCGAGAACATCGTGTTGTGCACGCCGCGCGGATCCGGCACGGCCCAGGTCACGTCCCACACATGGGCCTGGATCGGGTCGGTGACGAGACCGCCCTGCGTCGAGCCGACGGCATAGTCGCGGTGCATGTAGGTGGTCTTGTAGACGAGCGGCATGAGCTCGTCGCTGTAGCGCCAGCGGCGGCGCGTGCGCTTGAGGTCGTGTTGCGTATAGGGCGCGTCCCGGTCCACGGCGATGCGGTGGACCACCTCCGGCACCGTATAATGCTCGGCCGCCACGGCGAACCAGACCCCGAAACCGCCGTAGCTCGGCGGCGGCGGCGTGTTGCCAAAGCACTGCCAGCTGAAATACGAGGAGAGCGCCAGCCAGCGCTGGACCACGGAGGTGTCGTCGGTGCGCGCGTTCGGGCCGCGCAGCACGCCATGGAGCGTGGAGGCCGCGAGGTCGGCCAGCAGCCAGTCGAGCTTCATCTGGCCGCGGATCCGCATCTCGGGATCCTGCGCCCAGGCCGAGAGGTAGAGCATCGGGATGGCGTATTCGCCGATGTAATGCGTCGGGTTGTATTCCCCCTGCCCGATCGTCGTGGCGAGATCCATCCAGTGCAACAGGTAGGCCTTGGCTTCGGCGCGGTTCTCGGCGGAGCTCTTGCCGTTGAACCAGGTCGGTCCCGCGTCGTCGGGGTGGAGTTCGCTCATCAGGAACAGCGACGTGTAATACATCGCCCAGTGGTTCTCCGTGTCGCCGCGCAGCGGGAAATACGTGCGCCACGCGTCGCGGATCGCGGCCTTGGCCTCGGGACTCAGCTGGTCGCGGCCGAGGAACGAGATGGCCGTCCAGGGGAACATCCAGAACATGTCCCCGCTCTGCGGGCCCTGCATCAGCTCGACGATGCGGGCCGAGACGGCGGCGGCGTCCTCGCGGCGGACTAGTTTGGCGGCGATCGCCGCCGGGCCGAACGTGGCCGGGTTCTCGGGCTTGATCGAGTCGACATACCATTGCCGCACCTCCTGCGCCCGGGCGAGGTAGGCGAGGCGGCGCATGTCCGGCCGGGAATCCGGCGGCGGCACCGGCACCGGACCGGTCGTGGAGGGCTGGGCGAAACCGGACAGCGGAAGGAGGGCGAGGAACAGCAGCGAAAGTTTTTTCATGGGGTCGACTCCGGGTCAGCGGGCCTGGGGCACAAAGGTGAAACTGCGGATGACAGAACCCTCCATCCCGGGGAGTTCCCGCCAGGTGCGGCCGAAATCGGCCGAGGCATAGAGCGACTTCTCATAGACCGCCGCGTAGAGCCGGCCGTCGTCGGGATCGACGGCGGTGCGCCAGACGCGGGGCGTCTCGGGCAGGCCGGCGTTGCGGTTGGTCCAGGTCCGGCCGTCGTCCTCACTCGTGAACAGGCCGTAGGTCCAGCTCGCGACGGCCAGCCGGCCGGCGCGTTTCGGATCGAAGGTGACGTTGTAGAGCGCGTGCTCGTTCGGCAGGCCCGGCAGGCGGGTCCAGGTGAGGCCGCCGTCGCGGGACTCGAGCCCGCCGGCGCTTTGCGAGACCGCGACCCAATGCGCGGGATCATGCGGCGATTGCTGGATGTCGTTCACCGTGTCCGTGGCCGGAAAAACCCGGCGCCACGACGCGGCGCCGTCCTCGGTCAGGAAGATGCCCGCCTCGCAACCGATGAACACCCGGCCGCCGCACGTGCGGTCGACCTGGAGACATTGCGTGTATTTGCCGCGCGCGGGCAGCCCCTGTTCGCGCCGCTGCCAGGTCTGGCCCTGGTCCCGCGAGACGATGAATCCGTCCGGCAGCCCGACGTAGACCGTGTCCGGCGCCTGCGGGTCGAGCGCGAGCGACTTCGGCTCGGTCTCGTCCCAACCGGTGAGAATGCGCCACGACTGGCCGGCGTCTGTCGTGCGCATGGCTCCGCTGAGGCCGGCGGCGTAGATCCGCTCCGGCGCGCGCGGGTCGACGACGAGGGTGATCAACAGCGGCATGTTGAGGCCGCGGTGCACGAAGGCGCCGTCGGCGGTGCGCTGGTAGATGCCGTCCTTCGCCCCGCCCCCGCCGCCCATGACGCGGCTGGTGCTGTTGATCGAGGCGCAGAGGTAGAGATCATGGACCGGGGCGGCCGCACGAAGCAGGAGCGGAAAACCCAGGCCGGCGGCCAGGGTGAAACGCAGAAGGAATCGGGATAACGATGGGGTCATGGGAAAAGGTTAAGCGTTGCGCCACGCCGCGCGCCGGCGTCGACTGCGCGCATGAAACGTCTTGGAATGCTGGGAGTGATCTTGTTGCTGGCCGTGACGCTCCGCGCGGCCGAAACGCCCGAGCAGCGGCTCGCCGCGCTGGGTCTCACGCTGCCGGCCGGCACCGCGCCGATCGCCAACTACGTGCCGGCGGTGCGCTCCGGCCGCCTCGTGTTCCTGGCCGGACAGCTTGCCCGCGGCGCGGACGGAAAATTCCTCGCGGGCAAGGTCGGCCGCGACTTCACGGAGGCCCAGGCCGCCGAGGCGGCCCGCACCTGCGCACTGCAGCTGCTCGCCGCACTGAAAGCCGAGGTCGGCGAACTGTCGCGGGTGAAGCGCATCGTGCGCGTGGGCGGCTTCGTCAACTGCACGGAGGATTTCACGGCGCAGCCCAGGGTGATCAACGGCGCCTCCGACCTGCTGGTCGCCGTGTTCGGCGAGGCCGGCAAACACGCGCGCGCCGCGGTGGGCGTCAACGCCCTGCCCGCCGGCGCCCCGGTGGAGGTCGAGTTGGTGGCGGAACTGACAGACTGAGCGGCGCATGGTTCAGAGGTCGCGCGCCGCCGCGCGCACGGCGGCGATGATGCGTTCGCAATCGGCGGCGGCGGTGAAGACGTGGGTGGAAATGCGCACGGCGCCGAGATCCTGCTCCGTCACCGGCCGGCAGCGCAGCCGGTGTTTCTCCATGAGGTAACCGAAAAACTTGTGGGCATCGGCCCGGGCGTGGCGGATCGTCGTGATCGACGCGCGCAGCCCGGGAGCCGGCGGCGTAAGCAACTCGATGCCGGCGATCCTGGCGCATCCGTCGATCAGCAGGTCGGCCAGCTCACGGCCATGGGCGGCGATGCGGTCGCGGCCGATCTGCTCTTGGAACCGGACGGCCGCGGCCAGTCCGGCGACGAGCGCGGCGTTGCGCGTGCCGTATTCATGCCGCGCGGCTGCGCCGAGATACTTGAGCTCACCCGGGAGCTGGGGCAGTTCGCCGGAATAGGCCCCGATGCCCGTGGGCGCCACCGCTTCGAGGCGGTCACGGCGCAGGTAGAGGACGCCGGTCTCGTGCGGCCCGCCCAGCCACTTGTGGCCGCTGAATGCATACGAGTCGCAGCCGAGCCGGTGCAGGTCCAGCGGGATCATGCCGGCCGCCTGCGCGCCATCGATGTGAAACCAGATACCGCGCGCTCGCGCGAACTCCGCGATCGAAGCCACGGGAAACACCAGGCCGGTGGTGCAGGTGATGTGGCTGACCTGGATGACCTTCGTGCGCGGCGTGACCAGGGCGAGGATGCGCGCAAGATTGCCCTCGGCACTGGCGGGATCCGGCTCGAACAGCTTCACGACCACGCCACGTTGCTTCGCCTGGTTGAGCCAAGGGAAGGAGCCGCCGGGATGCGCGTGCGTCTCAAAGATAACCTCGTCGCCGGGCGCCAGCGCGAGCCCGGCCGCGATGATGGAGTTGCCCTCGGTCGCATTGCGGACGAAGCACACCTCCGCCACCGACGCCCCGATGAAGCGCGCCATCGCCTCACGGGCCGGCTCCAGCAGGCCGTGGCCGGTCTCGCAGTGTTCCTGCAGCTGGCGCGTCACAGCCGCCACCGTGTCGAGCACGGGCTGCGACACGGGGCCGAGTCCGCCTGTGTTGAGATAGAGGGGATCGTCGCGCAGCGGAAACTGCGCGCGCACGGCCTGCCAGAAGGCGTCGCTGTCCGCCGCGTCGAACGCCGGCAGCGGACGTTCCGCCGCGGCAGTCGGAGCAAGGCCCGTCAGCGCGCCGAGGGCGCCGGCGCCGAGTCCCTGCAGGAAAGTGCGGCGGTCGACGGTCATGCGTCCGTGAAAGCGAGGGTGTGGTCGACCGCGAGCGTCGCGCCGGGAGCGAGCGGGAGATCGTGCTCGTATTGGAACGGCAGCGCCGCGAGCGGATTGTTCCGGCGCACGAACCAGTGGAGCGGGCCGGAATTGTTCGTGAAGCGGATGGCCACGCGGCGCAGCGACGTGTCCTTCTGCCCGCGCCATTCCATCCAGCTCGCAGCGGCGCCGTGGACGGCCTTTTCGCCAACCAGCCCGCCCTCGGCGAAGATCCCGATGGTATCGTCGAGATGATCGTCCAGCAGTTCGCGCGCGCCGCGAAACTGCAGGCCCGTGTAATGCGAGCCGGCGAGGCCGGCGTGCGAGTGATACTGGCCGAGTTGCAGCGTGCGCCCCGTTACATTCTTCAGCGTGGCGGTCCAGCGCAGCGTCCAGACCTGCGGCGAAACCACGGCGAAGGCCAGCGCGCGCTCCTCCTGCAACAGCAACTCGCCGGTCGCGCCGACGCGCCAGTCGAGCGTGTGTGCGAGGCGCGAGGCGCTTTTTTCCGTCCAGGCGGTGTGGTGCTGTCCGCCATGGTCGCCGCGCATCTGGTAACCGTCGGCCTTCTGGTAGGTGCCGCCGCCCCAGAAATTGTGGCCGGAGAGGCAGTTGATGGTGAAGTTCAGCCCGTGGTGCCAGCGGTGGTCGTTGGGACGGAAATTCGTGAGCAGCTCGCCCGCGAGGGTGTTCACCGGATGCGCATAGGGTCGCGGCGATTCGTCGGGCGCCGTGTCCGGGCGGTAAACATAACGCAGCAACAGGCCGCCGCCGGCGCGACGGATCTCCACCGCGCAATCGCCATCATCTACCAAGATCAGGGCGGGATTCATGAGATTTGGCAGGTAAGGTTGATCCGGCTGCCGGGCGCGGTATGACGGGATCCGTCGGGCAATTGCACGTCCACCGGAATTCCGTCCGGCACCGTGGCCTCGAGGGTGAAGCGGTCGACCGCGACGCGCCAAGCCACCTCGATCATGCCGCGCGGTGTGCAGATGCTGCCCTTGGCGTGGGTGAGCCCGCAGCGGTGCGGCACGAGGTTGATGCGCGTGAAACCGGGTTCGGCGGGCGTGACGCCGAGGATGCGCTGCTGAAACTCGAGCACCGGATGCGCCGACCACGCATGGCAGAGCGAGCGCCAGTAGCTGTTCTCCTCGACGAAGGTCGAGAGACCGTAGCCGACGGACTCGTGCCACGGCCCCAGATGCCGCGGCAGGTCGTCGATGCGGCCGCACTTGGCCAGCGCGGCAAAACCCGTGTGCCACCAGAAGAAGGAGCCCGGCGCGAGTTTCGCGTCGTTCGGGAAGCGCCGCATGATGATCGCGCGCTCGCGCTCGCCGGCGAGGCCGGCGACGATCGCCCAGGCGTTGCCATATTGGCTGACCTCCGGGCCGCCGGGCCGGTCAAAATAAAGCCCCTCGGCCTCGGACCAGAAAAGGGCGTGCGCCGTGCGACGCAGAACGGCGGCCTCGGTGGAGAGCGCATCAGCCTCGGCCGTGCGACCGAAGTGGCGGACCAGCCACGCCGCCTCGTCGAGGGCGTTGATGAATTGGGCGGAATGGATGCAGGTCGCGCCGGTGTCGGCGCCCGGCACCACGCCGCGCGGCCACCACGGGCACCAGTCGGTGATGTTCCAGAAGGGCAGCTTCGCCGGCAGACCGTCCGCGCCGGCCTGACGGCGATACCAGTCGAGCACGGCGCGCACGCCGGGCAGCAGGTCGGAAACCGTGGCCCGGTCGCCCGTGCAGAGGAAGTAGTCACGGATGTTCGTGATCCAGTGGATGCTCCACGCCGGGATGACCTGCACGAGCCGCGACGGGTAGCGCGATTGCGTGAGCCCGTCTGTGAGCCGCGACCAGTCGAAATGATACAGCGCCTGACGGCTCAGCCGGCTGTCGCCGGTGGTGAGCAGCGCGAGCTGCGAGGTGATCATCGTGTCGCCGGCATACTGCATCTGCTCGTAATGCGGACAGTCCTCGAAGGTTTCGTGCGAGCACATGCGCATGGTGTGCAGGCCGACGGCCCAGATCTTGTCGAGCGCGGGATCGGACGACTCGAACTTTGCGGCCACGCGATACGGATACGCCGTGAAACGCTGGGCCACGGCCCGGAGCGTGAGCGACTCGCTTCCGACCGTGATCCGCAGGCCGACATAGCGAAAGGCGCGCCAGTGGAGCGGCTCGAAGATTTCGTCGCGGCCGGCCGGTTCCCAGAGGTCGCACCAGCCGGTGACCTGGCCGCGGCGGTCGAAGGTCCAGCCCGTGCTCTCGTCGGCGAAGTGCGAGGCGAGGTTGGCGAGGGACTGTTTCTTCCCGAGGAGTTTCGCGCCGGGGGTGTCCCACGGCAGGCGCAGCGCCTCGGCGTAGGTCAGGCACACGGTGCTGCCGGCGCCGCCGCTGGCCGCGAGATGCGGGAACGCCGTCGTGAGCACGCCCATGTCGAGCACGAGGTCAACCTGCTCCCCGGGCGGCAGCGTGAGCGGCGCCTCGCCGGCGAGGAGTTTGCGCCACGCCGGAGAAACCTCGCCGCCGCCGGCGACATAGGCGTCGGGGAACGGCGCCGGCGTCCCCTCTTCCAACATTGGAATCATGCGCGGCAGGAGTCCGTAGGGGCTCGTGGGATCGCGGCGGTTTTCCCGTCGCTCGGCCTGGTAGAGCACGTGCGCGGCCGGCCACGACGCATCGTCGAACTCCGCCTTGTTCCAACCCGCCGGCACCCGGGCGGAAACCCGATGCTCAAAATAGCCGTGGTAACCCTCGAAGGTCGTGTTCTCGTTCTGAAACCGGTGTCCGTGGTCCACCGCGACGCGCCATTGGGCGTCGGTCGACAGGTCCGCGAGGAGCGCACCGGCCGGGCCGGTGAGCGCGCCCTCGAGCACGAAGCCGCCGGCGTAGGTCATCACTGAGCATGGCGCGCCGAGGAAGGCCGGCCGGTGCGCGACGCGCGACATGTCGAGCACGATGGCCGCGAGCACGTTCCGGCCGCGCCCCAGATGGACGGTCACGTCATAGGTGTCGTAGAAGTGGTGGTTGATGTCTCCTTTGGCCGGGCCGCGACCGAGGCAGACGCCATTGCAGTAGAATACATACCGGCTGTCGGCGGACAGGTGGACGTTCAGGGTCGCTTCAGTCGGATCCGCCACTTCGAAGGCGCGGCGGAAATAGCGCACTTGATAATGCGACGGCGATGCCTGCCCGCCGGCCGGCACGGCATGGGTGCCTTCGGCCGACCAGATCCAGGAGGCATGCTGAACAAAGGGCGAAGAGGACATGACAGGGGAAGAGGGGTAACGCCGGGCCGGTAACCAAGCCTAGACAGGGCGACCAGCATCGGTCCGTGCAAAAATGGTCTGGCCTTCCCTCATTTTTCAACATCTCTTTTCATATATTTTCAGAATCTCCATGAAAATTGTTTCAGTCCCGCCCCGCCTGATCCTTTGCGCCCACACTTGGTCGATGGTCGGCTACCCCACCCCGCGCCGCGAATGGTCGCTGGAGCGGAAACTGACGGCGATCCAGGAAGCGGGCTTTGACGGTGTCGCCGCCTACATCACCCCGGAAATCAAGGCCGGCGCGGAGCGACGCGGATTGAAGCTGCTCAGCGGATTCGACTGCGGCGATCTCCAGACGGCCCGCCGGCGCCTGGAGGAGCAGCGCGCGCTCGGCGTGCATTTCATCAACATCCAGCTGCTGAACCACGACACGCCGCCCGCCCCGGCGGCGGCCATGGCCGTGCGCCTGATCAAACTTTCCCGCCGGCTCGGTCTCGGCGTGCATATCGAGACCCACCGCGACACCGCCACGGAGACGCCCGAGAAATTCACCGAGATCGCCCGGCGCTACCGTCGGGCGACGGGGGAAACCATGCCCGTGACGTGGGACCATTCCCACTTCGCCGTCTCGAAGCATGTCATGCCAAAGGACTACGCGGCCCGGCTGCTCCTCTGGCCGCGCGAGATCCAGCAATCGCAGCTGTTCCACCTGCGCCCTTTCAACAGCCAGCATTGCCAGGTGCCCGTGACCGACGGCCACGGCCGGCTCACGCCCGAGTTCGCCGACTATCTTGCCTTCGTCGAAGAGCTTTTCGTCCTCTGGCTGCGCGGGCCCCGGCCCGGTGGCGAGCTCTGGGCCTGCCCCGAAATGGGCATGAGCCACGGCTACAACGTCAGCACCAATCCCCCCGTATGGCCCGACGTTGTGCGCAGCCGCACGGAACTGCTCAAAGCCTGGAACCGCGCTCTGCGACGCGTGGCGTAGGCGTTATTTTCAGCATGCTTTGCTGAAAATCTCTTGACCGGAGTGAAACTTGTTTCATTACTTTCCATGAAAGTTTCATAACGGGCCGACCTCACCCCAATGCTGATCACTGAAATCGCCCAGAAGGCGCGCGTCTCCCCCGCCACCGTTTCCCGGGCCATCAATCAACCGCAACTTGTCGCGGCCGACAGCTTGGCGCGCATCCGCGCGGTGATGCAGCAGCACAACTACGTGCCGGCGCCCCTCAACCGCCGCCGCGGCCCCAAGGCCCACCTTCCCGAGCAGCGCCGCATCGGCGTCTGGTTCGTCGGCGCCAAGGCCAACAATCCCAGCCTGAACTGGTTTCAGGACCAGTTGCTGCAGGTCCAGTCCACCGACCCGCGCTATCGCGTCGACCTGCGCGTCCTTTTTTCCAACACTCAGGAAGAGCTGCCCCGCAACATGGCGACCGAGCACCTCGACGGCGTCATCGTCCAGGGCATGGAGCCGTCGGCCGAGTGCCTCGCGCGGCTGAGGGAAATCCCGAACGTCTGGTTCATGACCCGCCGTTCACCCGGTTATCCCGGCGACTACGTCGAGCCCAACAACGAGGAAAACGGCCGCATGGCCGCCGGCTACCTCAAGGCGCGCGGCCACAAGTCGGTGGCGGTCGTCACCACCGATCCGGATTACAGCGCGATCGTCCAGCGCAACGAGGCCTTCCTCGCCCACGCCACCCAGCTCGGCCTGACGGTGCATCCCCTGCTGGGCAAGGCCAACCCCGGCGGCACGAGCTACCTCGAGATCGCCCCGCTGCACGGCGAAAGCACCGACCTCGCCCGCCGCCTGCTGGAATGCGCGCCCAAGGCCACGGGCCTCTATCTCCCGGTGGACCACTTCTGCGGCTCCTTTTTCCGCGCTCTGCGCGAGGCGGGCAAGAAACCCGGCCGCGACTTCGACGCCATCCTCGGCAACTACAATCCCGTCATCTACCACAACCTCGACCACTCGCCCGCGGCGATCGACGTCAACCTGCCCATGCTCGTGCGCAAGGTGATCGACCACCTGCTCTGGCGCATCGAGAACCCCACGGCCGCCGGCCGCATCGGCATCACCGTCTCCCCCCGCCTGCTCCAGCCCGAACCCGGCAACGGCAACGGCCGGTAACCCCCTCTCTCGACCAGAGCTGACGCTTCATCCGACCACCGCCCCGCGTTTCGCCTCTTCTTTGCTTCAGACCCCATCCTTTTTTAGTCACCCAAACCCAACAAGACCATACGAAGAAATGAAAACAAACATCAGACCGTGGCTGGTAGCGCCATCCATAATGATACTAGCGGGGGGCCTGTTTGCGCAGAGCGCCCCATCTACTCCTGCACCGAGCACAGCTCCATCCACGTTGAAGACCGACGAAGTCATCGTGCTGTCCCCCTTCGTCGTCACTGGTGACAATGACGTCGGCTATCAGGCGACTTCCACCTTGGCGGGAACGCGCCTGCGCACGGACCTCCGCGACGTCGGATCCTCGATCTCCATCGTCAACGAAGAACTCCTCCGGGACACCGGATCGGCCAACCTCGAGGACGTGTTGATTTTCACGCCCAACACCGAAGTCGGTGGTCTGGGCGGTAATTTCACCGCTTCCCAGAGCTCGGGTAATCCGATTCCCGAACAACAGCGCGACAGCCACCAAGGTGGTATCACGCGTATCCGCGGATTGGCCGCCGCCGACCTGACTCGTGATTACTTTATCACCAGCATCCCGTTCGACACGTTCAATACCGACCGCGTTGAAGTGCAACGCGGAGCGAATTCGGCGCTCTTCGGCCTCGGCAGTCCTGGCGGTATCGTGAACAGCACGACCATCAAGGCCGACTTCCTCTCCAATCGGGGCCGGGTGCGGGCGGAAACGGACAGCTATGGCACGCAGCGCTACTCCATGCGTTATAATTACATCCTCAACAAGTATGTGGCCATTCGCATCGCCGCCTTGGACGAAGACACCCAATACGAGCAAAAGCAGGCCTTCTCCAAGGATGAGCGCTACTTTGCCGCCTTGACCGCAAAACTCCCCTTCAATGTGACCGCCCGGGGCAGTTATGAAACGGTCAAGAAATCAGCGTCGCGCCCCGACTATATGCCGCCCAACGACGGCATCACCCCTTGGATCAACCTCGGCAAACCGGTCTTCAACTCGCCGGCAGAGGCCGGGGCTTTCTTCCGCGCCACCGGAAACACCGGCACCTTGATTCCCGGCGTCGCCAACAGCACCCTCTTCACCATCGCCGGCGGTTCCGGTGCGGGCATGACCTCTTTCTACGGGGATCCCGCGAATCCGAATCCGACCTTTAATGGCACCCCCTTCGTCCGCGGCAATCGCGGCATCCCCTCCGCAGGGGGCCTCGGTGAGTGGATGCAGCTTCAGCCTTTCACCGAAACCCAGATCATTCGCCGCTCGGGGTATCGCTCCAACGGCACTGCGGTTCCCGCGGGAACCGCCGGCTTCTACAGCAACGGCTTCATCGGCACGCAGATCACGGACCGGAGCATCTACGACTATCGCGAAAATCTGTTCTCCGGCGGTTCCTCCCAGGAATTCTCCGATTGGGTGGTCTACACCGCTTCCCTCGAAGGCACTTGGTGGGACAGCCGCGTCGGCGCGGAAGTCTCCTATTACGACCAGGCGATGAACACCTCGGGTTTCAATTCCCTCCAAGGCAGTGAAGCGCGCACGATCTACATCGATCCCAACCGCTACCTGAACAACACGACCGATGGCACCGGCACCGGCCCGCTGGTGGCCAACCCATCCTTCGGTCGCCCGGTCATGGGCGGTCTTTCGGGCGGCAACCTTGGCTCGGATGACCGGGAATCGAAACGCGCCACCGGTTTCGTCGAGCTGCGTGCCGATGATTTCATCAAAAAGGGCTGGATCTCAAAACTGCTGGGCAAATTGACCGTGACCGGGCTGGTCGAGGAAAGCGTCTCCTCCGGCGAACAGCACTACAGCCGCGATCAGCTGGATATGCGCTCGTTGGCCACGGCCTTCAGCGGCGGTGTCATCAACGGAGTGGGCATCAACCAGGCCGACGCGCGGGCCGGCATGCTCTATGCCCTCCCGGTCGGCGGCAACGTGAACTTCCTCACCGCCACTTCGCTCAGCGATCTCGCGGGTGCGAACATCGGGGGCGTCCCCTTCGGTCTGCACCGGGACCCTCCTCCCGGCGGCACCTTCGTCGGCTGGGACAGCGTCAGCAAGACCTTCAAGACCGTCACTTCCCCGGTCTTCACCTTGCGCGACAACGACGGTTTCCCTGCCTCCTTCTCCTCCAGCAAGTCCATCACGGAAATCGACTCCCAGGTGTTTGTCGCGCAGCATTACCTGTGGGACAAAGCCTTTGTCCTTACCGGCACCTGGCGCAAGGACAAGCAGTCTTCCGGCAGCGTCGGGGCTCCGCAGAACTACGTCGGCGTCCCGGGTGTCGAGAACGTCTTCGACCCTGTTTACGTCGCCGGTGTGCCGCGCCCCTTGAAGGTGGACGCCGAGGAGGAGACCAAATCCTGGAGCATCGTGGTCCATACGCCGGACTTCCTCAAGAAATACGTGCCCTCCGGCTGGGACTTCTCCGTCTACAAGAGCAAGGCCGACAACTTCCGCCCCTCCGGCTCTCGCGTGAACATCTTCAATGAACAGATCGCACCCCTGACCGGAGCGACGGAGGAAATGGGCTTCATGGTCTCCGCCTTGGACGGCAAGATCCAGGGCCGGTTCAACTGGTATAAGACCGGCGTGCTCAACAATTCCTTCGACAAGGGCGGCATCAGCAACTCGGAGGGCATTCTGCTCGGGCTCGTGCGCGAGCTCGACAACCCCGTCAACGTCGCGAAGGGCTTCACCGTCGCCAACGTGCAGGCGGTCATGCCTCCGCAAGGGGTCATCGATATAAACGGTTTCGTCCCTGATTACGCCAATGCCCAGGGCACCACGAATCGCAACTCGAACGACAATGACACGCAGGACTTCACGAGCGAAGGCCTCGAGTTCGAGATCGCCTACAACCCGACCCCAAGTTGGACGATGCTGCTGAGCATATCGAAGCAGCAGACCGTCACGTCGAACACGTATCCGACGATGCTGAAATACGTCAACGAGTTCGTCCTGCCGACCTGGGTGAACAGCACCTTCGCCAAGACCTACGTCATCAATGATATCTCGGGACAAACCTTGGCCCAGGTCGCTCAAACCACGATTGTTGACCCGGTCATGCAGTCGATCACCGAAGACGGCAACCCCGCGAAGGAAGAGCGGCAATGGCGCTGGAATTTCAACACCAGCTACAACTTCGGCAAACACAGCAACATCATCCCCAAGTATCTGGGCAATGTGACCGTCGGCGGTTCCGTCCGCTGGGAAGACAAGATGGGGATCGGATTCGGCGTGGCCAAAAACGCTCTGGGCAACATGTCGTTTGATCGCAGCCAGCCGTTCTTCGCCCCGTCCCAGACGTTTGCCGATGTCTTCATCCGGACGGAATATGCCCTGGCCAACAAGCGGAGTGTCTCCGTCCAGCTGAACGTCAAAGATCTCACCAATCACGATGAGTTGATCCCGTTCTACGCCAATCCGGATGGCAGCCTCTTCTACCGCATGCTCGAAGGCCGCCTCTTCGTCCTCTCCGCGACGCTGGAGTTCTAAGGCTCCGTTTTTGTTCACCTGATCGCCAAGGGCGGAGGCTTCCTGCCTCCGCCCTTTTTTCTTCCAACCCTCAACCTGTCCCGACGAATGACCTTCCTTTCCCCCCTATCGGATCTCTCCCGTCTGTCATTCTGAGCGGAGCGAAGAATCCAGCCCCTGTGGGCGGGGTGCCCCCACCCCGCGAGGCATGACGGACGAAAACGTTCACTCCACACCTGGATTCTTCGCCCCGCTCAGAATGACAAACCCGATGATCCGCATCTCTCGCCACGCCGGCATAGTCGCCGTGCTCTTGTTCACCCTTTCCGCCGCCAGCCCGTTGGCCGCCGCGGAAAGCCCCCTTGCCGGCACCTGGCGCTTCGACCGCGCCCGCAGCACCGAACTCAGCCCGTGGCAGGACTACGTGCTCACGCTCACCGTCGACGGCGACCGCGTGACCTTCGCGCGCCAGCTCGGCGCCGGCCGCCGCGGCTTCGCCGACGCGATGACCATCGACGTGTCCCGTCCGGACAACATCGTGCCCGTCCCGATGTGGCCCGACAACCGCCACCTCGGCGCCTACATCAGCGGCGACAGGACCAAGCACGTCCGAGCTGCCTGGCTCGACGGCGGCCGCATCCTCCGCCTCTCCACCGACCTCGTCCTCTCCACGCAACAGGGCGACCGCGCGGTCAACATCCTCAGCGACTACAAGGTCTCCGCCAACGGCGCCGTGCTCACCCTCACCGAGCTCCGCAGCACCCGCAACCGCCCCGTCGTCTACGTCTTCAACCGCGCACCTGCCTCCTCGAAATGAAACACCCCCTTCCGTCAGTAGGGCCGGTCTCCGACCGGCAGGGCCAGTCAAAGACTGGCCCTGCTTTCCGCGCCCACGGCTTTCTCGTGCTGTCGCTGCTTGTCTGCGCCCTCGGCACGCTTTCTCTGCCCGCCCAGCCCGCCGGCACCGTCAAGGCTGCCGTCCGCGCCCCGGACTCCGCCACCCTCATCCCTCTCTCCGAAAACTGGCGCCTCGACGGCGACGTGCCCGTCCACGCCCTGCTTATCTCCCTCCAGGGCCTGGCCAATCGCACCGCCCCGCGCGTCTATCTCGAATACCCGAAAAACTGGCAGTGGGAGATCGTCCACCCGCTCATCGGCTTCCTCCAAAAACGCCACGGCGTGAAATTCGACCGCCTCGCCCTCAACGACGCGGGTGTCGCGCTCGCGCGCTACGGCCAATACGCCCGGGGCGTCGTTGTCTGGGATAAGCACGTCCGCTCCTCCCTCATCGTCGCCTTCACCATCGCCGGCGTCGAGGATCTCGTCGTCGTCAACGAGGACCAGCTCCCCCTCGCCGCCGCCCACGGCCTCCAGCCCGTCGTCGACCTGCGCGGCCAGTTCACCGGCCAGCCCGACCACGTCATCTACCAATGGGCCTATGATCGCTACTTCGCCCGCTGCTCCCGCGATTACTATGTCGTGATGGGCGGCGAGGCCGGCGCCGCGATGCAGCCGGGCATCGCCGACTTCGGCATCCAACAGCGCGCCTTTTTCACCGACCTCTCCTCGAACCCGAAACATTCCGAGGAACTCGCCCTCCTGAACAAGATCCTCAGCCAACAGAACCCCGCCAGCATCGTCCTCGGCTGGCATTCCTACGCCAAGGACACCGAGGGCCAGCACACCACGCTCGTCGGCAACTACGGCCTCATGATGGAGGGCCTGCACAACCTCCCCAACGTCTCGTTCACCTCGCAGATCCCGCTCACACCGGACTTCAAGTTCACCAACAACCACCACGTCGCTCCCACCGCCACCCTGCAGGCGGAGCCCAAGGTCTACCTCTGCGCCGTCGCCACCGACTCCATGGGCATCGGCACTTGGACCAAGCCCGGCCGCGGCAAGATCCCCTACACCTGGCAGGTGCTCATGAACTGGGTCTGGATGAATCCGCCCGCCCTCCAGTTCTTCTACGAGGACAAGTCGCCCAACGATTACTTCATCGGCGGGCTTTCCGGCCCGGGCTATATGTATCCGAAATCGATTCCCGCCGACAAATTCCCCGCCCTCGCCGCCATCGGCCGCCGCCTCATGAAGCAGCTCGACCTCCGCGCGCTCGAGATCATGGACTACTCCGAGGGCAACCGCCACGTCGGCAACACCGACCTCCCCAAGGAACTCGTCGACCGCTACTACGCGGAATACCCCGACGCCATCGGCTTCATCAACGGCTACGGCACCGCCCGCACCTTCGACCTGCGCGACGGCAAACCCTTCCTCAGCTACGAATACTACCTGGCCGTCGACCGCCCCGAGGACGAAGCCGCCGCCGACCTCGAGGAACTCATCCAGCTCAACCCGGCGCGGCCCTACTTCCTTCTCGTGCATGTCCGCGAGAGCAACACCATCGAGAAAGTCGCCAACATCATCGGCCGCCTGAGCGAGCCCGTGGAAGTCGTCCCGCTCGACACCTTCCTCAAGCTCGCCGCCGGCGCCAAAACCTACCGCACCTACCACCGCCAGCCCACCGACCCGGTGAACCTCAATCCGTAAACCCAATCTCCCAACTGTAGGTCGGGCTTTACGCCCGACATTCTGAAATTCCATCGGGGATAAACCCCGACCTACAATTTCGCCATGCGCCTCCTCCGCCTCCTCTCCCTTTCCTTCCTGCTCGCCTCGTCGGCCTTCGCCGCCACGCCCGCCCCGCGGCCCCTGACCCACGCCGACTTCGACGCCTGGCGCACCATCAGCAGCCAGGTTCTCACCCGCGACGGCTCCTGGCTCGGTTACGCCTTCATGCCCTACGACGGCGACGGTGAGATCGCCCTCCGCGAACTTTCCTCCGGCCGCGAGCACCGCGTCCCCGTCGGCAATCTCCCCCCGCCGCCCACCACCGCTTCCGAGGAAAACCCCGAGCGCCCCGCCCCGCGCCGGGAAGTGACCGTCGCCTTCACCAGCGACGCGCGCTTCGCCATCGCCACCGTCTTCCCCGACCGCGCCGACACCCTCACCGCCCAGCGCGCCAAAAAGAAACCCGCCGAGATGCCCAAGGAAGGCCTCGTCATCGTCGACCTCGCCAGCGGCCGGAGCACCCGCGTGGCCGGCGTGAAAAACTTCCAGGTTCCCGCCAAGGGCGGCTCCTGGCTCGCCTGGCTGAAGGAAGCCGCCCCCGAAAAACCCGCCGAAGAGAAAAAGGATTCGTCACCACCCGCCACTCCCGCCGACGAATCCAAACCGGTGCCGACGCCCGCGCCCGCCGCACCCGCCGCCACGAAAAAGGATGCGGACAAGGACAAGAAATACGGCACCGATCTCGTCCTCCGTGATCTCGCCGCCGGCACCGAGCGCGTTTTCCCCGACGTCCTCGAGTATTCCTTCGCCCGCGACGGCCGCACTCTCGTCTTCACGGTCTCGGCGAAAACCGCCGCCGCCAACGGCGTCTTCGCGGTCACGCCCGGCGACGCCACCGCGCCCGTCGCCCTCGCCCAGGGTCCGGGACGTTACCAGAAACTCGCCTGGAACCGCACGCAGACCCAGCTCGCCTTCGTCACCGACCGCGCCGAACCCGACGCCAAGCCCGCGCGTTTCGCCCTCTGGCACTGGCCCCGCGGCACCGCCATCGCCACGGAGCTGGTCAACGCCGCCACCCCCGGCCTGCCTGTCGGTTGGACCGTGAGCGGGGACACCGCACCAGCCTTCACCTTCGACGGCCGGAAGCTCATCGCCGCCACCGCCCCGCTGCCGCCCGTGCCCGACGAGCGCCTCGAGTCCCTCGTCGACGAGGAGAAGGTCAGCGCCGACCTCTGGCACTGGAACGACGATTTCATCCCGCCCGTCCAGAAGATCCGCGCCGAGCGCGAGCGCAAACGCAGCTACGTCGCCCTCGTCGACCCCGCCACCCGGCGTTTCATCCAGCTCGGCGACCTGACGCTGCCGGCCGTCACGCTGAACGACGACGCGTCCCACGCCTTCGGCTACGACGACCGCGCCTACCGCCAGCGCGCCGATTACGACGGCATCTATCAGGACGCCTACCTCGTCGACACCGCAACCGGCGCGCGCCGCCTGCTCGCCCGCGAACTCGGCGAGCGCGCCGGCCTCCGCTGGTCGCCCGGCAACCGCTGGCTCGCCTGGTTCGCCGACCAGCAGTGGTTCGCCGCCGATTCGCGCGACGGCTCCGTCCGCTCGCTCACGAAGTCCCTGCCCGTCGCCTTCCACAACGAACTCCACGACCTGCCTCAGGATCCACCGTCCTACGGCACCGCTGGCTGGACCCAGGACGGCGAGTCGCTCCTCCTCTATGATCGCTTCGACCTCTGGCAGGTGTTCCCCGACGGCCGCCCCGCGAAAAACCTCACCGCCGGCCACGGTCGGGCGGAAAAAATCGAGCTCCGCGTCCAGACCATCGAACCCAACGAGCCCGAGGACGAAAAGCACGGCCTCGATCCCGCCAAGCCGCTTTACCTGCGCGGCGAGAGCGAGACGACCCGCGCCACCGGTTTCTATCGCACCACCTTCGCCGCCACCGGCGCGCCCGAGCGCCTGCTCTGGGCCGACAAAAACCACCGCTACCTCGGCCGCGCCCTCCAGGCCGACGTGCTCCTGCTGAGCGCCTCCCGTTTCGACGAATACCCCGACCTTCACACCACGACCGCCGCCTTCCCCGCCCCCGCCAAGGTCAGCCGGGGTGGCGACCAGCTGGCGCCCTTCCAGTGGGGCAGCGCCGAGCTGCTCACCTATCGCAACACCGAGGGCGTTGAGCTCAGCGCCGCGCTCTACAAGCCCGCCGGTTTCGACCCGGCGAAAAAATACCCGATGATCGTCTACATCTACGAGCGCCTCTCGCAGACCGTCCACACCTTCAACCCGCCCGCGCCGGGACAGAACATCAACCCGTCGGTTTACACCAGCAACGGCTACCTCGTGCTCATGCCCGACATCGTCTACACCGTCGGCTCGCCCGGCCACAGCGCGTTCCAATGCGTCATGCCGGCCCTCGACACAGTCGTCGGTCGCGGATTCGTCGATGAAAACGCCATCGGCATCCAGGGCCACTCGTGGGGCGGCTACCAGATCGCCTACCTCGTCACGCAGACCAATCGCTTCCGCGCCGCCGAGGCCGGCGCCATCGTCTCCAACATGACGAGCGCCTACTCCGGCATTCGCTGGGGCTCCGGCCGCCCGCGTCAGTTCCAATACGAAAAAGCCCAGAGCCGCCTCGGCCGCCCGCTCGCCGAGGCCCCGCACCTTTATCTCGACAACTCCCCGCTCTTCCGCGTCGACCGCGTCACCACGCCCCTGCTGATGATCCACAACGACCATGACGACGCCGTGCCCTGGCAGCAGGGCATCGAGTTCTTCCTCGCCCTGCGCCGCCTCGACAAGGAGGCCTACCTCTTCAACTACAACGGCGCCCTCCACGGCCTCCGCCGCCGCGCCGACCTGCGCGACTACTCGCTGCGGCTCCGGCAGTTTTTCGACCACTTCCTCAAGGGCGCCCCCCGGCCCGCCTGGATGCAGTCCGGCATCCCCTACCTCGACCGCGACGCCGAGAAACTCCGCTTCCGCGACTCCAATTAGCCCCCTTCACCATGACCCGAATCCGCCGACTCCTCATTCCGCTCCTTCTTCTCCTGTCGCTCGCCGCCTTCGCCGCGACCTCGCCTTTCGAAGGCCGCTGGCACCTCGACCGCACCCGGAGCACCGCCCTCGACGGCTGGCACGAATGGGACCTCGTCATCGGCATCGCCGGCAGCCGGGTCAGCCTCCAGCACGACATGAAGTGGGGTCGCACCAACTTCTCCGCCACCAACACCGTCGACACCGCGGCGCCGTCCGACGCGCCGGCCTTCTTCCGCGTCGAGCAGCGCCACATGGCGCTCTACCCGGCCAAGGGCGGCACGACCGCCGTCCGCGCCGCGTGGCTGGACGCCGGCCGCACCCTCCGCGTCGAAGCCGATACTCCCATCGAAATTTCCCAAGGCCACGCAACCATGCGCCTCTATTACGAATACCGCCTCATCGAGGGCGACAATACCCTCGTCCTGATCGAACTGCACAGCACCCGCCCGCAGCCCCTCGTCTACCGCTTCACCCGCGTGACTGAAACATCCAAATGAAACCCACACCTCCCCCAGTAGGGCCGGTCTCCGACCGGCCCGGCCAGTCGAAGACTGGCCCTACCGTCCTGCTGCGCCGCATCATTTTCTGCCTGTTTCTCGCAACCGGCGCTTTCGCCGCGGAACCCAGCCGCTCGGCCTACGTCATGCGCTGGGACGGCGACTGGAAGGTCGCCGGCGGCCTGCCCGAAAAGCTCCTGCTGGTCAGCCTGCAGGGCCTCGCCAACCGCTCCGCTCCGCAGCTTTACGTGGTCCACCCGCGCGATTTTCAATGGGAGATCACCGAGCCCCTCTTCGAATTCTACCAGCGCAAGCACGGCGTGAAGTTCGCCGAGATCAAGACCGCCGAGGAGGCCCTCACCATCTTCGCCCGCCACGCCAAAGGCTACGTCGTCTGGGATCCGGCGGTCCCGGCGTCGATGAACGTCGCCCTCACCATCGCCGGCCTCGACGACGCCCTCGTCGTCACCGCCGGGCAGATTCCGCAGGTTGAGAAGCACGGCCTGAAGCCCATCGACGACCTCCGCGGCCGCTACACCGGCCAGACCGACGCCCAGATCTACGCCGACGCCGTCACCCGCTACTGGGCGCGCTGCACTCATGATTGCATCATGCTGATGGGCGGCCACGCCGGCGCCGTGCGCCAGCCCGCCGTGGCCGACTGGGGCGTCCGCCAGAAGATGTTCTTCCACGACCTCTCGGGCAATCCCGCCCGCCACCCCGAGGAAGTCGCCCTCGCGCAAAAGCTGCTCTCTGAACTGAAGCCTGGTGCCATCGTCTTCGGCTGGCACTCCTACGGCAAGGACACCGAGGAACAGTGGACGACCCTGCTCTCCGGCTACGGCCTCAAGATGGAGGGCCTGCATAATCTTCCGAACCTCAGCTTCAACTGCCAGTTCGGCTTCACCCCCGGCTTCAAGTTCACCAACAACCACCACGTCGCCCGCGACGCCAAGCTCTCGGCCGAGGCGAAAGTCTACCTCAGCTTCGTGCAGTCCGACAGCATCGGCATCGGCGTCTGGACCAAGCCCGGCCGCGGCAAGCTGCCCTTCGCCTGGCAGGTCACGATGAACTGGACGAAGTTCTCCCCCGCCGCCCTCGAGTATTTCCACGAGAGCGCCACGCCGAACGACTACTTCATCGGCGGGCTCTCCGGCCCGGGCTACATGTATCCCAACCACATCCCGGCCGACCGCTTCCCGCTGCTGATGAAGGAAGCGACCGGGATGATGACCATCCTCGACGAGCACGTCATGGAGATCATGGACAACTCCGCCGCCGACGGGAACGTGGGCAACGCCGACCTCACGAAGGAGACCGTCGACCGCTACTACGCCGCCTTCCCGAACGTCCTCGGCTTCATCAACGGCTACGGCCCGGCCCGGACGCGCGACCTGCGCGACACCCGCCCGATGATTTCCTACGATTACTACATCGACCCGCGCCGCCCGCGCGCCGAGGTCGCCGCCGACCTGAGCGAACTTATCGCCCTCAACGCCACGCGGCCCTACTTCCTCCTCGTCCACGTCCGCGAGTCCAACGACGTCAACAGCCTCGTCGAGATCGTCAAACAACTCGACGGCCCCACCGAAGTCGTCCCGCTCGACGTTTTCCTCAAGCTCGCCGCCAGCAAGAAGACCTACACCACCCGTTACCAGGACCCCGACGACCCGAAACACTTCAAGGGCTACAAGTGACCCACTTCCACAATCGTTCTCTTAATCGTAATCGTTATCCTTCTCTCGGCCGCCCGGGACGGGGATTACGAGAAAGATTAGGAGAACGATAACGAACCAAACGTCCCGCCCTTAGCCCTCCGCCCCTAGCCTCACGTCCCAAAGAAATCCCATGAGCACCTCCACCCGCCGCACGTTCCTCAAGAGTTCCGCCGTCCTCGCCGCCACCCTGCCCTTCGCCCGTCTCCCCCTCGGCGCCGCTGAACCCGCCGCCGGTGCCGCCGCTCCCGCCCCCGGCCCGTCGCGCGGTCTGCTCTTCGACGCCTCCGACCTCCCGCGCATCCGCGCCAACCTCGACCTGCCGCGCTGCGCCGAGATTCGTTCCCAGTTGCTCGACCTCGATTTCGCCGCCGAGACCAAGTTTGTCCGCGAGGAGGTGCGGCTCAACAACCACGTCGCCGATTTCATGCGCCTCTGGAAGCTGACCCAGAACTGCGCCTTCGCCTACACGGTCTGGGGCGACCAGCGCCAGCTCGACCTCTGCCTCCTCGCCCTGCGGCGGATGTGCGAATACAAACGTTGGGACTACTTCCTCGAGGGCGGCAAGGACACCATCGGCCTGCAACGCGCCCCCGAGTCGACCATCGCCGCCTGCTACGCGCTCGACTGGCTCGGCGCCGCCGTGCCGCCCGATCTCGTCAAACTCACCGAGCATCGCATCGCCACCGAGGGCGCTCCCGCCTGCTACCGCACGCTCTACGGCATGAAATACCCCGACCGCGTGAAGGGCTGGGGCTTCGATCCCGAGGACGATTACCCGCAGGCCTACCGCGTCAGCCTCGCCCGCTGGCCGCTGATCCTCAACGCCACCAACCTCAAGATCATCCCGACCTGCGGCCTCGGGCTCGCCGGCCTCTGGTTCCATGGCCGCCATCCCGACGCGCAAAAGTGGCTCGATCTCTCGCGCCAGAGCGCGGCGGCCTTCGCCACCATGTATGGCACCGACGGTTCCTACGACGAGGGGGTCGGTTACTGGGGCTACACGACCTCGCACCTCGCCATGTTGGCCGAGGGCATCTGGCGCCGGCTCGGCCTCGATGACCGCAAGCTCATCAACTACCCCGGCACGATCCGTTACGCCCTTGCGATGGCCATGCCCTGCGGCGGTGGCAAGATCGCCGATCCCAAGCTCGGCACCGCCTACAACGCCACGCCCAAGGGCAACTACGACCCCGCGCTCGATGTCGTGAACTTCTGCGATGCCGGCATCGGCATGGACGTCTCCGTCGCCGGCTGGGTCGGCAGCACCGCCTACGACCCGCTCTGCAACCATGTCGCACAGCACACCGGCTCCCTCCGCCTGCTCCAGGGCGCGGTCTGGTATCACCCCAACGCCCCGGCCAAGGCCCCCGGCGTCGAGTTGCACGACGTCCGTCTGAGCAACGACTGGTGCATCTCCCGCACCGGCTGGGCCCCCGCCGACACCGTCGTCGCCCTCCGCAGCGGCGGCCCGGCCAACCACGAGCACGCCGACCGCAACAGCGTCATCTTCAAGGCCCACGGCGATCGCCTCTTCCACGACAACTTCCGCGCGGGCTATTCTTTCACCACGCCGCAGTGGCTGCTGCGCCTGACCGAGGCGCACACCGCCGTCCTCATCAACGGCAAGGGCCACCAATACCACAACGGCTCCGAGGGCACCAACGCCTCGTGGGCCGTCGCCAGCGTGAAGGACTTCCGCTCCGGCCCGGACTGGATGACCGTCACGAGCGACGCCACCGAGGCCTACGCCCTCGTGCTGCCCGACGCCACGCTGGTCGTGCGCACCCTCGTCTTCCTCAAGCCCGACGTCCTGCTCGTGCTCGACCGCGTGCAGCTCAAGACCGCCGCCCCCGTGCAGTTGCGCTTCCAAGTCTTCAACGACGACGGCAAGGGCACCGCCACCGCAGCCGGCAACGGTGCAACCTTCGGCATCGACCGCCCGCTCGCCTCCCTACGCGCGACGCTCGCCGCCACCGGCACGGTCGCCGCCACCACCGGCAAGCTCGCCCTGCCGGAAAGCATCGGCGTCTTCCCGTTCGTCGAGGCCACCTCCGCCAGCGCCACCAACCACGAGATCCTCACCGCCTGCACCTCCGCCGCGGCGGGCGGCGCGCATGGCGCGCTCACCGTGACCCGCGAGTCCACCGGCTGGCGCATCACCGGCACCCACGCCGGCCAGAAGGTAAACGTCACCCTCCAAACCACCGATCTCGTCCCCGTCCTCACGATCGCGTGAATCCGTCTTCCGAATGTAGGGGCGTCGCTTGACGACGCCCGCGAACGCCTGAAACCACCCGCAATCCGACGGGCGTCGTCCAGCGACGCCCCTACGACCGCCCGCCCATGCCCGCCTTCAACCACGTCAACGGTGCCGACTACGCGCTCATCGCGCTCTACTTCGGCATCGTCATCTTCGTCGGCTGGTATTCGTCGCGGAAGAACAAGAACACCGACGACTACTTCAAGGGCGGCGGCAAGATCCCGTGGTTCCTCGCCGGCGTGTCCAACTGGGTGTCGGGGTTTTCCGCCTTCATGTTCGTCGCGGCCGCGGGCTTCACCTACCGCAACGGCCTCGGCGCCGCCGTCGTCTTCACCGCGGCCACCTGGGCCTACCTCGTCGGCGCCTTCTATTTCGCCTCCCGCTGGCGGCGGGCGCGCATCAACTCCCCGCTCGAATTCCTGACGCGCCGCTACTCGTCCTCGACAACGTATTTCTACACGGTCACGGCGATCGTGCCGCAGATCATCGGCATCGGCCAGGGTCTCTACATCCTGTGCATCTTCGTCGCCACCGCCCTCGGCTTCGCGGGCGGACAACATGTGGTGCTGGGCTTTCACCTGAGCGGACTGGAGCTCACCATGATCACCGTCGGCCTCGTGATGATCGTCTACACCGTCATCGGCGGACTCTGGGCCGCCGTGCTCAGCGACGCCGTGCAGGGCGTCATCATCCTCGTCACGACGGTCCTCATCATGCCCGTGACCTTTCTCCACCTCGGCGGCGGTGACGGCATCGGTGCGGGTTTCGCCCGGCTCTGGCGCGAGGCCCCCGACGGCTACTTCGGCCTGAACGGCCAGACCGGCCAGCCGATGTTCCTGCTCTGCTACGCCGCCGCCTCCATGCTGGGCTACAACGTCGCCTGGTGGCAGGTGCAGCGCTACCAGAGCGTGCCCGACGAGCGCAGCGCCCGGAAGATGGCCCTGCTATGCGCCGGGCTGTCCTTCTTCGGCCCCATGCTGTGGATTTTGCCGGTGATGGGCGCCCGCATCATCTTCCCCGACATCGCCACGGTCTGGCCGCAATTCGCCGCCCCGGAGGAAGCGTCGTTCGTCAGCCTCGCGCTGCTGCTCCTGCCGCACGGCATGATCGGCTTCGTCGTCGCCGCCATCCTTTCCGCCACCCTCGGCCAGGCCAGCGACGGCTTCAACTGGCTCGCCGCCACCACCACGCGCGACATCTACGTCCCGCTCCGCAAAAAAGCCGGCCTGCCCGCGCCCAGCGAACCTCACCAGATGCGGGTTGCGCAGATCACCATGCTGGTCATCGGCGTGCTCGGCATCGTCTCGGCTATCTTCATCGCCAAGACCGGCGGCGCCTTCGATTTCGGTCTGAAGTATTATTCGCTGACCGGCCCCGGCTTCATGATGCCCGTGCTGCTCGGCATGGTCTACCGCAAGACCCCGTGGTGGTCCGGCATGGCCTCCTGCGTCGCCGCGTTCGTCTCAGCCTTCGGGTTCATGGCGGCCGACGCCTTCCCCACGCATGTCTACGAGCGCAACATCATCAGCGCGATCGCCGCCTCGACGCTGGTTTTCGTGATCTCGGCCTTCTTCTACCGCGCCGGCGACCCGCGCAGCGCCGAGTGCCAACGCTTCGACACCGACCTCCGCACGCCCGTGCCAATCGATCCCAACCTGCCACCGGGGAGCCTCCGCGACTTCCAGATGCTGGCCATGGTGAGTGTGCTGCTCGGCCTGGTGCTCATCGCCTGCGTCGTGTTGCCCTCGTCACCCTTCGCCCCGCCCGCCATCAACCTCATCGCCGGCGGCCTGCTCTTCATCATCGGCGCCCTCCTCTGGCGCGCCTCCCGCCCGGCCAAGGCAAAAACTCTTTGACCACGGATTTCACGAATGACCACGGATAAATACCCAAGCCGTTTTAACCACTAATGCTCACTCATTGGACACTATGGCGTGTCTTCAAACCATCCAATTTCCACTTCCGGTCATTCCGAACGGAGTGAGGAATCTCGACGTGCGCAGGCAACATCACTTTCGCTGCGAGAGATTCCTCACTTCGTTCGGAATGACAAACGGGTTTGGAGACACGCCTTAGTGATTACCCTGCCTTGATCCGTGCCCATCCGTGAAATCCGTGGTTAAAAACTGCCTTGGCTAACCCATGCGCCTCCCCGCCCAGCTTTACCGGCAGTTCGACGCCGACCCCGCGCTCGCGGTGCCGGGCGAGGGCTACGGCGGCTGGCACACGGTCGACGTGGATCTGTCTCCCGCGCACACCGCGCTCGTCGTCATGCACGCCTGGGACTGCGGCGCCCCGCACGATTACCCCGGCTGGCGCCGCGCCGTCGAATACACCCCGCGCGCCGAAAAGATCCTCGCCGAGGTTTTCCCCAAAATGCTGGCCGCCGTGCGCGCCTCGCCGCTCCCGGTCTTCCACGTCGTGGGCGGCGGCAAGGATTATTATTCGCACCTGCCTGGCTACCAGCGCGCCGTCCGACTCACCAGCAGTGCCGCGCTCCCCACGCGGGTATCGCCTGATCCCGTCCACGAGCAACTCCAGCGCCTGCGCACCGCCCAGGGCTCGCCCGGCGCGCACAACACCGCAGACATCGCCGCCGGCTTTGCCAAACTCGACTTCGCCCCCGCCGCCCGCCCTGTCGGCGACGAAGGCATCGCCGAAAACGGCGACCAGCTCGCCGCTCTCTGCCGCGCGCAGGGCATCAATCATCTCATCTACACCGGCTTCGCGCTCAACTGGTGCCTGCTGATGTCACCCGGCGGCATGATCGACATGGCGCGCCACGGCTGCCTGTGCTCCACCATCGCCGAGGCCACCACCGCCGTCGAAAACCGCGAGACCGCCCGGGAGGAGCGCGAAAAGCAGCAAGCCCTCTGGCGCGTCTCCGTCGAATTCGGCTTCGTCTTCAAACTTGCCGATTTCCTGAAAGCACTGCCCGCGAATCACGCGAATTCACGCCAATGAAGAAACACACCCCGTCGTTTGCCCTGAGCCCGTCGAATGGGCTTCGCGCCACTCTTCCCCATAGGGGCCCCAGACACTCGCTAACGAAGCTCCCCTCTAGAGAGGGGTGCCCGTCAGGGCGGGGTGTGGCGTTTTTGGAGACAGGACTATCAGTCCCGCGAGGCATGTGCCACGCCGCCTTCCCCTTCATAAATTCGCGTCCATTCGCGTCATTCGCGGGAAAAACTGCCTTTTCATGAGCTCAGATTCCAAACTCGCCCTTCACGGCGGCCCCAAGGCCGTCACCGCCACCAAGCCCGTGCACCATCGCTGGGGTGCCGCCGAACTCGCCCGCCTCACCGCGATGGTCGACCAGCCCTCGCTCTTCTATTGGAAGGGACCGCAGACCGACGCCCTGCTCACGGAATTCCGCCGCCCCTACCCGCTGCAGTGGTGCATGCCCTGCTCCTCCGGCACGGCCTCGCTCCACATCGCCGTCTCCGCGCTCCAACTCCCGCCGGGCTCGGAGATCATCACCTCGCCGGTCACCGACATGGGCTCCGTCATCGGCATCCTCTACCAGCAGCTCGTGCCGGTGTTCGCCGACATCCACCCGCACACCTACAACCTTGATCCCGCGGACGTCCGCCGGCGCATCACGCCTAAGACCAAGGCCATCATGGTCGTCCACCTCGCCGGCAACCCGAGCGACATGGGCGCACTGATGGCGATCGCCAAGGAGCACAACCTCTACGTCATCGAGGACTGCGCTCAGTCCTGGGGCGCGGCCTACCGCGGGAAGCCCGTCGGCCTCTTCGGCGACTTCGCCTGCTATTCCTTCAACGAGTTCAAGCACGTCAGCTCCGGCGACGGCGGCATTGTCGGCACGAACAACCCGCGCTTCGGCCCGACGCTCACCAAGTGGGGCGACAAGCATTACGACCGCGTCACCGGCGGGCGTAACCCGGAAACCCTTTCGCCCAACTACCGCATGAGCGAGCCCCAGGCCGCCGTCGCTGCCGCTCAGCTCACCAAGCTGCCTGACATCCTCGCCGCGCACATCCGTCTCGGCACGCGCCTGCTCGGCCACCTGATAAAACTCGCCCTGCCCGGCATCGTGCTGCCGGAAATCGATCCCCGCGACACGCACAGCTTCTGGTTTTGCCTCCTCCGCCTCGATGCCGCGCGTTTCAACTGCACGCGCGACGAATTTGTCGCCGCGCTCCAGGCCGAAGGAGTCCAGGCCGCCGCCGGCTACATCCCCAAGCCCGTCTACGGTTATCCGCTTTTCCAGAACCACAATTTCTTCGCCGGCGCCTGGCCGCTGCGCGACGCCGGCCTGACGACAATGGACTACCGCACCGTCAAATGCCCCGTCGCCGAAGCCATGCTCGTCGACGGCATCTCCCTTCCCATCAGCCCCGCCCTGACCGACGAGATCATCGACCAAACCGCCGAAGCCCTCGCCAAGGTCGCAAGACACTTCGCGAAATAACTGTAGGGTCGGCGCTCGTCGCCGGACCGCTGTGTTAAACTGTAGGGCGGGATCGCCGATCCCGCCTGTCTCGTAGGCGGGTTCAGCGAACCCGCCCTACAATCCCGTGGGCCAGCGAGCTCGCTCGCGCTCTGCTTTCGTCCACGCGCTCTAATCCTAGCAAACTCGAAGATTGCTCCACTGTCATTTGTGCTGCCTCCTCCTCGCACGGGCCTTAACCATGCAATCTCAACTCAATTGAGGTGAATCATACTGTTTCCAAACATGCCGCTCTCCATCTCAGAGATCATAGGAATGTCTCTCCGCCAGACGCCTGTTGCGAAAATACGAAAAGCATTGGCGACCTGTGAAGCGGCCGGACTTGCCGTAACGGCCCAGGATTTGGAATCCAATCACTTGGCCGGCGGTGACCCGATCCTCCTCGCCGAAGCACTTGCGTCCGCCAAGAAACTTGGAGTTGAAACCAGTCTCCACGAGATGGCGGCCGTTTGCCTGGCCAAACACAATCCTCTCGAATTGCTGCTGGAAGCATCGAAAGAGAAAATCGTGCATTTTGATACATTCAGCCCGAAGCGAGCAGACAAGATTCGCGGCTTTACCAAGGATCAGAGAGAAGTCTCAGCCGAAATCACCGCCGTATTCCGTCTCTCCCCAACGCAGTTGGCGTTTCGTTTCGACTTTCGCCACATCCATGAGCGGCTCGGGGCCGCCGTTTCGGTATATATCAACACCGCAACCGACTATCGTTCGCTCCAGCTAAAGAAAGCCGAACAGGAAGCGGAATTGCGCACCATCGCCTCAGACATGATCCCGGTAATCAAAGCCGTGACCATCGAATATCGATAAAATCAGACCAAGCACGTCAGACCTGACTCTTGACAGAATGACAACGCGCCAGGTCCGGTGCGCGTCCCCTACCCCAACCACCGCTCCAGATTCCCCGCCGCAATCGCCGCAAGCTGGCTCTTCGGCGAACCGGGTTGCTCCAGCTTCGCCCGGGCGGCGGCGGTGATCAGGAAAGGCGTGTGCGAGGCGAAGACGAGCTGGCGCGCCGGCACCTTGGCCAGCAGGTGGCGCATCGTCTCGTGCCACTCGGCGAAAGACAGGTCGGCCAGCAGGCTCGGGTGCTTCGGCAGCACGGCGAGGATCTCGCTCCGGAGCAGGCCGCTGGCGAGCACCTTCAGTTTCGGATGACGCCCCACCAGCGCGCCGACGTCGGCTGCCTTCACGGGCTTGATGGTGAGTGAATGATATTCGTGCCGCTCGTCGATCAGCCGCACCTGCACGATGAGGCGCAGCTTCCTGCGGATGAGCTCGACCGCGAGTTCGGCCACGGCGCGGTGGCCCAGCTTGTAATTGTGGTAGGCCGGCAGCAGTCGCACGGCGCGCACGCGCGGGTCGGCTGCGCCCTCGGCGAGTTCCTCGCGCCAGTTGGCCAGGGTCGGATTGATGACCGGCACGGGCACTAGGTTTTTCAGACCCTCCGTGGTGCGCAGCAGCTCGTAGTTGGCCGGATCCGGCTCGGGGGAGAAGACGGCGTCCAGCGGCGACACCAGCGCCCGGCCGATGCCATGCGTGCGCAGCTGCCCCGTCAGCGTCCGCGGCGTGTGCTCCTCGATGAAGGCAAACGGCCACCGGCCCGTCCAAGTGTTGGCGTCAAAGTATTTCATGCGGGAAAACCGATCGAGTCACAGAGGACACTGAGGTGGTCACGGAGACCACGGAGTTCAAATCCTGCTGTCCAGAAGCCTTGCTCCGTGAACTCTGGTCGGACTCCGTGTTCTCTGTGACACGATCGGGCTCGGAAATTCATCTTCATGGCAGCCGGAGCAACGCACGCGCGTTGTCGTAGAGTATCTTCTTTTGCGTGGCCGCATTCAGCCGCGAACCGGTGATGCGCGCGAGGGCGACGCCGAAATCCCGGATCGGCGCGTCCGAGCCGTAGAGCACGCGCTCCGCGCCGAGTTGCGCGACGGCGTATTCGACAATGCCCGCCTCCGGCGCGGCGCCCGAGGTGTCGATCACGACGTTCGGACAGTCCATCACCGCGAGCACGCCGCGCACGCCGCAGCCGGTCAGGTGCGCCATGATGATGCGCACGTCGGGCCAGCGCCGGGCCAGCGTCGCCACGTCCTCCGGGTCGGTGTGGAAGCTGCGCTGTTTGATCTTGGTCATGCTCCATGCGTGCTGGAGCAGCGGCAGGCCGTGCCGGCGCGCCTCGATCATCAGCGGCTTCATGCAGGCGTCGCGGGCGTTGTTGGCGATCTCGAGCTTGATGCCGCGAAAGCCGCGCGCCACGCAGCGCTCCGTCTCGCGGCGGATGGCGCGCTCGCCGAGCGTCGGGTTCAGGTGACAGAAACCGGTCACGAAGTCCGGATAGCGCCGCATCAGCCAGAAAGTGTCGTCGTTGATGATCCGCAACTGTTCCTCGGTGGGCGAGCGGCCGAAACCGAGCACGTCGCCGAGCACCACGATATGCCGGATACCATGCGTTTTGGCCCGGGCGATCAGCTCAGCCGCCCCGGCGCGACCGCGCCGGTCGTCGCGTAAAAGGGGATGGGTGTGGATATCGATGGCCCGCATGAAATTTCAGGGTGTTTGCGCTTGGCTTTTCAGACAGTGCCGGAGCGATATGGTGCTGACAAGTATCCTCTGCTCTCCCGCGCTTTCCCACCCTGTTTTCAGACCCGCCAAATGAAGCACCGCACCCCGTCGCTGCGCGCCACCCCTCTCCAGCCGGAACAATTCGGAAGACTTCCCGCGAATTACCCGAATTCCGCGAATTTCAGAGGAGAAAACCCAATCCGACTGGCCTCTCCTCAGACTCACCGTCCAGTGAGCGGGCGTTTCCCGGTGTTTCATTCGCGTTTATTCACGTTATTCGCGGGCTACTGAATCGTTCTGGCTTGGCTTGAATTTCTCATGACCACCCTCCCCCGCACCGACCGCGACATCGAACTGCTGCTCTCGACCCCCACCAAGGGCGTCACCGAGGCCGTCACCCGCCTGCCGGGCGACTTTCTGGTGCTGGGCGTCGCGGGAAAAATGGGCATCACGACCGCCGTCATGCTGCGCCGCGCCCTCGATGCGGCCGGTCGCCAAGACACCACAGTTACCGGCGTCTCGCGTTTCAGCCGGCCCGAGGCCCGCGCCGAACTGGAGGCTCTCGGCGTCCGCACCCTCTCGTGCGACTTCACCGACGCCGCCCAGGTCGCGCAGCTGCCCGCGGCCGCCAACGTGCTCTTCCTCGCCGGCCAGAAATTCGGCACCGACGACGCCCCCGGCCTGACCTGGATCCAGAACACCGTCGTCCCCGCGATCATTGCGCAGCATTTCCGCCGCTCGCGGATGGTCGTCTTCTCGACCGGCTGCGTCTACCCGTTCATGCCGGTCACGGGCACCGGCGCGAAGGAGAACGAACCCGTCGCCTTCCTCGGCGAATACGCCAGCACCTGCGTCGGCCGCGAGCGCGTGTTCTCTCATTTCTCCCAACAGTTCGGCACGCCGGTGTTGATCTACCGGCTCAACTACTCGGTGGAACTGCGTTACGGCGTGCTCGTCGACCTCGCGCTCAAGGTGCGCGACGGCGAGCCGGTGGACCTCACGATGGGCTGGCTCAACTGCATCTGGCAGGGCGACGCCTGCGCCCGCGCCATCCAATGCCTCGAACACACCGCCAGCCCGCCGAAAATCCTGAACATCACCGGCCCGGAGAAACTCAGCATCCGCTCGCTCGCCGAGGAATTCGGCCGCCGCCTCGGCCGCGCTCCGGTCCTCACCGGCACCGAGGCCCCGACCGCCTGGATTGCCGACGCCGGTGAATCGATGAAACTGTTCGGACCGCCCGAGATGTCCGTGCCGCACATGATGGACCTGATCGCCGCCTACGTGCAGTCCGGCGGCAAAATCCTGGGCAAACCCACCCACTTCGAAACCCGCAGCGGAAAATTCTGAAGCAATTCTCACAGGAGGAAACGAAGGGAACAGAGGAACCATAAAAATCCTGTCTCTGGCTCCCTCTCCGTTTCCTCAGTTCCCTCCTGTAAAATCAGACTGATCTAAATGAACCTTCGCACCCATCTTCTCACCGGCCAGGTCATCCCGGCGCATCCGCTCGCCCTCGACGCCTCGCGCCGGTTCGACGAAAAGCACCAGCGTGCCCTCGCCCGCTATTACTTCGCCGCCGGCACCGGCGGCATCGCCGTCGGCGTGCACTCCACACAGTTCGAGATCCGCGACCCCAAGCATAATCTCTTCAAGCCCGTCCTCGAGCTGGCCATCGAAACCATCGCCGCCGAACTCCGCGCCACGCCGCGCGATTACGCGATGATCGCCGGCATCTGCGGCCAGACCGCCCAGGCCGTCGCCGAGGCGGAGCTGGCCCGCTCGCTCGGCTACCACGCCGGACTCGTCAGCATGGCCGCCTACAAGACCGAGCCCGAGGCCGCGATCCTCGCCCACGTCGCCACCGTGGCGAAGGTCATCCCGGTCATCGGCTTCTACCTCCAACCCGCGGTCGGCGGCCGCGTGTTCAGCTACGCCTTCTGGCAAAAGTTCGCCGAGATCCCCGAGGTTGTCGCGATCAAGATCGCGCCGTTCAACCGCTACCAGACCATCGACGTCGTCCGCGCCGTCGCCGCGTCCGGTCGGGAGGACCTCGCACTCTACACCGGCAACGACGACACCATCGTCGCCGACCTCCTCTCGCCGTTCACCTTCGAGTTCGACGGCAAAAAGGTCACCCGCCGCATCATCGGCGGTCTGCTCGGCCATTGGGGCGTATGGACGCATGCCGCGGTTAAACTCTTTCACGACGCTCAAAAGGCCGCCGCCGCGCCGGCAGTCGACGCCTCATGGCTGGCCCGCGCCAACGCCATCACCGACATGAACGCCGCGCTCTTCGACGCCGCCAACCGTTTCCACGGCTGCATCCCCGGCATCCTCGAGATCCTGCGCCGTCAGGGTCTGGTCGCCACCATGCACTGTCTCAATCCGCAGGAAGTGCTCTCGCCCGGCCAGGCCGAGGAACTGACCCGCGTCAGCGCCGCCTACCCCGAGCTGACCGACGACACCTTCGTCGCCGCCCACCTCGACCGCTGGCTACGGTGAAGTTTTTTGCCCGCTAATGACGCGAATGAACGCCAATGGGATTGGCCAAGGGTATATTCGCGTCCATTCGCGTGATTAGCGGGCAGTCCACGTCTTTTCGTGGCCAAAATTGTCCGGCTTCTGGGGTTGCACCCCGGCTCCCCCGGCGGGAAACTTTCCCCTGATATTTCACCCGTCCCATGACCGCCTTATCCACGCCGCAATCCTGCGAAGAACTCCTCGCCCGGATGGTCTCCTTCGAGACCGTCAACGAGACCATGGGCGGTCCCGCCGGCGGCGAGTCGCGCCTCGCCGCGCACCTCGAGGCGCTGGCCACCGGATGGGGCCTCCAGACGCGCCGCTGCCCGGCCGGCAGCACGTCAGGCAATTTCAACCTGCTCATCACGACCCAACCCCTGCCCGAGGCCGAGTGGCTGCTGTTCGAAAGCCACCTCGACACCGTCAGCATCGAGGGCATGACCGTCGCGCCGCTCCAGCTCACCCTCGCCGGCGATAAACTGCACGGCCGCGGCACCTGCGACACCAAGGGCTCGGGCGCCGCGATGCTGTGGGCGCTGCGTGACTACGCCCGGCAGCCCGGCCGCACGCGCAATGCCGGCATCATCTTCTCCATCGACGAGGAGGCGCTCATGACCGGCGCCCAGGCCTTCGCCGCGTGCGAGCTGCGCGACTTCCCGAAACTCCGCGGCATCGTGGTCGGCGAGCCCACCGGCCTGCGTCCGGTCGTGGCCCACAACGGCGCCCTGCGCTGGCGGACGATCACGCGCGGCCTCGCCGCCCATTCCGCCAATCCGGCGAAGGGCAGATCGGCCATCAGCGCCATGTGCCAGATCATCGCCGCGCTCGAGACGAAGTTCATCCCGCTGGCCAACCGGGAATTTCCGCTCACCGGCAAAGCCGCCGCCAGCATCAACGTCATCCGCGGCGGCTCCGCCGTGAACATCATCCCCGACTACTGCGAGATCAGCTGCGACCGCCGGCTCGTGCCGGGCGAGACCGCCGCGCAGGTGCTGGCCGAACGCGACGCCGCCCTCGCCGGTCTCGCCGTGGAACACGACAGCCAATATCTCGCCCCACCCCTGCCACCCGGCAGCTCCGCCGCCCTTCACGCGTGGATGCAACCCGCCTTCGCCGCCGCCGGACTCGACGGCACCGCCATCGGCGCGCCCTACGCCACCAACGCCAGCCACTACGCCGCCGGCGGCGCCCCCGTGCTGGTGCTCGGCCCCGGCGACATCGCCCAGGCGCACACCAAGGACGAGTGGCTCGACCGCCGCGAACTCGCCAAAGCCACGGCGCTTTACGGTGCGCTGATGCGGCTGCCTTGATCTTTCGTGGCTGCGGCTTCCAGCCGCAGGAATACATCGGCTGGAAGCCGGTGCCACATTCAGTAACTCGCTTCCTTGGAATGAAACACCTCCTCCCCTGTCTCGCCCTGCTGATCGCCGCGTCTTCGCTCCCCGCGGCGGTCCCTTCACCCAACCTGCCCGCCGACCTCGTCGAGCGCGCCGTGCGCCTGAAGGCGCCGCGCTGGAAATTCGTCGCCAAGCAACGCATGCGCGAGCTGCCCGAGACCTTCGCGTTGCAGGTGACGGCCATCGCGGCCCACCAGGCGCCCGAAACCGTGGTCGACGGCAAAACCCTCGCGACCCATCTCGCGGAGAAACTCCGCTTCATCCTCGTCACGCCCGAGCCCTATCCCGACGGCAGCTCCCGCGAGCCCGAGGCCCAGGGCGGCATCGGCGGCTGGACGCACCACGTGCCGGCGCACGCCCTCCTCCTCGCCAAGCGCACGCCCGCGGTCTGGGCGCAGCTCTCCGCCGACGAGCGTGCCCGCGCCGACCTGCTCATGCAGGCGCTCGCCCTCGCCGCCCACTTCTGCCTCGACGACGACAACGACTATTACCTGCTCCTCGACGGCTATTCCCTTTTCCACAAGAGCTGGAACCCCAACCACGTCGAAGGCTACGTCGGCGCCATCATCTCGGCGTCGCTCTACTTCGGGCCGGACGAACTCAACGCGTTCTTCCTCCAATTTGATTTCGACCGGTTCATCGCCCGGCTCGAAGCAGCGAATTTCCTGAACATCAGGAACTGCTGGACGTGGAACCCCGCCATCAAGGGCCTCATGATGAACGGCGGCCCCGTCACGGTGCCGGCGGATCAGGTCCTCGCGCAAGGCGTCGTCACCCGCGGCGCCGGCGTGCGCAACCCATTTACGCACGACGGCATGTCGCTCCGCGAGCCCTGGGCTCTGCACCGCGCACAGGCGGTGCGGCTTTTCTCCAAGGCCGTGCGCACCCGCGTCCACGCGAGCAGCGATTTCACCTCCGAACTCATGCACCGCGCCTCTCCCGCGACCGAGTCGCCCTGGGAGGGGCAGATGGGCATGCTGCACGAGTTCGAGAGCACGGACTGGGACGGCCTGCGCACGAGCCTGGGCTATGCGTTCGAGGGGGCGATGATCGACATCCCCACCGCCGGCACCCTCAAGGCGCTGGGCGAGTGGCGCGCCGCGGAAGGGGGCGACCTGCTCGAGCGGCGCATGGGCGTCGGCATGGGCGATATGCTCTTCAAGGCCCGCGAAGGCTACCGCAGCTACTCGCAGGCGAAGCCGCGCGAGTATTGGTGGGAGAAGGACCTCGCGCCGATGGGCGCGGATTTCATCGTCGGCCTCTGGCAGGCAATGTTCGCCCCGCCACCCCCGCCGTCGAAGTAAGGAGTTCCGACAAGACTGTTTTCCCGCGAATTACGCGAATCGACGCGAATTGAAATCACGGGAAGTGGACCCAGCATCGCGAGCAAGTCCGGCCCACCGGTCGTTCCGGTTTTGTTGGAGGCGGGACTGATAGTCCCGCCTCCAGCCGGCTGATGTCGGGAGCTCCTTATTCGCGTCCATCCGCGTGATTCGCGGGAAGCCTCCTTGCCCTCCCGAAATATTCATTCGTTTTCAGTGGAGACAAACCGGCGGATCGTGTGTGCTAGCGCCATGAATCCGCCCCCCTCTTTTCCCGTGGCCCCGAGCCAGGAAAGACGAATTCTGCCGGAACTGGCGAATCGGGATTGTGGGGCGCTGATCGGGTTCGACATCGGCGGCACCAAGTGTGCGGTCAGCCGCGTGCGCGACGGCGCCATCGAGGAAATCATCCGCGTGCCCACCGGGAATTTCGCGAAAACCTTCGCGACCCTGACGGAAGCCGCGCGCCGGGTGGTGATCGAAAATCCGGTCTTCGGCATCTCCTGCGGCGGACCGCTCGACGCCACGCGCGGCGTGATCGTCTCCCCGCCCAATCTCGACCCCAGTTGGCACGGCGTGGAAATCTGCCGGCTGCTGGTGGACAAATTCGGCGGCCAAGCCCGGCTCATGAACGACGCCAACGCCTGCGCGCTCGCCGAGTGGCGCTTCGGCGCGGGCCAGGGCTGTCAGCACATGGTCTTCCTCACCTCCGGCACCGGCATGGGCGCCGGCGTGATTTTAAACGGCCGGCTTTACGAAGGCGCCAGCGGCGACGCCGGCGAGGTCGGCCACCTGCGCCTCGCGCCGGAGGGCCCCATTGGCTTCGGCAAGGCCGGCTCCTTCGAGGGTTTTTGCAGCGGCGGCGGCATCGCGCGGCTCGCCGAAATCTTCGTGCGCCGGACGAAGACGACGCCCGCTTGGTTCGCCGCCGAGGGCAAGACCACGACGAAGCAGATCGCCGATGCGGCCAAGGCGGGTGATCCGCTCGCCGGCGAGATCATGAACGAGTCCGGCCAACGCCTCGGCGAAGCCCTCGCGATCATCATCGACACGCTCAACCCCGAGCGGATCGTGCTCGGGGGATTTTATCCGCATTGCCACGAATTGCTGGCTCCCGCCATGAGGGCCGCGCTCGCCCGCGAGGCTTTGCCGCACTCCCTCGCTGCCTGCCGGATTCTGCCGGCCGAGCTGGGCGAGACCATCGGCAGCCACGGCGCCATCGCCATCGCCCTACAACCGGAAATCTGAGACCGGAAACCTGAGCCGGACTTCATGCAGCTTGAAAACCACAGATGGACACAAATGAACACAGATACCTCGGACGAGGCCGCCGAGCATAGGAAAATGCCGACTCATCGAACGGTTCCGATCTCGGGCTTCTCCAAGCCTTATCTATCTGTGTGAATTTGTGTCTATCTGTGGTTGAACTGAATTGTTCCGGCTGAGTAATGCCGGACCATCGTTTCATGGATTCCAGCTCTCTCCTCCCACCTATGAATTCCCCTCATCTCGCCAAACTGATCAAGCGCCTGCCCGAGCTCGCCGTCTGCGAGGCGTCGATCGCGGAGGCTTACACCGCCTTGCACGACTGCTTCAAGTCCGGCGGCAAGATCCTCCTCTGCGGCAACGGCGGCAGCGCCGCCGACGCCGACCATTGGGCCGGTGAACTGCTCAAGGGCTTCTGCAAGATGCGCCCGCTTCCTGCGAAGGAACGAAAAAAACTGCCCCCGTATGTCGCCCGCCGCCTGCAGGGAGCCCTGCCCGCCATCCCGCTCACGAATTTCACCGCGCTCGGCAGCGCTTTCTTGAACGACGTGGACGGCGACCTCGTCTACGCGCAGCTCACGTCGGCCCTCGGCCGGCGCGGCGACGTGCTCGTCGCGCTCAGCACCTCGGGCAACGCCGCGAATGTCTGCCACGCCGTCCGGACCGCGCACGCCCGCGGCCTGCGCACCGTCGCCCTCACCGGTGCCGGCGGCGGCCGGTTGCGCGGACTCGCCGACATCTGCATCCGCGTCCCGGCCCGCGAAACCTACCGCGCCCAGGAATACCATCTTCCCATCTACCACTGTCTTTCGCTCATGCTCGAGGACGCCTTCTTCAGCTGAGGTGTTGCTGTTGGTGGGCGTCGGTTTCCATACCGACGACGAAGGCCTGTCGCCGATGTGGAAATCGACGACCACCGCTGATTTCCGCCTCACCCCCTCGCCTTGACCTGCCAGGCGCGCGGGGTCACCCCGAAGGCCTGCTTGAACTGCGTGCTGAAATGCTGCGACGAGCTGAAGCCGTATTGCTGCGCGGCCGTGGTCACGTCGATGGTCGGCTGGCGCAAGGCCTCGCGGGCGGCGGTCAGCCGCAGCTGCAGGTGGCACGCCGCGGGGGTCAGCCCCACCTCGCGGCGGAACCGCGTGCAAAAATGCGGGATGCTGCGCGCCGTCGCCACCCCGGCGAGGTCGGCCAGCGGCAGCCGGCGCTGCAGGTTCTGGTGCAGGTAATCCACCGCCTTCTGCACGCCGTGCGAATAGGGCAGCCGCGGCGTCTCCGCCCCGCCGGCCCCCGCCGCGGCATCGAGCCGCTGGTCGAGCAACGTGATGAACAGCCGCAGGCAGGAGAGGATGACCTCGGTGCGCCGCGCCCGTGCGGCCACGACCTGCCGCACGAGCGTGCGCAGCACCGGTTCGATCTCCTGGCACCCCGGCACCAGCCGCGGCCGGTCCGCCCGCAACCGCGCGGCCAGCCGGCGGCCTTCCCGGCCGAGGCTGTCCAGGTCCACGCCCATCCAGAGATGCTGGTTCTCCGGGTTGCGCTTCGGCCCGGTGCCGTGCTTTTCGCCGGGATAGGCGATGTAGAGGTCGCCCATGTGCTGCACCGCCGTCTCGTCCTGCGTCCGCCACGTGGCCTGGCCGCGGGAGAGGTAGAGGAACTCGAAGACCGGGTGCGCATGCGGTCCGCGGTGATGGCCGGCGCAGCAGAGCGCCTCGCCGCAATGCGTCAGCTCCGGCAGCTCGTCCACGGGATTCTCGCAGATGAAGCCGCTGATGATCTGGGGATCGCGCAGGACCTTCATGGGATGCCGGGCAGGCTGCGTGTGCGCTTTCTTAACGCGAGCGTAATATTCCATACAATTCCGCCAAATCCGCTGAACGCCAGCCGGCGCGGATTCCACTAGGATGAGGGCCCACGCATGAATACCTCCCCCTACCGGCTCACCCCTGCCCAGCAGAAATTCTATCACGACAACGGCTATCTCCTCGGCCTCCCGCCGATCTACACCCGCGAGGAGATGGCCCGCATCAACGCCGAGCTGCCCAACCTCCTCGCCCTGCTCCAGCCCGGCGAGACCAGCAAGGACATCCGCGAGTGGCACGAGACGAGCACCTTCCTCTACGAGATCGTGATGAACCCGAAGATCCTCGACCTGGTCGAGGGCATCCTCGGGCCCGACTTCTACTGCTGGGCGAGCAACTTCTTCATCAAGGACCCGCGCAGCATGTCCACCGTCGGCTGGCACCAGGACTCCTACTACTGGCCGATGGCGCCGCACAACTCCGTCACGGTCTGGCTGGCCTTCGACGACGTCGACGAGGGCAACGGCGGCATGAAGCTCCTGCCCGGCTCGCACCAGGGCGGCGTCATCAAGCACCGCCGCTCCAAGGAAACCAGCTCCGTCCTGACGCTTGAGCTGGAGGACGGCAGCGATTTCAACGCGGATAATGCGGTGCAGTTCCGGATGAAGGCCGGCGAGTGCTCGTTGCACGACGACCGCGCCATCCACGGTTCGCAGGCCAATCCCTCCGACCGCCGCCGCGCCGGCCTGACCATCCGCTACTCCGGCACCAACGTGAAGAACGACCTGTCGGTGAACCCCAACTTCAAGATCTACCTCTGCCGCGGCGTGGACACCTACATGCACAACCCCTACGGCACGCCACCCACCCAGCGCTACGGCCGCCCGAACTTCAAGCCCGTGAGCAACGAGGAGGCGGGCAAGGGTTGAGGACGGCGGGTTGCTCTCGGGCGCGCTCACCACGTCGGCATTCGTGGGCCAGCGAGCTTGCTCGCGCCAAACCTGCGCCCGCGAGCGGGCCGCCCACGACTGAACCCCGGACACCATCCTGAAGATTGCATGGTTCCTGCCGTCCGATCACAATTCGACTCAATCGCAATGCCCACTCTCCTTCCCCGCCTCCTCCTCTTCCTCGCGACCGCCTCGCTCGCTTTCGCCGCGCCCGCCGCGCCCGAAGTCACGCCCACCGAATTCCCCGGCGCCGAGACCTTCGTCTATCGCGCCGGCACGCCCGAGCCGCAGCGGCTGTTCGTCATCAAGCCGGCGGGTTGGAAAGCAAGCGACCGCCGCGCCGCGCTCCTGTTCTTCTTCGGCGGCGGCTGGACCACCGGCACGCCGAAAAACTCGATCGGCTGGGCCAAGACCGCCGCCAGCCTGGGCCTGGTCGGCATCGCTCCCGATTATCGCACCAAAAACCGCCACGACGTCTCCCCGCTCGGCTCCGTGGCCGACAGCCGCGCCGCCCTGCATTGGGCGCAGGAACATGCCGCCGAACTCGGCCTCGATCCGGCGCGCATCGCCGTGGGCGGCAACTCCGCCGGCGGCCACGTCGCGCTGTGGACCGCCATCACGCACGCGCCTCCCGGCTCCGACCCGGCGGAATCGCCGCGGCTCAAACCCGCCGCCCTCGTCCTCTTCAGCACTGTATCCGACACGTCGGTCGCCACGGGTTACACACCGCAGCGCTTTGGGGAGAACACGACCGCGCTCTCCCCCGTGCATCAGCTCGACGCCAAGATGCCCCCGGTCCTCGCCTTCCACGGTGACGCCGACAAGACCGTGCCCTTGCGGCAGGCCCTCGCCCTGCGCGATGCGCTCGTGGCGTCGGGCAATGCCTGCGAGCTGCACATCGTCCCCGGTGGCGGCCACAACTTCGGCGGCGATATCCCCGAGTGGCGGGAGAAGTCGCGCGAGCTGATGATCGCCTTCCTGAAGGCGCAAGGACTGGTTGAATCAGTCCCTTAGGTGGAACCCGTCCTCCCGGACGGGTTTCTTAGCCCCCGAATTTTAGCCACAGAAAGCACAAAAGGCTCAAAAATTTCTGAGCGGCGACCCCAGATCAAATGGAGGAGTGGAATAGCTTAGGCCGTAGTAAAGCACGTGTCCGAGCAAAGCCCTGCTGAGCGGTCTTGTTTTGCGCTTTTTGTGCCTTTTGTGGCCAATCCTACTTGGCTCACCACCATCCGCGCTGCGTCGCCGCCGTGAGGGCCTCGTCCACCGGGGCCAGCGCCGGATGCCACATGCGTTCCCATTCGAGGCTGACCGGACCGGAATATTCGCGGCTGATCACCTCGCGCAGCGGCTTCATCGGAAACTCGCCATCGCCGGGCAGCCGGTAGCTGAAAGGGTGTTTGCCGCTGGGGATGCTGACACTGTCCTTCACGTGCATGTGCACGACGTGCGGCCGGATCGCCCGCCACGTCACCAACGGATCTTCGCCGCCCTTTTTCCAGGTGTGATGCGTGTCCCACAAGATGCCTGTGCCCGGCGCCAGTGACAGGAACTGGTTGACGGATGCGGTTGTGAAGAGCGAGTCGTGCGTCTCGATCATCAGGTCCGCCTTCCAGCCGTTCTTCGCCCGGAGTTCCCGCCACCACGTGATCGTGTCCGCCATCTCGCGGTGCGTCGCGAGGTCGGCATTATGCCCGCCGTCGAAGGCCCGCAGCCGCGGCACGCCGACCGCCTCGGCCCAGGGAAGGAATTTAAGAAACGCCTCACGGTCCGCCGCCGTGCCGCCGGCGAGCTTCAAGGAGGTGTCGAGCGAGAGGATCTTCACCGGCGAGGCGCGCATCCGCTCCCCGAGCACGGCCGGCGTGCCGTAGGTGGCGGCGAAGTGGGCCGGAAGATCGATCGTGCCGGACAGGCACCGGAGTTCCACCCCCGGCAGGCCGTGCTTCGCCGCGAGGACGAGGGTCTGCTCCAGGTTCAATTCAGGACTGCCGAGCGAGGAATAAGTGCGGATGTAAGCCATGGGAATGTCTGCCGACTCAAAGCCAAAAAAACCACAAAAGCGACTCTGGCTTGAGGAAAAGATTTTGTCGCCCGCGAATGACCCGAATGAACGTGAATAGAAATGGCGGACTGGTCTACGGACGCTGGTTCGGAGTGGCACCGGCTTCCAGCCGGTGAATCCCTGCGGCTGGAAGCCGCAGCCACATGATCGGTCTGTTTTCTTGATTCGCGTCAGTTCGCCTCATTCGCGGGCCACCGACCGGTTCCGCCGCGCCGCGAATCCAGATTGAATTCGCCGGCTTGCGCCGCCACTTTGCCGCCATGCGATTACGAGTCATCTCCACCGGCGGCACCATCGACAAGGTCTACTTCGATGCCGCCAGCACCTATGAGGTCGGCGAGCCCCAGGTCGGGCCCGTCTTCCGCGAGTCCAACGTGACCTTCGACTTCGTCGTCGAGTCCGTCATGCAGAAGGACAGCCTCGCGATGAATGACGAGGACCGCGCCCTTATCCGCGCGCGGGTCGAGGCGTCGCCGGAGAACCTCATCCTCATCACCCACGGCACCGACACCATGACGGCCACGGCCGCCAAGCTCGAGGGACTCAAGGACAAGGTCATCGTCTTCACCGGCTCGATGCAGCCCGCGCGTTTCCGCAACAGCGACGCCGTCTTCAACCTCGGCTGCGCCGTCGGCGCCGTCCAGTCGTTGCCGCCCGGCGTCTACATCGCGATGAACGGCGTGGTCGCCCCCGCGAGCAGCGTGAAGAAAAACCGCGCCGCCAGCCGCTTCGAACCGAAGGGGTGAAGAAAGAGACCTGACGTAGCGTTGCGCGAAGATGGCGAAGCAAACTTGAGACCTGAAACCTGAAGATTAACCACTAATGGCCACTCATGTGTCACTAATCCGGATTAGTGGGATATTAGTGTGGATCAGTGGGATATTAGTGTGGATCAGTGGTGCCCTTTTCTTGGCCGGCACTGCCCTCGCCCAGCCCGCGGCACAAACGCTCACGCCGAATCTCGAATCCAACATCGAGCGCCCGCTGCGCTACCGGCCGGACGGGGCGGACTTCGTCATTGAGAACGGCGCCGAGTTCTTCAACCGCCCGCTCTACGGCGGCAACACCGCCTTCCGCGTCGACGGCGGCGACAAACCCGAGTTTGTCCTCTACCTGCCCGGCCGCGGCGGCAACCTGCGCCTCGGCCTCAGACGGGTGGAGCGCGTCGTCCCCGACGCGCTTTCCCCGAGCCCGCGTCTTGAAGACCAGCCTCTTCGTCTCGCCAAATGGCTCCACGACGCCGCATCGATCACCACTCGCTACCGCCCCGGCGAACTTCTCTACGAGATCCGCGATCCGCTGCTCGGTCCGGACGGCGTGCTGCGCGTCGCCGCCCTCGCCTGCCACCAGACCGAGGGGCTCATTGTCCGCGTGGAGGCGACGGGCCTCCCGGCCGGTCTCGAACTGATCTGGGCCTACGGCGGCGTCAACGGCCAGCGCGGCAAGCGCGACGGCGACATCGGCACCGAAGCCGTCCCTATCAGCCAGTGGTTCCAGCTCCAGCCGGATTTCTGCAAGGATAACACCTTCGAGCTGCGTGCAGATACGTTCACCTTGCGGGCCAAGCCGGCGATCATCGTCGGCCTCGCGTCGGCCGGCGCGCAGCTCGCGCTCGCCGATGCGACGCGTTGGAATGACCTGCCATCCCTGCTTGCTGTAGGGGCGCCGCTTGACGGCGCCCGCGGGCGTCCACAAGGGACGCCCCTACAGGTCCTCGTCGGCCGCTCGCCGCTCGCCAATGGCCAACCTCTTTATATCTCCGTCCAGCGAGTAGCGACCACCGCCGCCGAAGATCTCGATACCTACAAGGAAGTCGGTGCTCCGCCTGTAGGGGCGTCGCTTGACGACGCCCGCGGGCGTCCACAAGGGACGCCCCTACAAATTCCCGCCTTTGCCGCGGCCGACCTCCCGCGCCTCTTCGCTGAGGCCGAGGCGCACTTCGCCGCCTTGCGCACCCGCGTGTCGGTCGAGACGCCCGATCCGTTCCTCAACGCCGCCGTCGGCGCGCTGAATGTCGCCGCCGACGCCGTGTGGGACGAACCCCAGCAGGCCATCATGCACGGCGCCATCGCCTGGCGCACGAAACTCCTCGGCTGGCGCGGCCCCTACGCGCTCGACGCCCTCGGCTGGCACGACCGCGCCCGGAAACATTTTGAATATTGGGCCGGCCGACAAAACCTGTCGCCCATCCCGGAAAAACTTCCGCCGCCGGAGGAGGAGACCAACCTCGCCCGCAGCCGCACCGCCCTGCACAGCAACGGGAACCTGTCGAACAACCATTACGACATGAACCTTGTGTTCTTCGACGCGTTCTTCCGGCACCTGCTCTGGACGGGCGACGTCGAGTTCGCGAAGAAGATGTGGCCGACCCTCGAACGCCACTTCGCCTGGGAACGCCGGCTCTTCCGCCGGGAATTCACCGCCGCCAGCGGTGAAAAACTTCCCCTCTACGAAGCCTACGCCGCCATCTGGGCGAGCGACGATTTGCAATACAGCGGCGGCGGCACGGCCCACGCCTCGGCCTACAATTACTGGCACAACAAGATGGCCGCGCAACTCGCTCCCCTCGTCGGCGCCGACCCCGCGCCCTACGCCCGCGAGGCCGACCTCATCGCCCGCGCCATGCGTGAGCTGCTGTGGATGAAATCTGAGGGCATGTTTGCCGAGAGCAAGGATCTCCGCGGTCACCAATATGTGCACGACAGTCCGGCCCTATGGACTTTCTATCACGTCATGGACTCCGAGCTGCCAATGCCCACAGAGGCATTCTCCATGGCAGGTTATGTCGCCTGCAACCTCCCTCATTTGCCGGTGAAAGGATCTGCGGAGCTGAACCCCATCGGCAACCTGATCGCAACGAGCAGCTGGATGCCCTATACGTGGTCCCTAAACAACGTCGTGATGAGCGAAAACCTGCATGCCGCCCTCGGCTACTGGCAGGCTGGCCTCCACGATCAAGCGTGGATCACCGCAAAGGCGGCGTTCGCCGCCTCGATGTTCATGGGCATCTCACCCGGCAATGTCGGCTCGATGAACTACCTCGACGTTTACCGCCGCGAGTCCCAACGCGATTTCGCCGACGGCTCCGGCGTATTCAGCCGCGCGTTGATCGAAGGATTGTTCGGCGTGCGGCCCGACGCCCTCGCTGGCGAGCTACGCATTATCCCGGGTTTTCCCACTTGCTGGGAACACGCCCGCTTGCGGCATCCCCTAGTTGATTTGTCGTATCACCGCGACGGTCCCGCGGACTTTTACACCGTGGAAGCCCGATTCTCGCAACCGATGACGCTGCGCCTCGAAATCCCTGCGGCGGGCACCGCCCCCCGGATCAAGGTCAATGGTCGTTCGGTTGAAGGTCGGCTCACGGAGGAACCGAATCCACGCTTGGAGATTCTCGTCCCCTCCGCCGCCCGCTGGGAAGTGGAGGTGCGGTGGACTCCCACGGAGCTGTCCCGTGTGCCGGGACCTTTCATGGAGCCCCCGTCGAAACCCGCGGTGATGGCCCAGCGCGCCCCGGAGGAAGTCACCAACGCAGAGGCGGTCGATCTTGCAGCGCACTTCAACGACCGCGTCACGGAAATCTTCCGCCCGGGCAAATACCTGTCGCCCCGGTCGCCGTTTGTCTCACTTGCTCTGCCGTCGCAGGGCATCGGCTACTGGGCCGGACACGTCAACGCCACGGCCGAGATCGACGACACCGGCCTGCGCGCCATCGCCGCGAAGAATGGCGGCAAGATTGTCCTGCCCAACGGCCTGGTGTTCGCCACGCCTGGCCCCGGCGACACCAACAATATTTTGTTCACCTCGCAGTGGGACAACTATCCCCGTGAAGCCACCGTTCCCCTGTCCGGCAAGGCGCGCCGACTGCACCTGCTGATGGCCGGCTCGACCAACGCCATGCAGAGCCGCCTCGACAACGGCGAGGTGATCGTCACCTACACCGACGGAGAAATATGGCGGCTGCCGTTGCGGAATCCCAACACCTGGTGGCCCATCGAGCAGGACTACTTCATCGACGATTACCAGTTCACGCTGACCGAGCCTTACTCGCCAAAGACGCTCAGCCCATTGCCTACCCGCGTGGATCTCAAGACCGGCACGGTGCGGGTGCTGGATTACGCCACTTTCAAGGGCCAAGGCCGCGCCATTCCCGGCGGTGCCGCCACGGTGCTCGAACTCTCGCTCGATCCGGCCAAGGAATTGAAATCCCTCACCGTCCGCGCTCTCGCGAACGACGTCGTCATCGGCCTGATGGCCGCGACGCTGGAGCGGTGAAGAGCCTCGGGACAGCAGGTGTAGGGGCGGCGCTTGACGCCGCCCGCGGGCGCCGACCAGCGGCGCCCCTACAAGAGGAAAGCAGGTCAATATCCGGATAGGCGCTTACGGCCCGATCCGATCCAGCGGCGTCGCGCGGGAGGAATCCTCGCCGACGGTAACAGTCACCTTCTTTCCGGAACCGCTGAAGTCGAACTTGCACTGCACGTCGGTCGTCAGCGCGTAGAAGTGCGTCGGCGAGGCCGCGTGGAGCACCACCTCGGCCCCACCCAGCGTGAGTGCGAGCAGTCCGTCGGGCAGACGCCGGATCTTCATGCTGGGCTTCTGACCCCGGCCATAGTCCCCGGCATACGAATCGAGCAGCGCATCGGGCAGGTAAAATTCCGGATGCCGGTGCCGGCCCAGCTCCCGCACCCAGACATTGCGGAAACGCACCGGATTGCCGTGGTCCTGCATCGCGATCGGCAGGCGCTCCGGATGCGCCTCGTAGGGCGGCCGGCCGACCCACGCCGTGGGACCGGTCAGTTCGACGTTGTTCTGCACCAGCACGCCGTTGTGGAAAACGGTCAGGCGGGCCTTGGCCAGCAGCTTGCCCTCGGCATCGAAACGCGGAGCCGTCCAGACGAAATCATAGGTCTGCCAGCGACCGGGCGGCAGCGAGGCGTTCACCAGCGGGGGATATTGCCCGTAGGACGAAGCGGCCGAACCGTCGGCGTAGGTTTTGTTCTCATGCGAATCGAGCACCTGGGTCTCATAGCGATTGAGGCCGAAAAACACGCCGCTGTTGCCGCGGCCCTGGCTCGCGCCCTGGGGCGGCGTCGGCGCGGCCCACTCGATGTGGAGCTGGCAGTCGCCGAACGACCGGAGCGTGCGCACGTAGCCGCTGCCGGGCACGCACTCCAGCGCGCCGTCCTTCACGACCCACTTGGTCGGACTCCCGTCCATGGCCACCCATTGCGCGTTGTCCTTGCCATCGAAGAGCACCACCGCATCGGAGGGAGGCACTCCGGGCTGCTCCTGCGAGCTGAAGGTGCCGGGGTTGACCACCGGCGGCAACGGACGCTCACGATCATGGGCGAGCCAGTCCGGATCAGGCGCACTTTGCAATGAGGCTGGAAGAACAACGATCAGAGCGAACGCGGAAACCAAGGGTATTTTCATAGGAGAAGTTGATAGTTTGCTTCCACCGGAACCGGCTGTCGAACGGAATTCGTGACATCCGTTGGGCGTGACCTCGTTGCCCCCGGCCGTTTCCTCGTCACTTCTCCGCAAACTCCGCCGGCACCGTGGTGATCGGGCGAATCTCGATGGCGCGGTAGAAAATCTCCGCGCCCTCCGACTGCAGGATGAGCGGACCCGCGGTGACGGGTGCCGGAGCCGGGCCGTCGATCCGCTGCGGACCGTGCAGCCGCATCACCACCTTGCCGTTCACGATATGGATGCTGTCTTCGCCGAGGCAGATGAGCTCGACCGTGTTCCATTCGCCGGACGGTTTTTCATTGTCGGGCGATTTCACGCAACGCCCCACCGCGCCGGGCACCTGCGAAAAGACGTTCCAGGCGCCGGCCGGGTCGTAGTCGAACACCGGTTTCTCGCCCGGCCGGACCGTCGAGCGCACCGAAATCCGCGAACCGATGGCGTAGAGGTCGCCGACGTCGCGCTCCTGGATCTGCAATTCGATGGAGCGCGCCCACGTGCGTCCCTCGGCCCCCGGCGCCGCATGGACATGATACAGCAGCCCGCTGTCGCGCGGGGTCGCGAATTTCTCCCGGGGCGGCCACTTCTTATCCCCCCACTTGAACTGCAGCCGCAAGTGATAATTGCTGAAGGAGCCGGCCGTGCGCAGCTCCCCGAAAACCTGCCCCGAAATGCGGATCGCCGGCTGCCCGTCCACCGGCACCACCGTGAACACGTCCAGGGGATCGCGGCCGGCCCCGAGCGGGGCGGTATAGGCACCCTTTTCGTTTCGCGGCTCGCCCGGCAGATCGACGCTCACATGGGGCGCGGCGAGCCAGGTGGACCAGCCGGACAGATCCCGGCTGTTGAACAAGGGCTGCCAAGCCGGTTCGGCCGCCGTCAGGCTGCTGCAAACGCAAAGCGCGGACAGGAGCCACCCGATGGTAAATTTTGGGATAATCATGACCGGGCCACTCTGGGTGCGGGCACCGCGCGAGGCAATGTCCCTCCCTGGCAGGCGCCCGCGTCACAATCTGCTGGCCACGGCCTGAACCTTGTCCAAAAACACCAGTCCTATCCACATGAATCTCGACACCGCCCGCACCGCCGTCATCGCCACGCTCGGCCGCATGAACACCCTCTTCAACAAGCCGGTCTTCGACGAGTGGGTGCTGGTCAAGCTGGCCAGCGAATCAGGCGCCATTCTCGCCTACTCCGGTCCGCGCGCCGAGACCTACCAGAAGGTGTTCAAGGACGACATCGTGCCGCTGCGCGCCGAGATCGAGGAGCGGCATCTGGCCATGGGGGACTTCGCCTTCGTGGACGCAGCCACCGGCACGCGCTTCGACGCCTGCATCAAGCTCGGCCCCGCCGCCTACCTTTTTTGCAACAACACGACACGGGACATGGCCGACATCCGGCAGGACCCGCTCTGGCGCGAGGCGCAGGTGCCCTTCGTGCAACTGAGCCAGCGCTTCATCACGGATCCGTTGGAGTAGGACAGAATACAGAGAACCCGCCTTCGCCGGTCGACTACGGCGCGGCAAGCAGAGCGAGGTTTGGATCCGTTCGAATGTAGGAGGGGCTTTACGCCCCGACAGCCCGCTGCACACCTGCATTGTCGGGACTTAAAGCCCCTCCCACACCCAATCCCCTGCTTTTTTCACGCCAGCAGCCCCGTCCACACGAACCAGCCGTAGGCCAGCATCAGCGCGGCGCCGGCCCAACGCGGCAGGCCGCCGGTCACCAGCAGCAGCACGCCGTGCACCACGACTGCGCCGGCCAGGATGAACAGGCCGGTCTGGAAAAACTCCGTCACCGGCAGCGGCTTCACGAGCGCGAACAGGCCCAGGCAAAGCGGAATGCAGATGTGGCCGTCGCCGACCTGCGAGGTGTAGACGACATCCGCGCGGCGCTTCCAACCCCAGTAGAGCGCGAGCACGGCGTTGGGCAGCACCATCAGCCAGCCGGTCAGCCAGCCGAGGTTGGCGGCGCTGACAAAACCGCTTTTTTGCGCCGTCAGCCACGTGACGAGCCAGTCGATGCTTTCATAGAGCAGCCAGGCGCAGGCGAGCACGAGCAGCGCGTCCACGTAAAACATCGGGCCGAACGAGACGCGGCGGCGGACGTTGTGCTTGAGCACGTCGAACACCTGGAAACATTGCCAGAAAAGGAACAGGCCAATCAGCAGCAGGCCGTCGGTAAACTCAAGTTTCCCGTCGCGTCCGAGCACCCAGACGGCGCCGGTGAAAAACAAAACCGCCACGAGCGTGAGCAGGAGGGAGAGGCGGTTGAGCTGGCCCTCGGTGCCGCCGGCGCCCTTCGCCGACCGGGCGGGCTTTTTCCCTTTCGCGCCACCCTGGGCGGACATCACCTGCAGGCCCCAGCAAACCGCCGGCAGGCCGAGAAGCAGCGTGAGGTTGGTGACGTTGTTGACGAGGCAATTGGTCAGCACCTCCCCGGGCGCCCCGTCGCGCGCGACCATGATGGCGACGAAGATGAGGTTACCCAGCCCCGAGCAATACGGCATGATGAGCGTGCCGAGCGCCGTGCCCTCGAGCCCGTGGTCCAGCATGGCCTCCAGTCGCCAGAGCATGAGCAGCGACACGCCCAAGAACACCGCGAGGTAGGTCAGCGGATCGTTCAGGCCGAGCGAATCGAGGAGAGCAGGCAGCACGCGTTCAAGTTGAGCGGTTACAGTCGGGGCGTAAAGCCCCTCCCACACCCGGACCCACGAAGATTGAATGTGGGAGGGGCTTTATGCCCCGACTTTCAGCGCAGCTTCCGCATCAAGCGCGACGCCCCATGCCCCCGGTGAATTAGCGTCGCTGCACCCGGCCACAATGAATCTGTTTAAGCCACGGTTCGCCACGAATCGGTTGGCCTCTCCGCCCGGTTTTCCCGTATCTATCCGGTCCATGTCCCCTGAAATCGTCAACCTGCCCCACAGCGACATTCCCCAGGCTTGGTATAACGTCCTCGCCGATCTGCCCGTGCCGCTGGCTCCGCCCTTGCATCCGGGCACCGGCAAGCCGCTCGTCGCGGCAGACCTGGCGCCGATCTTCCCCATGGCGCTCATCGAGCAGGAAATGAGCGGCGAAAAATGGATCCCCATCCCCGCCGAGGTCCGGGAGCAATACAAGATCTGGCGCCCCACCCCGCTCGTGCGCGCCGTCCGCCTCGAGAAGGCCCTCGGCACGAACTGCCGCATCTATTTCAAGAACGAGAGCATCAGCCCCGCCGGCAGCCACAAGCTCAACACCGCTCTCGCCCAGGCCTACTACAACAAGCAGGAGGGCGTGAAGCGCATCACGACCGAGACCGGCGCCGGCCAATGGGGCTCGTCCATGGCCTTCGCCTGCCAGCTCTTCGGCCTCGAGTGCGTCATCTACATGGTGAAGTCCAGCTACCACCAGAAGCCCTACCGGCGCTCGCTGATGCACATCTGGGGCGGCACCGTCCACGCCTCGCCCTCCAACCTCACCAACGCCGGCCGCGCCATCCTCGCCGCCACCCCCGACACACCGGGCAGCCTCGGCATCGCCATCTCCGAGGCGGTCGAGGACGCCGCCACGCACGCCGACACCAAATACACCCTCGGCAGCGTGCTCAACCACGTCATCCTCCACCAGAGCGTCATCGGCCTCGAGACGATGCAGCAGCTCAAGATCGCCGGCGAGACCCCGGACACCCTCATCGGCTGCGTGGGCGGCGGCAGCAATTTCGGCGGCTTTGCCCTTCCTTTCCTGCCTGAGAAACTCCGTCGCCCGGAGCTGCGCATCATCGCCGTCGAACCTTCCGCCTGCCCGTCGCTCACGAAGGGCGTCTTCGCCTACGACTTCGGCGACACGGGCAAGCTGACGCCGCTGGTGAAGATGTTCACGCTCGGCCACACCTTCGTCCCCGAGGGCATCCATGCCGGCGGCCTGCGCTACCACGGCACCGCCCCGATCGTCGCCCACCTCGCCGACCTCAAGCTCATCGAGGCCCGGGCCATCACGCAGAACACCGTCTTCGCCGGCGCGCTCCAGTTCGCGCGCACCGAGGGCTTCGTGCCCGCGCCGGAGACCGCGCACGCCATCGCCGCCACGATCGCCGAGGCGAAGAAAAACGACGGCAAGTGCATCGTCATGTGCTACAGCGGCCACGGCCACTTCGACATGTCGGCCTACGACGCGCATCTCGCCGGCGATCTCGAGGACTACGAACACCCCGAGGAAAAGATCGCCGAGGCCCTGCATCACCTGCCGAAGGTGAATTGAGCCGGCAACCCGCAACAGGAGCAGATTCTCCGGGGTGGAACGCCGCCTCCGGACGCGTTTTCCAGTGCGCGCATCCTGAAACGCGTCCGGAGGCCGCGTTCCACCGTTTGGCGGGCAGCCATATGCTCGAGTTACGCCCCGACTCAAGGTCAGCAAAGGCGGGACTGATTTTCCCTCACTGCAGCTTCAGCGGCAGGCGCTGCAAACGCGTCCAGGCCTCGCCGAGGATCGTGCTGGTCTTGGGCTCGGGGTTGTCACCGGTCTTGAGCGTGTAGGCCGGGGTGAAGTTGCCGAGCACGGCGCAATACTCGTTGTTCACCATCATGCCGATGAGGTCGCCGGTCTTGCTGAAGACGAGGTCGCCGCGCTTGGGCGAGATCTCGCCGAACAGCCGCGTGACGATCCGGTTGTCGAGCTTCACGTAGCTGGAGCTCGACATGTCGATGCGGAACGGCGTCTCGCCGTAGCGGCCGTCGTCGGCACGCACGAGCACGGCCTCGGGGAACTTGAACGGTTCCTTGGCCAGCGGGTAGATCTTCGCGCCCATCAGCGCCGCCAGCGAGGCGTCGATCGGGGCGACGATCAGGCGCGGATCAAGCTGGAGGAAATGCAGCTCGGCCAGCGGGGCGTTGAAGCTGCCGCGCACGAGCCGCCCGGCGACCTGGTCGTAGTCGGTCGCCACCTCGGTGAGCGCGAACGGGGTGTCGCTGACATGCATCAGCGCATAGACGCGGTCGCCGTCGCTCACGAGGATGGTCTGCGCGTCCTTGTCCTTGACCGTGGGGCTGAAGAGACCGGGACGCCGCGCGGTGAGCTTGGTCTCGACGCGGTTGGCGAGGAACTCGGTGAAGATGAGGTTGGGATTCACCGGCCGGTTGTCGCGGATCTCCTTGCTGAGCTCGCCGGATTTCTCGGCGAGCTGGCCGACGCCCTGCGCGAGCTGGGTGGTCTGTTCCTGGACCTTGGCGCGCTCGAGGCGCTCGACCTCGACCTGCTGCTTGGCCTCGGTGAGATTCTGGGCGATGAGCTGCTTCTCCTGCTCGGCGACGCGCACGGCGACGTTGAGGTTCTCGATGCGCTGGCGCGCCTCGGTGTTCATGCGCTCCATGCGGGCGAGCTCGGCCTTCTGGCGCTCGGCCTCGGCCTTCCGTTCCTCCAGTTCGCGCTGCATCTTGGCCAGCTGCTCCTTGGAGAGAAAGGCCTCCTGCGCGGAGGCGGTGTAGCGCTGCTCCAGCTCCTTCGCGCTGGCCTGCGTGGCGGAGAGGGCGTTCTCGACCTGGGCTTTCTGCGTGGCGAGGGCGACGAGGTTCTTCTCGCGCTCGGAGAGCGAACCCTGGGTGGAGGCGAGCTGGCCGGCGAGCTGTTCGCGCGCGGCCTTCTCGTCCTCGAGGGAGATGCGCATGAGCTCGACCATGTCGGCGTTCACCGCGGGGGCGTTGACGGCGGCGCGCGGCGCGGCCGTGTCCAGCTGGGTGTGCGTCGGCTCGGCCTTCTCCCAGCGCGTGAGCGCCAGGAGATTGAGCAACATGAAGTCGCACATGATCAATAGCAGCGTCTTGTTCATGGCGGCGGCTCAGGCGGTGGCGGTCTGCTGGATCTCGAGGATGAGCTGGCGCTTGTAGGGTCGGACGTGACGGATCTTCACCAGGGCCACGCACACGATGCCGAAGAGATTGGACGAGTAGGCGGCGAGCAGGTTGGCGTCGATGATGCCGAGCACCTGCAGCACCAGCGCGGTGGCGGTGCCGGCGATGCCGATGTAGAGGCCGCCGTCGAAGAGGTTCTCCTCGTTGTCCATCAGCCGGAGCTTCGTGGTGGACGGCACCGCCGACCGGGCGACCTCGGAGATCTTCACAAGGCAGATGAGATACATGCCGACCTGGATGGCGGCAAAGAGGGTGATCGAGAGGATGGTGGTGATGTCCATGGTATTGTTGGGTGAAGTGGCTGCGGCCTCCGGCGCCGCGACGGTGCCGAGGACGGGGATGGTGAGCTTGATCTGGTAGTCGGAGACGGGGGCCGCCTTCAGCAGGAACGGCTCCGAGAACGCGAAGAAGATGAACGTCAGGATCATGGCGATGACCCCGCTGCCCATGCGCGGAAACGCGCCGGCCAGCGACAGCTCGAGCGCGCGGAACATCCGCAGATCCACCGAGCGCAACAGCAGGAAGATGCCGCCGAGAAACGCCGCATACTTGCCGAACAGCGCCAGCTCGGGGTGCCGCAGTGCGAAAGCCGAACCGATTTCAAACTCCGGCCCGGCGCCTCCGGTGACGGGCACCTGGCGCTGGACCAGCTGGTCGACGGCTCCCTGGCCGAAGCCGAGGGCGAGGCGCAGGCTGTCCACGCCGGGGCGGCCGAAGGTGATGAGATAGTGCGCCACCTTGTCGGCGGACTTCGTCATCAGCGCCGCGGTGTAGATGACCGGCAGGTGATCGGGGGCGACGCGGGTCAGGTGCGCGAACTGCCCGACCGTGCCGAGACTGCCGGTGGTGCGCAGCAATTCGGAGAGCTGCACCCAGTTGAGGCGCTGCCCGAGCGTGAGGATGTCGAGGTAGAAGTCCTCGAGTTCGCCGATCTTTCCGGTCTGCACCGCAGACTCGGCCAGGGTGCGAACCTCGCGCTGCAGCGAAGCCGACAGGCGCTCCGTCTGCCAGAGGTAGGCCGTGAGCAGGATGACGGCGTCGAGCGGCTGGCCGCCGGGACGGTTGGCCGGGACGAAACGCACCGTGGTGGTGAGTTCGCCCGTCTTGAGCAAGGTCTGGACCGCCGGCAGCCGGGAAACGCTGAGATAGCGGCGGAGGTTGTCGCGCGCCTGCTGGGTGACCATGAACTTCAGCACCGCCTGCGATTCCGCGGAGGCCGCGGGACTGCGACCCACCAGCAACGGCTCGAGGGCGACATCCCAGCCCCCCCACGGCATCATGTCGCGGTGTTTGCCGGCAAAGTCCGCGAAAATCACCCCGAGCGCATCGGCGCCGGCATCCCCGGTCTGCTTCGCGGCCTCCAGCACGAGGGCGGCGGGTCCGGGCTTGTCGAGCTCCAGCAGTTCGCGGCCGAACCCGGCCACGGTGAGCGTGTCGCGTCCGGCCTCGCGCAGCAGCGCGGTGTTGAGGGACTTCAGGTTGACCGGCAGCAACCACGCAACCGCCAGCAGGCCAACGCCCAGCAGAAACCACACCTGCCAGAGGCCGGAACGGGCGCCTTGCGCGGCGGCGGGAGCAGACATGGGCTGTGGCATATCAGTTTGGTAGTCGGAGACAAATTTATTTGCCGCACCCAGAGGCGGACAAATACCCTGCACCACCAACCTGACCGATGCTCTTGAAAATTGTTCACTATAACGACCCGATTCTGCGCAAAAAGGGCGCGCCGGTCACCGCGTTCAACCCGGCATTGAAGAAGCTCGCCGCGGAGATGGTTGAAACCATGCATGAGGCGGAAGGCATCGGGCTCGCCGCCCAGCAGATCGGGCAGGCCATCCAGCTGTGCGTGATCGACCTGCGCCCGGCCGAGGCGAAGTTCCGCTGGGTCTACGACGGCGCCCGGCTGCCGCTGGAGCTGTTCATGCCCCTGGCGCTGGTGAATCCGGAGATCACGATCGTGCCGGAACCGGAGACGGTATATGAGGAAGGCTGCCTGTCGTTCCCGCACATCCGCGGCGATGTCGTCCGGCCGGATGAGATCACCGTGAGGTTCAAGGATGTCGCGGGGCACGCGCACGTGCTCCAGTGCGACGGCCTGCTCTCCCGCTGCGTGCAGCACGAGGCGGATCACCTCAATGGCGTGCTCTTCATCGACCGGATGGGGAAGGACGTGCTCGCCCTGCTGGAGCCGGAATTGAAGGCGCTCAAGAAACAGACCCGCGAGGCGGCGAAAAAGACCTGACATGACCACCGTCCCCCAAAAAACGCCCCGCTCCATCGCCACCCGCACCGGCGATGACGGCACCACTTCCCTGCTCTACGGCCAGCGCGTGCCGAAAGATCATCCGCAGATCGAGGCCGTGGGCGCGCTCGACGAGCTGAACGCCGCGCTCGGCTTCACCAAGGCCACGCGACCGGACGGCGCCGAGGCCGGCGAGTTGGAGCGCATCCAGCATGAACTCGTCGCGCTGATGGGCGAGGTCAGCTGCGCCGAGGCCGACACGGCGCGCCATGCCGGATCCAAATTCGCCCGGATCGACGAGACGGCCCTCGCCCGGATCGACGCGGCCGTGGCGGCGGTGGAGGCGCGCGGGCCGAAGTTCGACGGCTGGGCCACGCCCGGCGCCAACCTGCACGCCGCCGCCCTCGACCTGGCCCGCACCGCGGCCCGCCGCGCGGAACGGCGCCTCGTGGGACTCGGCCCGCAAGGGAAGTCCGTCCGCCCCGTGTTGTTGCGTTATATAAACCGCGTATCCGACCTGCTGTGGCTGCTGGCCCGCGAGGCGGAGCAGAATTAGGGGCGGAACTGGCCGAATTAGCGGATAGAATTTATAATTCAGGCCGGATTTATCCTGTGCATCCGGCCATTTCCGGCTAAATCATTAGTCATGCTCGTCGCCATCTTACTGATCCTCATCGCCACCCTCTACCGGCTGCTCCCCACCGTGGACATGGGGCTGGCAAACATCTCGCCCGTGATGGCGATCGCGTTCTGCGGAGCGGTGTATTTTCGCGACAAGAAGATGTGGGCCATTCCGTTCGTCGCGCTGGCGTTGTCGGACATCTATATCAATTGGTTTTACGCGAAGGAATACGGCTACACCTGGCCGATTAGCGGAACCATCGCCCGCACGGCGTGCTTCGGCCTCGCGCTGCTGATCGGCGCCTGGGTCGCCAAGCGCAAGTCCTGGCTCAACCTGCTCAGCGGCGGCCTGTTGGGCGCCATCGCCTTCTACATCGTGACGAACACGCAGTCCTGGGCCACCGATCCGTTTTATGCGAAGACGCTCGCCGGCTGGTGGCAGGCGCTGACCATCGGACATCCGGAATACCCGCCGACCGTCTACTTTTTCCGCAACACCCTGTTCGGCGACCTGATGTTCACCGGCATGTTCGCGGGCATCATGGAGTGGATGGCGCACCGCAAGGGCGAGCCCAGCCTGCTCGACACGGAGGAAGAGGAAGAGCCCGAGGAGCAGCCGGCCGAGGTGAAGGTGGAGGAGTAGCCGCGCTTCGCGCGGAACGTTGAACTTTCAACGTTCACCCTCGAACTTCCAACGACCAATCATCCGCACCGAACGCAGGATTGCAGGAGTTAGACGTTCAGCGTTGAACGTTCAACGTTTGGTCCGGTCGGAGACCGGACCTACTTCGTCTTCATCACCCAGACGCCGTCCCATTTCTCGCCGGGCGGGTGGGCTTGGAGATATTTGCAGCGGTCGATGTAGGTCTGGCTGAGCTTGTCGCCGGGATGCAGCGCGAGCGCCTCCTGAAAGGCATTGATCGCGCGGTCGAAATCCCCCTTGCGGTAGTGGGCGAGCGCGCCGCGGAACTGGTTCACCGCCTCGGACAGGTTCGGGAAGGTTTCCTCGGTGTGGAACTCCAGCACCTCGTAGACGCTGATCGGCTCGGTCTTGCCCTTGACGATGACCCGGTCGATCTCGCGCGTGCGGTAGGTGCCTTTGAGTTTCCGGTGGGTGAACTCGCTGATGAGGATCTGGGCGGAATATTCCTTGCACGCGCTCTCGAGGCGCGAGGCGAGGTTCACGCCGTCGCCGATGACCGTGTAGTCCATGCGCTTCGGCGAGCCGATGTTGCCGGAGACCACCTTGTCGGTGTTGAGGCCGATGCCCATCAGGATGGGCTTCTGGCCGCGGGCCTGGCGGCGCTGGTTGAGCGCGCGCAGCTCGGTGATCATCCTGATGGCCGCGCGCATCGCGCGGTCGGGATCGTCGCCGTGCGCCACCGGGATGCCGAACTCGGCCATGATCGCGTCGCCGATGAACTTGTCGAGCATGCCGCCCTCGTCGGTGATGCACTGCACCATGAGCGTGAAATACTCGTTGAGCAGCGCCACGGTGCCCTGGGCGCCGAGTTCCTCGGTGAGCGTGGTGAAGGAACGGATGTCGGAAAACAGCATCGTGGCCTCGACGCTCTGGCCGCCGAGCGCTTCGCCGCCGGCCGCGAGCAGCTGGTCGGCGAGGCCGGGATCCATGTAGCGCGCCATGGTGGACTTCATGCGTTTCTCGCTGCTGATGTTCTCGATCATCAGGAGCGAGCCGACGCGCTTGCCCTTGAGGCTGATGAGCGGCTGGAGCGCGAGATTGACGCTGAGCTTCTCGCCGCGCGCCTCCATCTCGGCGTCCATGAGCAGGTCGCCCTTGGCGCCCTCGATCTCGAGGGCCTTGAGCCGCGGGACGAGCCAGGCGTTGGCGCCGGTGAAGAATTCGGCGGCGGGTTTGCCGAGCACGTCGGCCTCGCGCGCCTTGAGGATGCGGTAGCCGGCGGCGTTACAGGTGTGGATGCGGCCCTCGTCGTTGAGGGTGATGACGCCGTTGGACATGCTCTCCAGCATCGACTGGTTGTAGTTGCGCATGTTCTGCACGTCGTCGAAGAGCTTGGCATTCTCGAGGGCGATGGACACCTGCGCGGTGAAGGCCTTGAGGCGGGCCTCGTCCTCGGCGGTGAAGGGGCCGCCGCGCTTGTTGAGCGCCTGGGTGACGCCAATGACCTTGCCGTTCTTGTTCACGACCGGCACGCAGAGGATGGAGCGGGTGAAGTAGCCGGTCTTCTTGTCGAAGGCGGGATTGAAGCGGAGGTCGGCGTAGGCGTGAGGGATGTTGATCGTCTTGCCCGACTGGAAGACGGCGCCGGCGATGCCCGCGGTATTGGGAAATTTGATCTGGACGGCGTTGAGCCCCTCGCCCACCTCGGACCAGAGTTCGCTCGTCTTCTCGTTGTTGAGGAAAAGCGTGGAGCGGTCGGCCTTGAGCATGCGCGTGGCCTCGCTCATGACGCGGCGCAGCAGCACGGACAGCTCGAGCGAGCTGGTGATGTCGGCCACCAGGTCGAGGAACTCCATCTCCTGCTGGCGCGTCTTCTTCATCCGCTCGATGTATTGCGTGTTCTGCAGGGCCGAGGCGGCCTGCAGGGCCATGGCCTCGAGCAGCTGGAGATCCTCGGCGGTGAAGCGGCCGGAGCGCTTGTTCAGCGTCTGCACGACCCCGATGGTCTCGCCGCGCGCGGTCTTGATCGGGGCGCAGAGGATCGAGCGGGTCTTAAAGCCCGTCTTCTCGTCCACGTCGCGGTCGAAGCGCGGGTCGGCGTAGGCGTCATGGACGATCTGGCCCTCCCCGCTCTGGAACACCGCGCCGGCGATGCCCTCGGTGTTGAGCAGCCGGATCTCGCGGTTGAAGGTGCCCTGCGCCACGCGGGAGTAGAGTTCGCCCGTCGCCGCGTCGTTGAGAAAGAGGGAGCCGCGCTCGGCGTCGGTCTCGTTGGCGGTGACTTCGACCAGCGTCGTGAGCAGTTCGTCGAGGTCGTCGATGGCCGCGACGCGTTGCGTGAGCTTGATCAGCATCTCGCTGCGGCGCAGCCGCACGCGCAGGCTGGCCATGGTTTCGCGTCCGGGGCCGCGCTCCGGCGCGGGCGGGGTCTCGACTTCAGCTTCCATGTTTTTTCTCCAGTTGGGCCCGAAGGGCCGCGATCGTCTCGTGCAATTGCCGCAGTTCGTCCTGCTGCACCTTGTGCTGCTGGGCCAGGACGCCCTTGTGCTCGAACAATTCGCGTTCCAGCTGATCGCGCAGGGCCTGGATCGTGCTGTGCAGCTGGCGGGCCTCGTCGTGGCCCGCCGCCACCGCGGCCTGCACGTCCGCCTCACGGGTGGCCTGCAACGCCTGCAGTTCGTCGCGCAGGGTGGAAATCGCCGTGCGGAGGATGCGGATCTCGTCGGCGCCGGCGGCCACGGCCTGCTGCACCGCGCCGGCCCGGCCGGCCTCCGTCTCCTCCAGCTTCACGCGGAGGGCCGCCACCGTGTCCTTCAGCTGCCGGATCTGGCGCTGGGTTTCCAACACCTCCTCGCTTCGCTCGGGAGAGGTATCGGTTTTGCCTGTATGGATGGCCCTGTCCACAGGCGGCCAGCTTTCGGCCGGCGTCCGCGGGCCGCAAGCCGAGAATGGCAGCCAGGTGGAGCGCGACCTTCCGCCGTCGCAGGGCCTATGGCGGACAGGCCGGGCGCGCTCAGAACCCGCCCGGAGGTCGGGTTCCACCATCAAAGGAGGAGTCTACAGCAGGTCCGCCGCGAGTTCGGCGAGCTTGGAGCGCTCGCCCTTCGACAGCTTCACGTGCGCGGCGAGGGTGTGGCCCTTCATCCGGTTGTGGCAGTAGACGAGACCGTTGCTGCGCGAGTCGACGTAGGGGTTGTCGATCTGCGCCGGGTCGCCGATGAGGACGAGCTTGGAACTCTCCGAAATGCGGGTGATGACGGTCTTCACCTCGTGCGGGGTGAGCTGCTGCGCCTCGTCGAGGATGAAGAAGCGGCGGGCGATCGAGCGGCCGCGGATGAAGCAGAGCGCCTCGATCTCGACGACGCCGTTCTTGATGAGGCGCTCGTAGGGCTTGATGGGCGGGATGCCGCCGTTGCCATTGCCGCCGTGGCTGTGCTGCGGCGCGGTCATGGACTGGAGCACGTCGTCGTGCTTCTTCTTTTTCTTGCCGGTCTTCTTGCTGGCGAACTGCGGCTCCTTCTGCGGCTTCGAGGGCATGAGCACCTCGAGCGCGTCATGGTAGGGCTGCAGCCAGGGTTTCATCTTCTCCTCCATCGTGCCGGGGAGGAAGCCGATGTCCTTGCCGAGCGCGATGACCGGACGGGAGATCGAAAGGCCGTCGTAGCGCGAGTTCTCGTCGGTCGTCTGGAAGAGCGCGCAGGCAGTGGAGAGGAGGGTCTTGCCCGTGCCGGCCTTGCCGAAGCAGGTGACGAGCGCGATGCTGTCGTCCATCAGCGCGTCGACGAAGAACTGCTGCTCGAGGTTGCGCGGGCGGATGGGGATGCCGCCGGGGGCCTTGACGAAATCGGGGAGGTGCAGCCGGCGCATGACGCCCTTGCCATAATAACGGCCGGGCATCGTCTTGCCCTCGGGCGTCATCAGCAGGCAATACTCGTTGAGGTAGAGCTTGGCGGCGACGTCCTCGGCCAGCTCGAGCTCACCCTCGGAGCAGAAGCGCTGCATCTCATAGACGTCGAGCGTAAGCGTCTGATAGTCGCCCTCGTCGGTGTCCGCCTCGGGGACCTTGTCGTTGAGGTAGTCCTGGGCCTCGAGGCCGACGGCGCGGGCCTTGAGCTGCACGTTGACGTCCTTCGTGACGAGGATGGTCGGCGGCGGAAAGGTTTCCTGGACGAAGAGGGCGCTGGCGATGATGCGGTTGTCCTTCTTCGTGAAGTCGGAGAGGACGGCGCGCAGGCGCTGCATGGCGGGCGACGACCAGTTGTTCTCGACGAGATAGCGGTTGATGATGACGGACAGGGTGCCGCCGTTCGGCAGCTTCACGCCCTCGTGCATGGAGCGGGAGTCCGGCAGGAGCTCCTGGAGGATGCGGTGCACCCGACGGGCGTTGCGGCCGCGTTCGGTGGACTGCTCGCTTTTTATCGCATCGAGCTCCTCGAGGACCTCGACCGGGATGGCCAGGTTGTTGTCCTCAAACTTGAAGATCGATTGCGGGTCGTGCAGCAGAACGTTCGTGTCCAGAACGTAGGTCTTCACCCTGACCTCGACCGAATGCTGCGGTTGAATTTGAACCCCGCTGATTGTGTTTTCCATCGCGTGGATAACTTGTGAATAACCAATGCATCCGCTTGGCGGCTTTGTAAATGCAGTAATTGCAAATATGTGAAAAATCCAGGTGACGGACGCAGTTCACATGCCAGTGCCCGGAGATTTTCGTGGCTTGGGTGGCGGCCCCCAGAGACGGATGATGTGTTCGGCGAGGTTCAGCAGGCTGACGCGATGCAGGCCGCCGGGACTCAGTTCGCGTAGACGCGGCACGTGGGGGCTGCGCTCGACGAAATGATCCCATAGCTCGCGCTCCAGCGCCCGGGCCACCTCACCCGGCTGGGCGGCCACCCGGGTCATTTCCACCACCTTGGTGTGCCAGTGGCGGCGTTCATCGGGGTTGCTTTCCCAATAGCTGAAGAGGGTTTGTTCGTAGCGATTAAGGCTCATGGAAGGTGGGTTTTACTGTCTAAGCTGGCATTGCATTTGAACATACAGCTGCTAATCATGTCCGAGCAGGTTCAACCCGACACCCCACATGTGGCAAAAGTTTAAAGAACAACTCCCGGCGGTTATTTTGACCGCCATTCTCATTATTGGCGCAGCTTTCTGGTTCTACCAGACGACTGTCAAGGACATGGCCGCCAAGCAGCAGGCCGAGATCACCGCCCTGCGCGAGCAGACCAACGCGGAAATGAAAGCCTCCGCGGAGGAGACCCGACGTCACATCGAGTCGGTCAATCAGCTCCTCAAGGACGCCATCTCCAAGCGCGCCGCCGACGTGTTCATGACCGACGAGGAAGTCGCCAAGCTCAACGAGCAGAAGGTGAACCAGCTCGCCGAGGCCATCGCCAAGAAAGTCATGCCCTACGGCGCGAACATCCCGAAGACCGCCGAAGAGGCCGAGCAGCTTCAGAACGAGCAGGTCGACAAGGTCGGCAGCCGCCTCGCCGAGAAGATCTCCCCCATCCTCTCCGAGATGTCCAAGGACCAGAATCTCACCCGCGAATCCATCAACGCCTACAGCCAGCGCATTTCCGACCAGATCAGCGGCGTGCTGACCTCCGAGATGTCCCGCAACCAGCAGCTGAACACCCAGCTCCTCGCCTCGCAGGCCGTTGCGCAGGACGCCATGAAGCTCTCCCACGAGATCACCGCCCTCTACCTGAGCTCCTTCAAGGACCAGTCGCTCATCACCCGCATCCTCTCGCTGCCCGCCAACGTCGTGCGCGATGCGGCCAACATGAGCATCGTCAACAGCTCCGAGCGCAAGAAGATGGAAGAGCGCCTCGTGAACGACATGAACGCCCTCGACAAGCGCCTGCAGGAGATCGAGGCCGCTTCACCCAAGAAGTAATCCGGATCCCGTCGTTTTTCCAAGGCCGCGCCCCCGGGCGCGGCCTTATTATTTGCCAGGCCGGGTGTGAGAGGTTTTATGCCCCGACTGGCAGATCGCATGTCCCCTCCCCTCAAAGTCACTGCCGACACCGCCCGTCGCTTCATGCGCCGCGCCTTGTTGCTCGATGCGCCCGTGCCGGACGTCGCCACCGCCCTCTCCCACCACGGCTACGTCCAGATCGACCCCATCAACATCGCCGGGCGCATGCACGACCACATCCTGCGCCACCGGGTGGCGGGTTATGCCGAAGGCGGCCTGATGCGCCACCTCCACGGGGCCGATGGAACGCTGCCCGCCGCACAACGCACCGCCTTCGAGCACCACCTCCCCACGGCCAGCACCCTCGTCGCCTTCACCTTGGACGCCTGGCCGCACCTGCTCGCGGTCATGCGGTCCCGGACCAGACGCAACGGCGCGTGGTCCGGCCGGCTCTCCCCTCGCCAGAAGGAGCTGGTGCCTCAGCTGCTGACCGAGATCACCGCCCGCGGTCCGTTGAGTTCGGAGGATTTCGCCGACACCGGCCGGTCCCGCCACGTCTGGGGCGCCGCCACCCAGGCCAAGACCGCCCTGCAGAAGCTCTTCTTCCACGGCCGCCTGCTCATCGCCCGACGCGGCGACGCCAATCGCCGCTACTACGACCTCCCCGAACGCGTCCTGCCACCCCACGTGCTGGCCCTGCCGGAACCTCCGGCCGCGGAGACCGCCCGCTGGGAAATCCTCCTCAAGTTCCGCCAACGCCGCCTCGTCCTCCTCAAGCGCGGCGAGTTGCCCCACGTCGCCGATCTCGTGCAGCGCCTCGACGTGGAAGGCTGCCCGCCGCTCTACTGTCTCAAGGCCGACCTGCCCGTCCTCTTTGAAATCTCAGATTTGAAATCTGAAATCTCAGATTCGCCCCTCCTCCTGGCTCCGCTGGACCCCCTCATCTACGACCGCCGCGTCACCTCCGCCCTCTGGCAGTTCGATTACACGTGGGAGGCCTACACCCCGCCGCACAAGCGCCGGCGCGGCTACTACGCCCTGCCCGTGCTCGCCGGCACCGCGATCGTCGGCCACGTCGACCCGAAGGCCGACCGCCCTGCGCGCAAGCTCCGCCTCATGGCCCGCGCCGTGAAACGCGGACACAAGGTGGCCCATGCCCTCGATCAGCTCGCAAACTGGCTCGGGTTGCGCCGCTGATTTTCCGCCACCGGGCACACCTCCGTTTTACCGCCTTATTTCAGGCCGATTTTTCTGCGCTGCGAGCTTGCCGGATCGGAACCGGGCCGCCCACACTGCGCGCCCTCTCGTGGACGACCTTCATCTCACGCTCAAGACGACCTTCGGTTACAGCGCCTTCCGGCCGTTGCAGCGCGAGATCATCGAGGCCGCCCTCGCCGACCGCGACGTGTTCGCGCTCCTGCCTACCGGCGGCGGCAAGTCCCTCTGCTTCCAGCTCCCCGCCCTGCAGCGCTCCGGCCTGACCGTCGTGGTGTCACCCCTCATCGCTTTGATGAAGGACCAGGTCGACCAGCTGCAGGCCGCCGGCGTCGCGGCCACCTACCTGAACTCCACGGTCGACGCCGACGAGTCGCGCTCGCGACTGCGCGGCCTGCACCGCGGCGAATGGCGCCTGCTCTACGTCGCCCCCGAGCGCCTGATGCTCGACAACTGGCAGGAGAACCTGAAGGCGTGGAACGTCACCGCCCTCGCCATCGACGAGGCCCATTGCGTCTCCGAGTGGGGCCACGACTTCCGCCCCGAATACCGTCAGCTCGCCAAGCTCCGCGAACTCCTCCCCGGCGTGCCCGTCATGGCGCTCACCGCCACGGCGACCGACCGCGTCCGTGCCGACATCATCAAGCACCTCAAGCTGCGCGACCCGGCCACATTCGTCGCCAGCTTCAACCGCCCGAATCTCTCCTACCGCGTCATCCCGAAGGACCAGCCGGCGAAACAGATCATCGCCTTCGTCCGCCAGCGCGAGTCCGAGAGCGGCATCATCTACTGCGCCAGCCGCGCCACCGCGGAGCGCGTGGCCGAGTCGCTCGCCGGCCGCGGTTTCGCCGCCCGCCCCTACCATGCCGGCCTCGACGCCGCCGAGCGCTCCCGCAACCAGGAGCTCTTCCTCCGCGACGAGACCCGCATCATCTGCGCGACCATCGCCTTCGGCATGGGCATCAACAAGCCCAACGTCCGCTGGGTCATCCACCACGACCTCCCGAAGAACATCGAGGGTTATTATCAGGAAACCGGCCGCGCCGGGCGCGACGGCCTCCCGGGCGACTGCCTCCTTCTTTTCAGCGCCGGCGACATCGCGAAGCAGACGCATTTCCTCGACGAGATCACCGACGAACACGAACAGCAGGTCGCCCGCGCCCAGCTTCGCCAGATCGTGCATTACGCCGAGAGCGCCGGCTGCCGCCGGGCGGAACTGCTCGCCTACTTCGGGGAAACCTTCCCTTCGGACAACTGCGGCGCCTGCGACAACTGCCTCGAGCCGCGCGAGACCTACGACGGCACGATCGTCGCGCAGAAGCTCCTCTCCTGCGTCTACCGCATCCAGCAGAACAGCCGCTTCAGCGTCGGCCTGAACCACCTCATCGAGGTGCTCACCGGCGCCGACACCGACAAGATCCGCCGCTGGGGCCACGACCGGCTCACCACCTACGGCATCGGCAAGGATCTCTCCCGCCCCGCCTGGGCCGCCATCGGCCGCGAACTCATGCGCCTCGGCCACCTCACAGTCGCCGAAGGCGAGTTCGCCACGCTGGAGCTCACCGAGACCGGCATGGACCTGCTTCGCTCCCGCACGCCCATCACGCTCACGAAGCCGATGAACCTGCCGAAGGCGAAACGCGTTATCCGCCGCGAAGGCGACATCGCCTGCGACGAGATTCTCTTCGAGCGCCTGCGCGCCCTGCGCAAGCGCCTCGCCGACGAGCGCAAGGTGCCCGCTTACATCGTCTTTGGCGACACCACGCTCCGCCAGATGGCCCGGGAATATCCCACCAGCGTCGGCGCGATGGAAGGCATCTCGGGCCTCGGCGAGAAGAAGCGCGCCGAGTTCGGCGAGACCTTCGCCGCCGCCATCGCGGAATTCCTCGAGACCAACCCGCGGATCACGTTCGGAGACTGAGGCGCGTAGGGGCGTCGCTGGCCGACGCCCGCGTGGCTGCGGCTTCCAGCCGCAGTTCATCACCGGCTGGAAGCCGGTGTCACATGGGGCGCGCAGACCACCAGACGGCTTCCCGTGCGTCGGTCAGCGACGCCCCCACAAAGGCAAAATCAACCCACCAATTTCATTGCACCACCCGGCCACGCGGAGCCTAGTTACTGAATGCCTCATCCCTCCCCCCGCGCCCTGTCCGAAAACGAAGGACTGGCCTTTGTCGGCGAGCGCATGGCCCAGACGGCCTGCATCCCGCCGAAGATGGCCGAACGGATGCTCGGCACGGGGAATCCGCACGGCAAACCCAACTCCGATGTCCTCCGCCGGTTGGTGACCGCCACGGACCCGCGGCACCCCAGCCTCCTCTGGCAGATCGATTTTCCCTCGAACATGGGCGAGCGCGAGGCCTCGCTCTACGAACACCCCTTCCACCAGCTCTACCGCAACGCGCGCCCCGATCGCGACGGCTGGTGGATCAACCGGCACGCCGACTCCCGCCTGCGCGCGGCCCTGGCCCGGCGCGAGCGCTTCCTCGCCACGCCGGTCGGCGCCGAGCCGCCTGCGTTCACTTGGTTCGACTCTTCCATCATCCCCGATGACACCCTCGTCGCCGTGGCCCGCGACGACGATTTCACCCATGGCGTCCTGCAATCGCGGCCCTTCGCCCTGTGGTGGCGCCAAGTCCACTCGCGCCGCACGCCCACGCTGGCCTTGAAAACCTTTCCCTTCCCCTGGCCGCCCGCCACCGGCCTGAGCGCCCTGACTGTCGCACAGGAGGAACACCGCCACGCCGTCGCCCGCGCCGCGCGCGGCACCGACGCGGAGCAGCTCAACGCCGCCGTCGCCGCCGCCTACGGCTGGCCAGCCGACCTGACCGACGACGATCTGCTCACCCGCCTCGGCGATCTGAACCGACAACGCGCCGGATGAGTTGTCGGACGGGATCGCTAATTCCGCCCTGCCGAAATGGTGGGCGTCGGTTTCCATACCGACGCCTGTCGCCGATGTGGAAATCGGCGACCACCTTTGGCGGGATCAGCGATCCCGCCCTACAATCCCGAATTTCACTTCTCCGCCCGCGGCACCCACACCGTCATCGGCGCCTGCCCGCGGTTGTTCCAGGCGAAATACGGGATCGCCGTGGTCTCGCCGAATTTCAGCACCGTGATCCCGCCGAGCATTTCGGGCCGGGACTCGACCGTCGCAACCACGGCTGCGTCCATCGCTGCCGGCAGCGGCTGCTCCACCTGCTCGAAGCAATACACCACCGGCCCGCGCTCGAAGGCCACCTGACCGCGCGTGGCGGCGACCTTCTCGTTTCCGACCACGCGACGCGCCGGCATTTGCAGGTCGAGCCGCAGGCTGTCGCCGGCTTTCCACTCCCGCGTCACGTAGTAGTAGCCCTCCTCCCGTCCATATTTATCCCCAGCTCCGCATCCAGCCAGCTTCCAACCGCTGCCGTCGGCGGGCAGATAGCTGTAGAGGTCCGAGGGCACCGGGCGGCCTTCCACCCACCCGGGGATCCGGAGGCGGAGCGTGAAACGCACCGGTTTTTCGGGCGACAGGCTCAGCGTGATTCGACCGCTCCACGGATAATCCGTCTGCTGGGAAATTTTCACCGTCGTGCCGGCGATTTTCACCTCCCCCTCGCTCTGCGCGTAGAAGTTCACATACAACGCATCGTCGCGCACCGCGTAGAAATACCCCGTCAGAGCCGCGAGCGTGCGCATCAGGTTCGGCGGACAGCACGCGCAACCGAACCACGGCGCACGACCGGCGTGGCCGTGATTGTTCTTCGCCGCGCCGTCGTGGACGAGCGGGTTCGGATAGAAGAACCGGTCGCCGGAGGCCGACACGCCGCTGAGAAACCCGTTGTAGGCCGTGCGCTCGAACACATCCATGTATTTGGCCTCGCCCGTCAGCAGGAACATCCGGTGGTTCCACATCATGAGGGCCACGGCCGCGCAGGTCTCGTTGTAGCCGTCGTGCGGCAGCTCGTAGTCGGCCCCGTAGGCCTCGCCCTTCGCCAGCGCCCCGACGCCGCCGGTCAGGTAGAGCTTCTTGGTCGCGACGTTGTCCCAGATCTTCGTGATCGCGGAAAGATAACGGGCATCGCCCGTCAGAGCGGCGATGTCCGCCATGCCGGCATACATGTAGTTGGCCCGCACGGCATGGCCGACGGCCCCGTCCTGGTCGACGACCAGCTTGTGTTGCTGGCTGTAGGGCGTGTTGCCGGGACCGCGCGCATCGAGGAAGATCTGCGCGAGCTTCAGCCAGCGCGCGTCGCCGGTCACACGGTAAAGCTTCACCAAACCCATCTCGACGATCTGGTGGCCGGGCGCGATGCGGAGCCGGCCATCGCCGAAATCGTGCCAGAGCAGCCCGGCGTTTTTCAGGCAGACATCGAGCAGCGTGCGTTTCCCGGTGGCCTGGAAATAGGCGACACCGGCCTCGTAGAGATGTCCGGCGTTGTAGAGTTCGTGGCTCAGGTCGGGATCCTTCACCCAACGCTGCGCGCCGATCCATTTGTGCCCCGGTGAATCCGGATGCATCGTCCGGAAGGTGTAGAGATAGCCGTCGGGTTCCTGCGCCGCGACGATCCGCGCGACCCAGCCGTCGAGCCGGGCCTCCAGCGCGGCGTCGCGCTGCATGCTCAGCACATTGGCGGCTCCCTCGATCGCCTTGTAGACGTCGCTGTCGTCAAAGGGATAGATCGTCGGCGGCTTGACCGAGAAATCCTTTTCGCCCGCCGCCCGCCGGCGCATGACCTCGGCGGCCAGGTCGAAGTTCTTCATCCGGCCCGACTCCTCGCATTGCTGGAGCGCGAACGGCACAGTGACCGCGCGGTTGACCTCCTGCTTGGCCTGCCAGAACCCGCCGGTCACGCGGACCGCGGTGAACGGCACAGGCTGGAACGGATAATCGGCCGCCAGCAAGGCGGAGCCGGCCAGCGAAAGCAGAACCACGAAACGGGGTAGTCGGTCCATGCGCGGATTCTCCGCCTCCGCAAAAAAGGCCGCAAGCCCGGAGGCTCACGGCTTCGTTGGACCGTTAGGTCAATGGTAGGGGCGCCGCTTGACGGCGCCCGCGGGCCTACACTCTTTCCTAGAACTTCCACTCGACGCCCGCATAGGCGCCGACGCCGGTCTGGGGATAGCCGTGCACCTGCTCGTATTTCTCATCGAGGAGGTTCTCGACCCGGGCCTTCACCACCAGTCGCGATGTGGCCTGCCATGCACCGTAGACGCGCACGACCGTGTAATCCTCGCCGCGCACGGTGTCGAAGGTCGCGGCGTGCGCGTCCATCCGGTCGTTGACCACCACCAACCCGGTGCCGGCGCTGAAGCCGCCGCCGAAATCGTGCCACACGTCGAGCGAGCCGCTGTTGCGCGGCCGGCGCAGCAGGCGCGTTCCGGCGGTGAGGTCGTCGGCCTCGAGATGACTGTAGGCCAGCCGCACGTCGATCGCGCCGGGCAGCGTGAATTTGCCGGAGACCTCCAACCCTTGCGTGCGCGCCCGGCCCACATTCTTCACCGTGCTGGGGAACGACGCGAAATCGAACGTGATCAGGTTGCTGATGCGCGTGTCGAACCACGTCGCGCTCAGCACGCCCTTCCGGTCGGCGAAGAACCAGTCCACGCCGGCATCCCAGCCGCGCGCCTTCTCGGCCTCGAGATCCGGGTTGCCCACGTAGAAGGCGCTCTGTCCATAGAGGTCCAGAAAGCTCGGCGAACGGAACGCCGTGCCGTAGCTCCCGCGCAGTTTCCAGCGCGAACCCGCCGACAACCACGCCGCGGTGGCGCGACCGGTCGTGGCGCGACCGTAGGTGTCGTGGTCGTCGCTGCGCAGGCCGGCGGTGAGGAAGACGTTTTTCAGCGGCGTCCACTCGTCCTGCACGAAGACGGCGAGCAGCTGCTGGCGGCGGTTGATGCTGCCGAAGCCCGTGTTGCGCGTGTGGCTCGACTCGGCCGTGACGCCGCCGGTCAGCCGGTGCTGCTCGTTCGCCGTCCAGGTGGCCTGCCAGTCGAGGACGGCGCGGCGGTTCTTGATCACCGTGTCGGCCGTGCCGTCGAACGACACGTAGCGGCGGTCCTGCCCGCCGAGCACGACCTTGCTGTCGAGCTCCGGCGTCGGCGTGAACTCGGCGAAGACGGTCGCGAGCTGGTTGCTCTCGCGCTCCTCGTTGTCCGGATCGTCGGCGCCCCAGCCGATCGCCGGGCCGGGCGAACCGTAGACGCCGACAAAACCACGCCAGGTCGCACCGACCGCGACCTTGGCCGAGATCTTGCGATCGAGCCGCAGCGAGTAGGACGTGCTGTCGAAGGCGTTGTTCACGCGTTCGTTGTCGGTGTGACCGCCCATGATCGAGAAGGTGTAGCCGCTTTGCTCGTCGCCGGCCTGCGTGCTGGCCGCGCCTTGGATCGTGCCGAAGGAGCCGGCCTCGACCGCGACCGAGCCATGCGCCGCGCCCGTGCCGCGCTGGCCCCGGATGGCGATGACGCCGCCGACGGCCTCGCCGCCATAGAGCGTGCTTTGCGGCCCGTGCGAAACCTCGAGATTGTCGCAGGCCCCGAGGCAGGCGCCGCCGAGCGTGGCCTGGTAGTCGGTGTTGGGGTCGTTGAACCGGATGCCGTCCACGAGGAACAGCGTCTGGTTGGAATTCGCCCCGCGCAAAAAGAGCGAGGTCACCCCGCCAGGCGCACCCGAGGCGGCGGTCGGCGCGCCCGGGATGCCCGCGAGCACGGAACCGAGGTTGTTGAGCTGCATGCGCGCCAGTTCGGCGGCGCTGAGCGTGTCCACGGCGGTGCCCGTGGTGGTGAGCGCGGCGGGCGTGCGCGTCGCGGTGACGACATACGTTTCGAGTTTTTCGGGAGCGGCGCCGGCTTGGGCGAACGCCGTGGTGGCGGCCGGCAATACGCCGGCGATGAACAAGAGGCGTCGGAACGACGCCGGGATGGTGGCTTGCATGATCTGCTTTCCTTGATGGCAAGAGCAGACCGCCGCCTTGTGGGAGGGGCTTTACGCCCCGACTCCCCCAGACACGTTTCCACTCCCACCCTTCATTAAGTGCGATGAAGGTTTGACGCCGGTGCGCGCACACGTGCCGGCGAGGTGAGAACTGAAGGCAGATGTTCGGACTCCGCACTGGTGCGCACAGCGCACAAGGTCCAAGTCCCAAGGATCAAGTATCAAGAACCGGTCACCGGCTTCCGCCGATCCGAGTCCTGTTACTTGCCACTTGTTACTTGTCACTTGCGCGCTCCGCGCGTCCTCGCCCCCGCCTTCGCCGGCTCTCCGACTGGCTTTGTTCCCGCCCTGACAGCGGAATGGGGGTCTGTGATGCGTTACCGCAGCGCTACTGTGGCCGGTTTACACGGCCTTTCCTGTGACTTCAGCGTTGATTGAAAGAACGTCAGACGTCGCCACAAGACCCTCCGCCCCACCGCCTACGCAAGTGCATTTCCTGTCACCGGCCCCGTCATCAACCCGGCTTCTGCGTCTTATCACAACGCCGTGCTTGCCTTTTCATATCAACGAATCCTGATGTATGGATACGTAGAACCACGCCATGACCGCCCTCTCCCAACGCCAGTCCCACGCCGCCGCCGAGCTGCGGCACCTCCTCGCCCAGCGCATCGTCATCCTCGACGGGGCCATGGGCACCATGATCCAGGAGCACAAGCTCTCGGAGGCGGACTTCCGCGGCGACCGCTTCAAGGCGCACCCGCACGACCTCAAGGGCAACAACGACCTCCTCAGCATCACCCGCCCCGACATCATCGAGGGCATCCACCTCGCCTACTTCGAGGCCGGGGCCGACATGGTCGAGACCAACACCTTCAGCTCCACCGTCATCGCCCAGGCCGATTACAAGCTCGAGGCGCTCGTCCCCGAGCTCAACACCGCGGCCGCCGCCGTCGCCCTCCGCGCCGCGCTGAAGGCCGAGGCGCAGGACGGACGCCGCCGCTTCGTCGCCGGCGCCATCGGGCCGCTCAACCGCACCCTCTCGCTCTCGCCCGACGTCAACCATCCCGACTTCCGCGCCGTCAACTGGGACCAGGTCACCGCCGCCTATTACGAGCAGGCCAAGGCGCTCGTCATCGGCGGCGTGGACGTGCTGCTGATCGAGACCATCTTCGACACCCTCAACGCCAAGGCCGCGGTCTTCGCCCTCGAGCAGCTCTTCGACGAGCTCGGCGCCCGCCTGCCCGTGATGATCTCCGTCACGATCACCGACGCCTCGGGCCGCACGCTCTCGGGCCAGACCGTCAGCGCCTTCTACAACTCCATCCGCCACGCCCACCCGCTGAGCATCGGCATCAACTGCGCCCTCGGCGGCGCTCAGATGCGCCCCTATGTCGAGGAACTCGCGGGCCTCGCCGAGTGCTACGTCAGCTGCTACCCGAACGCCGGCCTGCCCAACGCCTTTGGCGGCTACGACGAGTCCCCCGCCGCCATGGCCAAGGTTTTGGGCGATTTCGCCGCGCAAGGCTGGCTCAACATCGTCGGCGGCTGCTGCGGCTCCACCCCCGCCCACATCGCCGCCATCGTGGCCGCCTGCTCCCCGCACCGGCCGCACGTCCCGCCCGCCGACCCCGCCCGCAAGCTCCAGCTCAGCGGCCTCGAGCCCCTGGCCATCGCCTGAGCGCGATGGCATCGTTCATTTCTAAATTCTCATGTTTCATTGTTCATTCCCCAATGACCATTGAACGATGAACACTGAACAATGACCAAATCTTCTGCCTCCTCCTTCATCGTCGTCGGCGAGCGCACCAACATCACCGGTTCGCCGAAGTTCGCCAAGGCCCTCAAGGCCGGCGACTGGCCCGCCTGCCTCGCCATCGCCCGCCAGCAGGTCGAGTCCGGCGCCAACGTCCTCGACATCAACGTCGACGAGGCGCTGATCGACGGCGAGGCGACGATGGTGCGCTTCCTCAACTTCATCGCCGCCGAGCCCGAGATCTGCAAGGTGCCCATCATGCTCGACTCGTCCAAGTGGACCGTGCTCGAGGCCGGCCTGCGCTGCATCCAGGGCAAGGGCATCGTCAACTCCATCTCCCTCAAGGACGGCGAGGCCGAGTTCCTCCGCCGCGGCAAGCTCCTCCTCCGCTACGGCGCCGCCGCCGTCGTCATGGCCTTCGACGAGAACGGCCAGGCCGCCACCCGCGACGAGAAGGTCCGCATCTGCACCCGCGCCTACCGGCTCCTCGTGGACCGGCTCCAGTTCCCGCCCGAGGACATCATCTTCGACCCCAACATCCTCACCGTCGCCACCGGCATCGAGGAGCACAACAACTACGCCGTCGATTTCTTCGAGGCCACGCGGATCATCAAGGACACCCTGCCCGGCGCTAAGGTCAGCGGCGGCGTCTCCAACGTCTCGTTCTCCTTCCGCGGCAACAACCCGGTGCGCGAGGCGATGCACACCGCCTTCCTCTACCACGGCATCCAGGCCGGCCTCGACATGGCCATCCTCAACGCCGGCATGCTCGGCGTCTACGACGAGATCGAGCCCGTCCTGCGCGAACTCGTCGACGACGTCCTCCTCAACCGCCGCCCCGACGCCACCGACCGCCTCATCAAGCACGCCGAGGGCCTCAAGGCCCGCGACGGCGGCGCCTCGAAGATCGAACTCAAGGAAGACCTCGCCTGGCGCGAGGCCCCGGTCGAGCAACGCCTCTCCCACGCCCTCATCAAGGGCATCGACGCCTTTGTCGACGCCGACACCGAGGAATGCCGCCAGAAATACCCGCGCCCGCTCGACATCATCGAGGGACCGCTGATGGACGGCATGCGCGTCGTCGGCGATCTCTTCGGCGCCGGCAAGATGTTCCTCCCGCAGGTCGTCAAAAGCGCCCGCGTGATGAAGAAGGCCGTCGCCTACCTCCAGCCGTTCATGGAGGAGGAGAAGAAGAAGCTCGTCGCCGGCGGCGGCACCGCGAAGCCCCAGGGCCGCGTCGTCATGGCCACCGTCAAGGGCGACGTCCACGACATCGGCAAGAACATCGTCGGCGTTGTCCTCGCCTGCAACAATTACGAGGTCATCGACCTCGGCGTGATGGTGCCCTGCGACAAGATCCTCGCCACGGCGAAGGAGAAGAACGCCGACATCATCGGCCTCTCCGGCCTCATCACCCCGTCGCTCGACGAGATGACGCACGTCGCCAAGGAGATGAAGCGCACCGGCGTGAACGTGCCGCTCCTCATCGGCGGCGCCACGACCTCGGCCGCGCACACCGCCGTGAAGATCGCCCCCGAATACGGCGAGCCCGTCGTCCACGTGCTCGACGCCTCCCGCGTCATCGGCGTCGTCTCCGCCCTGCTCAGCAACGAGCAAAAGCCCGCCTTCGCCGCCGACAACCGCGCCAAGCAGGAAAAACAGCGCACCGAGTTCGCCGACCGCCGCGGCGCCAGAAAACTCCTCTCCATCGCCGAAGCCCGCAAGCGCGCCCAGCCCACCGACTGGGCGAGTGTTGATATTCCTCGGCCAGAGTTTTTGGGAACCCGCGTGTTCAGCACGGCGGACGGCGCGGAAAGGATGAAGGATGAAGGAAGAATTAAGAATTCCTCCGACCTTCCTAATTCTGCCTTCCTCCCTCTTACTTTGGATGAAATCTCCGATTTCATCGACTGGGGCCCCTTCTTCTCCGCGTGGGAACTCCACGGCCGCTTCCCGGAAATCCTCACCGACGCCGTCGTCGGCGAGGAAGCCACGAAGCTTTATGCCGATGCGCAGAAGATGCTGAAGCAAATCATCGCCGAGAAGCGTTACACCGCCAAAGCCGTCATCGGCTTTTGGCCGGCGAACAGCGTCGGCGATTCGATTGAAGTGTATGCGGACGAGTCGCACGCAAAGGTTCTAAAAACCTTCCACTTCCTCCGTCAGCAAAACGAAAAGGCCGCCGGCCAGTTCAACCACTGCCTCGCCGACTTCATCGCCCCGAAGGATTCGGGACGAATCGATTATCTCGGCGGCTTTGCCGTCACCGCCGGCCACGGCGTCGAGGAATTCGCCAAAGAATTCGAGGCGAAGCACGACGATTATTCCGCCATCATGGCCAAGGCCCTGGGCGACCGCCTCGCCGAAGCCCTCGCCGAGCTGATGCACAAAAAAGCCCGCGAAGCCTCCGGCTACGGCAAAACCGAAAATTTAGAGATGAAGGACATCATCCGGGAAAAATACCGTGGTATCCGCCCCGCCCCCGGCTACCCCGCCTGCCCGGATCACACGGAGAAACCGCCGTTGTTTGATCTCCTGAATGCCGAGGCAACCACGGGTATCAAACTCACCGAGTCCAACGCCATGTTCCCCGCCAGCAGCGTCAGCGGCCACTATTTCAACCACCCAGATTCAAAGTATTTTGCAGTGGGCAAGATCGCCAAAGACCAGATCGAAGACTACTCCGCCAGGAAAAGTATCCCCGCAGCCGAGTCGGAGAAATGGTTGGCTCCCTATCTGGATTACTGATCCCAGCGGATATCAATATCCGCAGTCTGACCCCGTCTGGCCCTCTTGCGCTCATTTGTTACCTCGTTTGGCTTTTACCTCCGCCCTCGCCTCCTCAAGCGTGAGGTGCTTGACCTCAGTTCCATCGCTCCAGAGGAAGACCACCTTATCACACTTCACGCATTTCAATCCCGGTGCCCCATCATAATAAGCATGTCCGCCCAACAAAGTTTCGCATGCTGGACAGTGCGGAAGTAGCTCATCGTCCCACAGGATGCCTACATGCTTCGTAAACTCGCTCGGTTTTTGACGGGCCTCGTATATCAAGGCGAATAAGCACAGCAGATTTAATAACAGCGATAGCGTTAGCAACGGCAGGTATGTTTGTGGCTTCGCTGCTTCGAGCAGCCCCGGCAAGGCGTCGGGTATTACTGCGTTCACGGTCAGCAGAAGCAGCGATCCTAACGCTCCAATTGATAACGCTGGCAGGTGCTCTTTCAGCGTCTCTCTGGCTTTTATCCACATGGCGCCTGGTTGGGTTTAATTTTTACTGTCATCCGCCCATGTGCGAAGAGCACAAACATCCCATTGGAAATATGTGCCGCTCGTCTCTCTCCGCGAAACTCATGGGCCTAGGGTGATGGCTCTGTCGCCCTATTCGGTCCTTCGGGGTTTGTGACGCACAAATCTAGAAATAGAATCCCGAGCTTGGTCACGTAAAGCGCCTCGTATCGTGTCCGCCTAAGCTCGATCCCGGAGGTCTCTCCGTCTGCATTTAAGAAGAACCCGCGCGTGCGCTCCTTCAACTCAACATCACCAACCTCCTTAATTTCGAACAGTCGAAGCCGAAGCAGATTATCGAGATAGGGTCCTGACTCGGTCCCTTCTGGAATGCCCACAGACGTGCACAATCTGCCAAATTCGGCATAAATCTCCGAAAGCATTGAATGAGCATCGTGAAAGTCATCATCGCGATAAGTGCCCTCACAGATTACAGGGAAATTGGCTCTAGAGCGCAGACTCGCGAGTATCTTCGCCTCATCTTTCGAAAGCTGTTTAATGATCTCAACAAAGGCCGGATGAACCTTTCCGGCAGTCGCAGTATCAGTCGCTGAAACCAGCAGGTTTGCAAATAGGTCTCTCAACTCGGATTCACTCCCGAGATAGGTCAACGCCATGAGTGCTGGGACGGCGACCGACGGCGCGGGAGTCGTAATACTCTTAGTCTTCCTCACGGCGAGGCGCTGCGAAACGTCTTCTTCGAGAAATAACTTCAAGCGATCGAATCCCCAAACGAGTCCGGCGAGCGGTGAAAGGACGATATTCAATGACCTCGCGATCGTGTTCAGTCCCTTTCCTAATTCCTGCGCCGAAGGTTTGAGCAGGTCGTCATACGCCTTCGGGAGCAGCTGCAAACCTTCAGACATTACTTGCCTTGCGATACCCTCTTGGTTGGAAGGACTCATGTGGTGGTCGTCTGTCGTGCTCTGGTTACGCGCTAGCTTTGGCGCCAGGTTAGCCTGTTTCATTTTTCTTTTTTGGAGTGATCTTGGCTCCGCGCGCGCCTAGCTCGTCAGTAAGCTTCTCTGGTGTCGCGGTGCGCCCTCCGCAGAACCATCGCCATCCCTCACGCGCTACGAGAACTCCAAAAATGATAGAAAAGGCAACAAACGTGCCTTGGACAGTGGGCCCTTTAAAGACCCAGAAATCTTGGAATGTCGCTGTCGCAAGGGCGGCAAATATAGATAATTCGATACCGAGATAAGCAAGGCACCTGGCCTCCGCTGCGATAACGCCTGCCTTCTCATGTAAAAAGGCCTTGATGGTATCTTTCTGGAGAACAAAGACGGGCTGAGATTCCTCTACGACAAAATCGTAGTCGTTGTATAAGCGCTTCACCACGTCGTCAGCCACAGCGACACCTGGGTCTTTGGTCCTCGCCATGGCTATTCTCCCTTTGGCTCTTCAGCCTTTGAAGGTTCCTTTGCCTCTTTCCGCGATGGCATCAGACCTAAGGTGCCGAGCGCGTGCTGACTCATAAACCCACAATTGTCGCAGATAATTGCGGCAGCTGGAATCGTTGGGCCACCAAGCGTGATGACTGCAGTCTCCAGACTGGCTTGCACGTCGTTCCTGATATAAGAATCGAGCAGTGTGAAATGATTGTTCCCGCACATGGGACAAGCAAAACCACGGTTCTTCTTTTGCATCCGCTCTGTGAGCGCACCAATGATCCGCTGTTGTTGGTCGGCGTTAAGCATGGATCTTATCCGCGACTAAGGGGAACGTGTGTGTGGTTAGGTAGCATTGGCCGATACCAATCATCGAAGGGGAGTTGGTCGGCGAATCCCTGGCCCGTGGCTTCGCCAATTTCGCGCTAACTTAGCGCCCTGCTGACCGTATTCAATACAAATGGCCGCGATGCCGGGCAGAGGCTGCGGCAAGGGGTCAGGCTGCGGATATTGATATGGGAAGCCGACAGGGGGTCAGGCTATACATTTGTCCCAAGGGCGACCGGACGGGGTCTGGCTTTGTGGTCCAGCAGACGGTGAGAAGAAGGGGGATCAAGCGTCCGCGCCGCTGGCGCCCTACTGTTCCACCCGCAGGCGGGCGAACTCGGGCAACTTCAGCGCGCGGGTGAAGTCTCCATCGTGGTGCATCAGGGGCAGGCCCAGGCGGTGGGCGACGGTCAGAATCAAAAGATCGCCGACGGGCAGCACGACGCCCTTGCCGCGCAAAAGCGTCGCCAGCCGCTCCGCTTCCAGGCCATCGGATTCGGTCAGCGGCTCCCAGTGGCTGACGCTGCGCACGTCCAGCAGAAATTCGCGCTCCGCCGGACTGCGCAGGCCGACCTGCAGTTCCAACCACACGATCTGGGGCAACACCACCGCATTATGGCGCCAGAGATCGCCGATTTGCTGTTTCTCCGCCTCCGTCACGTCGCCCCGCCAGGCGTCAATCCAAAGGGAGGTGTCAACGACGGCGCGCATGGGCGAGACGCTTCTTTTCCGGTCGCTCAAGTTCATCGTTGGTCGGCAGATTCGGCAGCCTGCCAAAGGAACCCAGCAGCCGTTCCACCGCCTTTTTCCTCAGCAGTTCTTTCAGCGCCAGGTCGATGACCTCGGTCTTGGTCGCCACGCCATATTCGGCCATGGCCTCTTCGACCTTCTTGGCGTCAATATCCAACGTCATTTTCATGCCATACGGACTAGCCCGTTTCGTCTGGCTGACAAGCCCGGTTTTGTCTGTCCGATTAAGCGGACGGTGTTTGGCTGAGGTTGCCCTGATTTGACGGACAGTATGCTCAACATAACTGTGCGGTCGACCGCGGAAAATTGCATTGTCTGGTCGCCGCGTTGAAGCAGCCTGCGGCGTGTGAGCCCAGCGTCCCCCACCCGCCTGCCGTGGATCGATCACCTGCGCACCGCGGCCATCGTGCTCGTCGTCAACATGCATGCGTGCGTCACTTACAGCCACGTGGGCGACTGGTATATGATGGCCGACCCCGAGCCGACGATGGCGGCCAAGGTGCCGTTCATCGTCTGGCAAAGCATGCTCCAGTCTTTCTTCATGGGGCTGCTGTTCTTCGTCTCGGCTTACTTCGCCGCCGGCTCCCTCGCCCGGCGGGGCCCGGGCGCCTTCGTGCGCGAGCGCCTCGTCCGCCTCGGCCTGCCCGCGCTGCTCTACATGCTGGTGATCCACCCGTTCATTCTGCTGGGGCTCAACCCGTGGAACCACGACTTCGGCCCGCCCGTGACGTTCTACCGCGGCTATCTGGCCTCCGGACGCTTCCTCGGTTCGAACGGCCCGCTCTGGTTCGCCGTCGCCCTGCTCCTGTTCTGCCTCGCTCTGGCCGGCTGGACCCGCCTTCGCCAAGGCTTCGGCGGGCAGGCAAGTCGCACCACCCCGGCACCGGCCGCGCCGACCGCCGCGCCGTCGGGTAAACTGCTCCTCGGTTTCGCCCTCGCCCTGGGGCTCGGCAGTTTCGCCGTCCGGCTCGTGCAGCCCATCGGAACGAATATCCTGAACCTGCAGCTTTGCTTCTTCGTGCAATACATCGCGTGGTTCATCGCCGGCCTGCACGCCGCGCGGCACGGCTGGCTGGTGCCGCTGGCCGCATCGCGGCAGGGGCGCACCGCCGGCTGGCTGGCCTTGGTCGGAGGACCGCTGGTGCTGCTCGCCCTGCTGGCCTTCGGCGCGAAGAACGCCACGGTCGAAACCTTTTTCGGCGGTATGCACTGGCAGGCTGGCGGGCTGGCGGTGTGGGAGCAATTGACGGGTCTCGGCCTCGCCCTCGGCGCCCTCGCCCTGTTCTCGCGGCGCTGCAACACCGACTCGCGCCCGCTGCGCTGGCTGGCGGACCGCTCCTTCGGCGTCTACGTGCTGCATGCGCCCGTGATCATCGCGCTGGCCATGCTCTACCGCGCCCTGCCCTACCACCTCTACGGTCTCGTCGTGCTGCTCACCGTCACCGGCCTCGTGGCCAGTTATGCCCTGGCCGACTTCGCCCGCCGGATCCCCGGCCTCCGATCCATCCTCTGAACCGGCGGGATCGGATAGCTGAGCACCACTCATTCACACTAAGGCCTCACTCATTAGTGCCAGATTAGTGTGGATTAGGGAGTTTTTTCAAACCACCCGGAAAGCATTAACCACGAATGCTTCGCCTAACGGCTGCGCTGCTTGGTCCCCTCCGCCTAATCGGCTCCGCCGCGGGCTTCGGGGGTCGGCTAATCGCCGACAGGCTAACTAAAACAAGATTCCAAGCGGCGATTAGCCGCTCCCCCGGAATTAAAACCGGAGCCGATTAGGCGGAGGGGACTTCCAAGCAGAGCCGTTAGGCGATGCATTCGTGGTAAAAACCGAATCGGTTGATCTCTGCCTCAGCGTTCGTTCAGGGGTTTGAAGACACACCCAACCACCACTCCATCGTGCAGTTCAAGGGGCAATGGATTTTGTTCTATCACCGCTGGCTGGTGGACGAGACCTCCGACTGCAAGAAGCTGCAGCGGAAAATCTGCGCGGAATACCTCCAGTTCAACGACGACGGCACGATCCAGCCCGTCGTCCGGACCGCCACCGGCGTCGGCCCCCTGCCCGCCCCGGGCGGCACACCCTGAACGGGGACGATACCGCTCAGCGCGGCAACCCGACGGCTCGGCGCACGGCTCCGCAGCGGGCCACCATCGGCCGGGCGCCCATTTTCGCGAAGGCCTTTTCGGCGGAGGAGAATTCCAGCCCGGCCTCGTGCGCCTCGCCGGACCGGGCCAGGACTTCCGCCAGGCGCAGCCGGGTGTGCGCCACGTTGATGCGCGAACCGACCTCCTGCCAGACCTTGATCGCCTCCCGCAGCGCGCCGATCGCGCCCTCGGGGTCGCCCTCCGCAAGGACGACCTCCGCGCGCGCCTGGTGAAACGCGGCCTCGCACCCCGCCGTGGCGAGCAAAGCGGGCGATTTCTTCAATTGGTTGAGCGTGCGCCGGGCCAGCGGCAGCTGGCCGGCCTGCGTGGCGATGCGCGTGAGATGCGCCAGCAGGATGCCGCGACGCTGGCCATCCGACCAGTTGGGGGCGTCGAGCCCCCGCTGCAGGGACTTGATCGCCGCGGCGAAGTCGCCCTTGGCCGCATGGAGGAGCGCCCAGCCCGGCAGCGGATTCCAGCCCAGCTCGTGGGCCTGGCGGAAGGCGACCTCCGCCCCCGGAAGGTCCCCGCGCAGGAAGCGGATCTCGCCGAGCACGCGGCACGCATCGCCCTCCGCATACCGCGCGCTCTCCGCGAGAAGTTCGCGCGCCTGGTGGATCTCGGACTCCGCCCCGGCCAGGTCCCCCTGCGCACACATGATCTCCCCGCGATGCAGCCGGCACAGTCCCGGGGACCCGAAGCCGTTGTTGCGTTTCGTCCAGCGGGTGAACTGGTCCGTCCACTGCGTGGCGCGGTTGAGGTCGCCGCGATCCAGATACGCCCAGATGATGCTGCAGAAGACAAACCCCGAGACCCACGCCCCGACCGTGCCCGCCAGCGTGGCCGCGCCGGCCTCGTCCATGTGCACCAGTCCCTGGCGGATCTCGCCCGTGGCGAGCTCGACATGCGCGCGGTAGACCAGCCCAAGTGCCTCGACGTCCGGGTCGCCCACGCGCCGGGCCAGGGCCTCGGCCTGCTTCGCCAGTTCCCTGGCCTGGACCAGCTCGCCCTCAAAGAGCGCGATGCGCGCCGACAGCCACAGATGCAGGCCGTGCTCCCGTGACTCGCGGGTCTCGTCGGTGAGAAACGCGGCGGCCCGGCGGTGCCAGCCCTTGGCCACCGGCAGGGCGCGGGCCTCGAGATTGAGGTTGGTGAGCGTCAACGCGGCGCGCGCCGCCCCCACCCGGTCGGCATTCTGGCTGTGCGCCGCCACGGCGCGCTCCAGCGGATAGATCGCGTCGTTCGGCTGGCCGACATAGAGCGCGGCATGCGCCCACTGCTCGAAATCCCCGGCGCCGAGAAACTCCGCGTTCGGCAGCCGCCGGTAGGCCTGGAGCGCCTCCCGCCAGTCGCCGCGCTGCCCGGCGGCCCGGGCCTGGGCCAGATCTGGATACCGCGTCGCGCGCCCGGGCGCATCGGCCAGCCCGCCGATGAAGCGGTAGCCTTGCCGGGAGAACGTCCGGATGGCGGCGGGTTGCCCGCCCGCCCGCAGGATCGCCCGGATCAGGCTCACGGCGCGCATGATCGAGGAATCTGTCACGATCACCTCGGGCCAGATCGCGGACAGCAGCTCGGCCTTCGGCACCACCCGCTCGTGATTGCGCAGCAGATAGACGAGCAGGTCAAAGACGCGCGGTTGCAGCTCCAGCACCCGGGCGCCGAGGCGGAGTTCCCGTTTGCTTTCCTCCAGTTCAAAGCGGCCGAAACGAAAGATCATGGCAGGGGGAGCGGGAACCGGTTGGAGCAGGGTGGCTACGGTTAAGAAAAGGATAAGGTCGTGGAAAGGACATTCGCGCGCCGATCCGCTAGGATCACTTCCGTCGCCCGGCCATGCCGGACGGGCGCAAACCAACCCAACCCTCATCATCCCTATCCTCATGAAAACCTACGTCATCACCCGCGCCAACGGCTGGGGCTCCCCGGAAGAACTCGAGGCGGCCGCCGCCGTCTCCACCCAGGTCGGCAACGAACAGATGCCGGACCGCGTCCGCTGGATCCGCTCCTACGTGACCCGCCACGAAGGCGGCCGCCTCGGCACCGTGTGCATCTATCAGGCGACCAACCCGGAGGCTGTGCGCGAGCATGCGCGCCGCGTCGGCATGCCCGCCGATGCGATCACGGAAATTGCGGACCTGGTCGTCGTGCGCCCGGACCCCACCATCGCCGCCTGACCGCGTCCCTCCCCCTCAGCATGCCCACGCCAATGAAAGCACTCATTCCCTTCATCTTGATTTCCCTCGCCCTGGACTCCACGAGCCAGGCGGCTCCGGCCACGCAGGCGGCCGGCCCCGCCTACTTCATCGACGTCCACGAATTCGGCGCCGGCAAGGTCTCCGCCGCGGACGTCGCGGAAGCCCACCGGAAAGATCTCGCGGTCCAGGACAAGCACGGCGTCCACTTCGTCGAATACTGGGTCGATGAGGAGCACGGGCGCGTCTACTGCCTCTCCCAGGCCAAGGACGCCCCCAGCATCGCCGACACGCACCGCGAGGCGCACGGCCTGATGCCCGCCACCATCCTGCCCGTGACCGGCGGCGCGGCGGTCCCGCCTGGCCGGGGGATGAATCTGTTCCTCGACGTCCACGAGTTTGGCGCCGGCAACGTATCGGCCCAGGCCGTCGCGGCGGCGCACCAGAGGGACCTGGCCATGCAGGACGGGTTCGGCGTGCGCTTCCTCAACTACTGGGTGGACGAACTGAACGGCAAGGTCCTGTGCCTTTCCGAGGCGCCCAGTGCCGCGGCCGTCCGCGAGACCCACCTCCACGCCCACGGCCTCCTCCCGAGCGTGATCACGCAGGTCAAGGCGGGGAAGTGAGTCCGCAGCGGACAACCTTCAGCCGGAGGGGCGCGCCGCCCCGGGCTGGCTGAAGGTTGAATGCTCCGCCTCCACCCTGTTAGCGGTCCGTGGTTCTTTCCCGGGCCTGCTTTGAATAGGAGTGAAGACCGGTTTGCCATCGCATGCCCAACCAACCCGTCCGGCCTGCCGTCCGTAGCCTTGGAGGACGGGGTCCACCTCAGGGGCAAACGGACTGAGTCAGGCCTTGGGGACCGGCGTGACGGCCGGAACCACGGCCTTGCGCGGGATCGTGCGGCGGCCGCGCTCCCAGCGTTCCTCGGCCCCGGTGACGGCGCCATGGTCATCCAGCTTGAACTCGACGGTCGTCTTGCCATCGGCCGAGACGAGCAGCCGGTCGCCTGCCGGATAAAAGACCTGCGGTTTGCGGCCGCGGGAGGACTGCCAGAGGTAACCATCACCCTGCCGGATGAGGACCCGACCGGGTTTCGTCGGTTTTCCGTCCTTGCCCACCCTCACGTCGTAGTCGCCCTCGAACGGCGCGTAGGCCGCGGGATCGAGCGTGGCGAGCCGCGCGGGTGAAATGAAGGGATCCTTCGCATACTCGGCGTTCTTGACCTTCTGCTTCTCGATCGCCTCGAGGGCGCGCTGGCGCTCGGTGCCGCCGTTGAACTTGAAGTCGGGCATCAGCACATTCACGTAGGCCTCGGTCAGCAACCGGATGTCCTCCTTGCTGTAATCACTCCGGGCGCGCAGCACGGTCATGAAGAGCATGCCCTGGCGGAAACCCTCGACCGCCTTCTTCACCGCCGGCTTGAAGACGACCAGCGCGCTCTTGATCGCCGCGCGTTTGAGCAGCCCCATCTTCTCCTTCCGCATGACCTCCTTCATGACGGCGTTCTGCACCCCGACGTAGGCGTTGCGCGGCGGCAGATAGAAGACCCAGTCGTATTTCGCCAGCGCATCACCCTCGAGATCGGCCACGGTGAGCGATCGCAGCTTCTTTTCGACGCGCGCCTCATCAAAACCTTCCGCCCAGGACAGCTGATAAAGCTTGGAGGCGACGCCCTCGAGCGGCAGCGGCAGGGCCGGCATGATCATGTCGAACGTGATCTTAAAATCCTTCTCGTCGTCATCCTCCACCTCCATCCGCATGATCTTCTTCCAATCCGTCATCTTGGCACTCAGGTCGCCCATCTTCGCCCTCACCCCGGCATCGAGCTGACCGGCCTCGGCCAGCGCCAGGAATTTCCGGATGACCACCACGGGATGCGGCTCCCCCTCCCGGCCGATGATGACCAGGCCCGCGCCGGTTGATTTGCCCATGGATTCGTAGGCGATGCCGACCACTTCCTCGGCAAATTCTGTGGCGTATTTCCGGTCCCCATTCGTCCGCGCGTGCACCGAGATGGAAAGCTTCTGGCCCTGCACCACGAAAGGCGTCAGCTGGATGTCCTTCCCGAAGTCACCCTCCGCCGGCTGCTCCGCCGCGACCATCGCGCCCGTCAGGACGAGGCCGGTTATCCCGGCGCCGAGCCAGCGTTGTCCGCGGGCGAAAACCTCCGGACACAACGAGAACGGGAAAAGGCGGAGCCGGCTGGCGAAGGAAATCATGTCGGGTTCGGAGCGGAGGTGGGCTTGAACCTACCATACACTAGAACAGGGAAAATGTTTCAAGATAGTCCACAGGCCGAGCCAAGGACGGCGGAAGACGTCAGGTCCTGACCCTGGCCGACTCCACGGCCCGGAAATTTCACAGTCTGCCGGACGTTCACTCCACACCCCGCCCTGCGGGCACCAGCCGTCGCCAAGCCTATGGCTGGCAGGCCCCTCTCCAGAGGGGATCTTCGACAGCGAGGCCTTGACTCCCCTCTATGAAGAGGGGTGTCGCGCAGCGACGGGGGGTGTGGGCCGAGCATCGAAGAGTATGAGATTTCCGTCTTGGCCGAACGCCCCAGCCGCGGGCATTTGACTTGGAGACGGCCCGCGCGTCGCGCAGCGTGGCGGCCTTCCCCATGACCCCGAAAACCAGAGCTCCCCAGGTTTGCATCCTCGGCAGCGCCGAGCCGGGCTCGCGCGCCTTCGAACTCGCCGGCGCCGCCGGCGAACTCCTCGCCCGCCGCGGCGTCACCGTCGTCAGCGGCTGCGGCAGCCCAGCCACCCGCGTCGCCGCCGAGCGCGCCCTCGCGGCCGGCGGCACGGTCGTCAGCATCGTCCCCACCGACGACATCGGGTTGCAGGACTGGCCGTGTTCCGTGCTCATCCCCTGCGGCATGGGAGACGCCCGCAACCTCCTCATGGCCCTCGCCGGCGACGCCTGTCTCGTCATCGGCGGCCGCGCCGGCACGAAGTCCGAGGTCTGCCTCGCGTGGCTGCACAAGCGTCCGCTCCTGCCCCTCACCGGCTGCGGCGGCTGGTCCGACCAGCTCGAGCGCGACCCGCCCGACGAGCGCGGCAACTCCCCCATTCTGCCTTGGGGCTCGACCGCGGAACTTGAAGCCCGGCTCACCCAACTCGGCCTGATCCGCGCGTGAGCCGTTGGATTGGTTGCCCGTTTTTCGGCGGAAATCATGCCGAGGAGATTGCTAGGATGGCGGGATGAATTCTCCCGCCATGCTTCAGGAAATCTCCTTCACGGTCAGCCCGCTCGCCGGTGAATTCTCCGCGCGCGTTCGTCGGACGCTCCGCGACGATTTCGGCCGCTCCGTCACCGTGACCATCGCCGAAGGCGGCGAGCCGCTGCGCGACCAGGTCCGGCGCGCCTCGCCCGGTGAGCGGATCATCCTCTGCAGCCACCAGGCCGTGCCGCTTCCGAGCCTGTTTGCGGAGATCGGTCCGATCTTCATCTCCGCCGAGCCCGCCTCGCCCGCGCCCCTCTGGCGGGACGAACTGCCGCCCGGCTATTTCCCGCGCACGTTCGCCCTGCGCGCCTACGACGGGCAGGATCGCATCACCGACTCGGCCATTTGCGAACCCGCCGGTGCCCCCGCGAAGATCCGCGAATTCCTCATCCGCCCCGACGTCGCCTACGTGCACGCCCGCTTCGCCGGCCACGGCTGCTACGCCTGCCGCTTCGACCGAACCGGCTGACAAGAGCCACAGAGCGTCACGTCCTGACCATTGACTGGCGCGGCGGGTTCAATGGCCGCAGGCGCAGGCACATTATCCAATGCATGCCGGCCGGGACGATTTTCGCCACCGGCGAAAGCCTAGCCAGAGTCCGAAGCCGAGGCCGAGCCAGAGGGCGGGTGGCGCCGGCGTTTCCTTGAAATCGAGCGCGGCATTTCGCCCAAGTTTCTGGTGCTCGCTCAAATCAAGCATGCGCCACTGCGCCTGGTTCTCGACCACGATGTAGCTCGTGGATGCCAGCAAAATGCCTCTGGCGCGGCTGGCCTTCACCAGCGCCGCAAGATCGACGCCGGCATTGCCCGGCATGCACGCGTGGTCCTGTTGCTGAAATTGCAGTGCGACAGCCTGCGACCACGGCGTGTCCGCCGCCTGATAATTGATGTCGGACACCGGTTGCCAGGCGAATGCCTCGGATGACCAAAATTCAAGTCGGGCATCAGCGGCCATGGCCGGTTCGAACCGCACTCCGCGCCCCGCCATCAGCGGCCGCACCACGCCATCCAATCGCAGCAGCGGCGTGGGCCTGGATATCCCCGGACGATGAACGATCAACCGGCCCTCGGCGCCGAGTTCATGGAGTTCGACCGCGCCGACAAGGTCCGCCCAGGCGTCGGCCAACACCAGTTTCTGCGAGCGCGGGCGGGCCGCCCGGCTGAGGATCACAAAGATCGGACGCGGCGGACTTATCCGCGCCCCGGATGAGGCCGGGACATTGAGATCCAGATCGCGGTGCTGGCGCAAGGCATGGGCTAGCGCCAGATCGAGAGCGAACCCGCCCGAAAGCGGCGGCAGACGCCTAATGTCGCGGGCAAGGCTGGCGTCCCTTTCCATCTCGCGCAGCACGGTGAGCGGCGCGACCAGATTGGTGACATTGAAATTAGCCAGCGTGACACGGGCACGTTGAGCGGCGGGAAAGTTTTCCCTCAGCGTCCGGATCGCACCGGCCAGGTCGCCGGTAAAGCCATTGTCGGTCGAACGGTCGATGATGAGGTGCAGGTAAGGCTCGCGCGGGGCGGCCGGCAAATGCAGCTCGTCGAGCCCGCCGGTCACCAGGCAACCGCGGTCATTGCGCGTCATCTGCGGACGCAGGAATCCCGCCAGTGCCGCAATTGCCGTCGCTGGATTGGTGGTCCCGGTTGGCAGCATCTCTTTCGAAAGCGCCGCCGGCACGAGGAAATCGATCTCCACCACCACCGGCAACCCGGCATTGATCGGGAAAACGCAGAGTTCGAGTTCCTCCGGGGTGTTGTAGAAAAGCAGGCCGGGATCACGGCGCTCGCTGTCCCGGATCATCGTGTAGACCCAGAGCGCGGTCTTCTTCTCCACGATCCGGCCGGGCACGGCGACGCCATTGATATGCAGACGGAAGCCATTGACGAAAATCCCCGGCGGCAGCGGTAGAACCTGTCGATATTCCGCCGCGTCCGGTCCGACACTAGACAAGGTCAGAACCAGGGTGACCACACTGGCCTGATCCCCCGCCGCCTGCACGCCCGCCTGCAAATCTTGCACTGTGACCGAGCGGGAAACCGGCATGGCGCGCGGCATGCGGGCACGTTCACGAACGCCACGGCCCCAGAACCCGGACTTGTTGCGCACAGGATCGGGATTTTCGCGGGAGCCGGCGCGGCCAAAGAAGGTGGTTTCGAGCCGGTCCAATTTATCATCAGGGAGGACGAGATGGTCGAAAACCACCCAGCTGTAGAAATCGGACAGGAGCGGATAGTAGATCCCGTTCTTGTAACTGCGATGACTGCCAAGCGCACGGCGCAGGTTGATGCGGCTGGACTCAAAAGTGATGTCTCCGCCGGCGATGGACGGCGAGTAAACGTGGGCCAGCGCGGCATTGAGGGCGGCCTTGTCCGCCAGGCTGCGCCCCGTGAAAAAGGCCGGTAACAGCAGTCCGCAGCCGACTCCCGCCGCGAGGAGCCGGAGCCGGCCGGGCGTCGTGCCGCGCCAGGCGGCATTCAGCAGATACAGGTGCAGCACGAAGAGAAAGGTCGGCGTGAGCACAAGGAAGCCCGCTCCCATCGCGATCACCGCGAGGATCGAAAGGGGGGTGTAGGGCAGGAAGACGATGAAGAAGTAGAGCGAGAACGGCAGCGTCCCGCACAGCAGGCAAAAGCTGACGCGCGGCCACGCCGCATGCCGCCATGAAGCCAGCAACAGGATGGCGGTGTTGGCGACGACCAGCGCGTAAACTTCCCAGGCTTGGAAATCGACCGGGAACGGGATGCTCCGGTTGAGCAGCAGCCCCGCGACTGGCAGCACCAGCGCAAAGACCAAGATCGCGAGACGTTCACTGGTCGCGTGCCACGTCCGGACCTCGCACAAAAGGACCAGCAGACAGCGGACGGTGCCAAAAAACATCAGTATGCCCAGGGCAACCACGCCGATCGCCACCACGATCCCGGCTGTCCGCCCCTCGGCCTGCAGGGCGCGGAGAACCTGGAAGAGGGCGTAAAGCCCCACCGGGGCAGCGACTGCCATGCCGAGATTGACCGCGATGATTTGGCCGACCCCGGTCGCCGGCCGAGCGCAGGCCATCTGCAGAATGCCGAGGAAGAGCGGCAACATCGCAAAGGCGAATTGATTGAAGATAAAACGCTCCACCGGATAAATCCACGCCGTCACGCTGACGGGCAAAATCTGCTCGCCCCAGCTCACCGTCCACCAGATATACGCCACCTGCACGGTGATCGCCGGCAGGCCCCACAGAAAATGGGTCGCGGCGGCCGCACCGGGCCTCCGTTCCAGCCAGCGGGTGACGCCAAAGATGACCAGTCCCGCCAGCAGATTGCCGCCCACGCCGAAACCAAGCGCGATGGCCATGCCGCGCTGATCCGCGCTCAGATTGCCCTCGATCAGCCAGAAACCCTGCGCGTTGAGTAACAGCAGCACCGCGATGGGCAGCGTCCAGAGCCAGAGAAAGACCGTTGGACTGACAAAGAACGGCGGCAGCAGCGGCGATTCACGCCGGGGTTCAGATGCGGGCGGCAGGTCGGGTGTTTCCATAGGATTCGAGGAGCAGGTTCAGCAGGACGAGCGCGGGCAGGAAGACCGCCACGCCGGTGAGCATGTGCAAAAAGGGGCCGCAGGATTCCGGCAGCAACGGAATGAGCCAGCGGTGGGCATGCGTCACTACCACCACACGCAACGCATTCAGGAAAATCGTCAGCGGAAGTCCGGCGACGAGGCCGAGCACCACGACACAACCGGGCTTTTTTCCCTGACGGGCGAGCAGCCAACTGATCAGCGCGGACACGATGAGGAAATAGTCCGTCGCGCTGCATGCTGTCGTCACTACCACCGGTTGTCCGGTCACCGGAAGCAGCCAACCGGTCGCCACCCGCGACACCGGTGCCCCGGTGAAGAGTCCCGCCAACCAAGCCGAACCGCCCGCAAACCACTCGAGTTCCACCCCGGGCCAGGCTTTCAACCAAAGCCAACCCACCGCAGCAGAGGCCACACCCACCGCAGCGGCATGAGCCTCCGAGGCGGCCGACCGGACTGCCGTAGCGGCGTTACACCCAACGGGAAGTCTCACGTCAGCGGGCATGGGATGAACGGAACGAAGGCCATGTGCATCAACATGCCCGCGCAATGTGCGAAGCGTGTGAAGCCAGTGAGAAGATTTGATGAAATGGTTCGCAGGAAAGCTCGCGCGAAGCCCCCTGGCCGGATGGGTTGATTTGATCTTGGCGGACGGCGAGGAGGCGGCACGCTGAGGACATGAACCGGCGTTGGTTTCCTGCGATCGTGCTGGCCGCCACCACCTGCGCGTGGGGAGCCTTCGAGCGACCGTCGGAAAACGAGCGGCTCCGGGCGCTGGGCAATCTTTTCGAAGAGCCGCCATCGCTGCGGCAACTGCTGACACCCAACGACGATTTCCCGCCCATCGCCACGCCCCGCCCGGGTGACTGGCTCGATGAACACCCGGAGAACGGACAGACTTTCGAAGAGTATCGCGACTCCGGCGCCAACCGGCCCGATGCCAGCCGACATATCATCTACCTGCTGCCCATCGGGGATTTTCCCGACGACACCAGCCCGCCGCTCGCCGACCTGCGCGCCTACGCCGCGGCCTTTTTCCAGATGGAGGTGAAGCTGCTGCCCGCCTATGCGACCCACGACCTGGAGTTTGAGCCGCGCCAAAACCGGCACAGCGGCCGGCGCCAGGTGTTGACGACGAGCATCATGGACTTCCTGCAAACCCGTCTGCCAGCCGATGCCTGCTGTCTGCTCGGCGTCACCATGACCGACCTTTACCCGCAGGCCTCGTGGAATTTTGTGTTCGGGCAGGCATCGATCGACCGGCGCGTCGGCGTCTACAGCTTCGCCCGGTATGATCCGGCGTTCTGGAAGCAGGAGCGCGGTAAGGGCTACCGCGACGTCATCCTGCAGCGCAGTTGCAAGGTGCTGGTGCACGAGACCGCGCACATGTTCGGCCTGCTGCACTGCACCTATTACGACTGCGTGGTCAACGGCTCCAACAGCATGCCCGAGACCGATGCGCAGCCGCAGCACCTCTGCCCCGTGTGCCTGCGCAAGCTCCACCACGCGCTCGGCTTCGACGCGGTGAAACGCTACGGAGAACTGGCCCGCTTTTACGGCGGGCAGAAATGGTTCGAGGAATCCGACTGGGTGCAGCGCCAGCTCGCCCGCATGCCCTCAGGAGGTTTGTAACGTAATACGTTACAAACCTCCTGCGCACACACGGCCTTCCTCACCGCTTCTGCGCGAGCGCCTCGGGTTGGTCCGTGGCGATGCCCCAGCCTGCGTGGAAACCCATCTTTTCGTGGGCCTCGCGGGCGGCGACCGTCGTCCAGGGGCTGAAGCTCGCCAACCGGACGCTGCATTGACTCGCCCGCCCGCCCGGACAAATTTGCCCGGCCCGCGTCTCATTCCGTCCCATGCGTCCGACCTCCCAGCCGCGACTATTACTGCCGCTGTTTGTCCTGCCCGTCGCGCCGGCGTCCGCCCGCGCGAAAACGCCGCGCGGTTCGTCGAGCTGCGCGCGCTCCGGGATGTCGCGATCTTTCCGCCACCACCCCTCTAACCTCCACCCTGCATGAGCCCACCTCGCGTAAAGGCAGTCCGATTCTATGAGGCGCAATCGCCGCTCTCCCGGCCGATCGCCGATGCCACCCACCAGATCTCCGCGATCCGCTTTGTCGTGGCCCGGGTCATCCTGGATACGGGCACGGTGGGCGAGGGCTATCTGCTCGCATTCGATTTCAACCCGCAGGCCATCCGCGGGGCGCTGGCCGACGTCCGCGAGCTGGCCATCGGACGCGAAGTGTGCGCCACGGTCGCGTTCAACCGGGCCTGCGACCAGGCCTCCGAGTATTTCGGCAGCGTCGGCTTGCTCCGTTGGGCCCGAGGCATCGTCAATCTCGCCCTGTGGGATGCCTGGGGTCGCCACCTCGGGCAGCCCGTCTGGCGCCTGCTCGGTTCGAATGCGGAGCGGGTGCCGGCCTACGGAAGCGGCGGGTGGCTGTCCTATTCGCCGGATGAACTCGTGGCGGAGGCGACCGGCTACGTGCGCCGGGGCTTCCGGGCGGTGAAGTTGAAGGTCGGTTCGCGCGAATGCGAGGCGGACATCGAGCGGATCGCGAAGGTCCGCGAGGCCGTGGGACCCCACGTGCGCGTGATGATCGATGCCAACCAGGGATTCGATTATCCGGCGGCGCTCGAACTGGCGAAGCGGGCGCAGGCATACGGCATCCATTGGTTTGAGGAGCCTTTGGATCATTCCGATTTCGACGGCTACACGGCCCTGCGCCAGAACGCGGGGATGGCGCTCGCGATGGGCGAACGGGAATACGACGTCGTCGCCCTGCGCGAGCTGACGCGGCGCAACGCCCTCGATCTCTGGCAGCCGGATGTGCTGCGCCTCGGGGGCGTGGAGGGCTGGCTCGAATCGGCGGCCGTCGCGCGGGCGCACCACCTGCCGGTGCTCGCGCACTATTACAAGGAATACGATACGCCGCTGGCCGCGACGATCCCGAATGCGGCCGGCGTCGAATCCTTCGACTGGGTGGACGGGCTGATCGACCGCCCGCTGCGGATCGAGGACGGCTTCGCCTATCCGTCGAGCGAGCCCGGATGGGGATTCCGTTTCAAGGATGAGGGGCTGAAGGAAATTCCGGCCTGAGCCGGATGCGGGTGTTCAGGGCCCAAGACCCAAGGCCGGGCGGCAGTCGCTCGGCTTGGCAACAGGCCGGAGTCAGATCTTCTGCGCCAGCGCCTCGAGCTGGTTCGTGGCGATGCCCCAGCCTTCGTGGAAACCCATCTTCTCGTGGGCCTCGCGGTCGGCGACCGTCCAGTGGCGGACGCGAGCGGTGTATCTCGTCCGCCCGTTGCCGGCGTCCTCGAAGGTGAGGATCAGCGTCATGAACGGCTTCTCCGACGGCTCCCAAGCCGCGGTGTAGGCATCGGTCGCGACGAGGCGCTCGTTCGGCACGACCTCGAGGTAGACGCCGGGATTCGGAAACTCCTGCCCCTCGGGCGAGCGCATCGTGATGCAGCTGGCGCCGCCGGAACGAACGTCCATAACCGCCTTCACCGTCTTGTAGGGCGGCGGCGTGAACCATTGGGTGATGAGCTCGGGCGTGGTCCAGCAGCGGTAGAGCTTCTCGCGCGGCGCATTCAGCACGCGGTGGAGGACGAGTTCACGATCAGCGGGGAAGGCAGACATGTTGGCGTGGGACATGGGAGGATGCGTTGGGTTGATTGGGTTCTACCACCACTACGAACGGACAAAGGGTATTCGGACAACTGGACGCATTATTTCTCCAGCGCCTGGTAGGTCAGCACCTTGAAGCGCTTGAGCGTGGTCTGGACCTGCGGGTAGCGCTGCGCGAACCAGAGGCCGGCCAGGTCGTGTTCGCGATCGATCCAATAGAAGGTGCCGCCGACGCCCGCGCCGTTGAATTCACCCTTCACCCCGAGATCTTCCGCGGCGGCGGGATCGACCAAAACGTATCCGCCCAGCCCCATGCCAAAGCCCTTGCGTCCGTTCGGACCGTCGGGCGGCATCACGTCGGCAGGCACGTTGCTCCGCAGCATGGCGTCGACGGTGAGGGGGCTGAGCAGGCGATGACCGTCCAACAAGCCGCCGTTGAGCAGCATCTGCGCAAAACGCAGGAAGTCGCCAGTCGTGGAGTAAAGTCCGCCGCCTCCGGACAAGAAGATCGGAGCCTGATCCGGAGCGCCCTGTTTCGGCAGCGGCTCGACGACGCCCTGCGCATTGAGCCGGTAGCCCTTGGCGAGACGCGCGGCCTTGTCGGCCGGGACAAAGAAGCCGGTGTCCTTCATGCCCAGCGGCTGGAAAATGCGTTCCGCCAGAAAAACATCGAACGGCTGGCCGGACCAGACTTCCACGAGACGCGCGAGCACCTCGTAGGACAGACCGTAACGCCAGGCCTGTCCGGGCTGGTGCGAGAGCGGGACGCCGGCCATCCGGTCCACGGTGGCCGCGAGGTTCAGCTGCGGATTGATGCCGGCCGCCGCGTAACCCTTGAAGTTGAACAGTCCCGAAGTGTGCGTGAGCAACTGGCGGATGGTGATCGGGCCGGCTGCCGGCACGGTTTGCGCGGGATCTCCGCCCTCCGTGGCGAGAACCTGCATCCGGGCAAAGGCGGGCAGGTATTTGGTCACCGGGTCTTCCAGCAGAAATTTGCCCTCCTCATAGAGCATCATCACGGCGACGGCCGTGACCGGCTTGCTCATGGAAGCGATCGCGAAGATCGTGTCGGGCTGCATCGGCCGTTTCTCCTCCAGGTCCTGCCAGCCGAACGACTCGGCGAGGACAACCTCGCCGTGGCGCGCGATGACGAGGTTGACGCCGGCGTATTCCCCGGCGGCAACGTTCCCGGCGACCACCTGACGCAGCCGCTCCAGGCGCTCCGGCGAAAAACCGCTTTCTGCAAAAGCAAGCGACGGAATCAGGGCAACCAGGCAGGAGAGGAGTCGCAAGGTCATAGGCGGCACATGGCGGGGGTTGCCGTGAAGCTGCCGGGACCGGCCTCCCGTGCAAAACTAATTCCCGCATGACCGGATCACCGGGTCGCCTAGGAGCGGCTGGACTGTTCCGGTGCGACCTGGGTGCGCCATCATGCCTGCACCGATTGCAGCACCTGGAGCATCGCCGCGTGGATCCTGCCGTTGCTGGCGACCAAGCGCCCCTTGTCCAGCCGCTGCGGGTTGGGGCCGCCCTGATAATCCGTCACGGTGGCGCCGGCCTCGCGGGCGATGAGCATTCCCGCCATCACATCCCAGGGCTTCAGGTCGTTTTCCCAATAGCCGTCCAGGCGCCCCGCCGCCACGTAGCAGAGATCGAGCGCCGCGCTGCCCAGCCGCCGCTCGCCGCGGATAAGCGACAGGAACGCCGTCCACTCCTTCAGGTTGTTGTCGGGGTTGGTGTGCTTGTCGTAGGGAAAACCGCTCGTGATCACGGCATCGATCAGCTCCGCGGTTTGCGTCACGCCGAGAGGCCGCCCGTCCAGCCACGCGCCGCCCCCGCGGACCGCGGTGAACATCTCGCGGCGCGTCGGATCATAGACGACGCCGAGCAGCGGCTGCCGGTCGGGCGTGGCCAGCGCGATGCTCGTGCAGAAATGCGGCAGCTTGCTGGCGAAATTGACCGTGCCGTCGATCGGGTCGACAAACCAGTGATACGGCGCGGAAGCGGCGGGCGCACCCTGCCCGCCGCCCTCCTCCCCGACGATGTGGTGGTCGGGAAACCGCGCCCGCAGCGCCGACACGATGCAGGCCTCCGCCTCGGTGTCGGCCGCCGTCACGACGTCGATCCGGCTGGATTTGAGCGTGGTCGGAATCGGCGCGGCGAAATGCCGCATGATGATCTCGCCCGCCGAGCGGGCGATCGCCGTGATGTCGCCGAGGATCTGGTCAGGTTGGATCATTGATGTGAAAAGGAATCATTGGCCACCAAAAGCCGCGGGAGCGCAAAAACAAAAGCTCGGACGCAAGTTCTGCAAGCAGCGCCGCCGCCGCCCGAATAAATGTGTAATATAATACGTTACACATTTCCCCCGGCTGAATCCGGACGGCTGTCCTCTGCGCCGCCCCTTCTGCGCTTGTGCGGGCCGCGGCCCGGGAGCAGATTGCCGGGCAAATGAAACTCACCCGCCTCCTCTTCGCCCTGTTCGCCGGTGCCGCCGTTCTGCAGGCCGCGCCGGGCAAAACCGCCGACGCCGCGTTCGAGGCCGTCGCCAAGACCTGCCTCGACGACTACCTGCGTCTCAACCCCGAATACGCCACGCAGCTCGGCGATCACCGCTTCGACGGCCTGCTGACCGACTACAGTCCCGCGGCCATCCGAACCAAGGTGAAAACCATGCGGCGCCATCTCGCCGCGCTCGCCGGGATCAACCACCCGCAACTGACCGGCCCGAACCGCGTCGACGCCCGGATCCTCCAGCTGAACCTCGAAGCGCAGCTCTTCTACCTCACCGAGCTCAAGTCGCAGGACTGGGATCCGCTCTCCTACAACAGCAGCCTGGCCGATTCCATCTATCTGCTCACCGCGCGTGATTTCGCCCCTGCCGCGGACCGCCTGCGCAGTGCGGCGCAGCGGCTCGCCGGCATCTCCGCCGTCATCGCCCAGGCCAAGGCCAACCTCGTCAATCCGCCCGAGATCTACACGCAGACCGCCATCAAGCAGCTCACCGGCGCCATCGGCTTCGTGCGCGACGGGCTCGATCCGCTCCTCGCCGAGGCGCCCGCGCTCAAGGCTGAGCTGGCTCCGTTGCAGGCCAGGGCCGCCGCCGCCCTGACCGAATACAAGGAGTGGCTGGAAAAGGATCTCCTGCCGCGCTCGAAGGGCGACTTCCGCATCGGCGCCGACCTCTACCGCAAGGGCCTGCGCTACACGCTCGCCTCCGACCTCACGCCCGAGCAGATCCTCGCGCGCGCCGAACAGGAGCTGGAGACCGTCACCCAGCAGCTCTACGCCACCGCGTTGCCGCTCCACCGGAAATACTTCCCCGACGCCGGCGCTTCCGCCGAGACGGACCGGCGCAAGGTCATCAAGGCCGTGCTCGACCACCTCGCGTCGGAGCATCCCGACAACGCCACCGTCGTCGACTTCGGCCGGCAGACCCTCCAGCGCTGCACCGACTTCGTGCGGGCGCACGACCTCATCACCGTGCCCGACACCCCCATCGAGATGATCGTCACCCCCGAATTCCGGCGCGGACGCAGCATCGCCTACTGCGACTCCCCCGGCGCGCTCGAGCCGAACGGCAAAACTTTCGTCGCCATCGAACCCACCCCCTCCGACTGGCCCGAGGCCCGCGTGGTCTCGTTCTTCCGCGAATACAACAACCACATGATGGGCGATCTGCTGGTGCACGAGGCCATGCCCGGGCATTTCCTGCAACTCGCGCACTCCAACCGGTTCCAAGCCCCCACCTTGGTGCGCTCCATTTTCCAGAGCGGCACCTTCATCGAAGGCTGGGCGGTCTACGCCGAGCGCGTGATGGCCGACGCCGGCTTCGGCGGGCCGGAGAACAGGATGCAGCAGCTGAAGATGCGCCTGCGCGTCCTCTGCAACGCCATCCTCGACCAAAAGATCCACATGGCCGGCATGACCAAGGAGCAGGGCCTCGAGCTGATGATGCAACGCGGCTTCCAGGAGGAAGGCGAAGCCGTCGCCAAGTGGCAGCGCGCCCAGCTCTCCTACACGCAGCTCGCCACCTATTTCGTCGGTGCCGCCGAACACGACGACATGCGCGCCGCCGCCGAAAAGAAATGGGGCGCAAGCTTCAACCTGAAGAAATACAACGACCTCGTCCTCTCCGTCGGCAGTCCCGCCGTGAAGTTCGTCCGCGAGGAAGTCGGGCTTTAGTTTCGAGAGTCGGAAAGCCGGCCTATATGCTCTTGGGATTGGATCCTTGCGTCCCCGCAAGCATGTTTGCCTGCTCCAACCTGGATCATGATTCCCATTGGTGAACTAAGTTGCGCGGCTTCGTTAGCACAGGCCTATTAAACCCCAAATTCTAATTGCTCGGGCTGTCCTGTATTAGTGTCAAGTATCCCTATTTGCCTGTTCCGAGTTAGCCAAAAACGCTCGTTTTTACGCAATTTCATAGCGGTTGAGGGCATTTTTTGTTCATTTCAATTGAAATGGCCACGATTTTTACAAATCTAGAATCCTGCGGAAATTCAATGATTGCTATATGCCTCCAAACTTCTTTTGAACGCGGGCACCAATAACGGCACTAACCAGTGCCGGCCCAACTCAACCAAGGCGAACGCTTGGACTTAAAACAAATTAAGCAGATCATCGATTTAATGAAGCGCTCTGAACTCAGCGAGTTCGAGTTCGAGGAAGATGGCTTCAAAATCAAGATCAAGCGTGGTTCTGGCGGCCAACCCATCATCAGCACTGCTCCTCTTTCCGCCCAACCTCTGCCCATTGTTGCGCCTGCCTCCGTTCCAGCGATTACCCCAGCAGCGCATAGTCCCGCTGGGGCTGCTTCGGGTGCCGATGAAGTTGGTTTTACATATGTAAAATCACCCATGGTCGGGACCTTCTACCGATCACCTTCCCCCGAAAACCCTGTCTTTGTCGACGTCAACGCCAAGGTGGAGGAGAAATCCGTGGTCTGCATCATCGAGGCCATGAAGATCATGAACGAAATTCAAGCTGAGACCAAGGGAACCGTCGTTGAGGTCTTGGTCGAAAACGGGCAGCCGGTTGAATACGGGCAGCGGCTTTTCAAAATAAAGCTCGGTTGACGAAATCCTACATTCCAAGCCGGGCAGGGTCCTGTCCGGCTTAACTTTTTACACACTAGTATGATCCAAAAGATTCTCATCGCCAACCGCGGTGAAATCGCCCTTCGCATCATCCGCGCCTGCCGCGAAATGGGCATCAAGACTCTCGCCGTCTATTCCGAAGCCGACGTCCAGTCACTGCACGTTCAACTGGCCGATGAGGCCATCTGCATCGGAGGTCCCAGGAGCTCCGACAGCTATCTGCGCGCCGATCGCATCATCAGCGCCGCCGAGATTGCGGACGTCGACGCCATCCATCCAGGCTATGGATTTTTGTCCGAGAACGCCAAATTCGCGGAGCAATGCGAGTCCTGTAACATCAAGTTCATCGGACCGAAGTCCAAGAGCATCCGCATCATGGGTGACAAAGCCATCGCCAAGGACACGGTGCGTAAGGCGGGCGTGACCACGGTGCCCGGTTCGGACGGCCCGGTGGAAAATGAAACGGAGGCCGTCAAGGTTGCGCGCAAGATAGGTTATCCCGTCATCATCAAGGCGGTCGCCGGCGGCGGTGGCCGCGGCATGCGCATCGCCCATAACGATGTTTCCTTCGCAAAGGAATTTCACGTCGCCCGCAACGAGGCGGAAAAGGCCTTTGGCAATGGAGCGGTATACATCGAGAAATACATCGAGAAGCCGCGCCACATCGAGTTCCAGATTCTCGCCGACAGCCACGGCAAGGTCCTCCACCTCGGTGAACGCGACTGCTCGGTGCAACGCCGCCACCAGAAACTGATCGAGGAGTCCCCCTCCCCTTTTCTCAGCGCCGACCTGCGAAAGAAGATGGGCAAGGCCGCCGTCAAGGCCGCGGAAGCCGCCGAATATCAGAACGCCGGCACGATCGAGTTCCTCGTCGATGCCAAGGGCAATTACTACTTCATCGAGATGAACACGCGCATCCAGGTGGAGCACCCCGTCACCGAGGAAGTGACCGGCATCGACCTGATCAAGCAACAGATCAGCATCGCGAACGGCGAAAAGCTCGGTTTCGACCAGAGCGACATCAAGTTCGAGAAGCACGCCATCGAGTGCCGCATCAACGCCGAGGATCCGGCCCGCAATTTCACCCCGTCCCCCGGGACCATCAGCCTTTACTACCCTCCGGGCGGTTTCGGTGTGCGGGTTGATTCGCACGCTTACAGCGGCTACGCCATCCCGCCGTATTACGACAGCATGATCGGCAAGCTCATCTGCTTCGGCCCCACCCGCAAAGTTGCCCTGCAGCGCTCCTACCGCGCCCTGAGCGAATACCTCGTCCGCGGCATCAAGACCACCATCCCGTTGCACAAAGCCATCATGAGCGACCCGGTTTTCATCGAGGGCAAGGCCACCACGGCCTACATGGAAGACTTCATGTCTCGCACGCCCACCGATCTCTTCTGAGGTCGCGTCGACATTTCCGATCATCATTTCCTAACCGCGACACTCCCGTATCGCGGTTATTTTTTAACCCTGTCCGATGCCCCGTTCCGTCGTCTATTGGTTGGCCTCGCTGCTGTTTGCGGGGCTCGTGCTGGCCAAATTCAGTCCGCAAACCGGTTTGACCAGCCTCATCCGCTTCGGCGGAACGTGGGAGGATCGCCGGCACAGCGCCCTGCAGAACCTGCCGGTTGCGACCGTGGCGGAATCGAACGGCTACGACGGTCAGTTCTACGCCCAACTCGCCCTCGATCCGCTGTTGCGCGATGCCGAATCCGCCCGGGTGCTCGACGCCCCGGCTTACCGGGCCCGCCGCATCCTGACCCCGGCCACGGCCACCTTGGTGGGTTTCGGCAATGCCTGGTGGACGCTCCAAGCCTATGCCCTGATCAATGTTTTTTGCTGGTTCACTCTCGGCTGGCTGTTGCACCGGCACATCGGGGGCACTGGCTGGCCGGCCTTTGCCCGCTGGGCCGGATGCATGTTCAGTGTGGGCGTGCTTGATAGTGTCCGCCAGTCGCTGGTCGATCTGCCGGCATTGCTGCTGCTGGTTCTCGCCATCACGGCTTGCAGCAAAAGCCGCTACACCCGGTCCTCCGTTTGGTTGGCCCTTGGCGGCCTTGCCAAGGAAACCAGCCTGCTCGGCGCCATCGCGCTTTCCTGCGACCTATCGCTGAAACCATTTCCCTGGAAACGCGCTGCATTCACCCTGACGGCCGCCGCGCTCCCGCTGGCCTTCTGGTCTCTCTACGTCCAGCAGCGCTTCGGCAATCCAACCGGCAGCAGCGGTCTGGGCAACTTCAGCTGGCCGCTCCTCGGCTTGCTCGAACAAGCCCGCCATTCCCTCCGCGAGGTGCTCGCGGGCAACTTCGACGGCCGCCATAGTTTCAGCCTTCTGGCCATGCTCGGTCTCATTATCCAAGCCTGGGTGCTCTGGCGCAACCGGCAGCCCGCTTCCGCCTGGTGGCGGGTCGGCGCCATCTATTCCATCCTGCTGCTTTTTCTCGGCGTCTGGGTCTGGTCGGGCTACTGGGCCGCGTGCCGGGCCGTCCTGCCGATGACCATCGCCTTCAACCTCCTGCTGCCGGCCGGCCGTTTCTTCTGGCCGCTGTGGATTTCGGGCAACCTTACCCTGCTCCACGCTGTCTGGCGTTTCCTCTGATCCCATGCGCTCTCTCCTCCTGTTCGTCGGCTGCCTGCTCCTGTCCGTCCACCTGGCTGCCGGTGAAGCCACCGCTCTTGAGCGCCTCGCCGCCGCTCTGACCGGCACGTTTTCCAGTGCCGACCAAGCCCGTGGCGACAAGAACTTCCGTGATGTCACCCTCCATGTGGCCCCCATCTGGACCGACCGGGCCGACGGCCCGTGGCTTTACGCCGAGCAGGCTCTGACTGATGCGCCCGATCATCCCTATCGCCAACGCATTTACCAGCTCACCGCACGGCCCGACGGCGTGCTGGAATGCCGTATCTTCGATCTGCCCGATCCCATCGCCGCGACCGGCGCATGGAAAGATCCCGCCCGTTTCGCCCGGCTCGACCCGACGGCGCTCAAGCCCCAGACCGGCTGCACGCTCACCTTTCAGGCTCAAACCGACGGCTCATTCAAAGGCGGCACCCTGGGCAAGGATTGCGTCAACACCCTGCCCGGCGTCCGCTATGCCACCACCGAAGCCACCGCCACCCCCAAGGAAGTGATCATCTGGGAACGCGGCTACAACGCCAACGACGTCCAGATCTGGGGCTCCCTCCACGGCGGCTACGTCTTCAAGCGGGTCGAGTGACCACGAGGTCGCTCCACTCACCCATCACCCGCGAGTCGGTCTTCCCGCCGGGGTGGATGGCCGCGAATGTCGCACGCACCTGCGCCAGCTCCGACGCCAGAATTCCGCTCAACACCAGCATGCCGCCGGGAGCGACCGCATCCCCCAGCTCGCCGGCAAACTTCATCAGCACGTCCGCCTGGATGTTCGCCAGCACCAGTTCCGCCTGTCGTCCCGCCAGTCCGGTGACGAGGTCGCCCACATAAAAGTCCACCCGCCCGCCCAAGCCGTTCAGCGCGGCGTTCTCCTTGCTCACGTCGATCGCCAGCGGGTCGTTGTCGAAGGCGGCTATCTTCTGAAAGCCGAGCTTCGCCGCTGACAACGCCAATATGCCCGAGCCACACCCCGCGTCGATCACCCGCCCGCCGGCACCGTTTACGCCGGTGAACTCCGCCAGTCGTTCCACCACCAGCCGGGTCGTCTCGTGGTTGCCCGTGCCGAAGGCCATGCCGGGATCCAGCCACAGCACTTCTTCGCCGGCCGGAAGAACAAAGGTCTCGCGCTCCCATACCGGCACCCAGTTCAGGCGACCGAATTTCCACGCTTTGAAATGCACCTTGTAACTGTTCTTCCAATCTTCATCCGGCAACTCGCGCACCACCGGCCCGGCTTTTTCCCAACCCGCCTGCGTCGCTGCGGCCAGATCTTCCCAAGCCGTCTTCGCCTCGGCCGGTGACCCGAAATACCCGGTCAACCACGCCCGGCCCGAGGGTTTGTCCTCCACCACCATGAGCCGCTGCTCCTCGCGCTCCGCCAGCAGGTCTTCCAGCGCCGGCGCCGCCTCCAGCGGCACTTCGATTTTCAGTTCGAAGGTCGCCACGGTTATTTCATCTCCCGGCTGAGCCGCGCGATGACTGCCGGCAGCAACCCGTGCTCGGCCGCATGCACCTTGGCCGTGAGGGTCTCGATCGTCTCACCGGGATTGATCGGCACCCGCGCCTGTTCGATGATCCTGCCGGCGTCCACCTCCAGCGTGACGTAATGCACCGTGCATCCGGTTTCCTTCACGCCGGCGCGGAACGCCTGCCCGATGCCATCGAGTCCGGGAAACGCCGGCAGCAGGCTTGGATGCAAGTTGATTATCTTACCGGCAAAGGCCCCGAGAAACTTCGGCTTCAACACGCGCATGAACCCCGCCAGCACGACGAGATCGGGTTTCGCCGCTTCGATCGCCGCGACAAACCGGTCCTCGCCGGCTCCCTCGAGCTTCGTCTTGAACGGCGCGGGGTCGATGAAGGCCGCCGGCACGCCGAAGCGCGGCCCGAGGGCGAGGATGCCCGCGTCGGGCTTGTCGGAAAATATCTGCACGACCTGCGCCGCGCCCAGCCGCCCGGCCGCCTGCGCCTGCAGGATCGCCTCTGCGTTGCTGCCGCGCCCCGAGCCTAGGATGACAACGCGCATGGGGCCGGCTTAGAAGAACTTCTTCGCCTTCTCGAAGAATCCCTTGCTCATCGGCTGGTCGGTGTCGCCGCTCACGCGAGCGAACTCCTCGAGAATCTTGCGCTGCTCGGACGTAAGGCTGTCGGGCACCTCCACCTGCACGCGGATGAGCTGGTCGCCATGCGAGCCGCCGCGCAGGTGCGGCATGCCGCGACCCTTGAGCCGGAAGGTCGTGCCCGACTGCGTGCCGGCGGGAATCTTGAGCGCGGCCTTGCCCTGCAACGTCGGCACATGGATGGTGCCGCCGAGCGTCGCGAGCGTGAACTTGATCGGAATCTCGCAGAACAGGTCGTCGCCCTGCCGTTCGAACACGTCATGATCCTTCACGTGGACAACGATGTAGAGGTCGCCCGCCTCACCGCCCATCACGCCGGCCTCGCCGTTGCCGGACGAACGCAGCTTGTTGCCGGTGTCGACGCCGGCCGGGATCTTCACGTTGATCTTGGAAGTCTCGTTGACCCGGCCCTCGCCGTGGCACTTGACGCAGACCTTCTCGAATTTCTGCCCGGAGCCGTGGCAGGATGGGCAGGCCTGCCGCACATGGAAAAATCCGCGCGAGGTCGTCACCTGACCGGCACCACGACAGGTCGGGCAGGTTGTTTTCTTCGAGCCCGGCTCGGCGCCGCTGCCGTGGCAATGCCCGCACTCTCCGAGTTTCCGGAACGAAATCTCCTTCTCCACGCCATGCGCGGCTTCCTCGAGGGTGATCTCCAGGTCGTAGCGCAGATCGGAGCCGCGGCCCGCGCCGCCCCCGTTGCCCTCGCCGCCGAAAAATTGGTCGAAAATCCCGCCGCCACCGCCGCCCTGCTGGCCGAAGACTTCGCGAAAGATGTCGAACGGATCGTGGAAGCCGCCGCCCCCGCCGCCGCCGAACCCGCCCGGGCCGCGCGGACCGCCGCCCTGCTGGAAGGCGGCGTGGCCGTAACGGTCGTAGGCGGCGCGCTTTTCCGGATCCTTGAGCACCTCGTAGGCCTCGGAGACCTTCTTGAACATCTCCTCCGCCTCCTTGTTGCCGGGATTTTTGTCCGGGTGAAACTGCACGGCCTTCTTGCGATAGGCCTTCTTCAACTCCTCCTCGTTGGCCCCCTTGGCCACGCCGAGCAGTTCGTAGTAATCCTGTTTTTGTCCCGTGGCCATGGTCAGGTGGTTGTTTCCTTCGCCGAACCGCTGGAGACGATCACCGAGGCCGGCCGCAGCAGGCGGCCGTTGAGCGTATAACCGGGCCGCACCACCTGCATCACGTTCTCCTCGGCCACGTCGGCGCTGGGCTGGTGCGAGATGCACTCGTGGAAATTCGGATCAAACTTCTGTCCGGCCGGATTGACTTCCTTGAGGCCATGGCGGGCGAGCGTGGTCTTGAACTGCTCCAGCACCAGCCCAACGCCGTCGGCCACCGCCTTGACGTCCGTCTGCTGGCGCGTCGCGACGAGGGCATGGCCGAGGTTGTCGAGGATCGGGATCACGTCCTCCATCACGCCGGTTGCGGCGAATTGCCTGAGCTCGTCCTTCTCGCGGATGGTGCGCTTGCGAAAGTTCTCCAGGTCCGCCACGGCCCGGGTATAGCGGTCGTAATTGGCGGCCGCTTCCTTTTTTGCGGACGCCAACTGCTCCTCCAAGGCAGACGGCTGCACGGCGGACGCCGGCGCGGGCGCCTCCGCGGGTGCCGGTGGCGTGGTTGGCGTGGTGTCGGTCTGGTTGTTATCGGTCATGCGAAGCTGCGAAAGCTACCTCAAGCTTTCTTCTTTTCAAGAGATTGGAAGATACTTTTTAGGGTTTCGCCGGTTTTTTTGCCCGCCCCCTGCAGCGTGTTCACGGATTGCTCCACCCAAGCCAGCACACCGAGAATGAGCGTGAGCTTGATCAGCCTTTTCATGCCCCGGAGAAATCCTCCGTCACGAGGACGGTGGTCTCCGCCTTCGCCACGAAGGAATATTCGCCCGCATAGGGCAGCAGCACGTTGTCGCCCAGCGTGAGTCGGCCGCCGCCATCCAGTTCGCCGGCGACCACCGACAGGATGCGGGCCTGCTGCCCCCGGGCGAAGGTCGTCTTTTCCCCGGCGCGAAGAACTTGCTGTCGGATGGTGAACTCGCGGCACTGCGCGAGCACGCCCGGACCGCGCACCAAGCGTGGAGCCGGCGCCGTGTTGGCCTCGAGGCAGGCCAGCGACTGGGCGACATGCAGCGCGCGCGGTTTGCCGTCGAGCCCCATCCGGCCCCAATCGTATACGCGGTAGGTCGTGTCGGAATTCTGCTGGATCTCGAGAATCACATTGCCCGCATCGATGGCGTGCATCGTGCCGCTGTGGATGAGCAGCGAATCGCCGGCACGCACCGCCGGCCGCCCGAGGCATTGGGCCACCGTGCCGGCCGTGATGGCCTGCTCAAAGGCTGCACGCGTCACGCCAGCCTTCAGCCCGGCGTAGACCGCGGCATCCGGATCGGTGTGCGCGAAATACCAGTTTTCCGTCTTCGGCTCGCCGCCGAGTTTTCCGGCCAGACCGGCCGGCGGATGCACCTGCACGCTGAGGCGGTCGCGGCAGTCGAGCCATTTGACGAGGATCGGAAACGGCCGCGCCGCCGGCCAGGCCGGCCCCATGATCTCCGCGGCATGCGCGAGCATGACCTCGTGCAACGTCAGGCCAGCCCATGGACCACCGGCTACGACCGACTGCGCCTCGGGCCGGTCCACCAGCTCCCAGCTTTCACCGATCGGCGTGGTGCCGGTTAATTTCCGCCCCAGAAAGGTTTCCAAGGTGCGTCCACCCCAGACTCGTTCCTGATAAAGCGGCTTGAATTGAAGAAATGGTGTCATGCGTTGGTCTTTAGTGATTTGGGCAAACTGCGGAAGGGGTATTTTACATTGACCCTCCGTCCCGATAGACTGCAATAAATCGGATACCCACACAAATGGCCAAAGCGGAGAGTTCAAATCCAAAGGACAAAGACGCGCCTTCCTTCGACAGTGCGCGCCATCGCCCGCACTGGCTGGCCGCATTCACCTGCCTCGTTATCGGCATTTTGTTGCTGGTTGCGCTCGGCGACTACGAACCGGCGCAAAGCGTCATGACCCAGGTGGCGGGCAAGAACGAGGTGGTCAACGGTGTGCAGCAGCAGTTCTCCGTCAAAGCCGGTGCCCAGCCCAATCTCGTCGGCGTGATCGGCGCAGAATATTCGTGGTGGTCCTACCATCTGCTGGGCGCCTCCACCTGGTTGATTCCCATTTTCCTGCTTTGGATGACCTACGTCTATCTGCGGGTTGCCCGCAGCCTCGCCGGCACCCGGTTCGTGGCGATGGTTTGCTGCATCGTCTCATTGTCCGCGCTCCTCCCGATGCAGGAAACGTTCTTCACCAACCCGGCCATCTTCACGGCCGGACCGGGCGGCATCGTGGGCGGGCTGGTTTATCACGACATCCTCAAGGACAGCCTCGGGATCTTCGGCGCGGCTCTCATCCTCGGCACCGTCTACTTTCTCGGCATGCTGTTCATTTTCACCCGCGACATCTCCGCGGAGTTCGCCCGCGTGCTGCACAATCTCGCCGAGTGGTGGGCTAATCGCGCTGCGCTCAAGGCCGCCCGCGCCGAGGAAATGCGCAAACGCCGCGAGGAGGATGCCAAGGCCCGGCTTGCCGCAACCGTCGCCGCCAAGACCGCTCCCGCCCCACCCTCGGCTCCCGCCCTTTCTCCCGGCACATCCAAGAAAATCGTGGTGCCGAAGGCCGGCGATCCGTTCACCGAGCAATCCAAGCCCGCTCCCGTTTCCCCCGCCACAAAACCCGTCGTCGAGCCCAAGCCGGCCCGCCCGACGGTCAAGCCGGCCGAGCCCGCCACCGACACCAAGTCTCTCGCCGTCGCCGCGGGCAAGCTCGAGCTCAACATCGTCACGCCCGAGGAAACCAAGAAGGCCAAGGTCACGCTGCCGCAGAGCGATGACAAGGGCTACGAGTTCCCGCCGCTGAAATTGCTGCGCGAGCAGATCAAGCCCGACATCCTCAACAGCGAGGAGGAGCATCGCCAGAACGCCGAAAATCTTCTCCGCATCCTCGGCGAGTTCGGCGTCGAAGTCTCCCTCGGCGAGATCCACGTCGGCCCCGTCATCACCCGCTACGAGGTCGTGCCGGCCGCCGGCGTGCGCGTCGAGAAGATCTCCGGCCTCGACAAGAACATCGCCCTCGGCATGCGCGCGCAGTCGGTCCGCATCCTCGCCCCCATCCCCGGCAAGGCCGCGGTCGGCGTCGAGGTGCCCAACCAGAAATCCACGCCCGTCGGCATGCGCGAGATCCTCGAGAGCGAGGACTGGGTCGGCGCCCGCGCCGAGTTGCCGATCGCCTTGGGCAAGGATGTCTCCGGCAAGCCGCTCGTCTCCGACCTGACGAAGATGCCCCACCTGCTCATCGCCGGCGCCACCGGCTCGGGCAAGTCCGTCTGCATCAATTCCATCGTCGCCTCCATCCTCTACTCGAAGAGCCCGAAGGATGTGCGCCTCATCATGGTCGACCCGAAGGTCGTCGAGCTGAAGGTCTTCAACTCGCTGCCGCACATGCTCATTCCGGTCGTCACCGAGGCGAAGAAGGTGCCGGGCGCGCTCAAGTGGCTGCTCGGCGAGATGGAGCAGCGCTACCAGATTTTCGCCAAGGTCAACGTCCGCAACATCACCGGCTTCAACAACCGCAAGAAGGACAAGTCCGACCCGCTCCCGCCCGAGCAGCCCGAGCTCGCCGGCGTGGTCGAGGAGATCGAGATCCCCGAGCGCCTGCCCTACATCGTCGCCATCATCGACGAGCTCGCCGACCTCATGATGATCGCCCCCGCCGAGATCGAGACCTCGATCGCACGCCTCGCCCAGCTCGCCCGCGCCGCCGGCATCCACATCATCATCGCCACCCAGCGCCCGTCGGTGAACGTCATCACCGGCGTCATCAAGGCCAACCTGCCCGCCCGCATCGCCTTCCAGGTCGCCTCGCAGGTGGACTCGCGCACCATCCTCGACGGCAAGGGCGCGGAGACGCTCATCGGCCGCGGCGACATGCTCTTCACGCCGCCCGGCACCTCCAAGGTCGTGCGCGCCCAGGGCGCCTTCGTCGCCGACGAGGAGATCCAGGCCATCGTCGAGTTCCTCAAACGCAACGGCCCGCCGCAATACGCCCAATCCGTCCAGCAACAGATCGACCGGGCCGCCCGGGAGGACGACGAGGATGGCGAGGGCGGTGACGATGACGATCTGGGCGACGACGAGGATCTGTTCCAGCAGGCGCTGGAAGTGCTCCGCTCCACCCGCCGCGCCTCGACCTCGATGCTGCAGCGCCGCCTGCGCATCGGTTACAACCGGGCCGCCCGCATCGTCGAGATCATGGAGGAGAAGGGCATCGTCGGCCCTGAAAACGGCTCGTCGCCCCGTGAAATTCTCGTCGATCTCGACACTTACCAGCCCTGAGTTCCGCGATTAGCCTTTCAAACCCCCGCCAAAACCTCTTAACAAAACCCCATGCAGACCATCGGCGAAAAGCTTGAGGAAGCCCGCAAGCGCAAGGGCATCTCCGTCCGCGAGGCCGCGGAAACCACCAAGATCCGTGGCGACTACCTGCAAAAATTCGAGGCCAATTCCTTCGACCTCGACCTGCCCCCGCTCTACATCCGCGGCTTCCTGCGCGCCTACGCCCGCTACCTCGACCTCGATGCCGACCGCTTCATGGCCGAATACGATTCCGCGGCGGCCACGGAGGGCCGCACCCCGCGGCGCGACTCGCGTGAGGTTTTTGGCCGGGTCGAGTTCGCCGAGGGCGGCGCCGAAGCCCCCGCGGCCGGGCGCACCGCCCAGGAACAGGCAGTGATGTTGAAGTTCGGCCTGCTCATCGGCGGCGCGGTCGTCGCCATCATTGTCATCATCCTGCTGATCAATGTGCTTTTCTTCCGCGCTCCCTCCACCTCACCCGCGACCACGGAGCATGCCAGCACCCAGGCTGCCCAGCCGGCCAAGTCCAACGAAGCGACCTTCACCGTGACCGCGGTCGACTCCACGCGGGTGAAGGTGGCCTATGCCGACAACAGCACCGTGTTCCTCGACGGAAAATTCCCGCTGAATCGCGGTGAAATGAAGACCATCCGCTATTCGAAGGAACTGCTCGTGACGGTCGAATATCCTGAACGCATCCGGATCGAGTTGAATGGCGGCGCGGTCGATGTGCCGACCAAACAGCCCATGGGGCAGTTCCGCGTTCCCTTCGTGGCGCCCCGGTAGGAATTGCTGTTGTGGGCGGGGTGCCCTCACCCCTTCAAACCAGCAAATCCCACTGCCTGTCATTCCGAACGGAGTGAGGAATCTCGACGTTCGTGGGTGATATCGCGCTCACGGCGGGAGATTCCTCACTGCATTCGGAATGACAGGCGAGTTTGAAGCCGGGCGTCTTTCCTCCAAGCAGGCATCGGTGGCTGCGGCTTCCAGCCGCAGGGCTTCACCGGCTGGAAGCCGGTGCCACATCCAAGCCGAAACACCTTGTCAGCCATAGGCCGGCGAAGGCTGAAGCGTCGGGGCCCTGGACCCATCACGAGTAAAGACGCAGAGCGAATCCTTATCGAAGGGTCGGATACGCGACAAAGGCATGGCGCCTCGCGGGGTGAGGGCACCCCGCCCACAACGACGTCCTCACCGCCGCAACGCCACCGGCGGGCCGATGACTTCCCGCAGGATGAACGCCCGCCGCAACGCGTCGGGCGTTCGCAGGTCGCCCAGCACCGAAGAACGCGTCTCCGTTCGCCTTTCCGCGCGGTGGTCGGCCGTGGCGGACTCGAACTCCTTCCGCTTTTCCGCCGAGGCCTTCATCAGTTTGGCCTGACGCAATTGCTCCGCCATCGCCGCCTGTTGCTCGAGGATCTCGGCCTGACGCTGCGCTTCCAGCCGCGAAGCCACCCGCGGCATCACCGGAGCCGGCTCCGGTTCCATGAATATCTCCCGGATGACCGGTGGCAGTTCGGCGGCCTCCGGTTGGATCGGCTTGGGTTGCTCGTTGGCGTAACCGCGCGCCCGCTGCTCGATCTTGCGCTGGATTTCCTCGCGGATGCGGCGCGTGCGCTCGGCCAGTTCGGGATCCTCGAAGGATTTCTCCTCGTGTGGCGGAGGCTGCTCGGCCTCCGCCGCCGCTTGTTTGCGCTGGGTCAGCCACCAGGCCAGCGCGCCGGCGACGGCCAGAACCAGCTGCAGATTGTCGGTGAGCCAGCGCATAATGCGGAAGTGAGGGTGAAGGTGAAGGTGAGGAGGGGTGGAAGAAGCGGGGGTTAGTGAGGGTCAGCTCGAATCACTTTCACCCTCACTTTCATTTCTCACTTCTTTCCTTCCGGATTCGCGATCGAACCCCGCATGGCGGTGTCGGACTGGATATTTTCCATCTTGTAGTAGTCCATCACGCCCAACCGGCCGGAGCGGAAAGCCTCGGCCATGGCCAGCGGCACCTGCGCCTGCGCCTCGACGACCTTCGCCTGCATCTCCTGCACGCGGGCCTTCATCTCCTGCTCGACCGCGACCGCGGCCGCGCGGCGGATTTCCGCCTGGGCCTGCGCGATGCTCTTGTTCGCCTCGGCCTGCGCTTCCTGCAGCTTGGCACCGACGTTCTCGCCCACGTCCACGTCGGCGATGTCGATGGAAAGGATCTCGAAGGCCGTGCCGACATCGAGGCCGCGCGCGAGCACGGTCTTGGAAATGCTGTCGGGCGATTCCAGCACGATCTTGTAGCTCTCGGACGAGCCGATGGTGGAGACGATGCCCTCGCCCACGCGCGCGATGATCGTCTCCTCCTTGGCGCCGCCGACGAAGCGGTCGAGATGGGTGCGCACGGTGACGCGCGCCTTGACCTTCACCTGGATGCCGTCCTTGGCCACACCGTCGATGGTGGTGCGACCGCTCTCGGGATTGGGGCAATCGATGACCTTGGGATCAACCGAGGTGCGCACGGCCTCGACGACCGACTTGCCGGAACCCTTGGTCGCAAGATCGATGGCACAAGCCCGGTCCCAGTCGAGCGTGATGCCGGCCTTCTGCGCCGCCACCAGCGCCTGCACCGTCGGCACCACGTTGCCGCCGGCCAGGTAGTGCGCCGAGATCTTGTCCGTCGTGACCTCGATGCCGGCCTTCACCGCGGTGATGCGGGCGTCGACGACGAGGCTGTAGGGCACGCCACCGAGGCGCATGCCGACCAGGTTGAGCAGGCTCACTGGCGCGCCGTTCAACTTGGCCTTCAACCACACTCCGACAAAGGAGAAGAATACGGCCACGATAATGAGGATGCCGATGACGAGCGGAATGAGGAATATGAGGGGCATGGAGTTCATGAGGTTCAGTCTTTGGTTACGATGATACGAAAATTGTCGATGCCGATGACGCGCAGCAACGTGCCTTTGGGCACCTGGCCGGAGCGGCAGAAGGCCTCGTAGCGCCGGCCCTCCACGAGCACATAGCCGCTCGGCGAAAGCGTCGTGAGCGCCTCGGCGTTTTTGCCCACCACCATGCCGGGATTGGCCAGCGGCGGCTGGCTGACCGCGTCGACCTTGGATTGCACGATGAGTTTCTTGCCGAAGCCGGTCGTGGGAAGCCAGACCAGTTCGAGGTAGAGCGTGAGTCCGAGCAGAACCAGCGCCACGACGGTCGCAATGGTGCCGCCACCCGGTCCGAACACGACAAACGAAATCACGCAACCGGCCGCCATGCTCAGTCCGCCGATGACTCCGGCGATTCCGCCGGGAAGGAAAATCTCCGCCGCGAGCAGCAGCACGCCGATCAGGAAGAGCAGGAGAATGGCGTTCATGTCCGGACCTTTTCGACGATCAGGGCAAAATCGTTCCGACCGCGCACGATCACCTCGTCGCCGGCATTGACGGCCCCGACTTCAACCGTCGCCTCGTAACGCCGTCCGTCGATCTCGACCTGCCCGCTCGGCCGGAGCACGGTTTTCGCGATTCCGTGCTGGCCGATCAGCGACGTGACCGCGGCGGCTTCCTGCGGGGACAGGCCGGCGACTTGGGCCGCGCCGCCGATGGCCGAGCCGACCACGAGCTTGTCCCAGACCCAACCGCGCGGCAGGTAACGAATCAGCGCCGCCCCGAGCGCCACGGCCAGCACCAGCCCGAGGCCGAGGTTTTGCAGCGGGCCGACAAAGGCATCGCCCGACCACGCCACCGTCAGCGGCTGGTCCGGCCAGAGGTCGGCCATCGCCCAGACCAGCGAGCCGAGCATCAGGCAGATTCCGAGCAGGGCCACGACAAACACCCCGGGAAAAAAGAAAAGCTCCAGGCCGACGAGCAACAGGCCCACGGCGAAGACGAGCAGCGGCTCATGGCCCGAGAAACCCGCCACGTAGCTGCTGAGAAAGACGGCCGCCAGCATCACGATGCCCGTGATGCCGAAGATGCCGAATCCCGGCGTCTTGAACTCGATGAACAGCGCCAGCAGGCCGAGACCGAGCAGGACGGGCGAAATCGCGGTGAGATACTGCGCGAGCTCCTCCGACCAGGTGACCTTGAAGCTTTTGATCTCATAGTTGCCGGCCCCATATTTCGCGGTCAGCAATGCCTCCATGTCCGCGGCCTTGCCCGCGCCCAGCAGGGCCTGGGGCGGTTCGCCGTATTTCTCCAAGGCCTCCGTAGCGGTCAGCGTCAGCAATTCGCCCTTCGGCTTCAGGATCTTGTCGCCGATCTTCAGCTCATAGTCCTCGTCGATCATGGCCGAAATGACCTGCCCGCGATAGCCCTTGCCCTCGGAAACCGAACGCACCTCCGCCCGCAGGAAGCTGACGATTTTCTGCTTCATCGACTTGTCGATCTCCCCGCCGGTCGCCATGACCGGGGCGGCCGCCCCGATCTTTCCCCGGGGGCTGAACCAGATCTCATCCGTCGTCGCCGAGATGAACGCTCCCGCGGAGATCGCATCCGTGTTCACGAAAGTGATCGTCTGGCCCGGAAACTTCTCCAGCGCCTTCATGATATCGAAGGTCACGTCGAGTGCGCCGCCGGGAGTGTCCATGTCGAGCACCACCGCGTCGGCTTTCTGTTCGATGGCCTCCTTGAGCCCGCGCCGGAGGATGAACAGCGTGGGAGTGTTGATCTCCTCGCGGACGGGAACGACGTAGACGACCATCTTGCGGGCAGGGGCGGCCGGAACCGGAGACTCCGCCGGGCTGGCCACCGGCTCAGCCGCCAAGCCGCACGCAGCGGCAATGAGAAAGCTGAAAAAGAGGCCGGCCGGTTTAAACATCAGTGCAGCAACTTACAGGAGCACCCGTCACACGCAAGCATGCGAAACGTATAAACCGGCCCATTTTTTCGAGGCCCGCCGACCCGGCGGATAATTTATCCGACTTTGTCTTGGAACGCGGCGGTCTATTTGCTTTACCAAGCGAACATGGAACGCATCCCGTATCTCGGGCAGACTATCTTCAAGTGGCAGGTCGGCGCCTCTTCCTTCCTCGCGTTGCCGGAAAAGGGCGCGCGGCTGATGAATTGGAACGTCACCTTGGGCGATGGCAGCGTGCGCGACATCATCTACTGGCCGGAGGTCGAGAACCTTGACGGCATCGCCAGTGTCCGCGGCGGCAACCCCATCCTCTTTCCCTTCAGCGGCCGCACCTACGACAAGGGAGAAATTCATTTCTGGCGGGCCGACGACGGTGTGCGCCGCCCGATGCCGATGCACGGCCTGGCCCGGCAGGGCCAGTTCCGCACCATCCGGCTGGACGAAGGCGGTTTCTCCGCGCAGTTCGTGCCCGACGCGGAAGCGCAGGCCGCCTATCCTTACGACTATGAATTTGTGGTCAGCTACCGCTTCGAACCTCTCGGGGTCTTCGTGGAGCTGCAGCTGACCAATCTCGGCACCGCTCCGATCCCGTGGTCGGCCGGCCACCATTTCTACTTCACCCTGCCATGGAGCGCCGGCCGCACCCGCAAGGATTATCTCCTCGAAACGACGGCGACCAAACACCTGCAACGCGACGAACAGGGCAAGCTCGTGCCCGGGCCGCTCGTCAACAATCGCGAGACCCTCGACAACCCGAAACTGGTCGACCTCATCCACACGGGCCTGCGACGCGAAGTGTTCGCCGTCACCGAGGTGCCCACCCGCAACCGCATGCTTTTCCGCTCCGGCATGGCCAACAGCAATCCGCGCGACCTGGCCGTGGTCACCTGGACCGCGGACGACAAGTCTCCCTACTACTGCATCGAGCCATGGATGGGCCCGCCGAACGCCCCCGAAACCAAGGTCGGGCTGCACATGGTGGCTCCGGGCCAGACGCAGAAATTCTACGTCGAGATCACGCTGGGTTGAACCGGCTGAAGCTGCTATTTTCCCCGCATGAATCCGCTTCTCGCATTTATCGAAGGCCTCGGCGGCCCCGAGATGCTGATGATCATGGTCGTCATCCTGATGCTGTTCGGCGCCAACCGGCTGCCGGAACTGGCCAAGGGTTTCGGCAAATCAATGCGGGAATTTAAGAAAGCCGCCAGCGGCGTGGAGGAGGAAGTCCGCCGCGCCATGGAGGAGGAGCCGGCCAAGCCGGCGGCCAAACCGGTCGGCACGATCGAGCAGCAAGCCGGCGCCCCCAAGCCGCCCGCATCACCGCCGCCTTCGGCTGATTAGCTTGAGGGCGTAGCACAGCTTTGGGCTGATTGAAAATGTGGGAAGGGCCTTCATGCCCCGACTTTGCCGGCCTCGAACGCGAATAGTCGGGGCATAAAGCCCCTCCCCCATTCGAACAGGCAACCTGGAGTTCACTCACGTCCCGTTCCGTCCCAATACCGGGAACCGTTGATTTCAAGTTCGTGCCGGAGCGCACGGCTCCGGATTGTCCCAAATTGGCGAAGAATATTTCTTCCACCTGACTTCGCGTGACTTACGCGGGCTTCTGCAACTTGGCACAAGGCTTGCGTGTATGTATCGCAACAAAACTTTAAACATGAAAACCCACGCTCTCCTCCTCATCGCCAGCCTCGCGGTCCTCGCCTCCAGTGCCAGTGCCGCTTCGAATCAGACCGAATCTGAACTCGTTGTCCTCCCCACCTACGTCGTCACCGCGCCCCGCCACCAGGCGGCCGAACAAAGGATCAACGCCAGCCTCAAGGAATTCAGCGAACAGGCCCTCGCCCCGATGGTCATCGCCCCCGACATGAGCGCGCTCAAGGCCCACTCCTTCCAGCACAAGCAGCTGGCCGAGGCCGCCCGGCTCACGCACGTCGTGCACATCGCGAAATCATAAATTTTGGTAGTTAGGCTACTGTTCTTTGCTAGTGTGTGTGTGTCAAAGACCCGTCCCGCGAGGGACGGGTTTTTTGTTCCCCATTGAAGGAGCGGAACTCGGTTTTATGCCGCGACATTCCCGCCCACCCATCCTACTCTCGGGGCCTAAAGCCTCCCCAACACTCACGGCATGACTGAACCCGATCCTGACGAACCTGTCGCCATCCCGATCACCGGCGAACTGGATCTGCATACTTTTCGCCCCAACGAAATCGCGGCCCTGTTGGATGATTATTTCGCCGAGTGTCGGAAACGCGGCATCATCCGCGTCCGTGTGGTGCATGGCAAGGGCACCGGCACGTTGCGCGAGACCGTCCACGCCCACCTGCGACGCTCGCCCGGAATCGCCGGCTTCGGGCTCGGCAACGAGACCTCCGGCGGCTGGGGGGCCACGATGGTTACACTCCGGGCCCTCGATTCCAGCTGAGCATTCGCAACTTTCCCGGACACGCCGGGTAATGTTGGCATCACCCACCACACTATGAATCCCATGCACGTGATTGATTATCGTATCAACGGCGACGACATGCAGTTCGTCGAAATCGAACTCGACTCCGGCGAGGCCGTGGTCGCCGAAGCCGGCGCCATGATGTTCATGGACGACGGCATCATCCTCGAAACCATCTTTGGCGACGGCTCGCAGCAGGGCACCGGCCTGATGGGCGCCCTGCTCGGTGCCGGCAAGCGCGTGCTGACGGGCGAGTCGCTGTTCATGACGGTCTTTCAAAACCAGGCGGCCGTGCGGCGCACGGTCGCCTTCGGCGCGCCCTACCCCGGCAAGATCCTGCCGGTCAATCTGCGCGACGTGGGCAACGAGCTGATCGCCCAGAAGAACGCCTTCCTGTGCGCCGCGAAGGGAGTCAGCATCGGCATCGCTTTCCAGCGCCGACTCGGGGCGGGACTCTTCGGCGGCGAAGGTTTCATCATGCAGCGGCTGCAGGGCGACGGCCTGGCCTTCCTGCATGCCAGCGGCACGCTCTACGAGCGGACCCTGCAACCGGGCGAAACCCTGCGCGTTGACACCGGCTGTCTCGTGGCCCTGCAGCCTTCGGTGGATTACGACATCGAGTTTGTGGGCGGCATCAAGACGGCGCTCTTCGGCGGAGAAGGGTTGTTTTTCGCCCGCGTGCGCGGCCCCGGCAAGATCTGGCTGCAATCGCTGCCCTTCTCGCGCCTGGCCAGCCGCATTGTCGCGGCGGCGCCGCAGACCGGTCGCGGCGGTCGCGAGGAAGGCTCCATCCTCGGCGGCATCGGCCGCGTGCTGGACGGCGACAACCGGTGATTGGAACGTCCCGCTCACTTGTTCGTTCTCTCGGGTGGAAAACCGAGAGAACTATTTGACCGTTTTCCCGTGACTGCGGCTTCCAGCCGCAGAATCACCGGCAAGATGCCGGTGCCACCTCAGGCGCAACCAATATACGAGAGCGAGAGAACGGTTATGATCATGTGAGCGAAAACGAGTTCTCCGCTCAGCCTCAGCCCGGCCCTCCTTCAGTCCTTCAGCGTCCAAGCCGTCGCCGCCGCCCATCCGGCCCCTCGCCCGCCCGTCACAACGCCATTGAGCTTGGCGCCCGCGAGTCTCATGGTTCCGCCCATGAGCACGAAATTCATCTATGCCCTTACCCTGACCATGTGCGGCGCGGTTCTGAACCTCCTGCTTTATTTCACGGGGTTCCAGACCGAGAAACTCGCCACCGGCCAGTATTTCCAGTGGATCGGTTTCATCGTCATGGCCGTCGTGCTGTGGCTCGGCATCAAGGCCGTGCGCGACGAGAGCGAGGGCCGGTATCTCAGCTACGGCAAAGGCGTCGGCACGGGCGTGCTCATCTCGCTGTATTCGGGCCTGATGAGCTCGGTCTACTCCTACATCCACTTCAAGTTCGTGAATCCGGAGTTCGTCGACTACCAGCTGGCGTTGATCCGGCCGAAATGGGAGGCGGCGGGCATGGGTGACGCACAAATGGAACAGGTTGAAAAGGTGACCCGGATGATGATGGGCCCGGGCATGCAGGCCTGCCTCACCCCGATCATGGTGGTGCTCTTCGGCCTGATCCTCTCCCTCATCATCTCCGCCTTCCTGAAACGCCCCGCCCCGGACGCTGCCAAGAGCTCGTCATAGCCGGGGTCGGTGACCGATCTGCGCGGCCTTCCCTGTGGGCCGAGTGCCCTCACTCGGCGGGTTTCAGGCAGCGTGGCGCATGGCTCGCGGGGTGAGGGCATCCCGCCCACAGCCTGCAGCTATGGCCGGAAACAGGTCGGAGACCTGCTCTACGTGGTTACAAGGGCCGAAGGGGATGCGGAGCGGACGGAGGCAGTTCCCGCCTGATTTTGGTCTTGGTCGGCTCGCCGGGCAGCGGCAGCACCTCGTGCTCGAAGTGCTCGCCGGCCTCGAAGCTGATCGTGTCGTCATCCAGCTTTTCCAGCTGCTTCATAACCTCGGGCGGGAGCTTCTTGCGTTCCTCCTCCGTGTTGATCGGACCCTCGAAGGTCACCTTGCCGCCGGCGTCCTTGACCGTCAGGGTGCGCTTGCCGTCCTCCGATTTGATGTCGATCGAGCCGTCGTCGTCGGAATAGGAAATGTTGCTGTTCGGCAGGTCGAGGATCGTCGAACCCTTGCCCTTGAAGCCGAGGACGCGCACCCCGGGTGTCGCCAGAAAGTTCCGGTGATCACGACCGATCATGCGGAGGACGTCCCGCGCGTGTTCGCCGTCCATGCCGGGCAGGCCGCGCAGCTGGTCGAAGCCGCCGGAGGGTAGCGCCATCGTCCCGCCGAATCCGCCGGGACCGTTGTGATAAAGGAAATTCGCAGCCATCTTCGGCACCTCGTGGGTGGCGAGCCTTGCCTTGACCGTCATCTCCTTGCCGCCACGGATGACGGTGAGTTTCACTTCGTCGCCTTCCTTCTTGGCCCGCACGAGCACGCCGAGCTGTTGCTGATTAACCAGGACCTGATCGTCCAGTTTCGTGAGCACATCGTCCTCCTTGAGCACCTCGGCGGCCGGGCTTTTCTCGGAAACCCGCGTGATCACGAGCCCGGTGTCGCGCATGAGCCCGAGCTGGGTGCTGAGCGTGCGGCTGACCGGTGCGGTTTCGACGCCGAGAAAGGTGACCTTCTCCTTCTCCATCATGGCGTCGTCCTTGTGGATGATCATGCCATGGCGGGGACCGCCGGTATCCAGACGGCGGACGGTGATTTCCTTTTGTTCGGCCCAGGCCGAGGGAACGAAGGCCGCCAGCGCGAGCGCCGGCAGCAGATAATTCAGGGATGTTTTCATGAGGGGATAGAGGTTTGGGTTTTTGCTGGAAATTCAATTCTGTAGATAGCTCGCGGGCAGGACGCGGATTTCGTCGCGCGGCACCGTCCACTTGAGCGAGGCGTTTTTCCGCGGGTTCTTCCAGGTGTAGGTGTCGACATACCGGGCGCGGACCTGGCGGGCGGAAGCGCCACCGTCGATCTCCACGACCCCCTCGTCCTTGACCTCATAAAGCACATTGGCCGCCGCCACCGGTTGGTATTGATTGGCGGAGGGAGTGGAGGGCGTGAGGTTGACCGGAGTGTTCACGGCCAGTGTGGCCGGTGATTCAGTCGCGGCCGGCGGTTGCGGCTTGAAAGCCACGAAGGTCACCGCCGCCGCCAAGGCCAGGGCCGCCGCGACCCCGGCGGTGCGCCACCCCAGCCACTTCCACGAACCGAGATTGGTTGCGCTGGTGTAACGGCGCACGGGCGCGGTCAGTTCGTCGGTCTCGGCGGCCAGCTCGTCGGTCAGACGGTCCACCAATTGCGGCGAAGGGCCGCGCAGGCGGAGCGACTTCAGTTCGTCTTCGAGTTGTTGGAGGGACTCATCCATGGTGCACGGGTTTCAATTCCTTGCGGAGCGCGGCCAGCGCGTAGCGGTAGCGCGAGGCGGCGGTGTTGGGTGAAATGCCGAGGGTTTCGGCGATCTGCTCGAAAGTAAGCTCGTTCCAGATCTTGAGCACGAGAACCTCGCGTTGCTCCCCCGGGAGGCGCTGCAGGGCCGCCTCGATCTCCAGGCGACGCTCGGCGGCCTCGCCCAGCTGCGGGGCAAAGAACGCCTCGCGTTCCTCCAGCCCGCCGTCGGCCTTTTCCTCGCGGACGGCCCGCCTGGATTCGCGCCGGGCATGGTCGATGGCCGCGCGGCGGATCGAAGTGACGAGCAGCGCCTGCGGGTCGCCCGGGAGCTGGCGCTGGTGCCGCCAGTAACGCACAAAGGCCTCCTGCACCACGTCCTCGGCGTCGGCGAGCGACCGGGTCCACTGGCGGGCACAAAGCAACAGCTTGGGGCCGTAGGCCTCGAACCAGTCTTTCCAAGTGTCTTTTGCATGCTCTGCCTCCATGAAATCCGCAGGGGGTTGTTTCCTAAAGAGCGTCACGGACGGCGGGGTTTGTCTGGGAAGGTAGCCCACGAAACACACGAAATCACACGAAAAGCATAAAAGTAGGGCAGGTCTGTGACCTGCCAATAAAAAGAGGCCGGGAGTGGATACCCGGCCTCTGTTAGATGCTAACGTTAAAAAGTCTTGGCGAGTCTTAGCGCGTGGCGGATTTCTTGCTGCTCATGCGGTAGTCGACCGCCGCAACCGCGGCCATGATCGCCACTGCGGTGTAGCCGATCCCGGCCGCCAAGAGGCTGAAGTCGAAGGCGCTCTTGCTGGTCGCGATCAGGGCGATAAGGCCCACGAAGACGGCGGTGAGGACGATGTTGGTAGTGTTGGTTTTCATACGGAAGTGGTTTTGAGTTTGTTTGGTGGGCACCTGTCTTGGTGCTGGCCCGACTATACCGCAGAGCTTGCAATAGCCAAAATACTTAGTTTCTATGATGTTCATCTGTTTTAGCTATGGAATTATACCAGCTCCGTTACTTCTTGGCAGTCGCTGAGTCAGGCAATTTTACAAAGGCCGCGCAGCGCTGTTTCATCTCCCAACCTTCCCTCAGCCAGCAAATCCTCAACCTCGAGGAGGAGTTCGGTCAGCCGCTCTTTCACCGTCTGGGCCGCAAGGCAGTGCTGACTGAAGCAGGAAAGACACTAGTCGATGGCGCCCAACGAATACTGAGCGAGGCGGACCACACCCTCGCCGCCCTGAAGAACGACCCGCTGCTGGGTCCCGAGGTGCATGTGGGCGCCATCCAGACTGTCGCTCCGTTCTTCATCCCCGCGGTGCTGGCCTATTGCAGCGCCAACAACGTGCGGCTCAGGTTGCATACCCACGAGGATTTCCGCCGCTCGCTGATCGAGGAGATTTACAACGGCAAACTGGATTGGGCCTTGGTTTCCATGCCGCTGAGCGAACCGCGGCTTCAGATTGAAAAACTCTACAGCGAACCCTTGTGGCTGGTGGTGGGCGCGTCCCACCCGCTCGCCAAGGCCGAACGGATAAACTTCGCCGCGCTGCGCAACGAGACCTTCATCCTGCTCGGCGAGGCCTCCACGCTCGCCTCACAGATCCAGCGATACTGCGGCGAGCATGACTTTGAGCCGCGCATCGGCCACCGTTGCGGCCAGCTGGCCACGGTGAAGGCGTTCGCCGCGATGGGACTGGGTGTTAGCGTGCTGCCGCAAAGCGCCCGCAGCGCCACCGACCCCCAGGGACTGGTGTTTCGGAAGTTCACCGAGGGGGCGCCATCCCGCGATATCGCCATGATCCGGCACCCGGGACGCCACCTCGGCCAAGGAGCCGGCCTTTTTGCCGAAATCGCCCGATCCGTGGTGGGACCCAACTCGACGCCGCGTTCCTCGCTGTCGACGCCGCCGATTCCGGTGTGACCCGATTGATTCGCTTTGGGTCTAATACCCCGGAGCTTACTCCGGCGTTCCACGGCGCCGTGGCTCCAGATCGAAACACTGGAGCGCGGGCGACCTCGCCCGCGGGTTGTCTTGGCCAATGCCGCGAGCTTGCCCCGAGGATCTTTACTAAAACGCTCCAGGAACCATTCCGCCTCCAGGTTGCGCCGCGGAGATTTCTGTGAAATCGTCGGCCCTCATGTCGGCCCACGCCCAACATCATGAGCTGCCCCCCGGTCGCGAGCGCGTCACGCTGCTCACGCTCGGGGCCGTCCAGTTCACGCACATCCTTGATTTCATGATCATGATGCCGCTGGGCGCGTCGCTCATGCAGGCCTTCTCTATCACCCCGGCGCAATTTTCCCATCTGGTCGCCTCCTACGGCATCGCCGCCGCGGTGAGCGGCTTTGCCGGCGGATTCATCCTGGACAAATTCGACCGCAAGCGCGCCCTGCTCTTCCTCTACGCCGGCTTCGGCCTGGCCACGTTCGCCTGCGGTTTTGCGCCCAATTACCGGACGCTGATGTTCGCCCGGCTGGCCGCTGGCGCCTTCGGCGGACTCGCCGGCTCGATGGTCACGGCCATGGTCGGCGATTTCATCCCGCCCCGGCGGCGCGGCCGGGCGATGGCCTTTGTCTCCGCGGCCTTTCCCGTGGCTTCCGTCCTCGGCGTGCCCGCCGGCCTGATGATGGCGGGGCACTTCGGCTGGCATGCCGCCTTCTTCATGCTCGCGGCCTGCGCCGCCGCCGTCCTCGCGCTCGCCTCACTGGCGCTCCCCCATCTGCGCACCGCGGTGCACGGCCATAAATCGATGCAGCAGATGAAGGAAATCCTGACCCACGGGCTGCACCTGCGCGCCTTCGCGGTCGGCTCGATGCTCGGCATGGCGGGCGGCATCATGGTGCCGTTCCTCGCCCCCTCCTTCATCGCCAATGTCGGCCTCAACGAGCAGTTCCAACTGCCCCTGGCCTATGCGGTCGGCGGGGTCGCTACGGCGATCAGCACCCCCATCATCGGCTGGCTCAGCGATCGCATGGATCGCCTGCGGCTGCTCCTCCACATGTCGGTCGGCGCGGTCATCGTCACCCTGGTCATCGTGCGGCTCGGCCCTTCCCCGGTCGCCGTCGCCTGCTCGGTGATGGCCCTCTTCATGGTCACCATGTCGGGCCGTTTCGCCCCGGCGATGACCATGATCACCAATGCCGTCGAGGCCCGCTATCGCGGCGGCTTCATGAGCATCAACTCCGCCTTGATGCTGGCCGCCAACGCCCTGGCTAGCATCCTCGCCGGCATGTTCGTCACCCGCGATCCCTCCGGCCGCCTGCTCGGTCTGCCGATGGTCGGCTACGTGGCGGTGGGCTTTTTCATCCTGACCCTGCTCTTCGCCATCCAGCTGCGCAACGCCGCCCCGCATGTCGCCATGCATCACGACAAAGACGCCGCGCCGCCGTCATCTCCTGACGTTGCCTGACCGCTTGCGACCGTCGTTATCCTTCGCGGGACTTTGCGGGGTGGCGCACAGCCTCGATCATCTTGAGCATCCTGTCGCGCGTGCTTTCAAACTCCGCCTTCCTGCGATCAAAATCTGCCGGCTTGGCCGCCCGGAGTTGCTCCAGCCCCTTTTCGGTCAGCTCAAGCTCGGCATGGACACCGGCATACTTCTGCTTCACCGCATCGGTCGCCCCCTTTGTCTCCGCCTCCAGCTCCGCCCGGATCGCGCCCAACTGCTGCCCGGCGGCGGTGATATAGGCGGCGACCGCCGCGGTGTAGGGATCCGGTTTTGTTTCGGCCGCAGATGCCGCGTGCCATGCGGGCAATAGGCCAAGGAAGAGCAGACTTAGTGTGATGGATTTCATAAATAAGCGCAGGTTGGGTTTGTGACCCGACAAGACCCTCGTTTTCCAGGGGTGGTTCCGCCCAATCACTCTCCGGCCATACGCCCATGCCGGGAATCCGGTTGCGACTCCGACATCCTATTCTACCCTGACTGCGTGTCCGTCTTCACCCAGTCCTCGCCTCGCCTCGATCCGCCGGCCGGCAAGCCCGTGCGGCCCGAGCTGCTGGCACCCGCCGGCGACTGGGAGTGCGCGAAGGCCGCGATCGAGAACGGCGCCGACGCCATCTACTTCGGACTCGAACGCTTCAACGCCCGCATGCGCGCGAAGAACCTCACCACCGCCGATCTGCCCCGTTTCATGGAGTTCCTCCACCGGCGCGGCGTGCGTGGTTATGTGACTTTCAACACGCTGGTCTTCGCCGACGAACTCGCCGCGGCCGAGGATTACCTCAAGGCCATCATCGCCGCCGGCGTCGACGCCGCCATCGTGCAGGACGTCGGCATCTGCCGCCTCATCCGCGCCCTCTCGCCGGATTTCCCCATCCACACCTCGACGCAGATGACGATCACCAGCGCCGCGGGTGTCGAATTCGCCCGCGAACTCGGCGCCAACCTCGTCGTGCTCGCCCGCGAAAACTCCCTCAAGGAGATCGCCGCGATCCGCGACGCCGAGATTGCGCGCGCCATCCCCGCTCCGGACAGAACGCGTCCGGAGGCCGCGTTCCACCCTGGTCCCATGCCGCTCGAGGTCTTCGTGCACGGGGCGTTGTGCGTCGCCTACTCCGGCCAGTGCCTCACGAGCGAGTCGCTCGGCGGCCGCTCGGCCAACCGCGGCGAGTGCGCCCAAGCCTGCCGCATGCCCTACGAGCTCGTGTCCGACGGCCAGACGGTGGATCTCGGCGACCGCCGTTACCTGCTCAGCCCGCAGGATCTTTCCGGTCTCGAAGTGCTGCCGGACCTCGTGCGCGCCGGCGTCGCCTCGCTGAAGATCGAAGGCCGGCTCAAGAGCGCCGAATACGTGGCCAACATCACACGGGTCTACCGGCAGGCGCTGGATGCCGTGATGGCCCAATTGGAGGCGGGGTGCCCTCACCCCGCTTCGGATCCGCGGGGTGAGAGCACCCCGCCTCCAATAAAATTCGATCCCGCCGCCGCACGCTACGACCTGGAAATGGGCTTCTCCCGCGGGCTCTACACCGGCTGGTTCCGCGGCGTGCAGAACCAGGAGCTGGCCCACGCCCGCTTCGGCACCAAGCGCGGCGTCTTCCTCGGCTTCGTCACCCGCGTCGGCGCCGACAGCGTGACGCTCAAGCTCGAGGGCCCGGCCAAACCGGGTGACGGCATCGTCTTCGATGCCGGCCGGCCCGACGAAAAGGAACAAGGCGGCCGCATCTACTACGTCGACGCGCACAAGGGCGAAACCGTGTTTCGCTTTGGTCGCGGCGACATCGACTTCTCGCGCGTCCATGCCGGCGACCGCGTGTGGAAGACCAACGATCCCGAACTCGACCGCCGCGTGCGGCAAACCTTCGAGGGCGACCAGATCCGTTTCCGCCGCGAGCTTTTCCTCGAGGTCCACGGCCACGCCGGCGCACCGCTCACCCTCATCGCGAGGGACAAGAACGGCCACACGGCCCGGGTTGATTCGGCCGTGCCCCTCGCCCGCGCTGAGAAACAACCGCTCACCACCGAACGCCTGACCGATCAGCTCGGCCGGCTCGGCGGCACGCCCTTCAAGCTCGGCTCACTGGAGAATCACCTGGAAGGCGACGTCATTCTGCCCATTAGCGAACTCAACGAGCTGCGCCGCCGGGTGGCCACCGAGGTCGAAGCCCGCCGCGCCGCACCGTTGCGGTGGAAGTTGAATGAAGTGCGGAATGCGGAGTGCGAAGTGCGGAGTGCGGTCCGGCCGGCGGATACAAAACCGGAAATCGTCGTCGTCGTTCGCAGCCTGGAGCAGCTCGCCGCCGCGCTCGTCTGCCCCGGGGTGGCGACCTTCTACTGCGAGTTCGAGAACCCGAAGCACTACCGCGACGCCGTTGCCGCCTTCCGCACCTGGCAGACCGGACTAGCCGTTACTCCGCACTCCGCACTCCCCGCTCCGCACTCCACTTCGATCTGGGTCGCCGCCCCGCGCGTCTTCAAACCCGGCGAGGAGTGGATCATCAAGCAGGTGCTGTCCTGCGAGGCCGACGGCTACTTGGTCCGGAACTATGATCACCTGAAATGGTTCTCCGGCCGGCGCCTCCGCGGGGATTTCTCGCTCAATGTCGCCAATCCGCTCACGGCCGATTATTTCATCAATCACCGGGGGCTGGAGCGCGTCACCGCCTCCTACGATCTCAACATCAGCCAGCTCGAGGCGTTGCTGCAAGGCGCGCCGGGCGGGTGGTTCGACATCACGCTGCACCAGCACATGCCGATGTTTCACATGGAGCACTGCGTGTTCTGCGCGTTCCTCTCTTCCGGAAAGGATTACCGCGATTGCGGCCGGCCCTGCGACACGCACCGCGTGGCGCTGCGCGACCGGGTGGGCGCCGAGCACCCGCTCAAGGCCGACGCCGGCTGCCGCAACACCGTCTACAACAGCCGCGCCCAGACCGGCGCGGAGTTCGCCAGCCGCCTGCTCGCACTCGGAGCCCGCAGCTTCCGCATCGAATTCCTCAACGAGGACGCGGAAGAGGTGCGGCGCACCGTCGGACGCTATCAACAACTGCTGGCCGGCCAGCTCAGCGGCGCCGAGCTGTGGCGTGAACTGAAGCTCATCAACCAGCTCGGCGTCACCCGCGGACAGATGGAGTCCCCGCCCCGTGTCCTGCCCCGCAAGGCCTGAAGGGACCCGATAAGCCGGCAACGGCCCCCTGCCTGTTGTCGCTCCTTCCGCCTAATTCCTTGCCGGCCGGAGCATATTTTGTCGCCTCAGATGAAAACGCCCCCCTACGCTCCGCCCACCCTGACATGAGCGAGACCCCAAAAAACTCCATCCCCGCCACGCCGGCCCCGTCCGCCGAACTCGAGATCAAGGACGCCCGGATCATCTTCAACCCGATCTGGGATGATCTGGAGGCTCATTTCGGGCGCCAGCATCTGCGCTTCCCCAAGGAGATCATCCTCCTCGGCGGCGCCCCCGGCGCCGGCAAGGGCACCAACACCGCCTTCATCGCCAAGACCCGCGGCCTGACCTGCTCGCCGATCGTGATGAGCGCGCTGCTCGACACTCCCGAGATGAAGCGGATCAAGGACGCCGGCAACATGATCGGCGACCGCGAGGTGCTCGCCGTGCTGCTGCGCCAGCTCCTCAAGCCCGAATACCGTGACGGCGTCATCCTCGACGGCTTCCCGCGCACCAAGACCCAGGTCGAGTGCCTGAAGATGCTTTACGAGAAGATGACCCAGCTGTGGCGCGAGTTCTACGGCACCCCGCTCGCCATCCATTTCCGCCAGCCGGTCATGCAGATCGTCGTCCTCTTCGTCGACGAAAAGGAGAGCGTGGAGCGCCAGCTCAAGCGCGGCCGCGAGACCAAGGTGCACAACGAGGAGGTCCGCCGTTCCGGCACGGGCCGGCTGTGGGAGGAGCGGGTGACCGACTTCGACGAGAAGCTCGCCCGCCGCCGCTACCGGGTGTTCAAGGAGCAGACGTGGGACGCCCTGCTCTCGCTCAAGGACATCTACCACTACCATCTGATCAACGCCCAGGGCACCTTCGCCGAGGTCGAGCAGAACATCGTCGAGGAACTCGCCTATCAGAGCTCGCTCGAGCTCGATCCGCGCACCTACGACCGGCTCCGCAGCCTGCCGCTCGCCAGCGAGATCGTCGTCCACGCCCGGCAGGAACTGGTCAAGCGCCTCGACGGCTACGAGCTGAACAAGCCCGATCTCTTCCAGCAGGTCGTCACGCTCGTCGACAAGAAGATGATGCCGATCGTCACGCGGCACGCCCTTTCCGGCCACGCAAACATCAACAGCGAGGATCCGGTCCTCCACGAGCCCGACGCGCTGGCCATGCTCATCGACATCTTTTCCGAGCGCGGCTACCACGCCGTCGTCGACATCCACCGCATCGAGATCCCCGAGTCCGTGGACCTCACCACCGGCAAGATCACCTGCCGCGTGAAGAAAGTCTACCGCACCATCATCCGCTTCAAAGGTTCGGAGATCCGCCGCGGCTGACCGACGGATCCCGCAAAGGGAACGGAAGGGAGCAATTCCGCCTCCCGCGAATAGCGCGAATGGCCGCGAATCAAGAGACGCCGCCAGAAACACGCCTTGCAATGCAGGGCCGGATATTCCCTGGAGCCACGGCGACCCACCGTGGTTTCCGCTCCCATCGCAGCGAGGTCGCTGCAGCTGTTGCTGCCTGCTGGCAACCCGGGATCAGTCGCGCAGCCTGCGCTGAGGCTGAGATCGCGGACTGGATTGGATAGGTCTGGTGGACTGGCCTTCGCATCAGCCGATCATGCAAGTCGGAGATCGGCCCCCAGCCGGCGATAAGCCGGCCCCCGAAACCCAGTGGCGGAGACGCCGGCCCTGAGCTTGTCGAATGGGATCAGTCGGAGCCTGTCGTTGAAGGATTCATCCGTTGATGAATCCATTTAGCGGTCAAACTCCTCCAGGACGGGACCAATCCAGTCCACTTACCCACTGGAAACAAAGAAGAACAACAATTCGATGCGAATGGCGTCGGGCCCGTAAAGCCCACCTACGAGGGGTGTTTTTCGCCGCCGTTGGCGGGGAGTTCGCCGGGGGCGAAGAGGTAATAATTCATCAGGCCCCAGCTGCGGGAGGGGCGGTAGAGGAGGATAGGCATCAGGGCGCCGCCGAAGGCCAGGCCGGTGGCTACCGGCACGCTGATCACCCGATAGTAGGCCAGCAGGAGCACGGGCAGCAGGTAGCATGTGAGCGTGACGCCGAAATTCAGCGACGTGGACCGGAGATAAAAGCCCTCGTGGCCGCCGGCGCCCTCGAACTTGAAACCGCAGGCCGGACACGTCTCGTGCATCTGGAATACCTTCCCCGGCACAAAGAGCGTCTTGCCTCCGCAATTGGGGCAGCGGTTGGTCAGACCCCGGGTGAGGATATCGATGCGGGTGACTTTCATGTAAGAGGATCCGGCCAATCCATAGCAGAAGCAGAATGTTTTTAACCACTTATCTCCACAGATTGCTCACCAATTTTCCGGAGCAGACCAGGGCTGTTCTCCGCGGATGGCGTAGATGAGCGCGGATCGATGCACAGTCTGGTTTCAGAAATTAGTGTCCATCAGTGGTCATTAGTGGTCAAAAGATCGGGGTGCCCTGATTCGCGTTCGTTCGCGTGATTCGCGGGCGACTTCTCCTCCGGCTTCTGGCTTTCATGGAACAAGCTTTCGAAGTCTTCACTTTGCCGGCGGAGATCTGCGGCTGCCCTTCGACTACCAGCTCAGGGCCGTGAGCCCGTCGAACCGGGAAGCCGCAGCCACGGGGCTACTCCGCCGGGCGCGGGGCTTCGGCTTCCTTCACCAATCTCGTGGCGGCGGGGTCGTCGGGGAGCAGGCGCAGGATTTCGCGGGCGATCACGCCGGCGTTGTCGCGCTCGCCGCGGGCGAGCTGATCGCGCACCAGCTTGAACGCTGCGCTGCGCGACACCCCGCCCTTGATGATGAGTTCCTTCAGGGCGGCCAATGCCAGCGGGCGCTGATCCAGCGCGAGCCGGACCTGCACCTCGCGCACCTTCAGATCGGTGGCGCCGGCGGCCAGCCACGTGGGCGGCTTGTCGCGGAAATACTTCAGCAACCGCTCGGCCTGGGCCCACTCCTGGGCGAGGATCCAGCGGTCCAGCGCGCCCAGCGCCGCGGTCTGGTCCGCCGCCACGGCGGCCAGGTCGTCGGCCAGGTTGAGCGCCTGCAGGGCGAGTCGGACGCGCACCGAGCTGGTTGACGCCGCCGCAATCTCGTCGGCCAGCAGACGGGCATCGGTCCCGCGCTCGCGGGCGATCAGGCGCGAAACCAAGGCCACGAGCCGGAGCCCGTCATCGTCGGTCCGGTAACGGTCCAGATAGGCCCGGGCCGCGGTGCGGGTGGCGATCTGGTCGAGGGTAAGAGACGCCAGCTCGACCTCCCGGAGCGAGATTTCCGCCTCCGCTGCCGGCAACCACGCGGGCTTCTGCGCCCGGATGGCCCGCAAAAGATTGCGCGCCTCGGTGAGGGAGTCTTTTTGCAACAGCTCATCGATCCGGTCCCGCGCCTCCGTCGCGTTGCCGGGCAGCAGGATAAAGGCGGGTGCGGGGGCATCGCTCACTGCGGCGGCGGTCGCGTTCGCCGTGGCGGGCAGAAGCGCGGCGATCCGCTGCTGGCTGGTAAGCAGCGGGTCGCTCAGCGGGTAGAGTTGCAGGCCGGCGCGGAGGGCCTGGTCGGCGCCGGCGGGGTTGCCGGATTTTTCCAGCACCGTCGCGGCCAGTTGATAGACCGGCAGCAACTGCTGGCCGCGGCCGGCGGCGAGATGGGCCAGGAGAAAATCGACCTGGTCGGGCGTGCCGGCGAAGGCGGCGCGCGCGAGTCGCTTGATGAACTCGGGGTAGAATTGCTGGGGGTTCTTGAGCGTATCGATGGTATTTTCCCAATCGCGCAGCAGGCGCGTGGCCGCCTCGATCTCGCCGCGACGGAGCGCGAGTTCGGTCTGGTGCACGCGGTAGGCGAACTGGCTGAGACGGTTCGCGGCGGCCACCCGCTGCGCCCGGGCGATGACCTCCGGCAGCTCCAGATTGACGCCCAGCGCGGCGAGGGCCTGCAGCGCACCGTCGTTCGATCCGAAAGTCTGCAGGTATTCCTGCTCCGTCACATCACGGTAGCTCAGCCGCTTCAGGCGGTGCCAGGCTTGGAAGGCGAACAGGTAGACCCCGGGATTTTCGGGCGCCTGGGCCTTGAGGCGACGCAGCGCGCTCTGCAGCGCATCGGCATCGCCGAGGGCGATCGCGATCTCGGCGGACTGCCGCAGGCGGCCCGGGTCGGCGGGATCGGCGGGCGGATTCGCCTCGGCGAACTGCCGGGCCTCGGTGGCACGGCCGGAACGCAGCAACAGCTCGATCCGCATGCCGGCGAGTCCCGCCCGGTCCGCGGGCGTGGCCGGGGCGCCGATGCCGGCGAGAGCCGCCTCCGCCTCCGGATAACGGGCGAGTTGCAGCAGCACTGTCACCCGGGCGCGTTGCACCGCAAACCGCGCCTCGGGCGGAAGGCTGTCGCCCTTTTCCCGCAGAAGCCGGTCGGCCACCTCGAGAGCATGCGTCTGGATCTGCAGGCTGCCATAGATGGCAAACAACCCGTTGATGAACTTGGGATCGCCGGCGGAGAGCGGGATGCCGTCTTCCATCAGGGTCACGCTGCGCGCGGGATCGTAGCCGGCCTGGAGGCGGGCCAGGGTGAGGCGGCCCTCGACGTTGCCCGGTGAGCGCGAGAGACCGGCGCGGAGGTTGTAGAATGCGCCCGGATAGTCGCGGACCTTCAGTTCGTCGAGTGCCGTGAGCACCGCGGTGTCGCCGCGCTTCACGCGCAGTTCGGACCAGCGCCAGGGCGCCGCGAGATCGAGCCAGCCGACTTGGTTGCGCGGGATCTGGTTCAGCCAGAAGAACAGCGCCGTGGCGGCCAGCAGCCAGCCGGCGACCGCCATGATGGCGAGGGCGATGAGCAGCCGCCGGTAATAGACCTGGAGCACCCAGATCGTCTGGCCCTGCGCGTTCATGCCTGCGGTGAATTGCACGGGCCAGACGCCAGCGGTCCGGCCGGCAGGAGGACGATAGCTTGCTTTGACCCGCAGATTCATGGGCGGAATCTGGGCCAGCCGCCGCGCGCTGCCAAGCTTTCACCGAGAAAGATCCTCGGGCCGAGGACTCAAGTGGCTGCGGCTTCCAGCCGCAGGATTGGCCGGGATTCACCGGCTGCCCTTCGACTACCAGCTCAGGGCCGTGAGTGGTTCGACTTCGCTCACCACCCTGAGCCCGCCGAATGGGCCCGTCGAACCGGGAAGCCGACGCCACTTTATGAGCCGCCTTCTGTGTGGGCCGAGCGCCTTCTGTGCGAGATTCCTCGCTGCGCTCGGAATGACCCCAGAAAACGCAGTTGAAACGCGGAGGTCGCGGAGAACGCAGAGGGAGGGTCGATCGATTGCGTTCAGATATCTGCTCACCCATGAGGTAAATACTTTTCTCGGGATCAATCGGTCTCAACTTTCTGCTTTTGCGCTTTTTGTGCCTTTTGTGGCCAATCCTTCTGCGGTATTTAGGATGACCGGCGTTCCGGTGGCACGGGGCTCCTGACGCGTGATTCCGTTCCTCACGGGTCGGAGACCCGTGCTACTTTTCCATTATTCGTAGCGCAAGGCCTCGATCGGGTCGAGGGCGGCGGCCTTCCAGGCCGGGTAGAAACCGAAGCCAACGCCAATGCCGGAACAGACGAGCAGACCGATGGCGGCCCAGTTCCAGGGGAACACAACGTTGGCCTTCAGCAGCAGGGCCAGGCCGTTGCCGCCCGCGACCCCCAGCAAAATGCCCATGACGCCGCCGGCCAGGGAAATGACGACCGCCTCGATCAAAAACTGGGTGAGGATGTTCTTTTTGCGCGCACCGATGGATTTGCGGATGCCGATCTCCTTGGTGCGTTCGGTCACGCTGACGAGCATGATGTTCATGATGCCGACCCCGGCCGCCAGCAGGGCGATGCCGCTGATGACGAACGAGCCGGCGGCGATCACGTCCGCGACCTTGGCGAAGGCGGAGATGAGCGAATCGTTGGAGTAGACTTCAAAATCGTTTTCATCCTCGGGCTTCAGACCGCGCACGATGCGCATGGCGGTGATGGCCTTCTCCATGGTGTCGTTGTAGACCATCTGGCTGGCGGCCTGCGTGGCGATGTTCACGGTCACGCGCTCGCTGCCGAAATCGTTCAGGAACCGGGTGAGCGGGATGACGGCGATGTCGTCCTGGTTCTGCCCGAACAGGCTGCCCTTCGAGGCGAAGACCCCGATGACGGTGTAGGTGCAATCGCGGATCTTGATGACCTTGCCCAGCGGGTTCTCCGAGGGGAAAAGCCGGTTAAGGATGCTCTGGCCGATGATGATGACGGGGCGCGCCAGGTCCATGTCGTCCGCCGTGAGGTTGCGTCCGACCTCGATGGAAAACTGGTTGGCCGTCACAAAATGCTCGTTGCTGCCGGCGAAGGTCAGGCCGGGGGTGGTCTTGCGGCCGTTGTAGAACGCCTGCGCGCGGCCGGTCCGGTCGAACGCCTTGAGACAGTTCACGTCCGCGATGCCCTCCATCAGGCGCTGGTAGCGCAGGGCTTGCGCCAGGGTGACATCACGCCGCAGCTCCATCCGGCGGCGCTGCGGGCCGTCGCCCCCTCCGGTGACGGGGAACTTGGCGAACTGAAACATGTTCGTCCCGAGAAAACTGATGCCGGTCTCGATCGAGCTGCGCAGCGCCGTCACCGCGGTCATGACGCCGATGACGGAAAACACGCCGATGGTGATGCCCGACATGGTGAGGAACGAGCGGAGCTTGTTCACCCCGAGCGAACTGAGGGCCATGCGGAGGATTTCGGTGAAGTTCATCTCGAGTGCGGAGTGCGAAGTGCGGAGCGCGGAGTGACCTTGCCGGCGCGCGCGGTGCGGATGGACGATACGGCAATGGCTGTAAGTTCGCCGGCCTCCGTGTGCAAAGCCATGGTTTTGGTTTCCGGCAGCAACCCGGCCTCGGCAATCAGTTCCAACCAAAGGGCGGACTCATCAGCTTCCTCCTCCACGATGCCCATTTTGGCGATAAAATCGGCCCGTGACTTTCCCCGGCAAGCTGACCGATAGTTGGCGGCTACGGAGGTGGCGGAGCGGACAATCTGGCGACTGAGCACCTCGCCCGCGATCGATCGGGGCATGACCTCGCTCATACGGATCACCCGCAAGGCAAACTGCTTGGTTCGCTGTTTAAGGTTGTCGTGGTTCATATCGAAAAATTCCGCACTCCGAAATCCGCATTCCGCACTTACTCATAGCGCAGGGCCACCACCGGATCGAGGCGCGAGGCGCCCCAGGCGGGGATGAAGCCGGACAGGATGCCGACGACGACGGAAACCACCATGCTGACAACCACGAGATCGGGGGAGAATTCCACCGGAAAGTTGGGGGCGTTGGCCTTCACCCCGACGAACAGACCGAAGGACAGGACCATGCCGACCACGCCGCCGATGAGGCAGATGGAGACGGCCTCGATGAGGAACTGCAGGAGGATGCTGCGACGGCGGGCGCCGAGGGCCTTGCGCGTGCCGATCTCCTTCGTGCGCTCCTTCACGCTGACGAAGGTGATGTTCATGATGCCGATGGCGCCGACGAAGAGGGAAAGGCCCGTGATGAACAGGCCCGCCATGGCGATGCCGCTCTTGATCGGATCGAGCTGCGCCTTGAACGCCTGCTGCTCGTTGAGGGTGAAATTGTCGCGCTCGCCCGGCAGCTGGCCGCGCACCCGGCGCATGGCCCCGACGAGCTCCTCCTTGGCCGGCTCCAGCCTGGTCTTGTCCTTCACCTTGACCCGGAGTTCCGCGCCCCGCCGCGCGCCGAAAAATTTCTGGAAGGCGTTCAGCGGCACGATGGCCTGGTTGTCGAAGCTGAAGAGCCCGAGAAATTCCCCCTGCTTGGCAAACACGCCGATCACCGTGAACGGATGCCCGCTCACGAGGACGGTCTGATCCAGCGGGGAGAGGTTGGGAAAGAGCGCCTCCGCGACGTCGTAACCCAGCACGATCACCTCACGACCGGCATTGGCCTCGGTGTCGTTGAACAGCCGCCCTTCGTGATAGTCGACGTTGTTGATGCGCGCGTAATCGGCCGTGGTGCCCAGGATGGCCACCGAACTGACCTTGGCGTCATCCTTCTTCACCGCCAATCCCCGGCCGACCACCGGGACGGCGATGTCCAGCAGGCTGTTCGGTGTCTCGCTGATGACGCGATTGAGCAACTCGGCGTCCCGGGGCTGGATGTTCGGACGGTTGGCGTAGTTCCACCAGTCCTCCACCCCGCCCCACGGCCATTTCTGGACGTAGACGACGTCGTCGCCGAGCATGTTGAGGCTGTTCTGGAAACCGGTGTCGATGCCGCGGATGGCCGTGCCCATGAGCGTGACGGCCACGATGCCGATGATGACCCCGAGGGCCGTGAGCACCGAACGCATCTTGTTCGCCCGGATCTGCGCGAAGGCGATGCGGAAGGACTCGATGAACTCGTTCCAAAGGCGGTGCATGGCTAGGAAGATTTTAGATTTTCGATTCCCGATCGATGGCGCTCCGTGACTTGGCCGTTTCACCACGGCATTCTCCTGTGGGCGGGGTGCCCCCACCCCGCGAGGCATGTGCTTCGCCACCTGAAACCAGCGGGGTGAGGGCACCCCGCCCACAAAGGCTGGATTCTTCGCTTCGCTCAGAATGACGGGTCGGGAAAGTCATGGCCGTTCAGTGCTGTCTCACATCCGACTCGATCAGGCCGTCGCGCAGGCGGACGATGCGGCGGGCGTGGCGGGCGATGTCTTCCTCGTGGGTGACCACGATGATGGTGTTGCCCTGCGCATAAAGATCCTCGAACAGCTGCATGATCTCCTCGCCGGTGCGGGAGTCGAGGTTGCCGGTCGGTTCGTCGGCGAGGATGATGGAGGGGTTGTTGACGAGGGCACGGGCGATGGCGACGCGCTGGCGCTGGCCGCCGGAAAGTTCGTTGGGCTTGTGACCCATGCGGTCGCCGAGGCCGACGCTTTCAAGCGCCTCGATGGCCTTGGCCCGGCGATCCTGATGCGACAGGCCCGCGTAGATGAGCGGCAGCTCGACATTGGCCAGCGAAGTGGACCGCGGCAGCAGATTGAAGGTCTGGAAAACGAAGCCGATCTCGCGGTTGCGGATGTCGGCCAGCTCGTCGTCGGACATGTCGGAGACGTCCTTGCCGGTGAAGTGGTATTTGCCGTTCGTGGGGGTGTCGAGGCAGCCGAGCATGTTCATCAGCGTGGACTTGCCGCTGCCGGACGGGCCCATGATGGCGAGGTATTCGTTGCGGTGGACCTTGATGGAGACCCCCAGCAGGGCGTGGACGGTTTCCTCGCCCATCTTGTAGAGCTTGGTGACATTCTCGATCTCGATGACGAGCGGACCGGGTTCGCGGTAATGGCGCGACACGGGAGCGGAAGCGGGGGAGGAAGAAGACATGGGCGGCGGAGCCGACGGGGTTACTTCTTCTCCTCAGTCGCAGCCTTGGGCTTCTCCAGCATGACCTTCGAGCCGTCCTTGAGGCGGCGGCTGATGGCGGCGTAGCTGCCGGAGACGACCTCCTCGCCGGCCTTCACGCCGCTCTTGATCTCGATGGAGGAATTGTCGGCGATGCCGGTCTCGACCTTGCGCTGCTTCACGGTGTCGCCGGTCTTGACGAAGACCACGCGATCCAGCTCGTCGCGGGTGCGCCGGGCCTCGGCGCGCTCGCTGGTGACCTCGAGGTCGTTGCCGGAACGCTCCTTCTGCTCCTTGGCCTTCTGCTGCTGGAGTTCCTCGGCGGTTTTGCCGCCGGCGGCACGGACCGTGACGCTTTGGATCGGCACGGAGACGACGTTCTCGACGGTCTCGGTCTCGATGTCGACGGTGGCGCTCATGCCGGGGCGCAGCCGGGCGGAGCGGTCCTTGATGCTGATCTTGACGAGGAAGTTCGTGACGTCGTCCGAGGCCGACGCGGCGGCGGTCTGGGCGCCGGACGTGATGGCCGAGCTGCTGATCTCGGCGACGGCGCCGGTGAACTTGCGGCCGGGGAAGGCATCGACGGTGACGAGGGTGTTGTCCCCCACCTTGACGTTGATGATGTCGTTCTCGTTCACCCGCACGCGCACCTCCATGTTGTCGAGGTTGGCGATGCGCATGATCTCGGTGCCGGCGAACTGGTTGGTGCCGACGACGCGCTCGCCCACCTCGCTCGTCAGCGAGCTGATGGTGCCGTCGACCGGCGAGTAGATGGTGGTCTTGGCCAGCGAATCGCGGGCCTGGGTGAGGGAGCCCTCGCTGCGGCGGATCTGGGCCTTGGAGGAATCGAAGTCGGCGCGGGCGACGTCGAGATTGGTCTTGGCCGCGGTGAAGTCGGCATCGGACACGAGTTGTTTGCCGTAAAGCTCGTTGGCCTGCTTGAAGTCCTGCTCGGCCTTGGAGAGACGGGCCTGGCTGAGCACGCTGCTCGCCTTGGCGGAGGCGAGCGTGGCCTCCTGCTGCTCCAGCTGCGCCTCATAGAAGTCCGGCTTGATGCGGACGAGGAGGTCGCCCTTCTTGACGGTCTGGCCCTCGATGACGGGAATCTCGATGAGTTCGCCCGCGACCTCGGGGGAGATCTTGACCTCGACCTCGGGCTGGACCTTGCCGGTGGCGGTGACGAGATGCGTGATGGTCTTCACGACGGCCTTCTCCACGGTGACGGGGATGCCGGCATCCTTCTTGCGGGAGGCGGCAAAGACCGCGCCGGCGATCACGACGACGACCAGCAAACCGAGCACGATATAAAGCTTGCGGCGGGATTTCTTTTTCGAAGGGACGGCGGCGGGCGCCGGGGTAGTGAACTGGTTCGTAGGGGCGGGCATGATTAATCAGTAGGTTGGACAGAATTGGGCTAAAGTGGACGACTTGGCCAGCGCTTTACTCCCGCGGGTTTTCACCCCTGAAAACACAGAGGGGCCCCGCGAAGAGCCCCTCTGCAACACAACTGATAACTACGAACGGGCGCAGTGAAGCCGGGGCGGGACGGGAGGGGAACGCCAGAGCGATGAAGCTGGGATTTGCTGCGACCAGCCGCCGGTTGACTGGGTTGAAGCGGCCATGACGACAGGACGTGCTGGGCATGGGGTTACAACACAGGGTTTCACCCGAAGTTGCAGCCAGTTTTGATGGACGGACGAGAGAGGCGGATGAGTGGTGGGGCAAAGCTGGTGGAACGCGACCTCCGGGCGCGTTTTTCCGCTGCGCATATCCTGCAACGCGTCCGGAGGCCGCGTTCCACCCCCCGGCGAATCACCGCCGTTCAGCGGCCGGCCTGCTCCCAAGCCAGCGCCGCGCCCACGATGCCGGCGTCATTTCCCATCCGGGCCGGGACGACCTTGGCGTTGGCCTTGATATATTTAAGCCACTTCTCGGCCTTTTTGCTTACCCCGCCTCCGATGATGATCAATTCGGGCGAGCAAATCCGCTCCGCGACCGCCAGAAAGGTGTTCACCCGCTTCGCCCACTCGGGCCAGGTGAGCCGGGCCCGCTTCCGCACCGCGGCCGAAGCGAAGCGCTCGATCGGCTTCCCCCGCCAGGGGATGTGTCCGAACTCGAGGTTGGGCATCAACCGCCCGCGATAAAACAGCGACGAGCCGATGCCGGTGCCCATGGTCAGCATCAGCACCGAGCCCATCTGGCCCTTGCCGGCCCCGAATCGCATCTCCGCCAGTCCGGCGGCATCGGCATCGTTGAACAGCTTGACCCGGTCGCCCGTCGCCTTGCTGAACAACACCGCCCCGTTCTTCCCTTCCCAATTGTCCCCGAGGTTGCCGACCGCGCCGATGCGGTCGCCCATGATGACCGAGGGGAATCCCACGCCGACCGGCCCGCGCCACTTGAAATGCCGCACGATCTCCCGCGCCGCCGCGAGGCCCTGGGCCGTCGGACACGGCGAGCCTATCTCCACGCGATGGCGCTCGCCGAGCAAGCGGCCGGTCTTGGTGTTTACGGGCGCGCCCTTGAAGGCGGAGCCACCTACATCGATGCCGAGGACAATCATGGGGGAAAACGAATAAGGATGAGTTTCCCGCGAATCACGCGAATAAACGCGAAAGACCGGAAAACCACTGCATTCTATCCCGGAGTGCCATTCTGGGAGCAACGAAGCGCGCTGTCGGGCGTAAAGCTACAAATGAGGTCTCGGAATGTGTCCCGCAAATAACTTTGCGAAACCGTAAACTGTAGGTCGGGGTTTATCCCCGACAGGATGCGCGTTGTCGGGCGTAAAGCCCGACCTACCAATAAAGGATATTTGCAGGACCGGGCTTATTATTCGCGTCGATTCGCGTTATTCGCGGGCAACCCGGCTTTCTTCCGGCGTGGCCGCCCGCACGGCGACCACCTCGACCTCAAAATGCAATTCCTGGCCGGCCAGCGGATGATTGGCATCGAGCAACACTTCGTCGCCCTCAATCGCGCGCACGGTCACGATCGGGTCCGACCGATCCGGTCCCGTTTGAAATTGGTCGCCCACCTTCAGGTCGTCCACCGGCAGCCGGGCACGTCGCACTTTCTGGACCAGATTGGTGTCGTGCACACCGTAGGCCCGCTCCGGAGACACCACGACCAGGCGCTTTTCGCCCGCGGCCATCAGCAGCAAGTGCTCCTCCAGCCCCTCGATGATCTGCCCGGTCCCTTCGGTGAAGGGCATCGGTTCGCCACCGCGCGAGGTGTCGAGCAGGCGGCCGGAGGCGTCCTTCAGGATATAGTGGAAAGTGATGGTGCGGGGAGCAGCAGCGGCCATGGGCCGCAAATGACAAGGGGCGGCGGGCAAGTGACAAGTTCCAAGTAACAAGTATCAGGAAGCCAAGGCACCGCCACGGTCTTGTTACTTGCCACTTGTTACTTTTACCCTTCCGGCCCGACAGCCGGGTCACGTTTCCTGCCGCAGCACCTCGAGCGGCGGGTGGTCGCAGATCCCGCGATTTGACAGCAGGCCCGTCAGCACCGTCATGAGGCTCACCGCCAGCCAGCCGACAAACAGCACCAGCAGCGAAGGGGTCACCCAGCTCAGCTGGAACACGAAGCGGGCCAGCGCCCAGTTCGCGCCGACGGCCAGCACGGCGCCGACCGCCGCGCCCAACGTGCCGAGCGCGAGGTATTCGGCGAACATGATGCGGTTCACCTGCGCCTTGGTCGCGCCGAGCGTGCGCAACAGCACGCTTTCCCGCACCCGCTGCGACCGGCCGATGAGCACCGCGCCGGCCAGCACCACCACGCCCGTCACCACCGTGAAGAGCGCGAGGAACTCGACCACGAACGAGGCCTTCGCGTAGACGCCGTCGATGGTCTGCATGATGAGCGCCAGGTCGATGGCCGACACGTTCGGGTTGTCGCGCACGACCGCCTGCTGGATTTTCGCCGACTGCGCGGCGTCGGCCACGCGGAGCGCCATGACGTGGAATTTCGGCGCGCTTTCCAGCACGCCCTCGGGGAACACGATGAAGAAATTCGGCTGCATCCGGCGCCACTCCACCGCGCGCAGGCTGCCGACCACGGTCTTCAAGGCCACGCCCTGCACGTCGAACACGATCTCGTCGCCGACCTTCACCTGCAGATCCCGCGCAAGACCGTCCTCGACCGAAATCGGCACAGGAGCCTCCCCCTCCGCCGGCACACGCCCGGTGAAGGCGCCGGCCGTGATTTTCTCGGTGTTGCTCAGCTCGCCGCGGTAGGTCGAGCGGTATTCGCGCCTCAGCGTCCAGCCCGGCACGCCCGCCTGCTTGTCCTTCAGGATGTCGCCCACCGCGCGGCCCTTGAGGGAGGTGATGCGCATGGTCACGATCGCCGCGTGCTGCTGCAGCGGCGCGCCGTTGTCGGACAAAAGCTTTTTCAACGGCTCGACCTGGTCGTCCTGGATGTCGAAGAGCATCAGGTTGGGCCGGTCGCTGCCACCCACCACCTTCAGCTGGTTGAGCAGGGTGTCGCGCGACAGGTAAAGCGTCATCATCAGGAACGTGCCCATGCCGAGCGACACCAGCAGGAGCAAGGTGCGGTTGTTCGGCCGGTGGAGGTTGGCCACGCCCTGCCGCCACGCAAAAGGCAGCGTGCGCGGCGTGAATTTCTTGGCCAGCCAGGCGATCACGCGGGCCAGTCCCGCCAGCACGCCGAAGCCGAAGAGCAGCGCCAGGCCGAAACCCACGCCCCATTGCAGGCGGCCGGTCTGCCAGATGGCGAAGCCGAAAATACTGGCGACGATCAAACCCAGCACGAGAAGTTGCAGCCAATCGCGCTGCCCGCCGTTCTCGGCCGCAAACCCGGAACGCAGCGTCAGCAGCGGCGAAACGCGGCGCACCTCCAGCAACGGCAGCAGGGAGAACAGCACGCTCACCACCAGCCCCGAGCCCATGCCGCGGGCCAGCGCCGGCCACGACACGGCCAGTTCGAGCGAGAACGGCAGGAAGTCCTTCAACAGGCCGGGCAGCGCCAGCTGCGCGCCGAGTCCCAGCAAGGCCCCGAGCGTCGTGCCGATCAGGCCCAGCCCGAGCCCTTGCAGCAGATAGATCGAGAAACTCGTGCGCGCCGACGCGCCGAGGCAGCGCAGCACCGCGACCGTCGGCACCTTCTGCCGGATGTGCGCGTGGATGGCGCTCGCCACGCCGATGGCGCCGAGGAAGAGCGATGCGAAGCCGACGATGCTCAGGAAAGAGTTCACGTTGCGGATCGACGCGCCGAGCTCGCGCTTGCGCTCCTCGATGGTGTCGAAGCCCAGCCGCAGCTCGCGAAAACGTTCGCGCAGGTCTCGCACCAGCGCCTCGACATCGTAGCCGGGGGCGAACTTGAAATAGACCCGATGCCGCGCGAGACTGCCCGCCTGGAGGAGGCCGGTGTCCGACACAGCCGAGAGCGGGATGAAAACGCGCGGGGCCAGCGTGGCCACGGCCGCCGACTCTCCCGGCACGGCGAGAACACCGCCCGCCACGATGAATTCCGCAGAGCCGAGCTTCACCTTGTCGCCGGGCTTCAGGCCGAACTGCACCATCACGCCCTGCTCGACCAAGGCATGCAATCCGCCGTCCTGCAACCGGGCGCGGGCGCCGGCGGGCGCCGTGTCAAAGGTGCCGTAGAACGGGAACCCGCCCTCGATGGCGCGCACCTGCACGAGCCGCGTCTGGTTCTCCGCCCCGGGCAGGACGAGCATGGAATTGAACGCGATCTCGCGGGATTGTTCGCCCCCGAGGCCGCGGAGGAAAGCGGCGGCCTCGTCGGTGAGCTTCGCGCGCGAGGTGACGGACAGGTCGGCTCCGAGCAGGGTCTTGGTCTGGTCCTCGATGGCGGCGCGGAGGTTGTCGCGCAACGACCCCACGGCGACGAGCGCCGCCACGCCGAGGACGATCGCGAGCGAGAACAGCAACAGCCGCCGCCGCGAAGCGCGGGTGTCCCGCCAGGCCATTTTGAGGATGAAGTTCATGCTTTTGCCCGCTAATTACGCGAATTTACGCGAATCGTGATTCCGATCTTACGATCCGCTTCCATTCGAGACCAAGATGATGCCCGAAGTTAATGAGCACGCCGAGTTGATAGCCGGTGGCGTTCAGGTAGTTCAAAACCTGAGCGACGTGCTCGTCGGTCAGCTTCTCCACCGCCTTGAGTTCAACCACGACCTTGTCCCAACAGGTGAAATCGGGCGAATAGGTGTGCTTGATTGGGCATCCCTTGTAGGTGAGCTGAAGTGCCGGCTCATGGATGAAGGGGAGATTTTGAAAACCAAACTCCAGCTCCATGCAGTCATGATAGACAGGCTCTAAAAACCCGGAGCCTTTCTCGTTATACACTTCAAAACATGCACCGACGATTTGGTAGCACTCCTTGGCATAGATCAACTCGCTCATGATTTCTCCTTTCATTCGTGTCGATTCGCGGAATTCGCGGGCCCTAGGTTGGCGGTTTGGTGACTTTAAAGCTTTTCGTCGGAGATCACGGCGCCGCTGCGGAGGCGGATGATGCGCTGGGTGCGGCGGGCCAGCTCGAGGTCGTGCGTCACCAGCACCAGGGTCGTGCCGCGTTCGCGGTTCAGGCCGAAGATCAAATCCGCCATCGAATGCGCGGTGTCACCGTCGAGATTGCCGGTCGGCTCGTCGCAGAAGAGGATGCGCGGGCGGTTGATGAAGGCACGCGCCAGCGACACCCGCTGCTGTTCGCCGCCGGAAAGCTGCGTCGGATAATGGTCGAGCCGGTCGCCCAACCCGACGCGTGCGAGCAGTTCGGCGGCGTCCTCTTCCCGCACCGCGCCTCCCCGCAGTTCGAGCGGCACGAGGACATTTTCGCGGGCGGTCAGCGTGGGGATGAGCTGGAAATTCTGGAAAACGAAGCCGACGCACTCGTTGCGGACAAGGGCACGCTGGTCTTCGGATAGCCCGCCGATCTCGCGGCCGTCGAGCTGCACGGTGCCGGTCGAGGGTTGGTCGAGGCCGGCGCAGAGGCCCAGGAGGGTGGTTTTGCCGCTGCCGGAAGGGCCGACGATGGCGCAGGTGCTGCCCGCCGCGAGGTCGAACGCGACCTCGTGCAGGACGGTCAGCGCCCCCGCCGCCGTGGGATAGGTCTTGGTCAGCCGCTCGACTTTTAGGATAGTTTGGGCACTCATTGTTTTCCGATGGCCCTGAAGAAGAGTGAACTTCCCCCAAAGCGCAAAAGCCAAACGTGGCGAGCGGTCGCGCTGGGCCTGTGGCTGGTCGCCGGACTGGTCGCGGCGGAGCCCACGCGCACCATCCTCTTTTTCGGCGACAGCATCACGGCCGGCAGCGGTCTGGATCCCGACGAGGCCTTTCCCGCGCTCATCCAGAAGAAAATCGACGAGACCGGGCGACCCTGGCGGGTCGTCAACGCCGGCCTGAGCGGCGAGACCACCGCAGGCGGCCTGCGCCGGCTCGACTGGATCCTGCGGCAGCCGGTCGACATCTTCGTCATCGAACTGGGCGGCAACGACGGCTTGCGGGGAATACCGCCCGAGACCTCCCGCGCGAACCTGCAAACCATGATCGAACGCATCCGGGCGAAGCATCCGCGCGTAACAATCGTCCTAGCGGGCATGCAGATGCCCACGAACATGGGTCCCGATTACACCCGCCGGTTCGCCGCCATGTATCCCGAACTCGCCGAGAAAAACCAAACCACCATCATCCCCTTCCTGCTTGAAGGCGTCGGCGGCGTGGCCAGTCTGAACCAGGCCGACGGCATCCACCCCACGGCCGCCGGCCACCAAATCGTCGCAGACACCGTATGGCGCACGCTGCAACCCTTGCTATGAATCTCCGCCGCCTGTTGCTGCTCTCCACCCTGCTGGCCCTGACCGCCCGGGCCCAGGAGGAGAACCGGGCGGCCGGTTGGATCGAAAACCTCCACCTGAGCGCGACCGGCACCGCTGCCTGGGTCGAAAACCACAGCCGCACTTCCGCCGAGGCCAACCGGGCGGATGCCGCCACTTACGAGCTCAGTCTCGGCGGCACCCTGCCCCGGCAGCTGGCCTCCAGCGTGTTGTTCGTCGCCAGCGGGGAAATCAGTTCGTTGCTGGTCCCGGAATACGAGCTGGCGGACAACTTCAAGACCGGCGGCCGACTCTCGCTGCAACGGAAATTCGGCCTCGGCCCGCTGGCACCCGTGCTGCTGTTCAGCGCCGGCGGCACCTACAAGTCGGCCCGGCTGGCGGGTGACCGCGGCTGGACCACCGACGCCGGCGTGCAACTCGCCAAACGCGTGCTGCCCAACCTGCGTCTCGCCGCCGGCGCCGCCTGGCTCGAGCACAACGCCCGCAGCGCCACCTGGGATCTCAATCAGCGCACCTATTCCATCGAAGCCGCTTGGGATATCGACGAACGCTGGACCTTGGCCGGCAGCGTCGGTCGGCTGGAAGGAGACATCGTGGCCAACGCCACCTGGCCGGTCTGGGGCAAGGCTCTCGGCGGCGGATTCGGCCCGACGGTGCAGGACTACTATTCCGCCCGGCCTTGGTCGGTGACCAATATCTACGGCCCCGGCTGGGTCTCTTACAATGTCGAGGCCGACGTCGATCTCTGGTCGGTGGCCCTCACCTACGCCTGCTCGGACCATGCCGCGATCGAACTGCGCAAAAGCGCCGCCTACGTCGTGAACCGGATCGACATCACCTACCCGACCGATTCCTGGGGCCTCGGGCTGAATTACCGGTTCTGATGCGCATCGCGATATCGAACCCCACACCCCGGCGCTACGCGCCACTCCTCTCCAGAGTGGACCTCAATCAGCGCTGCATTGGCTCCCCTCTTGAGAGGGGTGCCCGCAGGGCGGGGTGTGGCGACTGCCGGACAAATTAACGAAATGGATCCACGCCCATGAAACCCTCCCCTCTCCTCGCTCTCCTCGCCCTCCTCTCGCTCACGACCGCCGCATTCGCCGGCGCCGCCGAACTGACCGTCACCACCAAGGGCGGCAAGGGCGAAGCGGTGGCCGATGCCGTCGTCACCCTGATACCGCTCGATGCCCCGGTGCCGCCCCCCCGGCCGGACCAGCGCACCGAGATTGCCCAGGAGAACCAGGAATACACTTCCTACGTCACCATCGTGCAGGCCGGATCGACCGTCTTCTTCCCGAACAAGGACTCGGTCCAGCACCACGTCTATTCGCTGTCCAAGGCCAAGAAGTTCGAACTCCCGCTCTACAATCCCGGCCAGGCGGAATCGTTCGTGTTCGATGTGTCGGGCGTCGTCACGCTCGGCTGCAACATCCACGACTGGATGCTCGCCTACCTCGTCGTCGTGCCGACGCCGTGGTTCGGCAAGACCGACGGACTGGGCGCGGCCATCATCACCGCGCCCGCCGGCCGCTACCGGCTCCAGCTCTGGCATCCCCGGATGACGGCCACCATCACCGAGGAGATCACCCTCGCCGAAAGCCCGGACAACCGGCGCGAGTTCACTGTCGCCCTCAAAGCCGAGCGGCGCATCCGCCGGGCCCCGGCAGGCAAGACCGGCGGCTATCGCTGAACCGTGGCTTTCCGCGTCTTCCGCTTCCGCCGGTTCAGCAGCCAGCTGCTGTTGCTGCTGGCCGGGCTGATCGCCCTCGTGCAGGTCGCGGTCTATCTGCTCATCTCCCGCGCCAACGAACGCAACGCCGTGGAGCACATCGACCAGAGCCTGCAGACCGGCGCCCGCATCTTCCAACAAAACCTCGCCGAGCGCATCGACTACCTCGCCGGCAGCGCGAAGGTGATGAGCAGCGACTACCCCATCCGGCAGCTGATGATGCAGGATCCCCTCGACCGGCGCACCCTGCGCTCCGCCCTCGTGACCTACAGCGAACGCGTGAAGGCACCGGTCATCACGCTGCTGTCGCTGGAAGGCGAGGTCATCGCCCTGACCGACGACGAAATGGGCGCCGAGAACGTCGGACCGTTTGCCTATCTGATCCGGCAGGCCATCCGGGACGATCTGGAGCAGATCAGCGGCTATTCCTACCTCGCAGGCCGGCTGCACGTGCTCGTCGTGGTGCCGTTGTATGCCCCCTACCCCAACGTGGCGGCCTGGTTCGGCGTCGCCTACCCCATCGACACGAAATTCGCCCATGCCATCAAGAACACCACGCGCCTGGAGGTCACCTTCACCTCCGACGATCCGGACGAACAGCCGCCGCGCGTGCTGTCGACCACCCTGGACGGCGCGATGGCTCAGGATCTCGCCCGGCATGTGCCCCGCGCCAAGGCCCTCCCGCTGCAAAGCGAAACCATCACGTTGAACGGCGAAGACTACGTCACGCTTTTCCAACGGCTGGACCTGCTCGGCGAGGCCCCGGTGCGCATCGCGCTGCAGCGCTCGCTGATGGCCGAGCTCGCCCCGGCCCGGGAACTGGAAAACGTCGTGCTGCTCATCTCGCTCGCCGCCCTCGCCGCCGCCACGCTCGCCGCCCTCTGGATCGCCCACGGCATCAGCCAGCCGCTGCAACAGCTGGCCGCCCATACCCAGCTCGTCGCCACCGGCGATTACAGCCGCCGCATCGACCTGCCGCGCGAGGACGAACTCGGCCAGCTCGCCACGGCCTTCAACCACATGACCGCCGGCCTGGCCGAGCGCGACCGCGTGCGCGACCTGCTCGGCAAGGTCGTTTCCCCCGAGATCGCCACGCAGCTGCTCCACTCCGACCTCAAGCTCGGCGGCGAGGAACGCGAGGTGACCATCCTCTTCTGCGACCTCCGCGATTTCACCGGCATGAGCGAGAAGATGAATCCGACCGACGTGCTCGCGCTGCTCAACCGCTACCTCGACCGCATGAGCGCCATCATCGAGCGGCATGGGGGCGTCATCGACAAATACATCGGCGACGCGATCATGGCGCTCTGGGGTGCGCCCATCACCGACCCCGGGTCCGCCGGCAAGGCCATCGCCACGGCACGCGAGATGGCGCAGGCTTTGCAGGAGTTCAACCGCGAGCTGGCCGCCGAAGGCCGGCCGGCCTTGGTTTTCGGCATCGGCATCAACACCGCGCGCGTCGTCGCGGGCAACATGGGTTCGAAGACCCGGCTCAACTACACCGTCATCGGCGACGGCGTGAACCTCGCCGCCCGGCTGGAATCGCTGACCAAGGATCCCGCCTACGACACCCCCATCATCATCAGCGAGGCGACCCTGCGGGCCATTCCGAATCCACCGCCCGCCCGCGAGCTCGGCGAGGTCAAGGTCAAGGGCAAGGCCGACACCGTGAAAATCTACGCCCTCACCGCCAAAGGCGAATCCACGCCGCCGTATGCGGTGTAGGAAGTCTGCCCGCGAATTGCGCGAATCTACGCAAATATCGGAGCGGAACACACTCGGTCTGTCATCCTGAGCGCAGCGAAGGATCCAGCCTTTGTGGGCGGGGTGCCCTCACCCCGCGAGGCATGGCGGACGAGGGCGTCCGCCCCACACCCGATTCTTCGCTACGCTCAGAATGACATCCCAAGCGAACTGGTATCTTTATTCGCGTCGATTCGCGCAATTCGCGGGCAAACCCTACCCCTTCCACGCCGACTCCGGCGCCACCTGCAATTTCGCCCGGACCTCCTCCGGGATCGGCGCCGGCACCATGGCGCCGTTCTCGCCGGCCGTCACGCACACCGCGGTGACCTCACCCTGCGCGCAAAGCACGCCGTCCTTGCGGAACTGGAAGAGATAGTCGACGGAGCGCACCCCGAGTTTTTTCACGAAGAGCTTAACCTCGACGGTATCGTTGAACCGCAACGGCGCCCGGTAGTCGCAGCCGGCCCGGACCCGCGGCCAACCCAGCACCTGACCCGGCACGAAAGAGACGAGCGGCACCTTGAGCGAGCGGTAGAACGCCGTCTCGCACGATTCCATCCAGTAGAAGAAATTCGCGAAGTGCACGATGCCGGCCATGTCCGTCTCGGAGAACTCGACGGTGCGGGTGATGCTGAACTCGGAAGGCATGGCCGGAGGATTTCCCAGCCGGCGCCGGCTGGCAATGCCGTTCAACGACGGCTTGAACCGGGGTGGCGGGCGCGTAGGCTCCCGCGCCATGAACCATCTACTCCGTCTTTTCGCGGTGACCGCGCTGCTCACCGCTTCCATCGGATACGCCGCCGGCTTCGAGGGCAAGGTGACGCTCGCCATGAGCACGGGCAAGGGCAAGGCCCAGATGCTCGACTACTCGATCAAGGATTCGGCCATCCGCATCGATCTCAGCGCCGAAGGGCAGTCCTTTGCCAGCATCATGGATCTCAAGAAAATGGAGATGCTGCTGCTCATGCCGCAGCAGAAGATGTATATGACCATGCCGATGAAGGACAAGGTCGAGAAGGCCGTCGACGCAGCCATGGCCAAGGAGACCAATGTGGAAAAGACCGGCCGGACCGAAACGATCCTCGGCTACAAGTGCGACGAATACGTTTCCAAGGACAGCGACACGACCACCGAGATCTGGATTGCCGAGGGACTCGGCGCCTTCATGGGCCTCGGCAGCGGCGGAGACAACCCGATGGCCGGCATGTTTGGCGGCGGCGGCAAGCCGAAGGCAGCCGGCGGCTGGGAAGCGAAGTTCAAGGGCAAGCCCGGTTTCCCGCTGCGCGTGATCACGCGCGACGCGAAGAGCCGCGAGAGCTTCAAGATGGAGGCCACCAAGATCGAACCCGGCAGCCTGCCCGCCTCGCTGTTCCAGCCTCCCGCCGGTTGGGAAAAATTCCAGATGCCCGACATGGGCGGCCTGATGAAGGGGTTTGGGGGCTGAGGACGAGGAGTTCATTGTAGGGGCGTCGCTTGACGACGCCCGCGTGGCTGCGGCTTCCAGCCGCAGTTCCTATCACCGGCTGGAAGCCGGTGCCACATGGGCCAGGCAGCCGGCAGACAATTCGCGGGCGTCGTCAAGCGACGCCCCTACGCAGAGGACCACCATTACACAGAAAGGCCGGGCGAAAGCCCGGCCTTTCTGTGTGTGTGTTCGTAGTTCTGCTTGAAACTTATTGGCCGATTTTCTCGAGTTCGGCAGCGGTCCAAAAGACCTTGCGGTCGGCGGTCTCCGCCCGGACTTTCGCGACGGCCTCGGGGGTCACCTCGGGAGCATTGTTGCCCCAGGTGGCGCGGACATAGGAAAGGGCGTTGGCGATCTGGTCGTCCTTGAGGACGCCGCCGAGCGGGGCCATGACGTTGTTGTAATCCTTGCCCTCAACCTTGATCGGGCCGTTGAGGCCGTGGAGGACGATGCGGATGATGCGCTCTTCGCTGCCCGTGGCCCACTCCGAACCCGCGAGCGGCGGATACACGCCGGGCACGCCGAGGCCGGTGGCTTGGTGGCAGGCGATGCAGGTGGTGTCGTAAACCTTCTTGCCGAGCTGCGCACGGGAGAGGGCGACGACCTTGACCGCGCCGGGTTTCGCCCGGCTGGCCTGCTCGCTGTAGACGAGCGGGTCGAACCGGAGAGAATTGTGCGCGAGGTAGATGGAACCGAAGAAGACCACGGTGCACATCAGGCCGAGGATGCCGAGCGGCAGCAGCGGGTAACCGCTTTTCTTCTCAGGCTTGGTCTTCTGCAGCTGGGCGTGGACCTGCTGGATGCTGTCGTCCGTCGCACAGGCCTGCTCAAGGCGGAAATTTTTGTCGGGTTCTACGCTCATCTTAGTGTCCGCCCTCCTTGGGCTTTTCGGCCGGCGCGTTGCGCGAGCGTTCGATGGGGTAATCGTAGGTGTCCTTCAGGCTCTGCAGGTAGGCCACCAAGGCCTGGGCGCGGGTGGTCGGGACGACTTCCAGGCCGGGACCGGGCGAGAACTTGGACGGCAGCTTGAGCGCCTGTGCCGAGGGCTGGCGACCGGCGACCGGATGGACGTCGAACAGGAAGGCGTGGGCGGGCATCATCGAGCCCGGGGCGACGGAGGCCGGCGCGTAGAGCAGCTTGTAGAAATACTCGGCATCGACACCGGCATGCAGTTCGGTGTTGCCGGCGTTGCGCAGGTCGGGACCGACGCGGCTGGAGCCGAGATGCACGGACTCGTCGCGGATGTAGTCGCGGGCATAGCTGCCGCGCTGGCCCCATTTGCGGGCAAGGTCCGAGCCGAAGCCCTCGCGGCGCACCTGCTGCGTGTGGCAGGTGGCGCAACCGAGATCCTGATAGACCAGGCGGCCCTGGTTCGCCAAGCCCGACATGGGTTGGGGATAAAGCGTGTCGTCGGTCGGATCCTTGAACTGGCCGAGGCGGCCGAGCTGTTGCTGGGCGGCCAGCAGGAGGCCGGCCCAGGAGAGCGCGAGGGCGGCAAAGACACCGAGGAAGAGGGCGAGACCGTTTTTCATGCCTTGAGCACCTCCAGGGCGGGCGGAGGGTTGATCTGGGCCGGCGCCGCGCCCGACAGGTTGAACGGGCAGGCGATAAAGGCGAAGTTGACGAGGAAGGCCGCGTGGCCGAGGAGCAGGACGGCCAGGCCACCGGTGCGGTAGGTAAACCAGAAGGTCATCGCCTTGGAGACATCGGTGAAGGAGAGCGCGGGATCATTGAGCAGGTTGCCCTGCTGCCAGCCGCCCCAGGTCAGGCCGGCGGTGAGCAGGACGACACCCAGCACCGTGGTGCCAAGGTGGATCTTGACCAGCGCGGGCGAGCGCCACTCATGGCCGGTCAGGCGCGGCAGGATGAAATAGGCGGCGCCGAACATCGCGGTGGAGAAACAGGCGTAGAACACGAGCCAGTCGCGCAGCCCGGAGAGCAGGGTGAACTGGGCCACCTCGGCAATCCCGCGGAACGAAAGGGCGAAGTTGAAGACGGCCCCGAGCACAAAGGCCAGCATGCTCACCAGGACGAAGCGAAGCGTGACGCTGCCGTTGAGCGAGGCGTAGCGGCCGGAAAGCGTGCCGAAGAGATTCAGCCCGATGAGGACGACCGGGATGACGAGCATGAAGTTCGCCACCGTGCCGAGGGCCGGGATCCAGACCGGCACCGGGGCGCCGATCAGGCGGCTGCCGCCGGCGAAGGCGGTGCTGATCGCAAACCACCAGAACGCCAGCGGAGCGAGGTAGTAGTTCGAGATCGATTTGCCGAGAATCTTGGGCAGCAGGTAGTAGGCGGCGGCCAGGGCGACCGGCACGAACCACAGGCCGTAGAGGCCGTGCACATACCAGGCGTTGACGACCGGCTGGAGGACACCGCGCACCGGGGAGCGGAAGAGCATCAGCTGGGCGACGGCGTAGAGCCAGGGGAACCAGAACGCCGCGCCGAAGAGATACCATTGCGAGGCGAAGACATTCTCGGTGTTGCGAATGCTGAAGGTGGTGACGGCCCACACGCCGACGAGGGCGTAGGCGGCGAGGAGCAGGAAGGTCACGAAGCGCGGCATCTCGAGCAGCTCGAAGGAGGTCGAGTAACCCGCGAGGATGCCGGCCACGCCGAGGGTGACGCCGACGTTCCAGAATTTGGCGGCGACGAAGAGCCAGCCGCCGTGGCGCAGGGTCGTGGCGGACAGGCGGGCCATCAGCCAGAGGCCGACGGCGAAGGCGGCGTTGAAGCCCCAGCCGTAGACGAGGGCGTTTTGCGCGGCGGGCGCGAGGCGTCCGTGGGTGAACCATTCGCAGGTCGCGAGGAAGGTCGGGGTGTGCAGCTGGATCGCGGCGGCCAGCTCCAAGGCGCCGCCGAGGATGAGCCAGAGCACAGCCGAACCGAAGAAGACGAGCACCGGCCATTTGGCGGAGGCGTCGATCTCCATCTGTTCGGTGCGGCCGTTGTGGTCGGTGGAATTCATCGGCGTGGTCACTTCTTCGCGTGCTCCTTCACAGTCAGCTCCATGGCACGGTCGAGGGGCAGGCGGACGATGCCGGCCTTCTGGTCAACCCAGCCGTAGGTGGTCGCCGCGGCGTGTTCCTTGGTCCGGAGGTCCGCGAGGCGGGCCGCGCGGTCGGCGGGGGAAAGCACGCCCTCGACCCGGTCGACGGGGACGGCATAGGCGACGTAGACCTTCCGCGCCAGCCAGCCGAAGAGGGCGAAGCACGCGAGCACGAGCACCGTGGTGAACACAGGGGTGCGGTGCGGGAACGAGAAGTTGGAGGAGGAATCGCTCATGGCGCGGTGGCTTCGTGGTGCGTGAGTGATTCCACGATGCGCGGATCCCGGATCGGGATCAGCTTGGTCGTGGCGAAGCTCCGGAGATAGGCCCAGACGCAGATGCCGCCGATGCCGACCACGGAGGCGAGGACCCAGAGCAGGTTGATCGAGAGGAACGG